>WNGG01001136.1_pt1 | contig 29902 bp, 34 predicted proteins | sample 5400661 | NCBI WGS metagenome assembly WNGG01 (sample SAMN13153372, study PRJNA577476) | soil metagenome | isolation source: 100 cm soil or saprolite under Garry oak tree replicate 1 | place: USA:California | collected 2016-06-15
CAGCACCTTGAGCGCGATGACACTGCTCAGGCGCAGGTTCTCCGCCTGGTACACGACGCTCATCCCGCCGCGGCCGAGCACCGAGCGCACCCGGTAGCCCGCGAACTCGTCCCCCACCAACGGCAGCCCAGACATCACGCGCTCCCTCCCCAGAATCGCTGGCCCTGGCTAGGCAAACCAGGCGGCGACCCTTAAGTCCTCTTCGATGGAAAGAGTTATGGCCAAGTGGAACTGATACAAGCGGCGGCAGTCAACGCCAGGCCTGAATCCGCCGCCCAGAGGCAACTGCGCCGGCGGCGGTCCGGGGCTGTCACCAGTTGATGGCGTAACGGGCCGGCGGGCAGCGGGTGATGATCAGCAGAGTGAGGACGGGCGCGGCGAAGATCAGGGCGGAAGCGGTGATCGTGGCGGCGGAAGTGACGGCCCGCCGTGTCCTGCTGGGCGGGGGAGGGGGATCGATAAGACGCTGGATGCGTTGCGCCGCGGTGGTTCCGCCCGCGCCGAGGGCCCCGGCGGGAACCCCGGCAGAAGCCACGGCCAGCAAGGCTCCCGCCAGGGTGAGCCGGTGCTCGCGGCGGACGGCCGCGTCGTCAGCGGCGACTTCCACGAGGTGGCTGACCTGACCGGCAGCGACCGCGAAAACCCGGATAGCCGGGAACGCGCCGCGAAGCGCGGCGGCGAAGGTCAGCACGAGATGATGGCGCTCTGACAGGTGGGCGCGTTCATGGGCCAGGACCGCATCGAGCTGGCGGCTGTCCAGGCGGCGCAATGCCCCGGTGGTGAGCACGATCCGGCGGCGGCCGGGTACGCAGTAGACGGCAGGCTGATCATCGTCGATGATCCTGACTCCCGAGATGGGCGCGGGCCGCGCAATCAAGGCCAGCGCATCGTCGTGGCTGGCGCGGCGACTCCGCGCACCGGTCATCGCCGCGACGGTACACCAGGTGATGCGACCCAGGACGCCCAGCGCGAGCATGCCCCCGGCGATGCCGCCTGCAGCTCCTTGCGAGGTTGCGTACTGCTCCCGAATGAGCGACAGGCAGGCTCGCAGCACCGCCGGGTCTGCGCTGAGGCGGATGCAGGGCACGGCCAGGACCAGGCCGGCCGCCACCGTGGAGGTGGCTACGGACAGCACGGCCGCCTGCCATGCCGCGATGCCGGTGCGGGGCGCGCGCAGCGGCCATGACGCGCGCGGCAGCCACCGGCTGCTCGCCGCCGCCATCACGACGGCATAGACCAGCAGTAGTGCGGCGACGGCGGCCCTCATCGCGGCCCGTCCTGGTCGACGGCCGCATCCAGGGCCGCGCGCAATGAGGCGATCTCGCCTGGTTCCATGCCCCCGACCAGCCGCACCAGTGTCGCGGTCCGATCCTCGGCGACCGAGAGGGCCTCGGTCACCAGCTGAGCCACGTAGTCATCGCGGGACCGCACGGGCTCATACCAGTAGGCGCGGCCGTCCTTGCGCCGGTTCAGCCACCCCTTGCGGTACAGGTTTTCCATCACGGTCTGCACCGTGTTGAACGCCAGCGGGCGGTCGCGGTTTATCTGCCCGGAGACCTCCCGGACCCGTATCGGGGTCCCGGCCGCCCATACCACGTCCATGATCGCGGCCTCAAGGTCACCGAACCGGGCCATACCGCCTCCTGACAACCGTCACCGAACCATAGACGCCGGCCCACGGCGCACGGCCGGAAGACGAACGAGCCTGGTGCCGGCGCCACCGCATGCCAGGCTCGCGGCGCTTGGTCACGCCTTCCTGGCCGCCGTCTCCCGCGCACAACACCCTAACCTGCGGGGCCAGAAGACATTTACCTAACTGCCTTAGGTATTAAGGTGTATCGTTCTGATGGCCGTGACCAGGCGGCCGTCCGGTGCCATGTCCTAAGTTTCCCAACCGCCATTCGGGCCGTCCCATATGAGGTGATCTCGCCAGTGAGCCAGACTGACCGCCGGACGGTCTTGCGATCCGGGCTGGCCGTGGCCGCCCTAGGGGCCCTAGGCGCCGCCAGCGGGTGCACGACCAGGCCGGCCGCGTCGCCTGTCCCGCATGGCCTGATCGGACCCGGCAGCCCTCAGGTCGCCGCCGCCGAGGCGGCCCGCCACGCCACAGGCGGTGTCGTGCAGGCCGGCGTGGCCCCGCAGGCCGGGCACGTCGACCTCGGCGGCCCGGTCGTGCCGACGTGGAGTTATGGCGGCCAGGTCCCGGGTCCGGAGATCCGGGTGCGCAAGGGCCAGGTCCTCCAGGCGCTGCTGGTGAACCAGCTGCCGGCCGCCACCACCGTGCACTGGCACGGCGTGGCGATCCGCAACAACATGGACGGCGTGCCCGGCATGACCCAGGAGCCCGTCCCGGCCGGCCGGGAATTCACCTACCGGTTCGCGGTCGCCGAGCCGGGCACCTACTGGTACCACCCCCATGCCGGCGTCCAGCTCGACCGGGGCCTGTACGGGCCGCTGATCGTGGAGGACCCGGCCGAGCCCGCTCCTTACGATCATGACTGGACCGTGATCCTGGACGACTGGATCGACGGCACCGGCTACACTCCCGATCAGGTCCTGGCCAGCCTGCGCCACGGCATGGGCGGCATGTCCATGGCAGCCGCCTCGCCGTCACCCGTCATGAGCAGCATGAGCGGCATGCCGATGCCGGCCGCGTCCCCGTCCCCGTCCATGAGCGCCACGGCGGGAGCACCGGCGGGATCGGCCGCGCCCAGCGGGCCGAGCCCGGTAATGTCCGGGGCGCGCAGCGCGCTGCTCGGCGGCGACGCCGGCGATGTCCGGTACCCCTTCTACCTGATCAACGGCCGCGGCCGCGGCGCGCCCCGGACGTTCGCCGCCCGCCCCGGCCAGCGGGCCCGGATCCGGTTCATCAACGCCGCCGCCGACACCGCCTTCCGCGTCGCCCTGGGCGGCCACCAGATGACCGTGACCCATACCGACGGGTACCCGGTGGTCCCGGTGCGCGCGGACGCGCTGCTGATCGGGATGGGGGAACGCTACGACGTGCAGGTCACCCTGGGCGACGGGGTGTTCCCGCTGACCGCGCTGGCCGAGGGGAAGAACGCCACGGCCCTGGCCCTGGTCCGCACCGGGTCCGGGGACCGGCCGCCCGCCGCCATCCGGCCGGCCGAGCTGAACGGCATCCTGGCCCGCTACGCCGCGCTGCGCGCCGCGGCCCCGGTTCGGCTATCGGCCAGGCCGCCCGATGTGACCCACCGGCTGCGGCTGACCGGCGGGATGACCCGCTACGACTGGGGCATCAACGGCCAGGCCTTCGACATGTCCCGGCCGGGTGCGCTGCAGTTCCTCATGACCGAGGGCCAGCGGGTCCGGGTGATCTTCGCCAACACCACCACGATGTACCACCCGATGCACATCCACGGGCATACCTTCCAGCTCGGCCAGGCCGGGCCGCGCAAGGACACCGTCATCGTCCGGCCCGGCCAGCAGATCGCCTGCGACTTCGACGCCGCCAACCCCGGCCAGTGGATGACGCACTGCCACAACCTCTACCACGCCCCCCAAGGCGGCATGATGGCCAGGCTCAGCTATCAGGCATAACGTCCCGACTGACAGACCCGACCCGGGGAAGGCCTTCGCGGGTCTGGAATCGCTCGAAGCGCAGGATGGCGGCTTAGCCGGGCGTCCGTCAGGCCGCAAGGTCGCGATGGTCGTCGACGGCGTCAACGACGCCCCCGGGCTCGCGCGGGCCGACGTCGGCGTCGCGATCGGCGCCGGCACCGACGTAGCCGTAGAGACCGCTGACGTGGTGCTTATGCGCTCCGACCCGCTGGACGTCGCAATCGCGATCGCCATCGGCCGGGGCACGCGCCGCAAGATGCGGCAGAACCTGGCGTGGGCGATCGGATACAACAGCATCGCGCTGCCGATTGCCGGCGAAGCGCTCGAGCCGCTGGGCTTTACGCTCAGTCCCGCGATTGGAGCGCTCAGCATGTCCGGCTCGAGTGTGATCGTTGCGCTTAACGCGGTCATGCTCAGAGGCCTTCGCCTGCCGGGCGGGCAAGCCGCGGCCACCGAACGCGCGCGCGACCGGTAGCTCCGCCTGCGCTCGATCTAGGTCACGACAGTGCTCATGCCATGGCTACTGCGGACGGCTGACGGTGAACGCGCCAGTCATGCCCTTCTGGGCGTGCCCGGGGACCGGGCAAAGGTAGCGATAGTTTCCGGGGCTGGATGCGGTGAATCTGATGGTCCCTGCGTGCATTCCGGCGGAGGTCGGGTTGCCGAGGAACCATAGCGCCGAGCCGGCGAACGCTGGCCTGGCGGTCATCATGGGCATCCACGGCGAACGGGGGTTGCCCGCGGTGATGGCCAGGCCATGCGCGGTGTCGGGGTCGGCGTTAATGACCTCGATGCTGATCCGCGACCCGGTGGGGACGATGAGGGTGGGATTGATCAGCCCGGCGATGCGGAAGGTCTCATCGGGCCCGCCTGCGGGGCTGGCTACCGCTACCAGGTGGATGCTGGCGGCGGCGAAGGTGACGGTGTTCGCGGCCCGGTTGATGCTCGCCCCGGCCGGGACCTGACTACCGAGCCGGATCGCCTGAGCTGCGCTGACCCGGGGACCGGGCGCAGTGGCCCACAGTTTGCCCATGATCTTGCCGGGGTCGGTGGTGGTACCCATCATCGAGCCGGGCAAGCTGCCGCCTCGCATCCAGCCGGGCGCGCTGGTCCCGCCCATCATCCACTGATACCCTTCACGGCCCATCATCCAGCCCTCGGGTGATCCGCCCATCATCGAGCCGCCGTAGTAGTGGCTCATCATCGAGTGGTACCAGGAGTACCCCGGCCCGGCCGTTGTCCCGGCTGCGGCGGGTCGGCCGCTGGGGCCGCTGGCGGCGATCGCCACACCCACCCCGATCCCTGCCGCGGCGATCACGGCCACGCCCGCCAGCACGCCGATCCGCTTGCGAGTCATCAGATTCCTCATTTCATTCGATCTGGTCACCGGGCTTGCACACACTGCGTATGGCCGCAGGACCGACGCGCCTCCTGTATGCCGCTGCTGACATTCCCCTGACGATGCGCCGTCAATTCGCCTGGGGGAGCAGAGTCATTGAGCACTGCACCATGGGGGCAACGGTCACATCGTGGCGGGGCTAATGGCCCTACCCCCACTGGTATGACCGCTGATCCTGGACTTGCGGACAGAGCCTGGGCAGGCCGGGCCCGTAAGGAGGTGGTCGTGATGATGTTCTGGAACGGTGGCGGCTGGCCCTTCTGGGAAGTCGCCCTGATGTGGGTCGGCATGATCGCGTTCTGGGGCCTGCTGATCTGGGGCGTGTACGCCCTGATCACCACTGCCACGCGGCGGCCCGGCGGCGAGGCACGGGGCGAGGAGCACAGCGGCCCTGACGTGCAGCGCATCCTGGACGAGCGCCTGGCACGCGGTGAGATTGACACCGATGAGTACCGGCGGCTTCGCGATGTGCTCGCATCTAGCGATGACCGCAGCCCTGCTGACAGTGGCAGCGGGCGATGACGACCATCACCGCCAGCACTGATCGCCTGCAGGCCGGCGAGTGCAATCCGCAACCCCGAACCAGGCCCAGCCGACCCCAGCGTGGATACGCATCCGGCAAGGAGGACTACCTCCGGCGGCTGCGAAAGATCGAAGGCCAGGTCCGCGGCCTGCAGAAGATGATCGAGGCCGACACTTGGTGCCCCGATGTGGTGATCCAGGTCGGCTCGGTCACCCGGGCCCTGCAGGAGGTGGCGGTAGGCCTGCTCAACGATCATCTGCGTCACTGCGTGCTGACAGCCGCCCGTGGTTCCCAGGATGGCGGGGCGGTCAGGCTCGAAGAGGTGACCGGCGCGATCCGCCAGATTGTGCGGCTATGACTCTTGTAACCCGGAGTCATAGCGCATCGGCAGGGAAATAGTTGTTGTCAGCGGACCGGGTTGGCCAGGGCGAGGATCAGCGTGATGATGCCCGCGAGGATCACGATGGCAAGGGCAGCGGTGTAGGCATCCAGGTGGATCCGGTTCATGTGCGCTTCCCTGGGGCAGTAGTAGCTGGCCGGCGGCGTGGCTGTTTACGGCGAGGCCACCTGTCTTGGATCCGGCTCATCTGCTTGGCCAGCACCCACAGGGCCGCAAAGCCCACCGGCAGCCACCACGGATCGGCGTGCGGCTGCCCGAAGAAGCCGGCCAGCCCGCGGCCGAACGCGAAGATCCCGATGCCCGAGGCGCCTACGAAAAGCAGCAGTTCGGCGATGCCGCGTCGGCGTGTCATGCCGGCCCCTCCTTTGGCAGTCCCGGATGCAGCCGGGCGTCGGGGTCCGGCGGTATCTCCTCCCCTGGAGTGGGGTAGCGGGCGATCAGCCGGCGCAGGCGCAGCTTCTGGGGCAGGCTGCGCACTCCGGGCACCAGGGAAAGCGCGAAGATGAAGATCAGCGCGAAGAGCAGGTTCCACAGGACGAACCCGGTGCCGGTGACACCATTCGGGAACTCGACATGGATGATCGCCGGGATGATCAGGTACCACGGGCCGACGCTATAGTCACGTTCTTTGACCATGCCCCACTGGTCGTCGGTCAGGCCGTTGGCCACCGCGTCGCTGAGCATCTTGGGGTGATCGTAGAGCCAGATGGTGGCCAGGTGCAGCGTATGCCCGGGCTCGCGTCCCTCCAGGTACTGCTCGAGGTGCCCGCCCTGGGCCAGTTGCACGTCCGCCTGGACCAGGGCGGGGACCGGCCCGAAGTCACCGCGCAGGGTGCCGATCTTGGCATAGTCCGGGCTCATGGCGGTTTCCATCCCGCCCTCCATGGCGGCCGGGGTGATGGTGTCAAGCGCCTTGAGGTAGTTGTCTGCCCAGGCCGTCTGCTGGCTGGCGGGCGCGGCCCGGTACTGGGCGAGCGCGGCGGCGACCTTGCCGCCGAGTAGCGGCGCGAACGAGGTCAGCGGCCCGGTCACGAACACCTCGCCCGGCGGCCCCAGCCCGAATTCGCTCTGGTTTGCCGCCGACGCCGAGGTGCCCGCCAGTTCCTGGGTGAAGGCGAGCGCCGCGCCGCCCGGGTCCTGGCGGGCGGTACTGGCGATGGCGGCCCGCGGCGAGTTCGGCGACCCGGCGAACACGCCGAGCAGACCCAGCACAACGGCCAGCGCCAGCGCGATGATCGGGTACTTCCAGTAAGCATGCCGCACATGCTGGGAGACCAGGCCAGCCGGGGCCGGCTCGCTGGCGGTACGCTGCCTCGTGGGCGGGGGTGCCGCGGTCTCGCTCACAGTGGCCTCGCGATGCCCTGCAGGCGCACCAAGGTTAGGTGCCCCATGATCAGCGCGAACAAGATCACCGGTATCACCGCCACGTGGATGGCCAGGTCCGCGGTGAAGTTGGCCGGGCTGAACAGGCTGAAGAAATACGGCTGGACGAACAGCATGTCGTCGGAGTGCATGGCCACGAACTGAGACTCCCAGTCTCCCCGCGCCAGCAACCCGAACAGGTTTTCCCCCAGCCCGAGCAGCAGCACCGCCGAGCCGAGCGCCCAGCTCAGCCAGCGCCGCCCGCGGAACGCCCCGGTCGCCCACACCCGGATCAGATGCAGGACCAGGAAGAAGAAGAAGGCCTGCGCCGCCCAGTAGTGACTGCCCTTCATCGCCTTGCCGACCGGGCTGGTCAGCCACCAGAACGGCCCCAGCCAGGCCAGAAGGACGCCGCTGATGGTCAGGTAGATGAACATCAAGAAGGTGATGCCACCCATGCAGTACCAGTAGGACTCGGCGTAGAACGGCGACGTCTTCTTGAACATCGCGCCGAACGGCGGCAGGTAGGCGAACGACTCCATCACCGCCCGGAACCGGCCGTGCTCGGCCACCCGGGCGCGATAGCTGTGTACCTCGGAGGTGGTTTCAGTTGTGTCGGGTTGCGCCATCGCACAGCCTCCACCGGCCCGCAGGCAATCCATTCCGCGGTCCCAGAGGCCCGCGAAGAAGCGCTGAACAGAAGAAAGACTCTTAATCTATCTTCTATACGGGAGTACCCGCTTTCGGCAAGAGGCCTCGCGGTATGTTTCCTGGAAGCCCATACCCGGTAGGGCATATAGCAGTTCCCGGACGGCTTGGACGCGTCACATAATCGATTCCGATATTCCGCTTCCTCATCTAATTCGCCCACGAGTGAGTTGCGGTTCCGTGCCCGCCCGGGACCGACCTGGTCAGCGCGTGTGGCGCAGCCACCACAGGCCGACGAACGGCAGCACGAGGGGTACGAACCCGTAGCCGCTGCCGAACCCGGTCCACACCGTGGCGTCCGGGAACGCGTTCGGGACGAGCTCGCTCACCGTCCCGACCGTGACCACGCCGACCAGTTCGATGCTTATCGCCACGGTGGCAACTCGCCGCGAGACGGCGTCCCCCCGGGCTAGCGATACCGTGGCGACGATGTACACGACCGCCGCGAACGCGGACAGCAGGTACGCCAGCGGCGCCTCATGGAACTTGGTGGCGATCTGCACCGCCGAGCGGGCGGTCGCCGCGAGGGCGAACAGGCCGTAGACGGCGACCAGCACCCGGCCGAACCCGCGGGCAGTCGACCGGGCCGGCGCCCCGTCCCTGGTCTCAGCCAACGGGGCCGGCCCAGACCTGCTGCACCCGGATCACCATGACGGGCATGATCAGGAAACCGACGGCAACAACGGCCGTGCCCGCCCGGCCCCGCTCCCCCCACCCCCACCCGGCGGCGGCCGGCGGGATCGCCACGCACGCCAGCAGGTAGATCACGAACTCGGCCCGGGCGAACTCCCGGTGGCTGCCGATCATCTGCGCGATGCCGCCGATGAGGAAGCCGATAAGCAGCGCCTCGAGCACCGCGCCGCCTGCCAGCAGGGGGACACCGGGCGGCCGGTTGGCCAGGACGAGCCCGAAGGCCCAGGCCGCGAGCAGAAGCGCGACGGCCATGATCGCCATCGCATACGGACCTGTCACGACCGCCATTCTTGCACCAGTTCGATAATCCGCCCACCGAGAACGCGCCCGAATGTTCGGGACAGCGGCTCAGCCTCGGGCTATCCGGCCTCAGGGCGCAACGAGGCCAGGGCGCTTGTGCGGAGGCGGAGCATGAGGACGAAGGTGGCGCCGCGTCCGGGTCCAGGTGAGGAGGCGGTGACCTCGCCGCCGTGGGCGCGGGCGATGTTGCGGGCGATGGTGAGTCCGATGCCTGAGCCGGCGGAGCGGCGCGGTTGGCCGGGGGTGCGGTAGAACCGCCTTGACCCGGGCGGCGACCTCCCGCGGGCTGAACGGCTTGGTCACATAGTCGTCCGCGCCGACCCCGAGCCCGACCAGCTTGTCGACTTCCTCGGTGCGGGCCGTCACCAAGATGACGTAGACGTCGCTGAAGGTCCGCACCTGCCGCAGCGCCTCGATCCCGTCGATCCCGGGCAGCATCACGTCCAGCAGCACCAGATCCGGTGCGTCCTGGCGGACCTGGCGCACCGCGTCCTCCCCGTCGGCCGCCTCGGACACGGCGAACCCGTCCGCTTCCAGATATCCGCGCAACACCGCCCGGATGTGCGGTTCGTCGTCCACGACGAGCACCCGGCGCATTGCTCACCCCGATTCTCAGCCTGGCATCCCGAGAAGGCCCTCAGGTCACCGTCCACCTTCAGCATTCGCCGCATGGATGAGGCCATTGCCGCGCTGATCGTGAAGTTCCCGTGAAGCAGGCCAGGAATGCCCGGCCGGCGCCTTCATGCAAGCTTCACGCCAGCGCCGCTGGTTGCATCACATCACCCCGGGATGCTCGAAGCATAGGAACAGATAAGGAGCGCAGACAGATGAAGCTGACCAGAAAGCACGTGGTAACCGGGCTGGCCGCGGCCGGGCTGCTGACCGGCGCGCTCACCGCCGGCGGCGTGGCCCTCGCCTCGACCGGCCCGGCCCAGGCCTCCGCCACATCGGCCTCGGCAACGCCGTCCTATGGCCCGGGCACCGGGATGTGCGGCGGCATGTACGGCATGTGGTCCGGCCAGCAGCCGGTCATGACGACCGCCGCGGACTACCTCGGCCTGAGCCTGACCCAGCTCCGCACGCAACTGCGCACGGGCGCCTCGCTGGCCGACATCGCCACGGCGCAGGGCACGTCGGTGTCCGGGCTCAAGGACGCGATCCTGGCCGCCATGACCAGCCGCATCAACGCAAACACCGCGCTGACCGCGCAGCAGAAGGCGGCCATGATCAACCAGGTGAAGAGCCACCTCGACACGATGATCACCATGGACATGGAGCATTTGCCCGGCACGGGCATGGGCTCGCCCATGACCGGGACCGGATCACCGATGGGCGGAATGTGGCGTTAAGCCTCACCGGTGCCGTGCGCGCGACCGGCACGCGCGCGGCACCGTCATGGAACTAGGGCCGTTTGCCCTTGGCTTGGGCGCGGCCAGGCGGTGAGCCGCGTCGAGTGCGCCACCTGACCGGAGGTCACCAAGCCTTAGTCGTCGTCCGCGGTGGGGTCGCAGTAGTCCACCTCGCTGGTGGGATGGAACGGGCCGAGCACCAGGCGCCGGGCGAACTCGCCCCTTTCCGCCATCTCCTCGGCGGAGACGTCGAGGGTGAATTGCTGCATCGGCCTCAGGGGCTTCCCGGCGATGGTGACCGGCCGGCGGACCAGGTAGAGCGCAGACCAGGGACAGCAGAAGTAATGGCTGGCCGTTTGGCCGACGGTCGTGGCCACCGCCGCGTCGATCTGCGACTGGATGCCCAGGGTGGCCGCGGGGTCGGGGTCGTATCGCCACAGCATGTCGACGGCCCTGCCTCCGGATTAATGAAGATCGCGTCATACGGGCAGGCGGCCATGCACGCCCTGCACCCGATGCAGGCGTCCTTGTCGAAGTCGACGATCCCGTCGGGGCGGGCGAACATCGCGCTGGTCGGGCACGCCGCGACGCAAGGCGCATCCTCGCACTGGTTGCAGCGGGTGACCTGGAAAGCCCGCCTCGCCTGCGGGAAGACGCCCACGTCTACGCTCTTGACGTAGGTGCGGGCCACCGACAGCGGAACCTCGTTCTCGGACTTGCACGCTGTGGTGCACGCGTGGCAGCCGATGCACCGGGTCTGGTCGATGACCTTCAGCCACCGGTCAGTCATGACGATACGCCGCGGCTTGAGGCAGGCCTCCGGGTAGCCGGCGCTGCGCGCGGGTCACGCTGCCGCAGACTATCGCGCACAGCTGTTCGATCGTGTCGTCGACGATCCGGTAGCAGACCGCCTGGCCATCGCGGCGCCGGCCCACGATCCCGCCGGCCGTGAGCCGCTGCAGATGCTGCGAGGCGTTCGCCGCCGAGGTGCCCGCCGCGGTGGCGATCTCGCCCACCGTGGACTCGCCGTCCTCGTGCAGGACGCTGACGATCTTCAGCCGGGTGGGGTCGCCCAGCAGGGCGAACCGCCGGGCGACGTCCTCGAGGAACGAGTCCGGGACAACGGCCATGCCAGGACACTAGACGACAGGACCTGTGCTTTCAAGTAGATAATAGATTAATTGAATCCTGGATAGTCGACGATGCCGTCCTCGCGGCGACCAATCGCCTGCGTCGGGCAGGCGGCATCCGATGCACGGGTCTGCGTGACCACCACAGCTTTATCGATACAATGTGTCGATATCAAGTCATTATGTACTGATATCGACATCATGTACACTGCAAGGGTGCCGAAGCTGTGGACCGGGACGATCGAGGCGCACCGCCAGGCTGTGCGAGACGCGACGCTGGACGCCACCGCGGCGCTGGTGGCTGAGCACGGGCTGGCGTCAGTGACGATGTCGCAGATCGCCGAGCGGGCCGGCATCGGGCGCGCGACCCTGTACAAGTATTTCCCGGATGTCGAAGCGATCCTGGTCGCCTGGCACGAACGGCAGGTCTCCGGTCACCTCGAACATCTCGCAAAAATCCGGGACGAGGGGAGCGGCGCCCGCGAGCGGCTCGAAGCCGTCCTTGAGGCCTACGCGCTCATGACCCACCGCAGACCCCATGGCACCGAGCTCACGGCACTCCTGCACCGGGGCGAGCACATCGCGCAGGCGCACCAGCATCTCAGCAACTTCATCCGCGATCTGCTGGCAGAAGCAGCCAAAGCCGGCGATATCAGGGATGACGTTGCCCCTGACGAGCTCGCCAGCTACTGCATCCACGCCCTCGCGGCAGCCAGCAGCCTGCCGTCAAAGGCCGCAGTCCGCAGGCTCGTCGCGGTCATCCTCGCCGGGATGCGGCCCGTGGCCTGACCTCTGACGGGTCAGCCCACCGGGCTACCCGGTACATGCGCCGGGCATCCCTTTCCGGGCGTCGCTGAGGCTCTCCTCAGGACCGGTAGGCGTCACGTCGGTGGTCGATGTCCAGGACGTGGATGACGCCCTCCGCGTCGTCGATGGTGTAGCGGACGCGATATTCACCGCGCCGGGCTCGCCACTGTCCCTCGAAGGGCTTCCGCAGCGGAGCGCCGACTCGCCGCGGCTGCTCGCAGAGCGGGCCGCGAATGAACTCGAGGCACGCCCATGCAACGGCTTCGGGGAGCCGTTCGGCGAGCTGGCGAGCTGCAGTCGGGGCGACCTTGACCTGCCAGGTCAAGGCCGGTGCTTTCCGAACCGATCCTCCAGGGACCGCGTCACCTCGGCAATCGACAAGCCCTCGCCGCGCGCGATCTCTTCGCGGGACCGGGCGATGCGCTCCTGCGCCGCCGGGTCGGACAGCAACTCGAGTGTCGCCTCGATGGAATCAAGGTCTTCAGCTGCCATGAGGACTACGTACTCCCGGCCGTTCTTGGTGATGTGAACCCGCTCGTGGGTACGGCCGACTTCGTCGGCGATCTCAGAGAGCCGTGCCTTCGCTTCTGAGAGAGGTAGCACCGTCATAGACCAGAATTATAGTCGGCTATGACTGCTCTCGCAATGGATGAGCCGCCGTGGCGAAGCTGCCGGGCCGCAGCCCCGGCGCGGTCAGGTCGCTGCTCACCGGGGTCTGCGGCGGCTTGCCCGGATTATCTCGGAGGCGGGTGTAACGCTCTGACAGGCCCCAGCGTTTCGGACGATGACATGCCGGACTTTCCGTGGCTACGCCGCAGCGACGTCCCCCCCCACTTGGGACGAAGCCCTGGATGCCCTGCGCACCGGGCCAGCGATCGGATGAGGCTGTTCCTAGTCCCCGGGCCGCAGCCGGTCGCGGAAGTACTCGCTGCGATGCGGGCCGCTGTGGAGGACAGCGAGCCCGCGGGCTGGAACCAGGCCCTGGCGGAGTTCCGCGGAACGTCCGGCGTGTCGCATACATCCCGTCGATCTTCCCGTCGATCACGCGGGCACGAATTCGCGCTGAGAGCTTGACAACTGATACTTACTGGTATTCAAATACTGGAGGTATGCGAACCTCATCGATGCCGGCTCGCCTGACCCGGGACCAGCGCAAGGCGCAGACCCGCGAGCGGCTGCTGGCGACCGCGAAGGAAACCCTGCTCCGGCTCGGGTTTCACGCAGCGACCCTGGACGAGATCGCGCTCGAGGCGGGCCTCACCAAGGGCGCCGTCTACTCCAACTTCGCCAGCAAGGCCGACCTGTTCCTGGCCGTGGTGGACGCCCGCGCGCAGGAGCGCGCGCCGGCGCTCAGCCGGGCCCGGGATAGAGCTACCAGCCTGGAGGATCTCGCCCGCCGCCACGCGCGAGCCGCGATCGCTGACGACCCGGACGGACGCTGGGCCAGCGTCCTGGTCGAGGCATGGGCCGCCGCTGGCGACGACGAGCAGTTCCGGGCCGCGCTGCTGGAACGCAACCGCGCGGTCAATGCCCAGATCGGCAGGCATATCGAGGAGGTCGCCACACGGTCAGGGATGGAGTTCCCTTACCCGGCGGACACCCTCGCCCAGTCCTGCGGCGGCATGCTGCGCGGCTTGCTGCTACAACGGCTGCTCGACAGGGCCCGCGTGCCCAACCAGATCATCGAGGACGCTTTCGCCGCGTTCGTGCGCGGCATGGCGCGCCCCCGCGCCGATCATCAGCCTGACGGGAGCTCGACGTGAACCCCGCCTCAGCAGAACCCGGCTACCAGTATCCGCTGGCCCTGCCCGCCCTCGACCCGGCTCAGGTTCAGCCGGTGCTGGCCGAGCTGATCCGGCGAGACGCCTGGAGCCGGGCCGCGCTGCTGGATTTCCAGCGGCTGCGCCTCGCCCGGGCGCTGCGTCACGCCACGGCCGCTTCCCCGTATTACCGCCAGGCCATCGGCACCGCCATCGACGACGGCGCTTCGCTGGCCGACCTGCCGGTCCTCACCAAGCGCGAGCTCATGGACAACTGGGACCGCATCGTCAGCGACCCGCGGCTGCGACTGCGCGACGTGGAGCGCCATCTTGACTCCCCGCGGGCCGGCACGCTGATCCTCGACAGGTACCGGGCTTACGCCACTGGCGGCACCACCGGTGAGCGTGCCGTTGTGGTCTACGACCAGCCAGGGTGGCTGCAGGCCATGGCGAACATGCTGCGCCTGTTGCGGATGCTCGGCGCGGCGCCGCAGGCCCGGACCCTGGGCATCGGCGCGCCGACGCCGCTGCACATCACCAACCGGGCCTTCGCCGAGCTGCGCGGCGGTCGCTCGGACGTGCCCCGGCTGTCCGTGCTCACGCCGCTGGCCGAGGTCGTAGCGGCGCTCAACGAGTACCAGCCGGAGAACATCTTCACCTATCCCTCCTACATCCGCCGTCTGGCCGAGGAGCAGGACGCCGGCCGCCTGGCCATCCGCCCGGCCCGTTTCGTCTCCACGGCGGAGGTACTCACCGAGCATGTGCGGCTGCTCGCCGGGCACACCTGGGGAGCCCGGGTGCTCAACGGATACGGCACCACCGAGGCCGGGATGCTCGGCACCGAGTGCGACCTGGCCGCAGGCGTGCACATCGTCGATGACATGGTCGTTTTCGAGTCGGTCGACGAGGCAAGCCGGCCGGTGCCGCCAGGCACCCCCGGTGCCAAGGTGCTGGTCACGACGCTGTATGACTCACCGCTGCGGCTTATCCGCTATGAAATCTCCGACGTCGTCACGCTGCAGGCCGATCCCTGCCCCTGCGGGCGGCCGTACCGGCGCCTGGCCGCTATCGACGGGCGCCGGGAGGACACGCTGACCCTGCTCGCCGCGGACGGCGGGCAGTTGCGGCTGCACGCCGGGCGCCTCCGGGCTCCGCTGGACGGGGTACCGGGCCTGCGGCAGTACCAGCTCGTCCAGCGTTCAGCCGACAGCATCCTGGTCAGGATCACGATCAGGCCCGGCGCCGATCCCGGCGACGTGGCCGCCAGCACCCGGTCGGCTGTCGAGCACGAAATCCGTCGGGTCGGCGTGCGGCTCGGCGGTCTCGCCGTCGAAGTAGTCGATACGATCGAGCGCCGCGGCGGCGCCGCCAAGGAATGCCTTGTCGGCGCGGTGTAACGAGGCCTCACCCGGCACAGCCCCACGGTCAGCTGGCCGCCCTGGTTCTTGAATTCGATTCTAATGCGGAAACTGTGCTCCATTCAGGTAACGCATGCACATCTTGAATAGAAGATGATCTTGTAGTGCCGGCCCGGTAGTGCTTGACTCGAATCGCTAGGCGCACTCCGCGGCCCGAGCCAGAGAGGGAAATGACAGACGGTCCGGCCGGGTAGCACGCTCACGAGTGCCGCGCTGCGGACGACCGCACCGATCACGCAGCCGCGGTTAGATCGCCGGCGACGCGCGAATGCAGGCCGTGGCTTGTTCGCCGGCGGGCGCGAATACCTGACCGCAAGGAAATGCGGAAAGGACAAGCTTATGCATGTACGGATGAACATGCTGGCCGGAGATCCGGCCCGCCTGGACGAGGCGACCCGCTATCTCGAGGAAACCGTGCGGCCGGACGTGGAGGCCCAGCACGGTAACCGGGGGCTGGCCTTCCTCACCAACGCCGACCTGGGCGTCTGCGTGGTCGCGTCGTACTGGGACACGCTCGACGCCATGACCGCCAGCGAGCAGGCCGTGCAGGTCGCACGCAAGGAGGTGACCGAGCTCGTCGGCGGCACCGTGACGGTCGAGCACTACGAGGTGCCCGCCTTCGTCCGCCGGAGCCGCCCGCAGCGCGGAGCCGGCGTGCGGCTTAGCCGCCTCGACTGCGCTCCCGCCAGCATAGACGCGGTGATAGAGACATTCAGGAACACCGCCGTGCCGGCCCTCACGGCCATGCCCGGCCTGTGCAGCGCCCACATGATGACCGACCGGGCCACCGGGCGCTGCATCGTGATCACCGCGTGGGACGACATGGCCGCCCTGGCCGCCAGCCGCTCGGCCACCGCCAGGCTGCGCGCTGACGCCGCCGCGGTGACCCACCTCCAGGTCCGCTCGGTGGAGGAGTACAAGCTGGTGTTCTCGTCCGTGCGCGATGGCGACACCCGGAGCCTCATCGAGCACGACATCGAGCTGTGGAACGCCAGGGACCGCGAGGGCTGGATGGCGGCTGCGGACCTGCACCGGCTGGAACTGCAGGCGCCGGGCGGAGTGCGGCTGACCGGGCAGGAAGCCGCCGACGCGATCTGGAGTACCTGGAACGAGGCCTTCCCGGACAACCGGCTGGAGGTCATCGCCATCCACGCCGACGACCGGGGCGGCGTGCACGAGGGCCGCTTCGTCGGCACGCACACCGGCACGCTCCGCGGGCCGGCCGGCGAGATCGCCGCGACCGGCCGGACGCTCGACGCGTTCTTCAGCGGCATCTACGAATTCGAGGAAGGCAAGATCACCAGCTTCCACCTGTACTTCGACCAGGCGGAACTGCTCACTCAGCTCGGCATCGCCGGCGCCAGCGCGGGCGGCAGCATGTAGCCTGCCGGCCGACCGCGGGGCTGGCACACAGCACGCCGGTGTGCCAGCCCCCCGCCGGGAGCCGGCACCCGCGTCCACGATGGGCGCCCTGCGGGCGTTGGTCCCGCGCGGTCATGTACAGGATTCCTGATGGTTTTTCCACAGGAATCCTGATCACATCACGCCCCGGTTCCCGCCCTGGTCATGATCTTCCGCGAAATCGGCCGGCTGTGCGGCTGAACCTGGAGTGCGCGGCGATCGTTCCCCGGACGGCGGACCCGTTAACACTCATTAGGGGGCGTAATGGATTACCCGGTTCAGTTCTCTGTCGACTATCCCGACCGGCCGCTCAATCGGCTGAGCACGGCCCTGCGCATCTTCGTGGTGATCCCCATCGCGATCGTGCTCGGCACCGTGTCCGGCGAAGGCTGGCAGGTGACGAACTCATCTCACGCCGGCGGATTGACGGCCATACCCACAGGCGCCGGCGGGCTGCTTTTCCTCGGCCCGCTGCTGATGATCCTGTTCCGGCAGAAGTACCCCAGGTGGTGGTTCGACTGGAACCTCGAGCTGCAGCGATTCACCAACCGGGCCGGCGTCTACCTGGCCTTGATGGACGACAGGTACCCGTCCACCGACGAGCACCAGTCGGTGCGCCTTGACTACTTTTACCCGGATGCCGCCCGTGACCTGAACCGGTGGCTGCCGCTGGTGAAGTGGCTGCTGGCGATCCCGCACTACGTGGTGCTCTTCTTCCTGGACCTCGCCGCGCTCGCGATGGTCGTCGCGGCCTGGTTCGCCATCGTGTTCAGCGGCCGCTACCCCAGGGGGCTGTTCGTTTTCGTCGAGGGGGTGTTCCGCTGGAACGTCCGGGTGACCGCCTATGCGTTCACCCTCGTCACCGACCGGTATCCCCCGTTCCGGCTGGCCCCCTAAGTTAACGCGGTGGATACACACCGAGCCGTCCGGCGTCATGTGCGGGGCGTTGCATGGGTCATGACTCACCGATGGTGAGGCGCGCCTAGGGTTCCGTCGCCGCCCCAGCCGCCCAGGGCTGGGGCGGCGAGCCTGGACCGAGAGGCGAGGCGGGCGTGCCCGATGCGCCCGTTCCACGGCGGGACAAAAGCCCGGGAGGTTAGCCGTGCTCGGCTGCCTCCGGCCGGGCCCCGTCATCCGGAGCGCGCGTGACCGATCAGCCCGGCCGAGAACCACCGCACCGCCATCTGCCTGCCGACTTCTCCGCCGACGGCCTGCACGGCAGGTACGGTCCCGAGGCCCGTTACGCCGTGGCGGCCGAGGCCCGGCTGCCGTCGGCCCGGTGGGAGCAGGAGGTGGCGCGCGGGCTCGAACTCGGCCTGCCGGGCGCCGACTCGATCGCCGACCGGCGGATCCCGACCTTCTCCCGGGGCGAACTGCCGCACTTCGCCGGGATCAACACGTTCCTCAAGGCGCCGTTCGTCGAGGACGTGCGGACCTGCGGCGACTACGACGTCGCGATCCTGGGCGCCCCCTTCGACGGGGGCACCACCTACCGGCCGGGCACCCGGTTCGGGCCGCAGGGCATCCGCCGCATCTCCGCCCTGTACGGCCCGTACAGCTTCGAGCTCGGGGTCGACCTCCGGGAGTCGATCACGATCGGCGACCTCGGCGACGTGTTCACCATCCCGGCGAACATCGAGAAGACGTTCGACCAGATCACCAAGGCGGTCGGGCACGTCTACCGCTCGGGCGCCTTCCCCGTCGTGCTCGGCGGAGACCACTCGATCGGGTACCCGACCACCCGGGCCGTGGCGGAGCACCTGGACGGCAAGCTCGGGATCATCCACTTCGACCGGCACGTGGACACCCAGGAAACCGATCTCGACGAGCGGATGCACACCACCCCCTGGTTCCACGCCACCAACCTGCCGAACGTGCCGCCGGAGAACCTGGTCCAGATCGGCATCGGCGGCTGGCAGGCGCCGCGCCCCGGGGTGCGGGTGGGCGGGGAGCGCAAGACCACGATCATGACGGTCACCGACTGCGTCGAGATGGGCATCGAGGCCGCGGCGGCCCGCGCGCTCGAGGTGGCCTGGAACGGGGCGGCGGCGGTCTGGCTGAGCTTCGACGTCGACTGCCTGGACGCCGCGTTCGTGCCGGGTACCGGCTGGCCGGAGCCGGGCGGCTTCCTGCCCCGCGAGGTCCTGAAGTTCATCCAGCTCATCGCCGAACGCCCGCTGGCCGGGCTCGAGGTCGTGGAATGCTCGCCGCCCTATGACAACGCCGAGATCACCGCGCTCATCGCCACCCGGGTCATCTGCGACACGCTGGGCTGCCTGGTCCGGGCCGGGCACCTGCCCGCCAAGCCCGCCCGGGAGGCCACGTTGTGACCACGCCTCCGGCTCCCTTCGCGCCGTCCGGCGAGGCGGCTCCTGAGCCATCCCTGGAGCCGGCCAAGGTGGCGGAAATCGACCAGCTCCGGGTGACGTTCCGGCGCGGCAAGCGGGACATTCACGCGCTGCGCGGCATCAGCCTCCAGATCCGCGCGGGCGAGATCCTCGGGCTGGTCGGGGAGTCGGGATCGGGCAAGAGCGTGCTCGGCCTGTCGCTGCTCGGGCTGCTCCCCGCCGATCCGCGCCCGCAGGTGTCGGGCCGGGTGCTGGTCCGCGGCCACGACATGCTCGGCGGTCCGGCCGTCCTGCACCGCCGGGTCCGGCGCGAGCATCTCGGGGCCGTGTTCCAGGATCCGATGACCTCGCTCAATCCGACGATGCGGGTCGGCCGGCAGGTGGCCGAGGCGGCCGGTTCGGATGAGGAGGCGGTGCGGCTGCTGCGGGCGGTGGGCATTCCCGACGCCGGGCGCAGGATGGCCAGCTACCCGCACGAGCTGTCCGGCGGGCTGCGGCAGCGGGTGATGATCGCCATGGCGGTGGCCGGCCACCCGGCGCTGGTCATCGCCGACGAGCCCACCACCGCCCTGGACGTCATGGTGCAGGCGCAGGTGCTCGGGCTGCTGCGGTCGCTGCGGGACGAGATCGGCTGCAGCGTCCTGCTGATCACCCACGACCTGGGCGTGGCCGCGCAGGTCGCGGACCGGGTGGCGGTCATGTACGCGGGCCGGCTGGCCGAGCTCGGGCCGGCCGGGACGGTGCTGCGGTCCGCGGCCCACCCGTACAGCCTGGCGCTGACCCGGGCCCGGCTGTCCCTGACCGCGCCGCGCCTGCGCACCCTGGCCACCCTGCCCGGCGAGGTGCCTGACCCCGCCGACCCGCCGCCGGGATGCGCCTTCGCGCCGCGCTGCGCGCTGGCCACCGCCGAGTGCCTGACCCGCCTGCCCGACCCGGTGCCGGTGGCCGCGGGCCACCTCAGCGCCTGCATCCGGGCTCCCGCCGAGGTGCTCGCGGCCGCCGCCGAGACGGCCGCCGCCGAGACGGCCGCCGCCGAGACGGCCGCCGTGGAGCACCCGCAGGAGGCGGACCTGCCCGCGGCCCCGGCGCCCGGCGGCCCGGCCGCGGCCCGGGTGGCCGAGCTCCGCAAGACCTTCCGGGTCTCGGCCGGCCGGCGCCGGGCGCTGCTGACCGCGCTGGGCGGCGTGGACCTGGAGGTGGCGGAGGGCGAGGCGGTCGCGATCGTGGGGGAGAGCGGATCGGGCAAGACCACGCTGCTGCGCATCATCGCCGGCCTGGAGCGTGCCGATGCCGGCCAGCTGGCCCTGGGCCCGGGGGCCCGGCCCCAGATGGTGTTCCAGGACGCCGGAGCCTCCCTGACGCCCTGGCTGAGCGTGGGGACCTTGATCGCCGAACGCCTGCGCGGCGCCGGCCACAGCGCGGCGGAGCGGCGCCAGCGGGTGGCCGCCGCGCTGGGGCACGTGGGGCTGCCGGCGGAGGTGGCCTCGGCCCGGGCGGGCCAGTTGTCCGGCGGCCAGCGCCAGCGGGTGGCCCTGGCCCGGGCCACGGTGATCCCGCCGGAGGTGCTGCTCTGCGACGAGCCGACCAGCGCCCTGGACGTGTCGCTCGCGGCCGGCGTGCTCAACCTCATCGGCCGGCTGCGGCGCGAGCTCGGGATGGCCGTGCTGTTCGTGACGCACGACCTGTCGGTCGCGCGCGTGGTCGCCGACCGGATCGCGGTGATGTACCTCGGCCGGATCGTCGAACTCGGCGCGGCCGCCCAGATCGTGGCCCAGCCCCGCCATCCGTACACCAAGGCCCTGGTGAGCGCCGTTCCCGAGCTCGGCGCGCCGCTCCTGGCCGCGCCGGGCGAGGCGGCCAGCCCGCTGGACCCGCCGCCGGGCTGCGCGTTCCACCCGAGGTGCCCGATCGCCGAGCCGGCGTGCGCCGACCCGGTCCTGATCCCGCGCCTGGCGCGGCTCCCGCACCCGGCGCGGCTCGCGGACGATGCGGAGCGGCTGGTCGCGTGCATCCGTTCGGAGGTGACCTGACCATGGCCGTCGCGGAACCGTACCTGACCCCGGTCCCAGGAACCCGGGGGACCGGCCGGCGCCGGATCCTGCCGGCCGGCGGCGGCCGGCGGCTCGACTGGGCCGCGGCCGGCCTGCTCGTCCCGGTGACCCTGATCGCGCTGCTGGCGCCGCTGCTGGCCCCGCACGATCCGATCCAGCCGGCGGGCCTGCCCCAGCTGCCGCCCGGTTCCGGCGGCTTCCTGCTCGGCACCGACAGCATCGGCCGGGACATCGTGTCCCGGGTGCTGATCGGCTGGCAGTCGAGCTGGTTCGCGGCCCTGGCCGTGATCGCCTCGGGCCTGCTCATCGGCGGCCTGATCGGCCTGGTCGCGGGCATGCGCGGCGGGGTGGCCGACGCCATCTTGATGCGGGTCACCGACGGCTTCCTGGCGCTGCCCGCGCCGGTGCTTGCCATCGCGGTGGTGGCGGCGCTCGGCCCCGGCTTCGTGCACACGCTGATCGCGGTCGCGATCGTGTGGTGGCCGTTCTACGCCCGGATCGTCCGCGGGGAGGTGCGCTCGCTCGCGGCCCGCCCGCACGTGGAGGCGGCCCGGCTGGCGGGCGCCGGCCGGCTGCGGATCGCGCTGCGGCACCTGCTGCCCGGCGTCGTCCCCGCGGCCATCGTGACCGCCAGCCTCGACGTGGGCAACCTGGTGCTCACCCTGGCGGCCTTGTCGTTCCTCGGGCTCGGCCAGCCGCAGCCGGCGCCGGAGCTGGGCGCCGATACCGCCAGGAACCTGCCGTACCTGCTGCAGCAGTGGTGGATCCCGGTGATGCCGGGGATCGCCGTGATGCTGCTCGCCCTGGCCGGCAACCTCGCCGGTGACGGGCTGCGGAACCTGCTGAGCGACCGGTAGGACGGAGCGGCATCATGATCAGGCTCATCGTCAAGCGGCTGGCGGCGGCGGTGGTCATCATCGCGGCCCTGACCGCGGGCATGTTCGTCCTGCAGAAGGTGTCCCCGGTCGACCCGGTGCACGCGATGCTCGGCGCCCAGGCCTCGGGCGGCCAGATCCTCGCCGAGCGCCGCAAGCTGGGACTGGACCGGCCGCTGGTGAACCAGTACGTGAGCTACCTGGCCGGCCTGCCGCGCGGCGACTTCGGGATGTCCTACCGCACCCGCCGCCCGGTCGGCACCGACCTGGCGTCGTTCGTTCCGGCCACCGCCGAGCTGAGCGTCTGTGCGCTGCTGTTCGCGCTGATCCTGGCCGCCCTGCTGGCCATCGGCAGCACCCTGCGCTGGCCCGGTGCGGGCCTGCTCCGGCTGGCGCTCATCGCCGGCGCGTCGGTGCCCGCCTTCCTGCTGGCCATCGCCGGGATCCTGGTCTTCTACCAGCGCCTGGGCTGGCTGCCCGCGACCGGGCGGACGAGCTACGCCGACGCGCCGGCTGGCCCCACCGGCTTCCTGACCATCGACGGGCTGATCGCCGGGCGCCCGGCGGTGACCCTGGACGCGCTGCGCCACCTGCTGATGCCGGCCCTGGCCGTCGCGGCGGTCCCCGCCGTCTCGATCGGCCGGGTCCTGCGGTCCAGCCTGATCAGCGGGATGCGCAGTGACTACGTGCGGACGGCGCGGGCCAAGGGCCTGTCCGAACGCCGCATCGTGCTCCGCCACGTGCTGCGCAACTGCGCCGGCGCCGCGCTGTCCATGACCGGCCTGCAGGTGGGCCTCATGTTCTCCGGGGTGCTGGTCGTGGAGCAGGTTTTCGCCTGGCCCGGCATCGGCCAGTACATGGCCCAGAGCATCCCGGCCGCCGACTTCCCGGCGATAGCCGGGGTCACCCTGCTGCTCGGCGTGGTCTACGTCGCGGTCAACACGATCGTGGACATCTTGCAGGCCGTCGCGGATCCGAGGATCAGCGCCTAGGGAGGAGAAACCATGGCACAGCAACCCCTGTTCGTCGGTGATCCGGCGCTGATCGTTGTGGACATCCAGCGCGGGTCCGCCGCACCGGGCGCCGAGTCCGGCATCCCGCACATGCCCGGAGCGCTGGTCCGGATCGCCCGCGCCGAGCGCCTGGTGACCGCCGCCCGCGCCGCGCACGTCCCGGTGATCTTCTTCCAGGAGGTGCACCGGCGCAGCGGCGTCGACTTCGGGCGCGAGCTCGACGGCACCGAGGATGTGCACTGCGTCGACGGCGACTCCGCTACCGAGCTCTGGCCGAGCCTGCGGCCCGCCGAAGGCGAGTACCACATCGTCAAGCGGCGGTACTCGGGGTTCATCGGGACGGAGTTCGAGTTGCTGCTGCGGGGGCTGTCGGTCAGCACGCTCGTCCTCATCGGCGGGCTGACCGACGTCTGCGTCCACTACACCTTCGCCGACGCCCACCAGCGGGACTACTACGTCCGGGTGGTCGAGGACTGCGTCGGCGGCTCGACCGAGGCGCGGCACCTGGCTTCGCTCGATGCCATGGAGTACCTGCAGGCGGGAGCACGCCGCACCACGCAGGAAATCATCGACGCGTTCACGGCCCTGGCGGCCGGGCGCGCCCTGACCGGAACTGGAGCCACCCGATGATCCGAACCCGCACCACGGCGGCGGCCCTGGCCGCGGCCGCGCTGGCCGTCCTCGGCCTCGCCGCCTGCGGCTCGTCCGGCAGCAGCACCACCCAGCCGAACACACCGCCGAAGAGCCGCACGCTCAACCTCAGCTTCCTCCAGGACCCCGGCAACGGCGCGACCGACCCGGCGGTTTACTACGCCGGGCAGGGCATCGTCCTGCAGGACAACGTCTACCAGGGCCTGCTGCAGTACGAGGGCGGCACGGCGACGCCGACGATCCTCCCCGACCTGGCCACCAGCTGGAAGGCGTCCAGGAACGACAAGGTCTTCACCCTCGCGCTCCGGCACGGCGTGCTGTTCCACGACGGGACCCCGTTCACTTCCGCGGCGGTGGCACCGTCGTTCGCCCGGGATCTCGCGGTCGGGCAGGGGCCGTCGTACATGCCAGGCGAGGTCGCCTCGGTCACCACGCAGGGCTCGTACCAGGTGACGATCACGCTGAAGAACCCGAATCCCAATTTCCCCGCCTACCTTGCCTCCGCGTACGGGCCGCGGATGATGAGCCCGGCCGGCCTCGCCGCGCACGCGGGCAGCGACCACGACCAGACCTACCTGCGCACCCACGACCTGGGCACGGGTCCCTACCAGCTCACCGAGGCCAGGGTCGGCTCTATTTACCAGCTCAAGGCGTTCGGAAGGTACTGGGGCGCCAAGCCGTACTTCACCACCGTGAACCTGCCGGTCATCACCGACTCCGCGACGCAGCAGCTCGAGTTCGGCAAGGGCTCGCTGGCCGCGATCATGCATGACCTGCCCGAGTCGGCGGTCCGCTCCTACCTGAAGGATGCCTCGATCAGGAGCTACTCGCTGCCCACGCTCAACTCCGACTTCCTCTACGTCAACCCGGCGGCCGGCTTCCTGACCTCCGCGGCGCACCGGACGGCCCTGCTGGAGGCGGTCAACGTGCAGAGCATCTACACCGAGGTGTTCACCGGCCGGGCCACGATCGCCAGCCAGGCCTATCCGGCGCACATGATGCAGGCCGGCTTCGCGACCCAGGCGATTCCGTACCGGCCCTCGGTCCTGGCCACGCTGGCGAAGACGCTGCCGGCCAGCCAGCGGACGTTCACCATCGGCTACGACTCATCGTCACCCGACAACCAGCTGGTGGCCAACCTGCTGTCCGCCGAGCTGACGGCCGACGGGCTCAGCGTCACGGTGCAGTCCTACCCGACCGCCCAGATCTACGGCTGGGCGCCGCCCGCCAAGACGGCCAAGGGCGCCCCCGACGTCCTGCTCGACAGCGGGTGGCCGGACGCCGCGCCGCCCTACATGTGGGCGCACATCAGCTTCGATCCGAACGGCGGCCTGAACTACCTGCACTGCTCCACCCCGCAGATCTCCGAGCTGCTCGGCCAGGGGCTCACCACCGGCAGCGCGCAGACCTTCTCCCAGATAGGCGCGCTCTCGGTGGCCACCGGCTGCTGGGATAACCTCGTCAACCAGGACGACTTCATGGTCGCCCAGCCCTGGCTCAAAGGCGTCGCCCAGGCGCACGTGGTGACGTATCCCAACTCGCTCAACCTGTTCGCGCTGTCGGAGGGCTGAGCGGCGACCGGGGGAGGAGGCGCACATGGGTACCGGGATCCGCCGGATCGTGCTGCTCACGCTGGGCTGGGAGGACCTGCCCAAGTCCGTGTCCGTGGCGGGGGCGTCGGACCAGGAATGGCTCCGCGAGCCGGTGCCCGGCGTCCTGCTGGAATGTGACGGCGGCTGGCTGCTGCTGGACACCGGGTTCAACACGGCGCTGATCACGGACCCGGCGCTGCGGCGCCGGTTTCACCGCGACCCGGCATTCCAGCCGGTGCTGCCCGGGCCCGGCGAGCCGCTGGAGGAAGCGCTCGCCCGGGCCGGCGTGGACATGGCCGCCATCCGCGCGGTGGCCGTCAGCCACCTGCACAACGACCACGCGGGCGGCCTGAAGCTCTTCGCCGGGCGGGTACCGGTGCACATCCAGCGGGCCGAGCTGGACTACGGGATGTCCGGCCCGCCCGGACCGGAGAGCAACGGCATCTTCCGGGTGGATTTCGACGACCCGGCGCTCGACTGGCGGATCGCCGACGGCGACGAGCAGATCGCGCCGGGGGTGACCGCCGTGCTGACCGCCGGCCATACCCCCGGCCATCAGAGCTTCGTGGTCAGCCTGGACGAGTCGGTGGGCGGGGGCGGGTTCGTCTTCGCCTTCGACGCGGCCGACCTGACCGAGAACATCGAGCGCGAGGTGGCGGTCGGCAGCCGGATCGGGGCGGCCCCCGAGGTCAGCGTGGCGCAGATCCGCAAGCTCAAGCAGATCGCCGCGGACCGCGGTTACCAGCTCGTCCCCGGCCACGACCCGGTCGTCTGGCCTGCCCTCACCGCTCAGCTCAGCGGGACTTCGCGCAGCAGCAAGGCCCAGTGAGCCTGCCGGCAGGTGAAGAAAACATGATGCCGAACGGGCTGGCTGGCCGCCCGCGACGCCTCCAGCTCGCGGTTGTGCTGGTAGATCCGTTGATACGCCGTTTCCCTGGCGGAGACGAGCTCCGGTGCGCCAACGAAGCCCGACGCTGGCGCCCCGCTGGAACGCGGACCGGGGTCGGTAGCCGCCGCCCTTTCCTAGCGCGGCGAGGAACGCGCACTCATGCCGAATAGCGGGCGTCGGCTAATCGGTTACTTATGCAGCGCTTAGCATACTCATCCTTTTCTGGCCGCGCCCTTACGCGCTCCCCCACATCGTTGTCGCGCATGCTCAAGAGAGGCCAGATCGCCGACTCGGCGTGGCTCGCAACCGTGTCGGCCGGGTGCGCGGCGGCACGCAGATTTCCCAGTTCGGCGCAGGCGTGGACGGTTGAGTCTTGCCCGGTATGCCGGGGTGTGCGAGTCGGGTTCGTGGGGCCGACCGTGCGGTTCCGAAGGTGCCCCGGCATCCGGGCCGACGTCGAGCACTGGCTCAGGACCCTGCGGCACGGCGGCCCGCGGTCCCGTCCCCGCGCCCCCGAGACAGCCTGGACCTACCTGCGCACGGCCGCCCCCGCGCTGGCGGCCTGGTCCGGCCGCTATGACCATCTGCGGGAGGTGACCCGCGAGGACATCCTCGCCGCCATCGGCGGTCTGACCGGCCACGAACGCCACCACGCCCTCAGCGTCATCCGGTCGCTGTTCCGGCACTGCAAGAAAAACCGCACGATCTTCCGTGACCGGCAGCGCGGTTGCGGGTCGGCGAGCACCCCGCAACGTCATCCTTCCGTTGCACGATGACGACATCGACCAGGCCGTCAAGGCCGCCCGGAATCCCCGGGACCGGCTCGTCTTGGCGCCGGCCGCCATCCACGCCGCCCGGCCCAAGGCGAGCAGCGAACCAGCTCGACGACATCAGCCTCGGCAACCGGCGGCTGACCATCGCCGGCCGGACCCGGCCGCTGGCCGACCTCGCTCGCCAGATGATCCTCGGCTGGCTCAGCTACCGGCGAGACCGCTGGCCCGGTACCGCCAACCCCCACCTGATCATCAACCAGCAGACCGCCATGAAAACCGGCCCGGTCAGCAAGGTCTGGCTGACCGGGCCCTTCCGCGGCCAGGCCGCCACCCTGGACTCGATCACCAACCACGGTACGTCCAGCGGGTCCTCCAGAAACAGCCCGAGGTAGCGGACCGTGCACATCTGGAGAGCGAAGCCGTCCTCCGGCGATTCCACGGACCATCTCGCCTCGGTCGATCAGGGTTGTGCCGTGCCCGGAGCGAGGTAGCCGACTTCGAGCCAGCCCAGCACCGGGAACGGCTGGTTGTCGTCCTGGATCACGCCTTGAGGCGGGTTCGCCTGGAGGGCGGCAATCTGCTGCTCCAGCTGCGCCAGTGCGCGGCGGTCGGCACCGAGCTTCTGCTGAGCCTTCTTGATCAGCGCGGGATTGACGTGCTTCTTCTCGCTCTCCAGCTCTTTCAGGTCTCCCTCGTCGCTGTGGACCTCGCTAGCGAGCACGTCCCGCTGCTGCTCGAGGGCGGCCAATTGCCCGGGCAGGTCGGGGATGGACGTCGTGAGAGCACGCACCGGCCGGCTGGTGTCGAGCAGGTTCGTCGAAACGATGCCCGTGACGTCGTACTCGTCGGTGAGGATGCCCCTCGCGAGGATCGCGGTGGCGAGGGCGGCACCCTCGATGCCGCCCAGGGGGGTTCCGAGCGCGGCGTGCAGCACGAAGCCCCACTCCTCGGCCTTGAGGTAGCCGTCGGCCGCATCCGGGTCCAGCTTGCCGAGTTCCTCCCGGCTCCAGGTCCGCTCGGTCCGGGCCGGAAGTGCAGGCGGGGCGTAATTCTCCGAGTCCATCGTGATGACCAGCTCGACCGTGTCGTCGGGCGCGGCCTTGACGGTGACGGTGCAGCCTCGACGGACGACGAACTGGAAGGCCACGGCGAGCGGCCCGTGCTGGGCGACCGGTGACGGTGCCGGGGGCTTGACCAACAGGTGGAACTCATAGGTGCCCAGGAACGGGTTCGATTTGATCTTGGGGTGGGCCTCGACCTGGATGGAGGAAAGGGGGATCCCGAGCAGTGTCTCGTGGACCTTCACCACCTCGCTGACCATGTGCGGGACGAACGGGCCGTCGTCGGCCGCCGAGTCGTCGTAGACCGTGCCGGTGTCCGTGGTGAACCGCTGTCCCGCCAGGTACGGCCGCGACGTCACAAGCAGGCGCGTCATCCGCGGGGCGTTCAGCACGTGCGGGACGGCGTTGCCCGCCGATGTCGCCCGGGCCGCGGCCATCAACAGGGGAGGGTGGATCTCGGTCCGGAACGCCTCGATCCCGGGGTGCCGGTCCTGGCCGTTCTCGTCTTTGATCGGGAGCTGGTGCCCGCAGTCGACGATCCACCGCCCGAACACCGCGACCCGGTCACCGGGCTCCACCCCGCCGCGCTTGAAGTCCACGAACTGAGTCGGCACCAGGCCGGCGTCGATCTCGACACCCAGCAGGCTGGGGATCCCGTCCGGGCCCCGCGGAATGATCGGCAGCCCTCGCCCGTTGACCGCCGCCCCGGCTTGGTCCACGGCCTCTTGAAACCCATCCTCGTCGGACGACTGATCCCCCGGCGTCAGCAGGAAGGTGAAGGCCTTGGGGTCGTCGGCCGGCTGGTCGAGGGCCACCATAAACTCCCAGTCGAACCCGAAGGGGTGATCGAACGGGACGTCCGCGCCCGAGAATTCTGGCTTCAGCAACCACCCGGCGGCGCCGACCAGGTTGTCACGCTCATAGTCCTCGTTGTGTGCTGCGGTATCGGTGAGATCCGCGGGCAGGACCTGCTTCCACTCCTGCTCCGCGTTCAGCGACGGGAACTTGTCGCGCAGGTCCAGGCCCGGGTTCTGACCGCCCAGCGCCACAGCCTGGGCGTATAGCGCGTCAACGTCGGGCACCTGCTGCGGATTCTGGAACCGGATCGAGAGGATCTCCTCCGGCTGCACGACGAAGCAGCCCTGCCCATCCATGGTCTCGGCCAGAGTGCCGATCTGTGCGCCCAGCTCATTCAGACGAGCCCGCGCCGTGCTGACCCTCTGCTGGGCCGCCTTGAGAATGACCGGATTGACGTGGTCCTTCTCGCTCTCGAGCTCAGCCAGATCATCCTGGGCGGACCGCAGCTCTTCGGCCGCGTCGTCACGCTGTGGCTGAAGGGCCAGGACCTGGCTCCGCAACTCGTCACATGCCGGCATGATTCTCCTCCTCGAATCCGCACCTACCGTGGTCATACGTATACGTGTGTTGACATCCCGTGCTCATCTCGGCTACACCTCCCAGGCTGGTGAGCGTCCGGTCCAGCAGCGGCTCAACCCCGCCCGGCAGTCCCGTCGATGTCTAGGCCGCCGGGCCCGCGCATGCTCGCCCGGTGCCCGGGGCGGACGTCGTGTGCGGCAGGGGCTGCCGGGGATCAGTAGCTGAAGGTGGTGGCGGCCTCGTCGCCGATCCACGCCCACAGCGGGACTGTGCCCTGGAGTTCGGCGCCGCCGATGAGTGATTCCTGGCTGAGTTTCTTGGCGTTGAAGCAGATCGGGCAGACGTAGTACCGGCCGCCGGCCGCCTCGTAGCGCTTCACCAGCTCAGTCAGCGGCGGGCAGCCCTCGCAGGCGACGCCGGTGGCGGCGCCATTGGTGGCG
>WNGG01006343.1_pt1 | contig 29900 bp, 24 predicted proteins | sample 5400661 | NCBI WGS metagenome assembly WNGG01 (sample SAMN13153372, study PRJNA577476) | soil metagenome | isolation source: 100 cm soil or saprolite under Garry oak tree replicate 1 | place: USA:California | collected 2016-06-15
GACGGCCCACCAGGCGATCCCGGAACCAAGGGAGACGATGCGGGGAGCGTCGAACGTGGCCGGCATAGGGAGTCGCGAACGGTACCGGTGAGCGTTTTCCCAAGCGGAAAATGATTTCGGTGATTTGTGCCGGAATCGGGGTTGCCCAAACTTTCAAAGTCCACCGGCGCGTTCGAATCGCCGATGATCACGGTCCGGGACCCGGCATCGATCCATCAGGTCGACGTACCGATCGACGGGGGCACCTGTCACGGTCGCTGGCACTTTTCCTTCGACCGCTACTTCGACCCGCGGTGGATGCGATTCGGGACCCTGCGGGTTTTCAACGACGACACGCTGACCCCGGGGGCCGTGTGGCCGTTGCACCCGCACCGCGAGATCGAGGTCGTCACGTACTGTGCGAGCGGCGAGTTCCGCCACGCGGACGAGCACGGGGAGGGTGGCGTCCTGAAGGAAGGCTGGGTGCAGCACACGACCGTCGGCGAGGGCATGTGGCACTCCGAGATCAACAACCGCAAGGATGCGCCGATGCGGTTCATCCAGATGTGGTTCATGCCGTCCGCTCCGGGTCTCGAACCGTCCGTCGAGCAACGGGCCGTCGCGAAGGCGGATCGGACGAACCGGTTCCTGCCGCTCGTCTCGGACGAAGATCGAGCCGGCTTGACGATTCTCTCGGATGCTCGCGTGTTGTCCTCGTTCCTCGAGGCGGGCAAGAAGATTTCGCATCCGCTCGAGCCGCATCGCGGCGCGTATCTCTACGTGCTCGGCGGCGGTCCGGTGCGGGTGAACGAAGAACTGGTTCCGTCCCTCGGGGCGGTCAAACTCACCGATGAGTCCGAACTCAGCGTTCGATCGGAAGGGAACACGGAACTTCTCCTCGCGGACGTGCTTGTGCTTGAGGACCGCACTCCATGAAGATCGAACATTGCGAATTCCCGGACGAGCTTCTGTACGACCCGGAGGGACTCGTGTGGGCGCGTCTCCTCGAATCCGGAGAAGTCGTCGTCGGCATCACGAGCATCCACGCGGCGCTCGCGGGGCCGGTCGCGAAGGTCTCCGCGAAACCGCTCGCGGCCTCGTATCCGCGGAATGCCGCGATCGGATTCCTTGAGAGCGGGAAGTACTTCGGGCCGATCCGCACGCCTGTTCACGGAGTCCTCCTCGAGGTCAACCCCACGGTCTTGGCGACGCCTCGGACGTTGAGCGACGCCTCCTATGACGCCGGATGGTTCGCTAGGTTGCGGCCGACGAATTTCCGGGAGGACGGTCGAACGTTGCGGTCGGCAAAGGACGCGCACGACGGCCTCACGAAGCAGATCGCCGCGTTACGAGTCCGGTGTTTCGCCGCATTCCCCGATCACGAGATGTTCGAGATTGGCATCGAGTGTTCGGCCGTCCTCGCGAAGTTGAACGAGCTCCTCACGCGGATCGAGGTCGGGGGCGTCGTCCACCTCGTGACGGACGATCCCACGTCGCCCATCGAGATGGTCCGGTGGTCGGATCAGACCGGACAGCCGGTCATCGATCAGCGGAAGGAAGGGAACCTGTTCCACTTCCTCGTCCGCAAGGTGAAGTGATCGCCGGTCGCCGGTCCGTCTAGGGCTCCATCGGTCCCGGGAACAGCACCGCCCGTCCAACGATCTTCCCGGCCCGGAGATCGTTCAACACATCAGCCGCGTTCGCAAGCGGAGCCCTTCGAGTGACGACGGGCCGAAGACGACCGGCCTCGGCGAGCGAGATCGCCCGCGCGAAGTCGGCCATCGTCGACGAGTACGCGCCGAAATACGCCCTGCCACGGTCCACGAGGTCGTTCGCGGTAACTTCAACGGTCTCCATACCGGGGGCGACCGCGACGAACCGCCCTCCTGGACCCAAGAGCGACCGTCCGAGATCGAACGTCGACCTGGTCCCGACGAAATCGATGGCCACATCGGCGCCAGCATCGGCCGCGAAATTCTGAAACGCCGAGCGAGCCTTCTCCGGGCCGACCGCGTGGTCCGCACCGGAGTCGAGGGCGGCTTTCCGGGCCTCCTCTCGCGGTTCGATTGCGAAGACGCGCGCGTTGTACGCCTTCGAGATTTGGATGGCGGAAAGGCCGACGCCGCCCGCCCCGATGATGACGACCACGTCCTCTTCCTCGGCCTGGCCGAGTGCCACGACCGCTCGGTACGCGGTGGCGCCGCTACATCCCAGAGGGGCGGCGAACGCCACGTCGAGGTTCGGCGGGAGCGGCAGGATCGTGGTCTGTTTCGCGACGACGAATTCCGCGTAGCCGCCAGGCGCGTCGAAGCCCAGGGTCGTGCCATCTTCGCAGAGATTCGTCCGCTGACGGCGGCATTGTCGGCAACGACCGCACGGCTGCTCGAAGTGCACTCCGACGAGGTCGCCGACCTTCGCGGTGTACACGTCGGCGCCGCTCATCGCGACTCGGCCCGCGATCTCGTGACCGGGGATTACCGGCTCGCGTACTCCCGCTTTGACTTCGTCGAGGAGGTGGAGATCCGTTCGGCAGACCCCCGCCGCGAGGACCTGCACGAGGACGTCCTCCGGCCCGGGCCGCGGATTTGGCACCTGGACCAGCTTCGCCACTCCTCCGACTTCGAATCGGATCGCGTGCATATCCCGGACTAGCGAAGCAGGACGGAAAACAATTTGCTTCGCGTCCACAACGTGGAGGCCCCGCCGACTCTTTCTGAGTCCGGTTCCAAACCTACTTGTGCCCGCCCGTCATGCCGCGGTGCGGGGAATTCGTCTGGAAGGAAGCAGCGGAATGTTGGACCGCATACGGCAGAAGCCGTTCGCCTTGTGGGTCATCTTTGGCGGATTCATGTATTTCGGCCTTTTCATCCTAGGCCTTTCAGTGCCGATGCTGGTGGCCTCCCCCGCGTCGATCGCCGATCCGATCAGCGTGATCATCCTCGTGTTCGTAGCCCTCTTCTTAGTCGCCGGCTTCTTGGGTCTCAAGGGCAAGCGCTGGACCTCCGTGCTAGCAGCGGTCGTGAGCATCGTGTTCCTCGCTCTATTCGGTTCGTTCCTCGTGCCGAGTCTCGCGAATCCGGCGGATGCCGCGTTCTCAGTGGCCATCTCGGGGATCCCCATCCTCATTCTCGTCGTAATCTTCTCTATCCTCTCGATCCTCAACGCAAAGACCGGGCTGCATCAGAAACGGTATCTTGCGACGCCAAACTCAGCGGGCGGCTTGTTGACGATCGGCATCATTGGCTTCGTCGTAGGGGGCCTCGTTGTCGGAGCCATCGGCGGAGGCGTGATTCTCCGCAACATATCCGCCGTCAGGGCCGACATCACAATTGTGCCGAATGCGCCTTCCCTGGCAATGGCCTTCACCCCCCAGAATTTCACTATCTCGGTGGGCGGCACCGTCACGTGGGTCAACAAGGACACGACCGGGCATACCGTCACGAGCAACGTGACCGGCCTATTCGGCTCGCCTCTCTTGAGCGTAGGGGAGACTTGGAGCCACACCTTCTCCCAGGCCGGGACCCATTACTACCACTGTACCCCGCATCCGCAGATGTGGGGTGTGATTGTCGTCTCGTGAGTCCTTTTCCTCGGGGCCGAGACCTCATGGTGTCGTCCTAGACCGGCACTCCATCTAAGACTTTCGCAGCGATCGCTTAGGGGAAGCGAGAGAAAAGAGCCCTCGCCTCAAATCCGCGCTACGGGGAGACCTTCGAGATGACCTTCGTCGCTTCCGAGGTCGTCCAGGCCTTCAGCGTCTGTGTCTTGACGTTCCCGAGCTTCCCGATTTCGAGAAGGAGTTGCATCGCCACATCGTCGTTCGGCGCCTCCGTCAGGGCCACGATGTCGTATCGCCCCATCGTGTAGAAGATCTGCATCTTGGCACCGAGTTTGTTGGCCAAGGCAGCCACGGCGTCCGCGCGCTTGGGCGACTCCTTCACGGTCTTGATCCCTTGCTCTGTCCAATTCCCTAGGGTAATGTAGTTCGGCATCTCCAATCCCCGCAGCAATCGCATCATGCGGCGAGTATATAATCGCGCGGGACGCGCGCTCATCCCGGAGCGTGGACGCACGTCTTCGAGGCGGTTGGGACCTAGCCTTTTCGGTTTGCAACAGGGTTAAATTCCGATCGGGTCTGCAGGCGGGAGAGGTGGGGGACTTCCATGAAGTCGATCGTTTCGCTGGTTCTCGTCGTGCTGGGCTTTGCGGTGATCGCCGCCGGAGTCCAGGTGTCCGCCGCATCGTCGAACACATCCGCGTCGCCGACGTACGACATCACGACGTTGGCGGGCAAGGTCGCCTCGATCCAGGGGACGCAAGGATTCTACCTCCGGGCGTCCGCCCTCATCGAGCGGACCAGGACCCGAATGCTGCGACCCAGAACGAACCGGCGATTGCAGTCGATCCCGGCAACCCGAATCGGATCGTCGTCGGCATGAACGATTACGTCAGCCGGACCTGGTCGTGCACGATTGATGGGACGCCGTGCAGCGCCCTCGGGGACGCCTACTCCGGCGCCTACTTCTCGAACGACGGAGGGGCCACGTGGTGCTGCACTCCGACGGACCCCGCGCACTTGGGGACCATGATTCCTGGTGTGCAACGGTTAAACGGCGGAATCTACGACGCGGGCGGCGACCCGAGCGTCGCGTTCGACACCGCCGGCCACGTCTTCTACGCGGGACTCGGCTTCGACCGGACCGCACCTCCGAACACGGTCACGGTGAACACAGGCACCTTCGACTCCGAAGGAACCCTCTCATGGAGCGCGCCGACGTTCATCAACCCGACGACCGCCTCGTCCACCTTGAACGACAAGGAATGGATCGGCGTGGACTCGCATGTCGGGAGTCCGTTCCAGGACCGTGTGTACGTGAGCTGGACACGGTTCCTCTTCAACCCGATCACCGGGCGGTACGTGCAGTCTCCGATCGCGTTCGTCTACTCGAAGGACGGCGGGGCCACGTTTAGCGATCCCCAGTTGATCGTCAGCAACGTGTTGTACGACCAGGGCTCCCGCGTGATCGTGGGCGCGGACGGAACGGTCTACGTCTTCTGGGAAGGGTCGACCCGGCACGCGACGTTCAACAGCATCTACATGGTCTCCTCAACGGATGGCGGCGTATCGTTCAGCGCGCCGGTCGCGGTCGCCCCGGCGGTCGACATCATCCCGCCGTTCAACACGGTCTTCCGGGTCAACAGCTTCCCGGCCGCGGACATCGCGCCGGACGGGACGCTGTATGTGTCGTGGTCCTCGGAGGTCCTGAACTCGGCGACCACGTACGGCGCGGATCCCACATGCGCGTACTTCTACTCCGGCACGGCCTCGGTCTACGCGAACTGTCATTCGTCGGCCGTGTGGAGCTCGTCCACGGATGGAGGCGCCACCTGGAGCACACCGGTGCCGATCCTCCCCACGTTGGATGCGTCCAACCGGATCGCGATCGGGTATCCGGTCACCCAGCCGAACGGTGACATGCTCAACGCCCCGGCAGCGCGTCGGGTGGACAGCTTCTGGCCCGCGGTCGCCGCGTCGCCCTCGGGAAAGGTGTTCATGTCCGCGTACGCCGCCGACGTCGTGTCGCCATGGCAGACCTGCGCAACGCCCGCGACCCCAACGGCGGTCGGACGGATCAACTGCCTCGCCCTCGGTCCGTACATCCACAACGCGCGACTGGACTACGTCGTGGCGAATCCGATCACGGGGGCCACCCTGACGGTGACGCCTCATCCGGTCAACACGCGATACCACTTCGGTGGGGGGTTCATCGGCGACTACACGCACCTCGCGGTCGGATCCGATGACGTGTTCCATGCCGTCTGGACCGACACGAACCAGCAGCAGTCGGTCGCGTGGTGGTTCGGCTTCGAGTTCGTGCCCACGACGGTCAACCAGCAGGACATCGTGACGGCCTCCGGAACCCTGTAGAGGCGTCCTCGCAAAGAGCACGTCGTGCCATCAGCGCAAGCGAGCGCCAGGGCCGTCCTAGGCCGCGACCTAAAGCGCCGGCTTGCGGGCACGCCAAATCGTCGTCCCCGGGATCATCTGGATCTTGGACAAGGGGAACACGTCGGCATACGTGTTCTCATGAGGCAACGGTTCGGGCTCGAGCAGGTCCGTCACCACGAACCCCGCATCGGTGAGGGCTCGGTGCCAGTCTCCATAGGTCCGATGGAAATCGACCTCGGTCCCATCCTTTTCTTCGAACACGATGGGGGTACGATCGAAGTAACTGCGCTTGATCAGGAGCCCGCGTTCTTCCGTCATCGCAAAGAGCGGCGACATCCAAGAGAACGCGAACAGGCCTCCCGGACGCAGGGCCCGCGCGACTTCCTGAAACGTCCTTCGGATGTCCTCGACGAAGCCGAGCGCGTAGGCCGAGAACGCGATGTCAAAGTTCCCATCGTCCAGCATGGAGAGGTCTTGGACGTCCGCCTCGAGGAAGCGGACACTCGCCTTCTTGGAACGTGCGAAAGCGCGGGCGTACTCGAGTTGTGCCTTCGAGAAATCAATGGCCGTGACGCGAGCCCCCATCGTCGCGAGTTGGACCGCGGACTGACCGCCCCCGCACGCGATTTCGAGGACGTCTTTTCCGAGGACGGACTCTCCCAGGATTCTCAGTTCCCGCTCCGACGGCATCGACGGCCCCCAGAGGACGTCGCCTTCGAGCTCCCCGTGGTGATCCGCCTGGTACGCCTTGCTCGACGCGTTCCAGTTGTCGCGGTTCGCTTTCGTGAAGGCAGAGTCGTCGACCACGGGGCCACCAGAGAACGGATGATCATTCGTCTTGCAGCGACTGTCGCGGAGCTCTAGACGAGTTTCGCGGTCATCGTGATGTCGGCCTTGAGGAGCCGAGAGATCGGGCAACCTTTCTCGGCGGCCTTCGCGGCCGTCTGGAACTTCGTAGGATCGGCACCGGGCACCTTCGCCTCCACGTCGAGGTGGATGGACTTGACCGTCCAGCCGGCGTCCGTCTTGTCGAAGTTCAGGGTCGCCTTCGTCTCAATGCGCTCCGGCCGGTACCCGGCCTTCTCGAGTTCGCCCGACAGGGCCATCGAGAAGCACCCCGCATGCGCCGCCCCGACGAGTTCTTCCGGGTTCGTCCCCGGCGTGTCTCCGAATCGCATCGCAAAGGTGTACGGAACGCCTTTCACCACGCCGCTCGCCGTCGACACCGTGCCTTTCCCATCTTTCAGGCCGCCGTTCCATTGAGCGCTCGCCTTCCGTTCCATTCGAATCGCCGCCAGCGGAAATCGAGGGAGACGCTTAACCCTATCCTCGCATCCTCCCTGACGCCCGTGGGACATGAAGCGCCTCCGCCGTCACCGCTCAGGCGATTCACTTGAAGCGCGGACGCTTGCTTGTCGCGCAGCTTTTTCCGACGTTCGTCGATTCATTCGGGATGGCAAAGATCGCGGTGGGATTCCGCGTCAAGTCAGGGTGGGCCGCCGCCATCGTGCTCTCTGGGCCTTCGTCTTCTCCGAGCGTCCTTCACGCTCGCCGGATCGAGCTGAGTGATCCTGCGGTCCCCGAGTCTCGGCAACCATTCCACGCCGTTGATGACGCGCAAGGGGACCTGGAACCGAATGAGGCCCAAATCAAGAAGCGCGTGCGGGTGGTCCGTCACGTCACGGAGCAGTCGATCGGACGACTCTTGACGGACTGCCGCGCGAACGGCTGGAATCCTCTACGCGCCGGAATCGTCGCGGGCAGCTTGGTGGACCCGTCCACGATCCACAGCCCTCACATTCGTGCCCACGCGATGGAAGGACGGCTGTTTCGAACGGTCGTGGATGACGCGGTGCAGGCCCACGGTTTGTCCTCCATCATGCTCGGCGAGAAGACTGCTTTCGAGTCGGCGGCTCGACAGATCAATCTCGACGAGCGAACCCTGAAACGGACGTTGGTCAGTCTCGGACGCGACGTTGACGGTCTGTGGCGAGCGGAGGAAAAGCTGGCAGCTCTCGCGGCGTGGGTGGCGGTTTCGGAGAACCGCTAGACCGGGCTAATCAGGAGTGGGGCGGGAGGCCTTTCGCGGCAGCTCCGCAGGCTTCGAATAAGAAACCTTCTCGGACGAGGGCTATGCCTTTCCAGCGCGCTTGCTGAGAGCCCTTAGGACGATTTCGCTCGCCTTCGGGAATGGAATGGTCCGGTGAAGTTCGAACGAGACGTAGGGGGCCCAGACCGCCAAGTCCTCGAAGGCCTGCTCTTCGGTGACATCGCCCGTGATGAAGTACCCTGCGCCGCCTTCGAGGAATGCGTGTACCTCGCGGAGCCGTCCCGACTTCAGCTGGCCACGAAGCAATGCGTCAAATCCTTCTTGCTGCTTAATCTGCTCCGCCGGGGTTGGCGGAGGCGGAAGGCTCGTGTTGGCCTTCCACAACCCGAAGTAAGTTGCCATGGAGACGGAATCGGGTGCTCGCTATTAATCCGTTCTTGCGGGATCGCAGTCGGATGGGAATACTCCGGGGCGCCTGGGGTTCTCGTTCGGGCAGCCGAGGAGGTACCTCGCCACGCCCGAAGGTGTGATGGTCCCTCCATCATGCGGTAGTCGCCGATGGCCTGTTCGTACGGGCATTGGCCCCAACGTTCCTCCCGCCCGAATAGGCTTAAGGTTCCTACCGTCGATGCGAGCCTCGGTGGAAACCTACGCCGTTTCAAGCTTCGGTTGAGATCGTTCATTTCGCGGATCCTTGGTGCTGGTGGTCATGGGGCCTCGAGCCGGTCCTCCAACGGCTGAAAGAGGTCTACGGCGAGAACCTCAAGGTGACTTACAAGATGGGCGGGCAGTTCGAGAGTCTCCGGGAATGGATGCGAGAGTACGGCGTGGACGAGCACACTGCGTTGGACTGGATCCGCGAGTCAATCGAGTTAACGAAGATGCCCGTCCGGCCGGACTACTATCTGCGGACGGGCGTGACGAGTTCGTATCCCGCTTGCCGTTCGTTCAAGGCCGCCCAGTTTCAGTCCGAGGAGCTCGCGGCTCGATATCTGCGTCGCATGATGGAGGCGTTCGGCCTCGAATTTCGGCCGGCCACGGACGACGAACTTGTCCGGCTCGCGGAGGAGGTCGGCCTGGACGGGAGCCGGGTCAGGAAAGATTCCCACTCTGAGGCGGTCGCGAAGGCCCTTGACGTGGACATCGACGAGATGCACCGGAGCGGTGTGAACTTCCTGTCCCTTCTGATCCGGAACCGCGATGGGCGTCAAGTCGTTCAAGGCGAGATCTTCACCGCAAAGCCGTTCGAGACGATCATCGATGACCTTGCGCCGGGCCTCCCGAAACGGAGCCCGGCGGACATCCTGGAGTATGTGGAGCATCACCGGGCCCTCACTCCCGCTCATGAGATCGCGGAGGTGTTCCGGATTCCCGACGAGGACGCGCGTCATCGGCTCGAGAGGCTTGCGGCGGCGGGCCTGTTGACCGCACGTACGTTCGACGGGATTACGGCTTGGCGCTGGGCCGACAAAAAGATGGAGAAGCTCCCGATGGAACTCGTGAAAGTCTCCCACGTGCCGCCCGAAGTCCAGGTCGAAGCAGTATCAGACCTCAAACCGATCGTCACGAAAGCAGTGCAGTCCCTCTATACGGAAGTCGCCACCCGGCCGGACAAGGCGTACCACTTTCCGCTGGGCCTTGAGGCGCTCCGGTATCTCGGCTATCCGGAGGAGGATCTCCGGAAGCTGCCGCCGACCGCGACGGAGTCATTCGCCGGCGTCGGGTACCCGCACGCCGCGAACGTGATGCAGGCCGGCGACACGGTGCTCGACATCGGCTCTGGCTCCGGGACGGATATTTTGTACGCTGCGCTGAAGGTCGGACCCAAGGGGACGGTCTACGGCCTGGACATTACGCCCGCGATGATCGCGAAAGCGCGGACGAACATCGCGAAGACCGGCGCGCGGAACGTCGAGATCCTCGAAGGGGACGCCACGAAGATCCCGCTGCCCGACGAGAGCGTCGACGTGGTCACGAGCAACGGGGTGCTGAACCTCGTGCCGGACAAGCCCGCGGCGTTCCAAGAGATTTTTCGCGTGCTGAAGCGTGGCGGGCATCTCCAGCTCGCAGACATCGTCGTCGAAGAGGACGTTGGTGCCGTCTGCGGGCTTAACCCGCAGCTCTGGGCGGACTGCATCGGCGGCGCGGCCGTGGAGATGGAGTACCTGGCGACGATTCAAGACGCGGGATTCCGTGATGTGCGGATCCTGCGGAAGGTTGACTACTTCGCGAAATCCTCCTCGGAGAGCACGAAGCGGATCACGAAGTCGTTCGGGGCCAAGAGCGTCGTAGTGGCGGCAGTGAAGCGGTAGCGGCCATGCGTTGGATCTATCCACGCCCTCGGTGAGCAGAAGCGACTTCTCTCCGAATCGCGGCCTCTCGCTTTTTCACCCAGGTTCTCGCCCGTTTCGCGATCCATTCGAAGTTCTCCCCTTCGGCCGGGGCCTTCTCCCGCTTGCGCCGGTCGTGGATGATCCGCTCGATCTTCCCCCAGGGCGGGGCATCCATGAACGTGTCGAAGGCGATCTCCTCGTGGAGAAGCCCGCGTCGCATGAGGGAGCCTGCAGTCTCCCAAAAGACTGCCATCGTCGAGAAGTGTTCCCATCCTTCGCTCCCGCGGGGAAATCGTTTCTCGAATCCCTCGAGGCTCAGACCGGCCGGCAAGGTTCGCCACCACTTCCGAGCCTCGCGCACCGAGTCTGAGAGGAAAACGTCCATCAAGATTAGCAGGAGCTGCGCGTCTTGCTTCGTGGGGCTCGGCATGGAAGCGGCAACGGTGAGACGAGTTTATCAGGCCGTCGTCGCTCACTATGCAATGGAATCCGGGAAGGGGCTTCGGGCGCGCACTTTCGTTATCGATTCCAACCCTCGATCTGAGCCCGGGGAAACGACACTCATTATCTCGGGAGGCGAGATTTGCGTTCAAGAGGGCAGCGCGAATTGGCGGGAGACAAACATCGTTTAGTGGTCCTGCCCCTCGGCTTCAGTCGCGACGGAGGCGCAGATCACGGAGCGCGTGTTACACAACGATTATCGCATCTCCTACTGATCGCACTGTCGGACCGTCGAGTGGCCCGCAGAAAATGACCCCGCTTCCGGGTCGTCGAGACCCGCTTGGTCGAGTCGTCTATCCGTCCTTTTTTTCGTTGTGCTCATGTGGGTGTTTGCCGGGTTTGGCCTTGTCAACCTGGCACTCCTTATCATACGGAACCAATTTGACCTGAACCAGAGCTTCACCCTTAGCAGTCTACTGTTGACGCCAGTTTTTCTCACTCTGGCCCTTCTGCTCACGGCATTGCTTGTCCGCGGATGGAACCGATAACCCTCTGCGTTTCGTACTGGCATTCGCGCGCATGACGCGAGAGTTTCCAAGAGTTTTGGGAGGGGGGTGGGCTGTGGCATGGTTCATGGCTTTTTGATCGGGGTCCGCGGGGTTTCCCCATACCGAATAGTACCCATTTTAGTTCCGCACGTTTGGGTATCCGAGGAGATACTTGAGGACAAACCATGTGTGGGACGACCGCTGGTCGGTACGGCAGGAAGCGATTACCTTCGTTCTGGCCACGTCCCGACGCTCGGTATGCGTTCCGCCTGACTACCGCAATTCCATCAGGTAGAGTCGATGACCGTCCGGATCAGCGAAATCGGCCCGACGGAGAAATCCTTCATCCTGGATTTTGAACGTCACCCCTCGTTTCTTGAGCTTCGCCACGGTTCCGTCGAGGTCCTTCACGTGGAAACCGATCCACATCGTCTTCGGCGGTGGGGAGGATTTGGGCTTGCGGTTCGGATGCAGCGCGATGACCGTCCCCGGAGCTTCCAATTCGACCCATTCGTTCCCATATCGGACCTTTTGACGTAGACCGAGGTCGTCCCGTTAGAACTTCACGGAACGTTCCACGTCATGCACCATCAGAGTCACTTTCGCCTCGGTAAACATCGGATTCCCCCGCGGAGGAAGCATTTGCACGGACGTGAACCTTTCCGGCGAAGGCTCTGAGTCAGCTTGCAGCGACACGGCTTCGGCGATCGGCTCCGGCCCGCGCGTATCAGGGCTTGTCGATCGAGGGCCTGACGAGGTTCCCCCACTCCGTCCAGGAGCCGTTGAGTTCTTCGCGTTCGGGAACCCAAGGAAATACTTCCGGACGAACCCAACATCACGTCGGGAGACGCACGGAATTGGTCCCGAAGTCATTAGGGACGACCGATCCATTCGTCCATCGCGCATTCTTGCGTTCTTCGACGAGTTAGCGTTCATCGTCTCCTTTTTGTGGTCGTTAAGTTATTCAAGAAAGTGCCCGGTGAGGACTACTTCAAAACTCTTCGAAAATGCTTACGGGAGCTAAAGGCGATGTTGAGGACGCGATCACATTCGTGGGCTTCGTAGGCACTGAGGCAGGCCTCGCTTCGCATGTGGTGACAAATGAATACGGATTCCCTATCTGAACACACGGCGAGGACGCCCTTCCGGGCGAGGGATCTCATCCCGGTGTGGTTCATGATTGCCTTCTGGTCAGTTGCTGCCTTTGTTTTCGCGCGTGGCCTGGTGCTGCAGATACTGAATTCCGAGTTCACGATTGAGACTTGGGGGTCGCTGTCTCTGGCCTTCTATCTCATCGCATCCGTCTCACTTGCTATTGCGTTTGCGTTCTTTGCTCGAAGTCGATTGCGCAGCCCACCAGCCTAGGAGAAACCTCGGGGTGCAAACGCAGCGGCAATGACGCCTTCGGGGTTGACCGCTCGAGGGCTTCGCAGGTTGATGGTGACCTCGGAGTCAACGTCTGAAAAACGACCTAAGAAAGCGGTTGGAACCGCATTCGGGCTATACCGCCGAGTCAGATAGGTGGGGGATCCATAGGAGAATGATGGAGGCTGCCCTTCCTCGGTTCATCGACCTCCCGGCTGTGTGCGGTTTCTAGGGTTGTCGCTGAAGCCTACGGCTTCTCGATTGGCGTCCTCACCAGGTTCCCCCACTCCGTCCAGGAACCGTCGTAGTTCCGGACGTCCGGGTAACCGAGGAGGTACTTCAGGACGAACCACGTGTGGGACGACCGCTCGCCGATCCGGCAATAGGCGATGATCTCTTTGTCCGGCGTCACGCCTTTCGGTTCGTACAGGGCCTTCAGCTCTTCCGGCGCCTTGAACGTGCCATCTTCATTGACGGCCTGCGCCCACGGGATGTTCTTGGCGCCGGGGATGTGCCCGCCGCGCTGCGCATGTTCCGTCGGATATTCCGGCGGCGCCAGGATCTCACCGCTGAACTCTTTCGGGCCACGCACATCGACGAGGACCTTGCCCGCCTGCTTGTAGGCTTCTTTGACGTACGCGAGGTAGACCCGGACCGTCTCGTCCGGTTCCTGCGCCGTGAACGTCGTCGCCGGGAACGTCGGAAGCGAACGCCGCGAACCAGTTGTTGAAGTCGCCGTACAGGATGATCTGATGGTCGTTCGAGATTCCGAGGCGGCCGAAGAGCGCCTCGAGGCCTTCCTTAGAGACGATGTCCCGGTTCACGGGATCGTTGATGTCCTTCTTCCAGTCGATCAGGACCGCTCCAGGGATATGGCCCAGGTTGTAGTTCGGCGTCGGATCATAGTCCACCTCGACGATCCGCACGGTCTCGTTTCCGATGTTGCCCTTTACCCAGCTCGTGTCGACCAAGACTTCGGGATGCGCATAATTGGCCATGGTATGCCACTCCGGGAGTTCCGAAGTATTACACCGTTATATTTCTTGTGCAAATCGCTATTCCTATTCGACTACTCAGTCCGCTCGGATCTAGGCGGTGGTTCCCCGGAACCCTTAGTTTTGTTACATCTGCGAAGTAGTTTGAAATACCTCTCCGTCAAATCTCGATGGCGGAGGGAGCATGGGGCCGTCGTCCCCGTGCTTCGGGGGGGAGAATCATGCGCGGCTCCTGGAAGTTTGTCATAGCAATGGGCTTCGTCGGCATGATGCTGGGCGGATCCGGTTCCGCTTTGGCGTTCATCGACGACATGGAGGAAGACTTCTGGCTCCCGTTCACGCATTTCCACCTGGGGGACCGCGCCTCGGCCGGATATTCCTCGGGGTTCGCGCGTTCCGGCACGCAATCGTATCATGTGGAAATATCCGGCTGGACGGTCCGTGATTTCGGCTCGGCGTACGGATACGCGATGTACGCTACACGTCGCGCCCCGATCACGGAGTTGCGCGCTTTCATCCTGTACGAGCGCCTGCAAGACACCTCGCCGTCGCCGTGGGACTCCTACTCGGCGGGACTCAGCCTCGATCTCCTCGATGCGAGCTACCGCAGCCTCGGCCGCCTTCGGTACATCACGTCATATCATGCAAGCCAGAACGCGGGACGATGCGCACCGACCCTCGCCGACGTCGTCCTTCCGGCCCCGGCCGGCCTTGGAACCTGGAGGGACCTCGCCCGAAATCCGACGGCCGACTTCCCCGCGGCACCGTGGCAATCCGCGGAGTACGTGAAGATTTCGATCGGATTCCTCTGCGCGGCGGGACTCACCGGGGCCCGCTATTCCCTGTACTTTGACGACTTCATGCTCGATGCCGGTTCGAGGGACACCGACGCGGACGGCCTCTCCGACCTCGAGGAGGAGGCGAGGATCTATGCGGCGCGAGTCTGGGCCGCCCCGGTCGCCCGACCGATTGCCCCAGGGGGCCCGACGACGTTGGATTTCGAGTCGCCACCGCTGGCAGGGCTTATGGCGTCTGCGGCGATCGACCTCCAGGTCGACCACGCAAACCCGACCGACCTCTCCATCGCACTCACGTTCTCGGGGGCGACCGGGTCTCGCACACAGGTGTTGTGGGACCCCGGACTCCACGTCCGTGGAGCGACGATCCTCGCGCCGACGTACGGATCCGCGGTCCACGGTGCGGTCCGGGTACAGGGGGGCATCGTCCAACCCCACGCGCCCGTCCGCCTGCGCGTGGACAACGTCGTTACGGCAACGTCGGAGACGGATGCGAACGGCGCGTTCGAGATTCCGTGGGACTCGGATGCATGGACCGAGGGGGCCCATCACGTGACGGTCCTCGCGGAGCTCGTGGACGGGGCCCAAACGGTGACGCGATCCTCGCGGGACGTCCTCGTGTTTGTCGATCGCGCGGCCCCGGAGCTGTCTCTCATCCGCCCCGCGAACGGCGAAACGCTCAGCGGCCTCGTCTTGATCGAGGCGGGCGTCTTCGATGGCCAAGGGCTCGCCACGGTCGAGCTGTGGATTGACGGTGTCCCCGTGGACGCACGCGCCGACGAACCGTAGACGGCGCTGGCAACGAGGCGGTCCGGTCCGTGACGGCAGAGGTGAGCAACAAAGACAACGCGCCGCCCCCTCCGTGCATGCCGGTTTGCAACCTCGGGGCCGGGACCACGACTGGGGATCTCCCATCGCTGAGCGTCAGCCCCGCGACTCGAGTACTGGCCCTCCCCTCCGGTGGATCCGTCGAACTGTTCGAGTCGTTCCGAGTTCCATGGCAGCCCCAGATCGTTCACTCAGGATCGGGGGTCCATCTCCTCCTGGACGTCACGCGGCCTCGAAGCTTCCCAGAATCGGATGGCCTTGTCGGAACCGACTTGGCCCTCGAGGATCTCGTCGGCGTCCGCGCGTGGCATGTGACGGTTTACAACCATGGCTTGAGCCCTGGCCTGATTCGGAGCGGCGCGGTGTTCGTTGCATCCCGGACCTCTCCCGCGAGTCCGGATACAGATGGCGATGGACTCTCCGATGGCCTCGAGCGCTCGGCGATTGGCACGGTACCGGTCTTCCCCGATCTCGATTCCGACCTCATCTCAGACGGCGACGAAGTCGCATCGCGCACCGTGCGATTCACGATCGACGGGACCCCCATCGAGCGGACGATCCGGACGGATCCGTTCGACTTCGACTCGGACGACGATGGGCTACTGGACGGGCTCGAGCTGCGGCCCGGCGAGGGGATGTCTCCCACGGATCCGACGGATCCGGACACGGACCGTGACGGCCTCCTCGACGGCCCGGAGCGGGCGATCTATGCATCCGATCCGACTCTTACGGATACGGACGGAGACACCCTCTCCGACTCCGTCGAAGTGACGCCGCAGACGTTCCGCGCGGAAATCGACGGGCAATTCGTGGAGCGGCCGGTCGTGACCTCTCCGATCGCCCCCGATACGGATGGGGACGGTTTGCGGGACGACGAAGAATGGGACGGCGAAGCGGCGTATGGATTCCTCACGGACCCGAGCGATCCCGACACGGATCGAGATGGCCTCTCGGATCACGACGAAGTCGTCGGATTGAATCGTCGGCCGACGAATCCGCTGCACTCGGACACCGAGGGCGACGGGGTAATTGATGGCCTCGACCTTTCGCCGACGGAACTCTGGGCCCCGACGTGGAAGACGATGTTCGAGCCTGGCTTGATTCGGTTCACGCAAATGTTCCACGCGCTGGGCGTCCAGGGGTTGTCCGCGACGATCTGGACGTACCGGATCACGGACGGCGCATGCGTGTTCCTGTCGGACCATACGAGTACGGCGACCCGCAGCAGCGACGAATCGGTCGAGAACGTCCTCGCGACGATTAACAGAGTTTTGGTGGAAGGCGGCGAGACGAACTTCACCGCGACGGAGGCGGAGGATCTCGGCCAGCTAGGTTTCGGGGTCTCGACGACGAGCTACGGCGCTTGCGACCTCTTGGCACCGCGCCAATATCGGTTCGAGTACGTCCACGACGATCGCGCCTTCAGCATCGACTTCATGAACTCGGCCGAGGCGGCGGTCCGGGACGACTCCGGCGACGTGTATTACCACACGATTCTCGAGGTTCCGATTCAACTCTCGAAGCCGCAGTCGATCGTCCTTCAATTTTCTATCGCCCCGGAGGCGGACCACGGGGGCGATGCGGTCGTTCCGGCCTTGGCATACTCCTTGGTTCGGGGTTCGGACTTCCTCACGACCGCGCCGTTCTATCGGAACCTGGCCGTGGGGGCCGCGATCGACAACCACACGTACGAGTTTCGGTTGCGGATTCCGAAAGAGGTCGCACGTGCTCTGATATCGCGTGTGGAGGAATCAGCGGAGATTGTCGTCGCTCGGCTTAGCACGGAGATGGGAGAGCTGAAAGCCGCCTTGCCCGCGTCCGGGGAAGGTTTGGTGACCGGGTATCAGATATTCGGGGCCTTCTCCGTGTACGTGTATCGGATTGGCGATCCGTTAGATGCCGGAGCACCTGATCAGGTCGACGCGGTATACCTCATCGGCGAGTCGCCCGAAGAAGTCGCCATATTCCAGGACTCGATTTCATGGAACCCGCCCGGGACGTGGGTGCGGAGATCTGAGGACAGCTTCGGTCGCGCGATTAACGTCCTCAAGATTCTGAGGCGGGGCATCTCGCTGACAAGTCAGATAAGCGCAGCGATGCTCCTTCCGATCGTAAACACGCCCGGAGGGCGGGAGCAGATGACCTTCGGCCGTTCCGTATTCGTTGTCGACAAGTTGACGGACTTCGAGTCGGGGCGTCCATACTACGTCGTCAGCGAGACGACGATGCAGACCGTGAAGATTCGTGTTGGTGCGAGGCTGACGACAGTCCGCGAAGTTCCGGTGCAAAGCGTCGGGGAGATTGTCGATGATCTCGATGACTCCAAACTTCTGACTGGCGTCAAGTATGCGAATCTCAGACTGGCGCTTCGCGGTGCTGCCGTTGGGGCGACCGTCGCGATATTCGGGACCCAAGCGGTTCTAGCGTTCCGCGATGGTGACGTGGTGAAGGGGACCGTGTTCGTTCTCGCAGGCGCGACAGCGACCTTCGGCATACTGAGGTCGGACATTGTCCTGATCGAGAGGTTGGTTCGGGTGCGCGCGTCGGGGATTGTCTTCCGAGTGAAACTCGGGGTAGCCGCGGCCGTCGCAGTGACGGGAATCTTGGCATCATACGAGATACTCCTGTCCGCGCAGGCAGGCAATCCCATTAGCAGGCTCTCTCACTACGAAAGTGCTGGAGCGATCCTTGCGGATGGGATCGTGACGGCGGTACCCCTATACGGAGCCGCAGCGATGCTTGGCTGGCAACTCGGACTTACTATCTCAGTCGGCGCAGCGGCACTTCTGGGTGAGATGCCAGATCGGCTTGCGCTCAGCATCGTCAGCACTCCAGGAACAACAATCGTCTTCTTGTTCGAATATGTGTTTACAACAGAAATCCCATCGGAAGTGGCTGAGGACGCGCTGACTCAACTCCTGAACTTCCTAGCGCAGGTGGCAAGCTATAACAACGCTTCGGACCCTCCACTCCCAACTCTGCTATTGGTGCCTTGAAAAATGGAATCAGCGGATAGATCGCGTTCGCTCGTGCGAGCGGGTGATCTGGACGGTTTGGGGAGTGTATACTCTGAGGAGGGGAGTCTGATTGCGAGATCGGAGGAAAAAACCCTAGGCACAGGAGAGGGGTGGGAAGTGAACATACGTTCCCCGTGGCGGACAGTCTTTCCACGAACAATTTTTCCTGGTTTCGGGGGAGCTTCCTCAAGCAAGCTCTATGTCACCACGGAGCGAATTGTTCTGGTCCGTGATATCAACGTCTGGAGAGAACTCAAGGACGAACTATCGCCATTAGGTGTCCCAACTGCAGCCGCCAAAGAAATCCGTCTCCAAAAACTCAAGTCTGCTGGCGCCCGTCAATACTGCGAGATTCGGCCGCGGGACTTTCGAGTCGTCAAGCTCAAGAAGAGCAACAAACGTTCTTCGTGGCTGGACCTTCGTCTCATCGGCAGCGACGAGCGGCAGTATGCGATTACCGTCTGGAAGACCAACGGCGTTGACAGGGGAACCCTATCTATCGTTGAGTCACTTTTCTTACGATAGCCACTTTCACCGCGCTTCACGCAGTGTTTATGCCGCCCTCACGATCTAGGACTCTCGTGCCCTCACCTGGTGTGCAGGAATCCGACCCAACAACAATGCACGCGCTCGCCCGAAGTGCAGGCTTTGAGCGCATCAACGAAATGCAAGCCTCGTCCATCAACCGCATTCGTGCGGGCTCCAACCTCTTGATTGTGGCCCCAACAGGAAGCGGCAAGACCGAGGCTGCTTTGCTTCCCGTGCTAACGAGGCTGTCTTCTGGGACGGAGGCTGGAATTCGTGCGCTCTACATCACTCCGCTGCGGGCTCTCAACCGCGACATGATTGATCGGGTCCAGCGCCTCGTTGCGAAGACGGGCTTGACGGCTGCCGTGCGGCATGGCGACACCCCGCCGTCCGAGCGGAGAAAGCAGGCTGCCGCTCCTCCGGACATCCTCATTACGACCCCTGAGACGCTCCAAGCGATTCTGCCCGGAAAGCTCATGCAGCGGCACTTGAAGAACGTGAAATACGTCATCGTCGACGAAGTCCATCAGCTCGCGGGGGATCGCCGAGGAATCCAACTCGCCGTCGCTCTGGAACGCCTGCGTTCGGTCGCTGATGGCTTCCAGAGGATTGGGCTCTCCGCGACCGTCGGCCATCCCGGTTCCATCGCGGCCCTCTTCGGTGGTGAGAACCCGCTCGAAATCCTAGTGGCTCCCCTCGAGAAGCAGTACGACTACCGCGTCGAGTGGCCCCGCCCCATCGACAAAGACTTCGAGACCGCCCGAGACTTCTATATCACCCCGGAGGCGGCGGCCGGTCTTTCCGCGATCGACGATACGCTCGATGAGAGCCGCTCCACGCTCGTCTTCGTGAACGCCCGCCCGCTGGCCGAGCTCCTCGGTTCCCGCCTCTCGATGCTCCGACAAGACGTCGCCGTCCACCACGGCTCCCTCCCCCGCGAGGAGCGGGAACGCGTCGAGGCCGGATTCAAAGGCGGAGACATCAAGGGGCTGGTGTCCACGTCCACCCTCGAGCTCGGGATCGACATCGGGACCGTCGACCAGGTCGTCCAGTACAACTCACCCCGGCAGGTCACGTCCCTCATCCAGCGGGTCGGGCGATCGGGCCACAAACTGGATCGCACCTCCCGAGGGCTGGTCCTCGCGGTCTCATCGGACGATGCGATCGAATCCCTCGCGGCGGTCCAGGCGGCGCGGGACCAGGACCTCGAGCCGCTTCACATCCACCACCTCGCCCTCGACGTCTTGGCCCACCAGATCGTCGGTGCCGCGCTTGACCAAGGAGGCACGGCGCCTTGGTCCGAGGTCCTCTCGACGATCCGCCGCTCCGAACCGTTCCGCGAGCTCGAAGACGTCCAAGCGGATCGCGTCGCGGAGTTCATGGCCCATCTCGGCAACATCCGCCAAGAGGGCGACAAGATCCGCGTCACCCCCAAAGGCCGCCGCTACTACTTCGAGAACCTCTCGACGATTCGCGACGAACGCCGCTACCCGGTCATGGACCTCATGACGCAGCGGCAGGTCGGCATCCTCGGCGAGGAGTTCATGATGATCCAGGCCCGCGAAGGATTGCACTTCATCATCCGCGGTCGGCCGTGGAAAATGGAGAAGATCGGGAAGGACGGTATGGTCTACGTGACGCCCGTTTCCGATCCGAACGCGATCATCCCCGGCTGGGACGGTGAGATGCTCCCCGTCCCGTTCGGCCTCGCCCAGCGCGTCGGGCGGATCCGCAAGGAGATCGAAGTGCGGCTCGACCGGGAGAGCGTCGCGAAGACCGTCGAGCACTTCGAGAAGGCGTGGCCGATCAACAAGACGGGTGCGAAGCGTCTCGTCGAGGAGCACGCGAACCACCGCAAGGCCGGCGCGCCAATCCCAACGGACAACCGGATCGTCGTCGAGGCGTTCGACCGCTTCCTGATCGTCCATGCGTCGTTCGGCGAGGTCGTGAACGTCGCCCTCGGCGACCTGATCGAAGAGCTCCTGGCCCGCAAGCACATGGTGCGATTCTGGTGGACGGACCCGTACCGGATCCTGTACGAGTTGATGGCCGACACCCGCGAGATTGACGTCGAAGCGCTCGTGGATAACCTGCTTCGGATCGACGACGAGACCCTCGAAGGCGGGCTGAAGGCGCTGCTCGAAAACCATCTGCCCCTCGGCTACTACATGAAAGGGATTGCCGAGCGCTTCGGGGCCATTCGCCGCGGTCTCACGGTCGGCGAGGGCGACCTGCGGTCGTTCGAGATCCGCTTCGCCAATACGCCGATCTACGACGAGGCGGTGCGGGAGGCGCTCCTGCTCCACGCCGATTTCGACCGCGTCCGAGACATCGTGCAAAAGATCCGGACCGGGGAAATCGAAGTCGTCATCCACCGGTCGGAGGAGACCCCGACGCCGCTCGCGTACCCGATCCTGCGCCGCTACGTCGAGGCTCCCGAGCTCTTCTCCCCCGAGGCGGAACGGGAGGAGATCCTGGATCGGATGCGACTTCATCTGTCGTCCGAACCCGTCCACCTGTTATGCTTCGAGTGCGGACACTTCCACGAAGAGGTCCGAATCGGCCAGATGGCGGACCATCCGGAATGCACGAACTGCAAGTCCCGCCTCATGACCGTCCTCGGCTGGGCTGCGTGGACCGTGCGAGACGCCTATGCCAAGCGGATGCGAAAGCTGGACCTCACAGACGAAGAACGAAAGCTCCTCACGCGCTCGAAGCAGGTCGCGGATCTCGTGGCGGTCTACGGGAAGCGGGCCGTCTACGCGAATTCCGTCTATGGCGTCGGCCCGACGACCGCCAGCAAAATCCTCGCGAAGATGCAGGATACGGAGAAGGAGTTCCTGAACGATCTCTTCGAGGCGAAACTGAAGTACGTCACGACGCGGCCGTACTGGAACGAGCCGCAGGCGAAGCCGAAGCTATACTCCTAGCGCCTTCAAGCCGCGATACGCAGCGGACAGTGGTGAGGTCGCCGGAAAGAAAGGACCCCGAGGGAGGAGCGGAGCGGTCGAACCCATGAGCCGCTCGTTCGGGCCGGTGTCACCAGGTCGCAAGCGACGCGTGGAACGTCGACATGGCCCTTTGAAACAGCCGGGTCCATCCGTCCAGTCGTAGCACGAACCCCGACCTCCCGGCCGTGTGACCCGCAATCAGGGTCGATAACCGAGCCGTCCGGTTTATCTTCCCTTTCGGCAACCCCGCGCAAGGGACCAGCCGTGGCCATCTCTCCGAAGCGATGCGCTGTCGTTCTTCTCCTTTCGGTCGTCGCCGCGTCATTCCTCTCCGGGGGCGCTGCTGGCCGGCCGCTGCCAGGCGCGCGTGGCCTCCAGTTCGCGGTCCTTCAGCCCGGATCGAACGGAACGGACTCGTTCGTGGAGAGCGGCCGGCCGATCTGGAACTACGGGGACAACGCGACGCTCTGGGTCGGCCCGAACGCGACGAACGGATACCTCGCGAGGGCCCTCGTGCGATTCGACTTGGCCAGCCTCCCGTCGAACGCGACGATCGTGAACGCGACCCTTGGCCTCTACCAGCTCGGAGGCGCGGCCGGCCAAGTCCGAGCGATTCCCACGCTCACCACTTGGACGGAGGGCGCCGGAGGCCACGCGTGGACCGCGGTGCCGGTCACCGTCCGCGAGACGACGGGCGTGAACCGGACGCTCGAGCCGGTCGACGTCGTCGTGCCGTTCCAGTCCAACTCGATCGCCGACCCCGCGCGGGACCTCCGCGTGTACGATGCGGGCCGGGAGGTGCCGTCCCAGGTGTACCGCTACGCGTACACCGGCGGACAGATCTCGAGCGCGCATGTGTTCTTCGACGCGACGGTCGGGGCGTACGAATCCCGAACGTACGACGTCGTGTACAGCACGAACGGCACGTCGGTGCCCGCGTATCGGACGGGCGCGTGGAGCGCGGGTCCTCTGTGGACGTACGGCCCCACCGGCGGCGGCGCCTCCGGTGCGACGATCGCGGACCTGGACAACGACGGTCGGCTCGACATTGTGTTTGGCGGAACGGACGGATACGTGTACTGTCTCGACGAGAACGGGAACCTGAAGTGGCGAACCCTCGTCGCCCCCGGACAGAGCGTGCCCTTCACCCCGCAAGTCGCGGACGTGGACCGCAGTGGCAAGCTCAGCGTCCTCGTATCGACGAACGCGCCGAGCGTGGTTCGCCTCAACAGCACCGGTTCGATCGTGTGGACGTACAACAGTGCCAGCGTCCTCTTCACTACGCCGACTCTTGTCGATGTGAACGGCGACGCGGTCTTGGACGCACTCGTCGGAAGCAACTCGAGGAACATCGCCGCGATCGATGGCCGAAGCGGCACGTTCCTGCGGTCGTATTCCGTCCCCGTGGCCGGGTATACCGCGACGATCGCGGACGTCGACGGGAGCGGCGCTCCAGAGATTCTCGTGGACGGGGATGACAAGAACATGCACGCGTTCGGCCTGGATGGCACGCAGCTCTGGGCCGCGAATGTTCCCGGTGGCTCGTTCCTCGAAGGAAGCATCGCCTTCGGAGATGTGAACGGCGACGGCTTTCCCGAGGTCGTCACGGGCGACGTGAGCAACAACGGGGTCGAGCTCGCCCTCTCGGCCTCGAACGGGACGACGGCCTGGTCCCGGTCTCTGCCGACATACCGCCAGGGCGGCCAAACGATGGCGGACGTGAACGGCGACGGGATTCCGGAGATCCTCGTGGGGGTCACGTCCGGGACCGTCTACAACCTGCGCGGGACCGACGGGTCCATTTTCTGGAGCTACAGCGCCGGGACGACCCAAGCAGGGACGCCCGTCGTCGCGGATTTCGATCGAAGCGGCACGCGGCAGATTGCGTTCATCGAGGGGCCCGTCGTGGACGTCCTCACTTCCACGGGGTTCCTCGCCAACGGCTGGGCGATCTCCCCACCGAACCTGAATCTTCGGAGCGCCTATCAGTTCCCGATGACAAGTCCCGCCTCGGCGGACCTTACCGGCAACGGGACCCTCGAGATCCTCGTGCCTACGTCGGGCGGAATGGCCGCCTATGGGACAGGCGGACTGGACCGCGACTGGCGCACTTGGGGCTACAACTTCAAGCATACGCAGCGATTCCTCGACGGCGCGTCCGGGAGCGGAGCACCGCTGCTCGAGACGACGTTTGGCGTCGCGCAAGTCCACCCTGCGGCGGGCGCGTCCTGGAACTATCGCGACGGGATGACTCCGTGGGCGACCTCGGGAGGGGACTTCGGGCTCTCGTTCGCGAGCGCCGCGGCCAGCCCCGGTTGGATGGATTGGAACCTCACGAACCTCGTCCAAGATTGGATCGCAGGCCTCGCCCCGAACGATGGCGTATTCCTCCTCGAGGCCGGCGAGATCACCGGCGTCCTCCATGGGTTCGTCAGTTCCGACTCCTCGGACGCGGCGCACCGGCCCTTCCTCACGGTCGCCTACACGTTCTCGTCCGGCGGCCAGGGCCACCAGTCGCCGCGGATCATCGGGCGGATTCCGAACATCGTGTTGCCGGAGAACGCCGGACCCGCGACGCTGGACTTGGTCGCGTACACTTCGGACGCCGACACGCCCGCGACGCAGCTGCGTTGGAACGTCAGTGGGTTCGATCCGTCCGTCGTCGCGATTGGAGGGACAAACGTCCCGGGCGAGCAAACGGTGACGATCACGCCCCAGCCCGAACGTTGGGGTAACGCGCATGTGACGTACTGGCTCACGGACCCGCAGGGAGGCTTCGATTTGCAAACCGCGTGGATCAACGTGACCCGGGTCGAGAGCCCGCCGAGCTTCAACCCACCTTCCCCGCTCTATGTACACAGCAACGACACGTACATCTTCGACGAGGGTCCGTACCTGAGCGATCCCGACACACCGCACGCGTTCCTCATGCTCACGAGCGATGACCCGGTCCACGCGCCCGTGTCCGGCACGAACGTGTCCTTCCGCTATCCGGACGCCTTCCTGGGACTCTGGACGTTCGTAAACCTGACCGTCAGCGACGGCACGTTCGCGGTCACGCGGGTCGTCGCCGTCAAGGTGACGACGGACAATCCGCCCGTGCTCCAGAAGCCTCTCCCGAACGTGGCGATGATGGAAGGGCAGCTCCTCCGCGGCGTCTTCAATCTGTCCGACTACTTCGCCGACCCGAACCAAGACGCGCTGTTCTATTCGACCGGGTACACCCACCTGATCATCGCGATCCGGGCGAACCTCAGCGTGGACATCCAGGCTCCCTCTGACTGGTGGGGACAGGAGTTCGTTTCGTTCCGCGCGAGGGACCCAACCGGCGCAATCGCGGAAGACACGATTCTTGTGACCGTCCTCCGCGTGGACGCGCCCCCTGCGTGGTCCGCTGTCCCGGATCTCCGGGTGCGGTTCGACGCGTCGTTCTCCTTCAACCTCGATCCCTACATCAGCGACCCGGACACGCCGTCCTCCGACCTCGTCGTTGGCGCCTCGGACCCGACGCACGCGTTCGTTTCGGGCCATCTCCTCACGCTGACGTATCCGTGGGTCCTCAATGGCACGGTCCAGAGCCTCGTCCTGTCCCTGAGCGACGGGCTCTTCACGGTCAACCGCACGGTCTTCGTCGCGATTGGCGGGGACTGGCCCCCGATTGTCGTGACGAAGATGCCCGACGTCTCTTTCTACGAAGGGACGACGGTTCGCGGAGTGTATCGCCTCTCGGACTATTTCGCCGACCCGGACGGCAACCTGCTCTTCTGGACCGTGGGGAACTCGCGGATCGGCGTCACGATCCGGTCGAACGGAAGCGTGGATCTGACGAGCGCGGTCGGGTGGTGGGGCACCGAGGCGGTCACGTTCCGCGCGTCGGATCCACAAGGTGCGCTCCAAGAGGATTCGGTCCGGATCTCAGTGATCCAAGTGGACCGCCCGCCCGTGTTCGGCGTGGTGCCCGAGATCTTTCTGAACGTCACGACCTCGTATCTCCCGCTCGCTCCTTACCTCACGGATCCGGACGACCAGGTGTCCGGGCTCTTGCTCGTTTCGACGAATAGCAGTCACGCGGTCATTGTCGGTCAGGGGCTCCTCCTGCGCTACTCGGGGGACGCGGATGAATTCATCGGCGTCGTCGTGAGCGACGGGAACCTGACCGGCGGGACGACGATCCATGTCCGGGTGGTCCTTCCCGTGGGGGTTGTCCGGCAGGTGGTTCCGGGCTGGCTCTACTGGATTCCGTTGCCCTTCGCGGTCGCGGCGCTCGGGGGTTTCCTCGGGTACCGCCGGCGTCAACTCGAATGGGCGTTCCTCGTGACGAACGCCGGCTTGCTCGTCAGCAGTGTGTCCCGCCGCGGGGAAGGGTCGCTCGACACAGATCTGCTGACTGGCATGCTAACGACGATCATGGATTTCTCTCGCCAAAGCTTCTCCGACGAAAAAGAGCGACACCTTGAAGGACTGGAACTTGGCGAAAAGCGCGTGACGATTGTCCGGGGCGAGCGTGTGTACCTCGCCGTTGTCTACCGCGGCCGGACGCCGGGCTCCTTGACGTCCCGAGTGCGCGCGCTCCTCGAGAAGCTCGAGACCCAGTATCCGGAAGCGTTCGGGGACATCGTCGACACATCGAAGCTCGGCGAGATTCCCGTCGAGCTCCACCGCCTCGTGGCTCGGGGGAACCTCCCGTTCGTTCGGTTTGGCTCCAAAGGCCGAGCGCGAGAGGCTTGAGTGGCGGACCTCCGGCTAGGTTAAGCAACCAACTCAATCTAGATCATGTTCGCATCGTCGATGTATGCGGCCCGCCACTGCAATGTCCCGTCACTCGCTGGCCGGACGAGGCTCGTCCATCTCGCCGACATAGGCTTCCTCGCCGAACCCCGAAATGTCGAGTCCGGCGTCTTCCTCGGCGGGGCTGACCCGCACCGGGGTGAAGATGTTGATGACGCGTAGGATCACGTACGACCCGGCGAAGGCGAAGGCCGCCACGATGACGCAGCCCAAAGCCTGGATCCCGAGCTGGCCCGGGTTCCCGTAGAATAAGCCGTTCGCGGTCGGGTTGATCAGGGACGAGGCGAACAAGCCGGTCGCCAGCGTCCCCCAGATTCCGCCGGCCCCGTGGCATGCGAAGACGTCGAGGGAGTCATCGAGCGTCGTCCGCGCCCGCCAGCTGCCCACGTAGTTGCAAAGGACCCCGGCGACCAGGCCGATGATGATCGACGGCATCGGACCGACGTATCCGGAGGCGGGCGTAATCGCGACTAGCCCACAGACCGCGCCGACGGCGATCCCGACGGCCGATGGCTTCTTCTTCCTCACCCAATCGGTGAGCATCCAGCTGACCGCCGCCCCGGCGGCGGCCAGGTTCGTGACGACGAGTGCGTTCACGGCCAGTTCGTTCGCTTTGAGAGCGCTCCCGGCGTTGAAGCCGAACCAGCCGAACCAGAGGACGGAGGCTCCCAGGATCACATATGGGATGTTGTTCGGCCGGCTGTCGATTCGTTCGATGCCTTGTCGTCGTCCGATGACGAGTGCAGCTGCCACCGCCGAGACCCCTGCGGCGGTGTGAACGACCAGGCCGCCCGCGAAGTCGATGACCCCGAGGGACTTGAGGAAACCGCCGATGCCCCAGTTCCAGTGGGCGATTGGCACGTAGATGAAGGTCGTCCAGAGGACGATGTAGATGAGAAGGGCCTTGAACCGGATCCGCTCCGCGAAGGCGCCGATGATCAGGGCGGGCGTGATCGCCGCGAACTTCAGCTGGAACGCGAAGTACAGGAGTTCCGGGATCGTGTCGGAGTATCCGAGGTTCGGCGCGCTCCCGACGTTGTTTAGCCCGAAGTCGTCCAGGCTCCCGATGAATGCGTTCAGCGGCGGCCCGAGGGCCAGCGTATACCCCCACAAGGCCCACACCAGGCTGACGACCGCGAAGATGGCGAAGCACTGTGCGATCGTCGAGACGAGGTTCTTCCGCCGGACGAGCCCGCCGTAGAAGAAGCCCAGCGCGGGCGTCATGATCATGACGAGGGCGGTCGCCGCGATGACCCACGCGATGTCTCCGGAGTCCAGCGCCAAATCCCGCGCTCCACCGAACTAGACGAAGGGCAGGGAACCGAACCCGGCGTATAACGCCTTCGTCGGGCAGCGCCACGTCTCCCGGACACTCGCTGTACGTTCGTTAGTCCGGAGGTTCTGTCCGTTCGACGGTCGTTGTAGATTCAGCGACCGACCTCGCCGGTGTGTGCGGCCCAGCGACCTCCTCGTCACGTCGGGACCTGCTTCCCCGACGAGAGAGACTCGCGAGCCCTCCGACGGCGAAGATCATGCCGGCGAATCCGATGCCGCTCGCAAGGAGCTGCGAGGAATCGGGAAGGCCACGTTGCACGCCGACAAGCTCCCCGCCGACGTCGACGATCCGGAGGTATGTGCCCTCGTACCGGGAGGTCGCCGTCGACAGGTCCAGCGTCACGTACTCGGGAGACTCGACCGTGACGTAGCGGTCGACTTCGTCCTGCACGACGAGCAGGTTCCCGAAGTCTTGCCTGAGTGCATCCGCCTTCCGGGCTTCCGCAATGAGCGGAGGGACGAAGACGAAGGACCCGCCGGAGCTCGACGGAGACGAGAGCGCGGGCGCGCCGAACAGCGGAGAGCCGGGGATGGACGTGTCCGCCGTGGACCGGTCACCGCCTTGGTCCGGTTGCGGGAGGAGGACGAGGAGCGACGTGTACGGCGTCGCAACGCGGTTTTCCGTCGCGAGGGTCGTCAGTTCCGCGATGACACCGGGATCCGCTCGGGCGTGGGCTGCCTCAATGAGCGCATGGACTCGCGTGAGGACCCACTGACGTTTCAGCAGCGGCTGGATCGGAATGTCCGGACCCGCAGATCGGATGCCCATCGTTTGCGTCACACCCGCGGCGTCCGGCCAGGTCATCCGGACGTCGAGGGAATCGTTTGCGGTCCCACGCATCTGGGCGATCATGACCGCCTCACCGCCCTGCCAGACAACCTGGGGATTCGCACTCGCGAACGTCAGGTTGGCCACGTTGGGAATCTCCCCTTGCACGCCTTGCAGGACAGGCACGCGGATGGCGGCGAGGAGGTCGGCGACCGGGCTCGAAACATCGCCGAAGATGGTCATGAGGTCTCCCCCGTGATAGTGCGAGAGGTTGTGGAGCACCGTCTCGTCCGCGTGGTCTGCCGGTTGGACGGCCATCGCGAAAATCGGCATCTCCCGGTCATACGAAATCCGTGAGTAGGCCGTCTCCAGATCGGGATCCAGGGGGGACCGCGTCGGTCGCCCGTCGGAGATGAGGACGACGATCGGCTGCTGGCCCATCTGGCGAGCATCGACGGCCCAAGAAGCGGCCTGAGCGAGCGGCGTGGCGAGGCCCGTACTCCCATGGGGTCGGAACGAGTCGAGGAAGCGAATGAGGTCTCCCTCCGTCGCGGGCGTCCATGGTTGCAACGAGGGGGAAAACGTCGTGACGGTGGCGCCGTGGAACACCGCGACTCCGTACGACTCTCCGGGGCGCAGATCGCTGGCGATCTGCCGGACGGCGTCTTTCGCGAGAGCCCAACGACCGAGGAAGCCCATGCTTCCGGACCCGTCGAGGAGGATCAGGAGCGCGCGGGGCTTCGGTCGGATTGAAGGAGCGAACGCGGGATCGGTCGCGTCTAGCGAAAAGCGGACATACCGATCTCCGTTGACTTCGGCGAACTGGCTGAGGGATGCTCCCGCGGCGCGGAACCGGATCTGCAGGTCGCTTGTGGGAGTGGGTCGGGTCTGGTTCAGAAACGCGTCGGCCATATGGAGCCCGTTTCGGACGACGGAGAGATCCGAGTGGCCCGGCAACAACACGTCGCCGAGAGGTGCCGTGGTCTCCACGTGGACGTGCACGCGGAGATACGAGACGCTGTCTCGCGCGTCAATGGACAGCCGGTATCCATATTCGAAGAAGCCGTCGGCCTTCGTGAGGGGCATTTCGAGCGTCGTGATCGTCGTCCGGGCCTCTTTCGGCGGGATCGTCACCGCGATCCAGTAGACGTCTCGCGGCGCATCGTACTGGACGAGCGCCGCATCCTGGCCCTTTGCGATCGCTTCGAGGAACGCGTTCAGGGCAT
>WNGG01001390.1_pt1 | contig 29893 bp, 22 predicted proteins | sample 5400661 | NCBI WGS metagenome assembly WNGG01 (sample SAMN13153372, study PRJNA577476) | soil metagenome | isolation source: 100 cm soil or saprolite under Garry oak tree replicate 1 | place: USA:California | collected 2016-06-15
TAGGCCCAGTCCGGGTACTCGTCCTGGATGTAGACGTACATGTCCTTGCCCGCGCCGGCGAAGAAGGATGACTCCACCTTGAGCGCGTCGCCGTTCGGGTGCTGGGCGCCGTCCGGCGGTTTCTGGGAGCTGTTGGTGACGTGCGCACCGTCGAGGACGGCCTGCGAGGGAACTCCGTTGTCGCTCAGGCCGTAGAGGGTGCCGTTGGCCCCGCCACGAAAAGCGCCGGTCGGCAGCGAGAGGTCGACGCCGAGCGCATCGACCGTCACCGCGCCGGCGGCGGGCGCCGCGGCGCCGGTGACGATCAGGCCCGCCGCTACGGCGGCAATCGTGGCCAAGACCAGCGGTTTACGCAGTCGGTGCTGGGATCGATCAACGGCCATCGGGACTCCTTCTTCGGGCGGTTACTTGACGGCGCCGCCGGTGATGCCGGAGATGATGCGGCGCTGCGCGACAGTGAAGACGGCTAGGAGCGGGATGCTCATGAGTACGACGTAAGCGAATATCAGGTGCCAGTTGTTGAGGTAGAGGCCTGCGCTGGCGACCTGGAACAGGTTCAACGGCAGGGTGTCCTTACGCCCGCCGATGACGAAGAACGCGTAGAAGACGTCGTTCCAGATGTAGAGGCAGATGAGGATCGTGGCGGTGGCCAGCACCGGGCGTAGCAGCGGCACCACGATCGTGAAGAAGATCCGGATCGGTCCGGCACCGTCGACGCGCGCCGCCTCTTCCAGCTCGGACGGGATCGTGCGGATGAACCCGGTGATGAAGAAGATCGCGGTCGACATGTAGATGCCGGTGTAGACCAGCACCATCCCGGTCAGCGTGCCCGCGATGGACAGCTGCCGGAGCAGCAGCACCAAGGTGATCACCGCGGGCGGCAGCACGATGCCGCTGATGCCGATGGAGTAGACAAGCGAGATCAGCAATCCGCTACGCCGCGCCAAGACCCACGCTGCCATCGCGCCGAACAGCAGCAAGAGGATCACCGACGGCACCACGATGGACAGGCTGCCGAAGAACGCCTGCCAGACCCGGCCGTCGGTGAAGACCTTGGAGTAGTTCGCTCCGATGTGCCAGCCCTTCCTGGGCAGCGACAACGTGGGGTTGAGCGCGTCGCCCTGGCTCTTGGCCGAGGTAACGAGCACCAGCCAGAGCGGCACGCCGATCAGGACGACAAGCAAGACGATGACGACGGCAGGACGCGCGACGCGTCGGGCGCTGCCGTACGCGAGCCGGCTCACAGCACACGCTCGCGTCGGCGAAGCAGCCAGATCGTCGGGAAGGCCATGACAGCGATGATGACCAGCAGCAGGAGGCTCATGGTCGTCGCCTGCGCGAACAGGCCCTGGCCGAACGTGCGGTAGATGAAGATGTTGAGGATCTCGGTGGTCTGCGCCGGACCGCCGCCGGTCGCGGCCTGCACGATGTCGAAGCTGTTCATCGACCCGAGCAGCGCGGTCGCCACGTTGAAGGTCATGGCCGGTGCGAGCAGTGGGAACCGGATCCGCCAGAACGTCTGCCGCGGTGTGGCGCCGTCGATGCGCGCGGCTTCCAGTACGTCAGGGCTGATGGTCTTCAGTCCGGCGAGGTAGATCAGCATCGCCAGCCCCATCCACTTCCAGGAGTGGATGAGGGCGACGTAGAGCAGCGTCCAGCGGGTGTCGGCGAACCACGCGTAGTGGATGTCCTGCCCGGTGATGGTGCTGAGGAAGCTGTTCATCGCCCCGTTGGGCTTGAGCAGCGCCTGGAAGACGTACCCGACAGCGAGCGCCGACATGATCACCGGAACGAAGAACATGACCCGCGCGAATCGGTTCAGCTTGGTATCCGCTTCCAGAAGCAGGGCGAGGACGAGACCGAAGACGTTCTGGAACAGCGCGACGAGCGCGGCGTAGATGACCGTGGTTCGCAGATCCGCCAACAGGATGCCGTTGCGGAGAAGGGACCGGAAGTTGTCCAGACCGACCGGCTTGATGGCCGACTTGAAACTGGACCAGTCGGTGAAGGCGTAGACCAGGTTGTAGATCGTCGGAACGAGGAAGAACATGATCAGCACGACAAACGCCGGCACCAAGAACCACCAGGGCTGGCCTGGTCGTGGTCGCCCCGGACGGGTCGCGGTGCGCCCGGACGGGCCGGGCGCACCGCGCTCGAGGCTTGGTGCGGAGGTCATCGAGGTCAGGCTCATGTCGCGTCGCTTCCGCTGCCGTTGTTCCGGATCGGCTACATCGGATTCACCAGCCTTAGGCGCCCATCGCCTTGGCCAGCTGAGCGAACTGCGCCTGGGTTGTCGAAGCCACCTTCTGCGGCGTCATCTTGCCGCTCAGCACGTTGGCCAGGTTGATGTAGAGGTCCGGGTTGGCGATAGCCAGTGCCTGCATCGAGCCGACAGCCGTCGGCAGGGAGTCGGCGACGGCCGTGAGGGCGTCCGGCACCGTGGCGGGGGATGGAACGTCGGCCTCGAGCGACACCGTGTTCTGGTCGGCGAGGAACTTCGGGTATTCCGTGCCGAGCCAGAAGGACAGGAACTGGCGGGCGGCTGACTCACGCTTGCTGTCGCCGGTCTTGAACGCGACCAGAGCGTTCGACTGGTCGGGGATGAACGTGCCGACGTTGCCGGACGGCGCGATCGGGAAGAAGCCGATCTTCTGGTTGAGCTCGTCTGTGTTGGCCGATGCCTGGAGTTCGCTGAAGAACGAGTTCACCTGGACGACCATCGCGGCGTCGCCGGCGAGCAGCGCCTTGCCTTGATCGACGAAGTTTGCCGAGGTGATGTTGGAGTTGAACAGACCCTCGTCGACGAGGCCTTTGTACTTCTTGATCGCGTCGAGGATGGTCGGGTCGGTGAACTTCTCCTGCTGCTTGTTCACCTTGTCCCACAGACCCGCCTTGGCGGCGTCGGCGAGTTGGACCTGGACCCACCACTGCGTGGCCCACCTGTCGCCGCCCATCTCGAAGAACGGCGTGCCGCCCTTGGCCTTGATGGCCTTCGCGTCCGCGATCATCTCGTCGAAGCTCTTGGGCAGGTCCGTGATGCCGTACTTGGCGAAGACCTGCTTGTTGTAATAGACGCCCTCGACGGCCGGGCTGGAGATGAGCGCCGCGTAGCGCTTGCCGTTGAGCATGCCGGTGATGTTGCGCAGCGGCGGCTTGAACTTGTTCACCCACGGAGCGCCGTCGAGAGGCTGCAGGTTATTCGTTGCGTTCAGGCTGGTCAGCTCCGAGGCCGTGGGCTGCCAGAACGCGAGATCGGGCTTGTCGCCTGACGCCACCTTGGTCTGCAGATCCTGCTCGTACGGGTCCGGAATCGTGACGACCTTGATCTTGGCGCCGGTCGCGGCCTCGAAATCCGAGATCACCTTCCCTGCGGTCTTGTTGCTGTTCTGCGCTGCCCAGATGGTGAGATTGACCCCGTCGAGCTTGGCCGTTTCCGCCGGCCAGGCCGCCGGTGACTTGGTGTCGTTGCCGGAGCCGGGATTGCTGCACGCGGCCAGAACCACAGATGCCACCGCGACGACGGCTGCGCCGATTCTCATTCGCATGGAAACTCCTTGGTGATCTGGTTCTGCGGACGCGGCGAATACCGGTTGCCGCCGAACGTTGTCGACGATGAACGGTCGCTTGGAGCGGTTCGCCCGACGACCGCGGTCAGTGGAGCTCTGTTTTGCCGACTCACTCATCGGAGATGCACCTCAGCGTCACGACTCTGGCTGCGTGCACTCCCGACTCGTCGTGGATGTCGAGGGCTCGTCCTTCGGGATCAGGGACGATCGAGAGCGGCGACTCGGCCGGAAACACCGGCGTCGGCACATCCCAGCGATACCTCGCGGGCGGCGCCGGCAGCGGAATTCTGGTTCGGCCGGCTTGCTCGGCGCGCCGCCAGACGGTGAGGTGGAGGGTCGCAGAGCCGTCCGTGTCGGAGTCGCGCAAGCCCATCGCGACCCACTCGTCCTTCCACCCCGGCAACCCCAGGGGCCAGAACGGAGTGCAGTGCGGCAGCCGGTCCCGCAGCTGCTTGTGTGCCGCGACCGCCTGCGCTACGAGGCCTAGGTGGCCTCGGTCGAGCCGGTTGAGCCATCCCGACAAGTACAGACGACCGAGCACACCCGTGCAGAGGGTGTAGACGACGTCGTCCTCCGACATGCCTGGTTGCGGATAGGCCCAGTTAGCAGCCTGCTCCGGCAGTACCAGCATCGGAGCGGCGGCGGCGACCGGTGCGTAGGCGTGGATGTCTTCCTGGTCAGATGTCGATTGGAGATCGAAGCGGGACAGTGTCGCGAAGTCCTGCCGCATCCCGCCGGACGCGCAGTTCTCCAGCACGAGCTGTGGATGGCGCTGCCGTAGTGCATCGATCCACGTGAGGTAGCCGCGATTGTGGAGCAGCAGCCCGTGCCCGGCACTGGCCGTGTTCGAGTCGGAGCCCACGCCGGCGCGGATGTTGTAGTCGAACTTGAAGTAGCCGACGCCGTGGTCGTTGACGAGGCGGTCCACCACCTCGTCGAGGAAGGCGACGGTCGCCTCGGCGCTGAAGTCGAGGTGGTAACGGCCGTGATCGACCACTCGGACTCCCCGACGCCGCAGGAAGGCTGCGTCAGGAAGTTTGGACGCCATGGGGCTGTTGACGCCGACGACCTCGGGCTCGAGCCACAGCCCGGGCACCATTCCGCGCAGCCGGATGTGGCCCAGCACGTCGTCTATGCCGTCGGGGAAACGGTGGCTGGACGGCTCCCATTCGCCCACGCTGTCCCACCAGTCGCCATCGTCGGCGTACCAGCCGGCGTCGATGACGAAGTACTCGGCACCGGCGTCTGCGGCCGAGTCGATCAGCGGGTGCAGTACCTCGGCCGTCGGGTCGCCGTTCACGGTGTTCATGTAGTCGTTGAAGACGACCGGATGGCGATCGGGGTGTCGCCTGATCGCGGACACGCGGCGGAAGGCCGTGAGCGCCTCGATCGGCCCGCGCGCGAGGTCAGCCTCCAGCGCGAGCGTGGCTGGCACGGTCTCAAAGGATTCGCCCGGGGCCAGTTCGAGCTGCCACTGATGGTGCTCATCGGTTGGTCCGAGCAGCGCGAGGTACAGCCCGTCGGCGAGCTCACCGAGCTGCCACAACCAGCCGCCGTTGTGCTCGATCTGGAACGACCACCGGCGACTGTTGCGCACGTCGCTGATCACTCCGGCGGGAAGCGCATATCCGGTTGACCAGCTGCTGAGGCTGCTGGCCTCGATGCAGCTTCGGGTACGGAACGGCCTGCCGTCGTAGGTCAAGTCGGGTAGCCCAGCCTCGCGCAGGCCCTCTTCCACCCACTGCCCTTCAGCGAGCCAGTCGCTGCGGCCATGCAACAGCGTCATCGAGTTGATGCTCGTGCTGTTCTGCCAGTCGAAGTCGGTGAAGACAAGAGAGCTGACCGCGTGCAGGGTGACGGCGTCACCGCCGGAGTTATCCACCCGTGTCACGCTCCTGACGGCGCGGTGATCGTCGTGCACCGACAGAGCCGAAGTGAATTCCAGTCCGGTCACCGGGTCATGCTGGGTCAGCAGGAGGGTCTGCCACGGTCCGGAGCGGTCGATGCGGTGGCTACGGTGGCGCAGCCGCTGTCCGATTGCGGTTTCGACGTAGCGCTGGCCGGACCAGTTCCGGCCGTGTCCTGAGGCGAGGGCTTCGACCAGCGGCTGTGACGAGGTCGACGAAGGCGCCGCCTGCGCGGGGAGGCGAAGTTCCATCGTCGCCGGAGCGGCATCGCTCCACGCGACCGTCAATTCAAGGCGGCTGCCGCTCGTGATCAAGCTGATCGAGGTCAAGCGCTGCTCCAGTTCCGCACGTGTTCCGACTATGAAAACGTTGATCAGAACAGAGCGCAAGGGTTTCGAACAGATTTCTGATAGCGATTTCATTTCTCCGTGAGATTTCCTCGCGGCAACACGGGACGCGGCAGACGGTCGATCCGGCCGCGTCTGGCCGCTACACCCTCGGCGGCGAGCCGCCTACCTCGCAATCGTCAGATCGACCGGCGCGCCGTGCTTTCGCGGACCACCAGGCGAGCCGGGACGCTGACCGTTGTATGGCCGTCGGTATGGCTGATCGCCCTGTCTAATAAGGCGAAACTCTGTCGGCCCAGTTCGTTGAAGTCCTGAGCAACGGTGGTGAGCGCTGGTGAAACGAGTGAGGCGATCGGCTGGTCGTCGAAGCCGATGACGCTGACGTCGCGTGGAACGCTTCGACCCTGCTCGGTCATGGCGCGAAGGACGGCGAGGGCCACCTCGTCGTTGCCGGCCAGCACGGCAGTCACCGCCGGATCTGCCGCGAGAACCTTGGCCGGCTCGTAGGCATCGACCGGGTTCCATGTCGTGGCCAGAGCCTCTGGAGGGTCGATGCCGGCGGCCTTGAGCGCCGCGCTCCAGCCGGCGGTACGCCCGCCCTTGCGGCCAGAGCTCGGCAAGGCGATGTGATGGACCGTCCGATGCCCGAGAGAGAGCAGGTACTTGGTGGCCTGGCGGGCGGCGCGCTGGTCGGCAAGGTAGGCGCGTGGCAGCGTGATCGACCGGGAAGGCGAGGCTGCCGCCACGGCGACGGGGACGGTTGTCGGCAGTGCGGTGAGCGCCGCGTGGCCGGGCTCGTCGAAGTCGAGCACGATCACGCCGGCAACCGAGTGGCTGAGCACCATGTCGACCGCAGTATTGACGTCGAACGCCTCGGCCGTTTCGACGACGGTGATGACGACCATGTAACCTGCGGCGCGCGCAGCCTCCTCGATACCCTCGACGGTCCTGGCGTAGCCGTACCGGGACGTATTGGCGGCCAGCACGGCGATCATGGAACGGCGGCCGCTCACCAGAGCGCGAGCGGCAGCGTTCGGGCGGTAGCCGAGCTCCTCGATCGCACGCTGGACCAGCTCACGCCTCTTGGGACCCACGGGCACCGAGCCGGTCAGCACACGCGAGACGGTGGGTACTGACACGCCGGCAGCACGGGCCACGTCGGCGATCGTGGGCGGCCTGCCGATCATGTCGTGTTCCCACCTGCTGTTCGCTGCTCGGGTGTCCGCAACAGTACAGAATGATCGACGATTGCAGCTCAGCAGATCATCGATCGGGTGAGTCGCGACGGTGTCGGATTCGCGCCTCTCGACCCGAAATTGATAGCGCTATCAGGCCGTGGACGGAGTCGACTACAGCCAGGTCCGGCGGGCCCGCCGCGGCCCGCCGCTGACCTGGCCGAGACCGTCGACCGGCAGCGACCTGGGCGGCCGGGCAGGCGTTCATGGACAGATCGTCCACAGTGGACAGTGTGATCGCGCGCGGTTGTAGAGCCATCCTCAATGGACGACGCCTCGAGGAACGCCGTCAGGATCCAGCGGCCCGTTCCTCCGTGCCCCGGCCAGCACCCTGATCGTCTGCCGGACCGCAGGTGCGGATGCCGGTGTGTTGTCGTATGCCGCGGCGACCGACGTGTACGGCACCTTCGTCTGACCGCTCGAGCTGAACGTGCCTGCACTGGAGTTCGCACTGAAACCGATCGAGTACCCACCGGGTGCGACGGCGGATCCAGGTGAGATAGTCCACTTAGCGGTGACCGAGGAACCCCCGGCGACGCTGCCGAAAGTGGTCGGCGTCGTGGCGCTGGCGGTCCAGCCGGCCGGCACGCTGATGTTCAGCGTGAGCTTGTCGACGGAAGACGCGGCTGCCGTTCGTGAAGGTTGCCGAGGCCGTGCCCGACGAGCCCGCGTCCATGATCGACGGCACGGAATTCGTCAACGTCCCTTGCACGACGATGGGCGCTGTCCCGGACACTCCGTTCACGGTCACGGTGATGGCGGCGACGCCGTCCTTGATCGCGCGGACCAGCCCGTTACTGTCGACGCTCGCGACGGTCGGGTCGCTGCTCGCGTACTTGGCATGTGCCGTGCGCAAGTCGACGAACACTGGTCGTCGTTGACGGCCTCGACGACCTTGTCGGCTCGGATGCCGAGGTCGCGGTCCGGCTCCTCGGCGGTGTCGGTGTCGTCGGCGAGCCACTTGTTGGTGCCGGTCAGATCGATCGTCTGCCCGGCCTGGTACGCGACGCGTTCCGGCTGCACCGTCACGTACTGCACGTTCGGCGTGAGCGCGCCGGTGACATGAACGTTCTTGGTGGCGACGATGTGGGACGCGTCGGTGCCGACCTTGAACGCGTACTGCCCGTCGGTGACGGCGTTGCGGGAGTGGGCGGTGTCCCACAGTGCGAGGTCGCTGATCTTGACGTGCAGGGTGAGGTGCTGCGACTGGCCGGCGCGCAGTTGCTTGGTCTTCTGGAATCCGGCGAGGCGCTGGAGCGGCACCTCGCCCTGGCCGGCGCCAGGCGTCGACACGTACAGCTGCGCAACTGTGGTCCCCGCGCGCCGTTCCGCCAGGCAGTCGTGAGCGTGGTTGCGGCGGCGGCTCCCGGCGTGTTCGTCGTGACGACGCCGGCCAAGGCGACGAGCAACGCCATGCCGACAGCGAGCGGCTGCCGCGAACTGCGCGGATCGATCTGTGACACGGGGACCTCCAGAGCGGTGAGCTCCCGTCGCAGGCGGTAAAGACATCAGCGACGGCCACACGTGACGATCTGCGCCGATGCGACGCCCGAGATGTCGTAGCCACGAGGCTCCGACAATCAACAACCCATCGGATGTCTCGTCACATCTACAGCGCGCGCACCTGAGTCAGCGACGCGAGCTTCACCGCACAGGCCAGCGGCGACGCCGCGCCGCTGGTGCAGTGGCAGTCCGAGAGTCCCGGCGGCGCATGGGCCGACCTGCCCGGCGCCATCACGACAACTCTCACCGTGAGCGCGCCGCCCGTCTCGGCCGACGGCACGCAGTACCGGGCAGGCTTCACCAACCTGGCGGGTAGTACCACCACCGACCCGGCCACCCTGCACGTCCAGTAGAGCAGTGGGATTTCCATCTCGCTGACCAGTGGGCCTGGTTGGCGAGCGGTCGCGGCGCCGGCCCGCGCCGCTCGTGTTCGCCCTGGCGGCCGCGGGCCAGTCGCGCTGATGGCCACGAGTACGTTGCACGGACTCACGCGTAAGACGACAACGACGACAGTTGATGATCTTTCGCCGCGCCGCACAGATCGTTAGCAGCGCGAGTCACAGCGCCCGCAACCGTTGACCCGCCTGCGTTCACGTGCGGGCAAGATGGGTGCTTTCCAACCCGCCGCTTCGAGGCGTCTGGCTGGTTCGGTGCGGTGGCGACCGATCGGACGGCTGCCGCAGAGCCTCAAGTCTTTGTCCCGGGGGCCGATCTTAGGTGAGCACGCCGCGACCGTTGCTGAGCAGTCGGTGACCGCGCGTTCAGAGTGGAGACTGTGTCGGATGGCTGGAGCACGCGTCACGGACGTGCGTCGTCTGACGCTGATCCAGGCCCGGCCGCGCCTTAACGTTCGCGCTGGTGCAGTGCTGTGGGCCATTTATGGGTTGATGGGTGTCCTCCTCGCGGGTTATCTCTCGTCCTTGATCGTTCAGGGCGACCATCCATGGGCGATGTTCAACGACTGGGCGGCGGCCGGATTCGAGGTCGCCGGCGGCGTCCTGTGTCTGGTCCGCGGGTTCGCCCGACAGCCCGGGCGGGCGGTCGCTCTGACGCTGGGATTCGGCCTACTCATGTGGGCCATCGGTGACTTTGTACTGACGGCCGCGTCACAAGGTGGCGCCGAGCCTGCGACGCCGTCGCCGGCGGATGTTTTCTACCTGGGATTCTTTCCGCTCATGTATGTGGCCGTCCTGATGTTCATGCGGGGGGAAATCAGAAAGCTCGCGACCCCCAACTGGCTCGACGGTGCAGTCGCCGGAGTCGGCGCCGCTGCGGTCTGCGCAGCATTCGCGTTCCACAGCGTCCTTCATCTGGCGGGCGGAAGTTCCGCCGCGGTGGTCACCAACCTGGCCTACCCGATCGCAGACCTTCTACTCCTCGGTCTGGTCGTGGGCGGATCAACGTTCATGTCCGGGCGGCGGAGAGCACCGTGGATGCTCATGGCCGCCGGAATGGCCATCAACGTTGTCGGTGACACCGCCAACCTCTTCAACTCGTCACTGGGTCGCCCGGGCGTAATCCTCGACGCAATCGCCTGGCCGGCGTCGATTCTGGTCCTGTCGATGTCAGTCTGGCTGCGGCCGCGACCAGCCAACCCGCTTGCCATTCAGAAGCCAGGCACGTTCCTCATTCCGGGGCTCAGCGCCGCGTGCGCGCTGACCGTGCTGTTGGTCGGAAACCTGCATGCGACAAGCAGAGTTGCCGTCGGCCTGGCCACCGCCACTCTGGTTCTTGTCGGCATCCGACTGGTCCTGTCCGTGCGCGCGATGAGGGCACTCAGCCAGGAGCGCCGCCACCAGTCCGTCACCGATGAGCTCACCGGTCTGGGAAACCGGCGGCGCCTGTCCACAGTGCTCGACGCGTTCTTCGCAGACTACGACCCAACGGCCGCACATCCACGATCTCTTGCCTTCCTGTTCGTGGATCTCGACCGTTTCAAGGAGATCAACGACACCTATGGCCACCCCGCCGGCGACCAGGTCCTCACACAGCTGGGCCCACGCCTGTCCGCGTGCCTGCGCGAGGGCGACCTGCTCATCCGGCTGGGCGGCGACGAGTTCGTCGTCTTACTCGTGGATGGAGACGCGGAGTACGCCGCTGCGGTCGCCCAGCGACTGACGGATGGGCTGGCCAAGCCCTTCAGCCTGGGCACGGCGAATGTCGGCGTCAGCGCGAGCATCGGTATCGCGCTCGCGCCTAGCGATGCAACCGATGCTGCAACCCTCATGTGGTGTGCGGATATCGCGATGTACAGAGCCAAGTTGGGTGGCGTCCCATTTACGAGCTACGAGCCGGACCTCGACAAGATCGGAAACCGGCTGTTGCTGCTGGACGAATTGCGCACAGCGATCGACGAACACCAACTCGTGTTGCACTACCAGCCACAGCTGAACCTGCGAACCGGCGAGATCGTCGCCGTCGAAGGTCTGCTGCGCTGGGCACATCCCCGACTCGGTCTCGTTCCGCCGCTCGAGTTCCTACCGTTCGCCGAAGAAGCCGGCCTAATGGGCTCGATCACCACCCTCGTGCTCACCGACGCCATCGCGCAGTGCGCGGCCTGGCGGAGCGAGGGCAAGCAGCTGACGGTCTCCGTCAACGTCTCGGCGACAAACCTTCTCGACCCACGATTCACGGATCTCGTCCGCGACTTGCTCGACAGCCATGATGTGCCCGCTGAAGCGCTGGTCTTGGAGATTACCGAGACCAGCGTCATTTCTGACTTCGATCGATCCCAACGAGTCATCCAAGAACTCTGGGACCTCGGCATCGTGGTGTCCATCGACGACTTCGGCGCCGGCTTCACCTCACTCGCCCACCTAAGTAGCCTGGCGGTCAAGGAGCTCAAACTCGACCGAACGTTCCTCACCGGGCTCACCCCCACGAACAGCAGCCGCGACCTCGACCTCGTTCGCGCAACGATAGAACTCGGCCACGCCCTAGGCCTGCGCATCGTGGCCGAAGGAATAGAAGACGACGCCACCCTGCAATTGCTGACCGACCTCGGCTGCGACCTCGCCCAGGGCTACTTGATCAGCATTCCCAAGCCCCCGAGCCACCTGGCATTCATCGACAGCTCCAGGCGCGCCGTGACCGACCCGATTTCCCGCCCGACGTCGTTCGCAGTAACGCTCTGATGCAAAGCCAACGAGCATGGCGTGCCTGGACGAATTGTCCGGCAGCTCGACGCGCGCTTAGCCACGCCGCGCGTCAGCCAGTGCCGATGCCGAAGACGTGCATTCCGGTCCGCCCGGAGCCGACTTGGAAGCCGACATAGGGCAGCGTGACCGACGCGACGGTCTTGGCGGAGTCGACCGGCACGCTGATCTCGAACACCGACACGGTGAGCTGCTGCGACGACCCGCCGGTCGAGTTGCGATACGGCGTCGACACCGCGGTGATCTCCGGGTCGGTCGGGCCGCCCGCCCAGTCGGTCACGTCCAGGGTGGCCGTTGTGGTGCTGCCGTCGGTGTAGGTGATCGTGACCGGGCCCGAGGAGTCGCCGTTGGTGGACGTGACCAGGAATCCGACGTTGCTCGCACCTGCGTGCTGGGGCAGCAGGATCTCCTGGCCGGCGGCGAGCACGTTGTCCTGCTGGCAAGCCGGCGTGCTGGGCCACGTGAACGTCACCCCGCCTGACGTGAGGCTGCCGCCAGGCGTCACCCCGGCCTGCGCCAGGGCGTCTGCCGACAGGCTGAACCCGACGCCGTCGAGATTGGCGCAGGCCTGGTTGTTGTCCGGGCTGATCCCTGCGTTGTTGTAGTAGTCGCCCATCGAGCTGGTCGGGGTGATCTTCAAGGCGGCGATGTCAGAGACCTGCGCCGAGCTGTTGACCACCATCACCGACGCGATGGTGCCGGGCCACACCCGGAACTGCCCGCTGCTGCCACTGGGTGTCGGCACGGTGAACGTGATTGCCGTGTCGCTCCAGGAGTTCACCGTGAACGGGGCGGTGTTGCCCGGCGCTCCCCAGCTCGTACCGAGGTCGGTGAAGGCGACGTAGCCGGTGCCCTGGCTGGCGCCGAATCCGGTACCGCTGATCGTCACGACCTGCCCGGCCGTGGCGGTCGTCGGGCTGATCGAGCTGATCACAGCGCCGCCCATCGCTGTCGTGGACGTCCCGAGCGCGAAGACGTGCAGCTGTCCCTGGGATGCCCGCGAGGGCAAGGTGATGCTGCTCAGGGCCTTGGCCGGATCAACCGGCATGGCCGTGGAGAACACGTACGTGGCGGTGATGTCGCGCCCGCCCGTGCAGCCGGCGCAGTTGCGGTACGCGGTTTTCGCCGCGATCTGGTTCCCGAACGAGGGTTGCGACCGCCCGGCAGCCAGCGTCCAGTCCGACAATCCGAGCCAGTACCGTGCGGTGCTGCCGTCGGAGTAGGTGAGGGTCGCGACGCCCTGACTCGGGCCACTTGTGGCCGAGCCGAGGAAGCCCAGTTGCTGAGTGCCCGCTGGCGCATTGACCGCGATCTTCTGGCCGGCTGCGACCACGTTGTCCGGGTACCCCGGCGCGGGCACGGGCCAGGTATACGTGATCCCGCCGGACGTGACGGGCTGGCCAGGGCTCACGCCCACGGCCGCCAGTGCCTGCGCGGAGTAACTGCGCACGCCGCCGTCGAAGTTGCCGGCATTGACGGCAGAGTCGTCGGAGACCCCGACATTGTCGTACGCGGCGAGCAGGCTGCCCGGCTGCGCCACCAGGACTGTCAGCTTCAGCCCGGGCAGCGCGTTGCCACCCACCGACAACGACACCGGCACCGTGTAGAACGTCTGCGGTGTGGACGCATCGGCGTGCACGGTCAGGGTGACGGTGCCTGCTCCGTTCGGTGGCACCTGGATGTCTCCGCTGGACGGGGTCACGGTGACGCTCAGCCCGGAGGGCGCCGACACAGTTGCGTGCACGGTCTGCCCACTGGCGGTCGTGTTCTGCGCACCGATCTTTATCGTGGTGGTGGCGCCGGGGGCCACGGTCGCCTGCGAGCTGGACAGGTAGCCCAGCACGGGGCGGGTGCCGCTGCCGTACGAGGGTGGTGCGTCCTTCGCGGCGGTGCCCCACGTCGACGGCTTGGTGCCGAGCGTCCAATCGAGCGTCGCGCCGTTGGCCAACGTCGAGAACGGCACGTAGAGCTTGGTGTACGGACTGCCGTTCAACTTCATCGACTGCACGTAGAAGTTCGTGGACGACGCGCCCGGTGCATCGATGGTGATCGTCTTACCGCTGGGCAGGTTGATCGTCGCGTGCGGGAAGCCGGCGCCGTTGAACACGAGCGTGTCGGTGCCAGAGTTCTCCGGGTACATGCCGAGCATCTCCCAGATGAACGTCGAGCTGTTCGCCCCGAGGTCGTCATTGTTGGGCAGGCCGCTCGGCCCCGGCGGGTACATGGTGTTGAGCATCGTGTTGACGGCCAGCTGCGTACCGGCTGGGTCGCCGGCGTAGTTCGGCGCGTACTGCTCGCCGAAGCCGAACTCGTTGCTGAGCTGCGCGAACATTCCGAAGCCGTTCGGCTGCGACAGGAACTGCCGCAGCATGGCGGCGACCTTCGCTTTCCCGCCGAGCGCTGAGAACAGCGCCGAGTAGTTGTTCGGCACGTTCCACAGGTATTCGTAGGCATCGCCCTCGACGTAGTGGTTGGTCGTCGTCCCGGTGATACCCGGCACGAAGGCGCCGTTCTGGTTGCGCGGGTTCAGCAGGCCGTTCACCGGGTTGAATACGTTCTGCCAGTTGTTCGCGCGCTGCTCGAGCATCGTCGCGTTCGCGCTGTCGCCGAGCGCGGCCGCGAAATGCGAGAGCGCGAGATCCTGGCTGTCGTACTCCAGCAGCGTCGGCACCTGCCCGTGCGCGTTGCAGCAGCCGTAACTGCCGTCCTCGGGCAGGTAGCCGTACTGCTGCTCCAATGCCTCCCCCGGCCGCACGCCGTTGACCGTCGTCGCCTGCTTGAGCATGTCGGCGAGCGCTTCGGACGTGTTGAAGTTGCGCGCTCCGAACGCGTAGTAGTCGGCGATGATCGACTGGGCGGGGTCGCCGACCATCACGTAGTTGTTCAAGTGCAGGTAGCCCCATTGCTGCAGGATGGCGTCCTGGCTGTAGTAGTTGAGCAGCGACTGGGCCTGGTCGCCCGCCGCCGTCGGATCCAGCACGGCTTGCAATTCCGATAGGGAATGGAAGGTGTCCCATCCCGAATAGGTGCCGTACTGGTCGTGCTGCCCGTTGCCCACCGTGTACACCTTGAAGTCCGAGCCCATGTACTGCCCGTTGACGTCGCTGACGATGTTGGGCTGCATGAAGTCCTTGTAGAGCAGGCTGTAGAACTCCTGGGTCAGCGAGTAGCTGCGCCCGGACACCTCGATCCGGCCGAGCAGCGTGTTCCAGTCCTGCTGGACGGCGTTCTGGGTGCCGGCGAAGTCCCACCCGGGGTTCTCGGTGCTCCAGTCCAGCTTGGCGTTGTCCGTGCTCACGTACGAGGTCGCGACCTTCGCCTGGATCACCGGGTTGCTCGTCGTGTCGAAGGTCAGGAAGACGGCGGCGGGATCGGTCTGGCCGGGCTGGGTGATGACCTGCGAGCTCGTGAACGGGTGGTCGAAGACGAGGTCGAAGTAGACGGTGTACTCCTGGACCTGGCCGCCATTGTTCGTCTCGCCGCAGAAGTGACCGCTCTTGTCCGAGCCGACGATCTCCGTGTCGCTCACGACGCGGGCGGTGTCGCCGAAGTCCCCATTCTGGCTGTTCATCAGCTTGACGAGGAAGTCGGCCTGGGTGGTTGCTGGGAACGTGAACCGTCCCATCGAGCTGTGCGGGGTCGCGGTGAACTCCGAGGTGATCGTGTCGGGCTGGTTGCTCTGCGCCGAGTAGTAGCCGGCCTGGGCCACCTCGCCGGTGTTGCTGAACTTCGTGGTCGCGTTGTTCGGATTGCCACTGGGCAGCGCGCCGGTCATCGGCAGGATTGGGACGTCGCCTGCTGCGCCGCATCCTGGGCCGCTGATGTGGGTCAATGAGTACCCGGTCAGTGACGTGTCGCCGAAGCTGTAGCCACCGCCGGCAGACCGGTTCGGCATGGTGTCGGGACTCCACTGCGTCATGCCGAACGGCGCCGTGGCCCCCGGGTAGGTGTTGCCACCGCCGGTCGTCCAGGTGCGGGTGTCTACGAGCTGGGCCAGGTCGCCGACCGGCTCGGTGACCGTAGCGGTGTTCTTCGCCCCGGAGGGGAGTTTGGACTCGGGCACGGGCTTCGGGCATGCCAGCAGCCGCCCGTTCTGTCCCTTGCTGCACGCGACGGGCTGAGCCTGGCTTGCGGCCGGCGCCGTACCGCTCGTCGGGCTCGCGCTCGGGCTGGGGCTGGGGCTCGCGGTCGGGCTGGGGCTCGGCGGCGCCGCGGCCGCCGGAACCGCCGTCAGAAGCGTCGTGGCCGCGACGCCGGAAACCATCAGCGTGAAGGCGGCGAGAAGGGAACCACTCGTCCTGCCTCGTCCCGTTGAGTTCGATTTACGCAGCATGGTCACACCGCTCGCCTTCGCACTTAAGAGAACCGGACGGGGCATCCGACAACCTTGTCAGAACTGAAGCCAATACGGACACAATCGGGCCACCCCGGCCCGCTGTCAAGCGATTGCGAACAGTATGTCCAGAAGCGGATGCGCCGATCCAGAAAACCCATCGGGGGGCGTGAAAACAGCCGCAGCGGTGGACGTACGGCTTAGGAGAGCGATCTCGCCGAGCCATTGACGGCACCGACCGCCTGGGCCTCGGGCGACCTAATGACAACGCTGTCGGATCGTCGGCCCTGATCGGCATCGGAAGCAGAGCTGGAACGTCATTTGTTGTAGCTCTTGACAAATCCCGCAACTGGGTCAGAGCATGGCATTCGCGCGACATCGAGAACGGCGGTCGCGCTCACCCACGGGGGACCGAAGGTTCGATTCGCGGACACGCTCATCCGAGGCATCGGGTCGCGTTCTGACGGGGACGAGCCACGAAGGCCTCGCCGCATCGGCCTACGCGCGCCTCCGCCCGTAGCGCCATCGATGCCGGCCGGCGTGCCCCACAGCGTGGAGGTCGCTCATGGCTGTCCAGTCGTCCGCCCGCATCGCCACCGCGATCGCGGCAACGCTTGCCGTACTGGGCTTGGCGGCGCCCGGAGGCTCGCCGCTCGCCACGGCCGCACCCGCAGCGAGCTGCCCATGGGTGGGCTCACCCGCTCCGGTCGACCAAAGGGTGCAGATGGTGCTGGCACAGATGAGCCTGGACGACAAGATCGCCATGGTGCACGGGGTGAGCGGTCCGTATGTCGGCAACGTGCCGGCAAACGGGAGGCTGTGCATCCCGGCGATGACCCTCGAGGACGGCCCAGCGGGCGTTGCCGACGGCATGAGCGGCGTGACGCAACTGCCGGCCCCTGTGGCGGTGGCCGCCAGCTGGGACACCGGCATCGCCCGGCAGTACGGCACGGTCGTCGGCAACGAAGAGGCGGGCAAGGGCGCGAACGTCAACCTCGGCCCGACCGTGAACATCGTCCGCGACCCGCGGTGGGGCCGGGCGTTCGAGAGCTACAGCGAGGACCCCGAGCTCGCCGGGCAGATCGGCGCGGCCGACATCCAGGGCGTCCAGTCTCAGGGAGTGCTCGCGCAGGTCAAGCACTGGGCGGTCTACAACCAGGAGACCAACCGCAACACGGCTGCCGACAACTCGATCATCGGCGAGCAGGCGATGCACGAGATCTACATGCCGGCGTTCCAGACGGCGGTGCAGCAGGGGCAGGCATCGTCAGCGATGTGCTCCTACAGCACGATCAACGGCACCTACGCGTGCGAGGACCCGGAGATCGACTCGATCCTCAAGGACGCCTTCGGGTTGACCGGCTTCATCACGTCCGACTGGGGAGCGACGCACAGCACCGCCGCCTCGGCGAATGCCGGCATGGACATGCAGATGCCCGACGACTCCTTCTTCGGCGCAGCGTTGAAGCGGGCGGTGCAGTCCGGACAGGTGCAGCAGGCGCGGCTCGACGACATGGTGTCGCGCATCCTTCGCGAGGAGTTCCGGTTCGGCCTGTTCGACCACCCAGCCACGGGCAGCCCGTCGGCGGTGGTCACGAGCCCGGCGCACGCCGCCACGGCACGCGCCGTCTCCGAGGACGGCACGGTGCTGCTGAAGAACGCGGGCAACCTCTTGCCGCTCGGCGCGTCCACGCACTCGATCGCGGTGATCGGCGACGACGCCGGGCCGGACGCGCAGAGCGCCGGCGGCGGCAGCGCCGCCGTGTCGTCTCCGTATCTCGTCACGCCGTTCGACGGCATCAAGGCGCGCGCCGGCAGCGGCGTCGACGTCCAGTTCGCGCAGGGCACGGTCGGCAACAACGGCGTGCTGCCCGCGATCCCGTCCCAGTACCTCAGCCCGCCGTCGGGCACCGGCCACGGCCTGCAGGGCGACTACTTCAACAACACCACGCTGTCCGGCCCGCCGAGCGCGACGCAGACCGATCCACAGGTGTCCTACACCTGGAATGGCGCTGCTCCGGCGCCCGGCGTTCCAGGCACGAACTTCTCCACGAAGTGGACCGGCATGTTGACGCCGCCGGTCACCGGCACGTACACGTTCGCCCTCACCAGTGACGACGGCAGCCGGCTGTTCGCCAACGGCCAGCAGGTGATCGACAACTGGAGCGACCACGCGCCGCTCACCAAGTCGGCGCAGGTCACGCTCACCGCCGGGCAGCCGGTGTCGATCGAGGTGGACTTCTACCAGGCCGGCGGCGGCGACATGGTCAACCTCGGGTGGCTGCTTCCGGGTACTGACCTGCAGCAGCAGGCCGTCGACCTCGCCGCGAAGTCGGACATCGCCGTCGTGTTCGCCTCCGACTTCGAGTCCGAGGGTTCCGATCTCGACGGCATCGACCTGCCGGGACAGCAGAACCAACTCATCTCCGCTGTGGCCGCCGCCAACCCACATACCGTCGTCGTGCTGAACACGGGCAGCGCGGTCACGATGCCGTGGGTCTCGCAGGTGGCCGGGGCGCTCGAGGCGTGGTATCCGGGACAGGAGGATGGCAACGCCATCGCCTCGCTGCTGTTCGGCGACGTCAACCCGTCCGGCAAGCTCCCGGTCACGTTCCCGACGTCGCTGACGCAGGTGCCGGCCGCGACCGCTGCCCAGTGGCCGGGCGTGAACGGTCAGGTGCACTACTCCGAGGGCGTCGACGTCGGCTACCGCTGGTACGACGCGCACAAGCTGACGCCGCTGTTCCCGTTCGGGTACGGCCTGTCCTACACGACATTCGGGTTCTCCGGCCTGAGCGCCGGCGCGCGACTCGACGCGGGTGGCACGCTCGCTGCGGGCGTGACCGTCAAGAACACCGGGCAGCGCGCCGGGGCGGACGTCGTCCAGCTCTATCTGACCTTGCCGGCTTCGGCCGGCGACCCGCCGCGCCAGCTCAAGGGCTTCCAAAAGGTGAGCCTGCAGCCCGGGCAGAGCAAGCGAGTGACATTCCAGCTCGGCAACGCCGAAGCGTCCTACTGGGACTCGACCGCGGCTGGCTGGACGCTCGCCGCCGGGCATTACACCGTGGCGGTCGGCGACTCGTCACGCAACCTGCCGTTGTCGGCCGGCTTCGACGTGGCCCGCACGGTCGGACCGCGCACGACGACACTGCAGGCCCCGCCGGTGATTACGCCGGGTGGCTCGGCCACTGTCACGTCCACATTCACGAACGGATCGACGGCGCCGGCGGCTGCCGTGACGGCCACGCTCGCAGTCCCCAATGGCTGGACTGCCACCCCCACGACGCCCGCGACATTCGCCATCGTCGCGCCGGGGCAGCGTGTCACGACCACCTGGTCAGTGTCGGTGCCGACCAACGCCGCAGCCGGGGCGTTCCCGATCAGCGCCACGACCACCTACGCGGGGCCGGGCCGCGCGGTCAGCACTCCGGTCACGGTGTCGGTGCCGTATCCGAGCTTCGCGGCGGCCTACAACACGGTCGGGGTCAGCGACGACGGCGATCCGTCGGCCGGCAACTTCGACGGCGGCGGCTACAGCTTTTCCGCGCAGGCGCTCGCCAGCGTCGGCATCACGCCGGGCTCCACCTTGGCCGGCTTCACCTGGCCGAACGTGCCGGCGGGCGAGCCCGATGCCGTCACCTCCGCTGGGCAGCTCGTCGACCTTGCTGGTTCGGGCACCACGCTGTGGTTCCTCGGCGCCGGCGGATTCGGCACGCAGACCGGGACGGTCACGGTCAACTACACCGATGGCAGCAGCTCGTCCGCTCCCATCACCTTGGCCGACTGGTACGCCAACCAGGCCGTCCCCGGCTGCACGCTGGTTGCCACGACGCCACACTGGAACGAGCCGCCCGGCAGCACCCTGCCACCGGATCACCAGGTCAGCCTGTACGCCGCGTCCATCCCGCTCACCGCCGGGAAGACCATCGCTTACGTGAAACTGCCCGCCAACTCCAACCTGCACTTCTTTGCCACGGCAACCAGCTGACCCACCTCTGACATTGCCGCGGGCCAGGCGGTGGGCCCGCAGCTGTTAGGACGGGACGCGCAAGATGCGCAGCATCGTGGTCTGCAGGGCTTCGCGCAGTTCCTCGTCGGTGAGGTCGACCAGGTCCGGCAGGCTCTCCGGGAGCCAGAACACGGCGTAGTACGCGACTCGTTCGGCACCCGTCGGGTTGTCGCCGAAGAACAGGGTGAGGGCGCGCTTGCTCAGCGTCACGGCCTCCTCGTCTATCCTGTGCCGCTTCGCAGCTGGATCGGTGGATGCCATCACCGCGTAGTGGCGGTTCTGGACGAGGAAGTCGGCGAGGCCGTTCACCAGGTGCTCGATTCGCGCGCGCCGCCCGCGCATCGCGGCCGCTTCGTCAAGCAGAGCACCGATCTGTCGGATTCCCGGCTGCATGATCGCGTGCAGGATGTCGGCCTTGGCGCGGAAGTAGTAGTAGACGGCGGCCTTCGTCAGCCCCATCTCGTCGGCAATCATCTGCAGCGAGGTGGCGTCGTAGCCGACATCGGCAAACAGCCGCTGCGCAGTCTCCAGGATCTGCTGCCTGGTCTTCTCAGCCTGCGCTGCGCGGGTGGACATGGCCTTGACTGGCGTCGCCATTGACGTGCTCCTCGTTCGTGAACCGGATCGCAGCATACAAGCTGGCGGCAAGTGAGTCACTAGCTCTATGACAAGTGAGTCGCCTGACACATGGCTAGTGATTTCACTTGACGCTTGGCTAGTGAATGCTCTAGCGTCAGCGCCTGAACTCGCCACCCCACCCTCGAGCCTGTGGAGCTCTGCATGTCGAACTATCTGTACCGCCTCGCCGCTCTCGCGTTCCGGCGACGGCGCATCGTGCTGGCGGTCTGGCTGGCTGCGGCCATCGCCGCCATTGCCATCGCCCAGATCAGCGGCGGTAAGACCAACGACAACTTCACCATCCCGGGAACCGAGGCGCAGCACGCGTCGGACGTCCTGTCGGCCAAGCTGCCGGCGTTCAGTGGAGGCCAGAGCACGATCGTGTTCGCCACCACCAACGGTGGCGGAAAGGTCACCGATCCGGCCGCGAAGGCAGCGATCGAGACGGCCATGACCAAACTCAAGTCGGTGCCGCAGGTCGCCGCGGTCGTGGATCCCTTCCAGGGCCAACTGGTGTCGGACAGCGGCAAGGTCGCCCTCGGGCAGGTTCAGTGGTCAGCCAAGGCGCCCGACGTGAAGGACGCCAACCTCGATGCCGCCAAGGACGCGATGACGCCGGTGCAGGCCGACGGCGTACAGGTCGAGTACAACGGCAGCGTCTATCCGGGTTGGCGCACGGCACCCTCCGAGACGCCCGAGCTGATCGGGCTGATCATCGCGTTCGTCATTCTGATGATCACCTTCGGCGCCTTCGCGGCCGCCGGCATGCCCATCCTGGGCGCGATCATCGGCGTGGTCACAACCCTGATGGGCATCACCGCCATCGCATCGGTGCTGTCGATCGCCTCCGCATCGACCACAGTCGCGCTGATGCTCGGACTCTCGTGTGGCATCGACTACGGCCTGTTCATCCTGTCCAGGCATCGCACCAACCTGCTCAACGGCATGACACCGGAGGAGTCGGTGCCACTGGCCATGGGCACGGCCGGCAGTTCGGTCGTCTTCGCCGCCCTCACGGTGATCATCGCGCTGTGCGGCCTGACCGTCGTCGGCATCCCGTTCCTGACCGTCATGGGCCTGGCCGCCGCGGCATCGGTCGCCGTTGCGCTACTGATCGCCCTGACGCTGCTCCCGGCGATGCTGGGCTTCGCCGGTACCAAGGTCGCGAAGTTCACCCGACTGCCGCTGCTCGGCGCTCGCGCCGAGCGGGTCGCCCGCCGCTCGGCCGCCGACCCGGACAGCACCGCCGGCGCCGGCTGGGCCCGCTTCGTCGTGCGCTACCGGGTGCCCGTGCTCATCGGCGGGATCGTCCTGCTCGGCGTACTCGCGATTCCCGCGACGAAAATCCAACTCGGCCTGCCCAGCGGCGCCTCGAAGCCCACGGACAACACCCAGCGCAAGGCCTACGACCTGACCACCGAAGGCTTCGGCGCCGGATTCAACGGTGCGCTGCTGATCGTCGCCCAAGACGTCGACAGCCCATCAGACACCCAGCAGATCGCGGCCGCGCTCACGAAGATCCCCGACGTCACGAACGTGACCCCACTGGCCGCGCAGAATGGCACATCGCTGATCCGCCTGATTCCGAAGTCCGGGCCGAACGACTTGGCTACCGCCGACCTCGTGCACACCCTGCGCAACGACCGAGCAGCGATCGAAGGCCAGACCGGCGCGCACATCCTGGTCGGTGGCACCACCGCTTCGAACATCGACGTCTCGTCCAAGCTGTCCGGCGCCCTACCGATCTTCCTGCTCGTCGTGGTCGGCCTGGCGTTCATCCTGCTGACGTTCGCATTCCGAACCATCCTGGTGCCGATCAAGTCGATCCTGGGCTTCCTGCTCTCGATGGCCGCCGCTGTCGGCGCGCAGGTCGCGTTATTCCAATGGGGCTGGGGCGAGCACCTCTTCGGCATCACCCCGTCCGAGACGATCAGCTTCCTGCCGATCATCATGCTGGCGATCATCTTCGGCCTGTCCAGCGATTACGAGGTGTTCGTCGTCTCTCGGATCAAGGAGGAATACACCAAGAACGGCGACGCCCGCCGAGCAGTACAACGCGGCACCGGCTTGTCGGCTCGCGTCGTCACCGCCGCTGCGCTGATCATGTTCTCCATCTTCGTGGCCTTCATGTTCACCGATGACCCGACCATCAAGGCGATCGGCTTCAGCTTCGCCGCCGGCGTGTTCCTGGACGCCTTCGTCGTTCGACTCACGCTCGTCCCCGCCGTCATGGCGATCATCCGTTCCAAGCTCTGGTATCACCCGGAATGGTTCGCCGCGTACGTCCCCGACCCCGACATCGAGGGACAACGGCTCGAGCACAGGGTCGCCGAGAAGGAACTCGCCGCCGCTGGCACCTCGGCCTGACAGGGATACCAGCCTCCATCGATGTGATCTCCGCCAAGGCGCCGACAACCGGATCGCTCCGGTTGTCGGTGCCGCTGTCATCACCCGGCCATCGCAGTCAGGACAACATCCACCGAAACCATCCAGAAGTCCCTGACACGGTTTCGCGCCCAGCGGCTTAGTTAAGGCCGCCGCGCGTCGATGGTTAGGGCATGTGCTCAGCGGCGATGGGTGTTTTCCGTGCCCGCGCGGTATCGGGCGAAACCTCTGCCGGCCCGGATGCAGCGGTCTCGCGGCGTCCGGTGCTGTGGCGGGCGGTTGTGGGAGCGCACGATCAGCCGTGCCGCATTTGTCATCGCCATCGTCGGCACACCGGCCGTGCTGGGCATGGCCAGCCAACCGAGCCGGCGATTGCGGACCGCCTCGGTGACGGTCAGTTTCATGTTCGCGTCCGCGACATCGGTTGATCTGTCGGGCGTCTCATCGAGGCGCATTTCCATTTCTTCGTCATGCTCGGCGTGGTGGCGCTGTATCAGGACTGGACGGCGTTCGGCGTCTGCATCGCCACGACGGTGCTGCATCACGCGGTGATGGGCGCGCTCGCACCGCGGACGGTGTTCGAGAACGCCGACCAGTGGGCACATCCGGTCAAGTGGGCGATGATTCACGGCGGATTCGTCCTCGCCGCCAGCGTCACCCATCTGATCGCCTGGCGAGCCAACGAGGAACAGGAGTTGTCCGATCCCCTCACCCGGCTACCGAACCGTACGGCTTTCGTCGAGGCCCTGGACCGCAGGCTGGCCGAGCGGGGACGGGTGGTCAGTGCGCTGTTCGTGGACTTGGACAACTTCAAGAGCATCAATGACTCCGGTGGTCACCACGTCGGCGACTTAGCGCTTCTGGAAGCCGGCCAGCGGATGAGGCACGTCGTGCGCGAGGGTGACCTGGTAGCGCGTCTAGGTGGGGACGAGTTCGCGGTGCTGGTGCAAGGCGACGCGATCAACGCCGCCGCGGTCGGGCGGCGGATCTCGCAGACGCTGCAGTTCCCGCTGGTAACGGACGGGCGTGAGGTGTTCATCCAGGCCAGCATCGGGGTGGTCGACACCGAGCTCGCGGGATTCGGCGGACCTGCTGCGTGGGGCCGACCTCGCGATGTATCTGGCCAAGTCCTCCGGCAAGAACCAGGTCATCACCTACACCGCCGGTGTGGACAAGATCGTTCGGGAACGCGCTGAGCTGGCGTCCGACATCCGGCATGCGCTGCCCGGCGGGCAGTTGACCGTGCATTACCAGCCGCTGGTGCGCGGTCTGGACGGTCAGCTGACCGGTGTCGAGGCGTTGCTCCGCTGGAACCATCCGATCCGCGGTCTCATCTCGCCGGCGGAGTTCATTCCGATCGCCGAGGAGACGGGTGAGATCAAGGCGATCGGCGCCTGGGTGCCGGCAGTCGCGTGCGAGCAGGTCGTGCGCTGGCAGCAAACCATGCCGCGTTGTGCTGACCTGGATCTGGCCGTGAACCTGTCGCCGGTGCAATTGCGTGACTCCGATTTCCTCGAGGTCATCACGACATCGCTCAACCGCAGTGGCCTGCCGGCAAGCAGCCTGACCCTGGAGGTCACCGAAGGGATGCTGCTACAGGACCTGGGACTTGCCCGGCGACAACTCGACGCCGCGCGCACCCTCGGTGTGCGGGTGGCCATCGACGACTTCGGCACCGGCCATTCCTCATTGAGCTATCTCGGCAAACTCCCGGCCGACCAGGTCAAGATCGACATGTCGTTCATCAGCGCACTCGGCCGCGATCCCGGCGCGGCCGCGCTCGTCAAGGGCATCATCGACATGGCTCACGCGCTCAACCTCGACGTGCTCGCCGAGGGCGTCGAAGAAAGCGGTCAGCAGGAGATCCTCAGCCGACTCGGCTGCAGCTACTCGCAGGGCTATCTGTACTCCAAACCCTTGACCGCCGAGGCCTTCCCCGCCTTCCTAGCCAGCGCGGCCGCCCCGAGGACCGAACCGAGTCGACCAGAGCTCGCCGGTCAATCAGCGGGACGCGACCATGCTTGAGGCAACATCGCAGCTCGAGGTTCACAGCGGTCATATCGTGCTAGGCCTCGGCTGGCTGGGCATCTTCGGCGCACTCTTCGGCTACGAACGACTCCGAGCCCACCTACGCGCTCCGAATGCCCATCGAACGCAGCCGCGCATGGCAGCGGCGCGACGCAACTTGCTCTGGTCAACAGCGGCATTCTCCGCCGTCGCCGCCGCGATTCACCTCAGCGTCATCACCGAACATTTGCAGGAATCCACACTCTACGGAGCGTTCTTCCTCACACTGACCGCCGCACAATTCGGCTACGCCGGCTGGATACTGCTACATCCGTCGACGGCGGTCCTCAGAGCCGGCGCCGCCGCATCGGCCGGCGTCGTGCTGCTGTGGCTCGCGACCCGCACGATCGGGATTCCCATCGGCCCAGCCGCCGGCGAGGTCGAACCATTCGGCCTGGCCGACATCACAGCGACTGCCAGCGAGGCTCTGCTCGTGCTCTGCGGACTACTCGCAATCCGCTACCTGCCGATGAGCGCCATCAGAACACCGGCCACGAATCGGCCAACGCCAGCACTGGCCACGCCTAGCGCACCACTCGGGACGACCGGACGCTAACCCCGGACCCGCTCTGCCATCCCCGCTCCCGTCATCGGGGCCCGGGGTCGGGTGAGAATCCAAGAGTCGCCATGGTCTCAAAGGTGTTCGATCAGGGTCTTCGCCTTGTCCAGCGCGGCCATTTCGCCGTCCATCGACCTCTGCACCGGCTTGGAAAAGAACAGCTTCTTGATGCCACTTAGCTCTGCGGACAGCGAAAAGGTCACCTCGGTCCCACCACCGGCTGGCGCGAACCGAAACTCGCCGATAGGACGCACTGGGCCTGCAGTCACCCTGAATGCGTACCGCGCCGGCGGTTCGTATGCCGTCACCTCGAAGTCGGCCGGAATCCCCCGACCCCCGGGCCCCGCCACGACCTGGTGGACAGTTGACCCAAGTCCCGGCGGCCCGGCCGCGGCGATCTCCTTGACGTGCGGGCGCCATCTCGGATCGTTGGCTGGGTCGGCGAAAAAGGCAAACACCTCGCCGGCCGGTCTATCGATCACGATCTTTCGCTGGTTTGCGGGCATGGATCGCTCCTAGATCGCCGAACCCTGCTGACTGGGCTGCGGCTCATCGTGCCAGCTCTCTCAGGAGTCCGGCTGAAAACAGGCCAGCCGCGACCGCAAGGTGGAGGCAGCGGCAGATGGCAGCAGTTCGACGACACGGCCGATGACGGGTCGCCCGGGGGGATCGCACCCCCGGGCTCCCACGGAACGGAGCGTGTCAGTCTCCCGTCACTCCGCTCTTCTCATTTCAGTCAGGCGTGGTGGTGGGTCCAGCGCCAGTGCGTGAATAGGTCGGGGTCTCGATCGAGGATCCCGAGCCACCACGCTTTGACGCGTTTGTGGGTCTGCAGTCGTTTGCGTTTCCGGCCAGCCCAGCGCATCAGGTCGGTGTTGATGCGCTCGAGGAGGGGCAGCAACGCCGACCGGTAGAACCGGCCGTGGAGGGTAGGCGACTGGCGCGGTGGCGTTGACCGGCGGTAGGTCCCGAGGCCTGTGTTCCTGCGGTTTCCCGGCAGGCTGTGCCACCTCGGTGACCGTGACCGACGCTCCGTCTCCAGCCGCCCCCCATCAATCCGTGCATAAGCTTCTCGCTTACACGGCTTACCGACGTCCTTCACCTGTCGGCATGCGCGAGTCGGCCGTACCGAACGTTCCCGGACAGGGCCTCCAAGCCGAGGCGGTTCCCGGACATGATGATGTGCTTCATGCCGTTGCCGCGGCCGGAGCGGCCGTGCCGTTTGGAGAGCAGCAGCGCCATTCGCTCGGTCACGTGATGATCGAGCTTGGCGAAGCTGCGGGCCGAGTTGCCGTAGCGAAAGTACTGGCGCCATCCCCGCAGGAACCGGTTGAGGTCGTCAACCAGCAGGTGGGTGGGGACGTGACGCCGGTTGCGTCCGGTCAGCTCCCGCACGCGGGAGCGGGCTTGGCGCATCGCCCGATCACTGGGCCAGCACGCCGGGTAGCGGAACTGGGGGTTACGCCGCGAGGGCACCATCCGATGGTGGAAGCCCAAGAAGTCATATCCCTGCGTCCCGTCGGCCACGTGGACGATGCGCGTCTTGTCGGCTGCCAGCGACAGGCCCAGCCCGGCCAGGATCTCACCGAGCGCGGCCAACGCCTGCTCGGCTCGCTCCCGGGTCGGGCAGCAGATGCATTCATCGTCGGCGTAGNNCCCCATGCCCGGTCCAACCGGTGCAAGACCACGTTGGCGAGGACAGGGGAAAGTGGGCCGCCTTGCGGAATGCCCTCCGCCGGGTTCGACAGCACCGTGCCATCGAGGACCCCGGTGGACAGGATGGCCCGGATGAGCTTGAGCACCCGCCGGTCGCTGATCCGTTCCCGCAGACACTCCAGGACGAGATCACGATCGAGCCGGTCGAAGAAGCTCTCGATGTCGGCGTCCACCACCCACGTCCTGCCGGCCCGCACCGCGTCCCGCATGGCCTGCAGGGCGTCATGGGCGCTGCGCTTCGGGCGGAACCCGAAGCTGCAGGGCAGGAAGTCGGCCTCCACGATCGGCTCAACGACGATCTTGACGGCCTGCTGGACCACCCGGTCGGCCACGCTGGCGATACCCAGCGGGCGCATCTTCCCCGCCTTGCCGGGTTTGGGGATCCAGACCCGCCGCACCGGCTGCGGGCGATACGACCCGTCCCGCAGGATCGCCGCCAGCGAGTCGAGGAAGTCCTCGACCCCGGCGGCCTCGATGTCGGCGATGGTGATGGCGTCCACGCCAGGCGCACCCTGGTTGGCGCGCACCTCCAGCCACGCGCGCCGGAGTACGTCTTCGCGGTAGACCCGGTCGAACAGCGCGTGGAACCGTCGGTTCGGCGACCGCTTGGCCGCCAAGTACAGCTTGTGCTGCAGGGCCCGAGTCTTATCGAGGGTGTTGTTGGACCGTGCGGTCATGCACCGACTCCTCCCAGTCAAAACAAGCACGAACGAAGCAGGGGCCCTTCGCTACGGCGGGTTGTGTTGTCCACGCCGATCACCGCTACTACGACCCCCTCCGACGCCCTCCCGGCCCGATGCGACTTCCCGGTTGACGGTTATACGCACCGGCTGCTCCCGGGCCGCAAACCCGGGGCCGGGTAAGGCCTCTCCAGTTCCCGCCTTCACCTTCCGAACGTTCCACGCCCCTATACGGCGGGGGGTTCCTCGGCGCTGCGCCTCCAGGCTCTTCACGCCTTCCATGGCCTTCACCGTGATACTCCCGGCTCGGCTCCCCCTTGATCCCCTCACGGGGTTGGGCTAACGCCGCGGCAGACTTCGCTTCATGCTGCGGACCGCTCGGTTGCTCCCCCTCTTGCAGGGCTCTCGACGCTGGGCTTCGACGCCGGGCGTTACCCCCCGACGCCGCCAGCCTGCTACCAGGCTCCCTGGCGACTACCTGGACGGGACTTCCACCCGCTGGCGAAGACGAGCTTGCGGACACACACGATCAGATCATCGAGCCCACCGCCCTCCGATCCCATCGCGCGTGCCCTCTGGACACGCAGTAGTGCATCCAGCCCCGCACGATCGGGTTGATCGCATCGGCGAGTTCGTCCAGGCTGCGTCTGATCCACAGGTGCAGCCGCCAACGCCGCAGCGTTCGGCCCATTCGGGTGAGTGCTGCGGCGCTGACCGCGGGCAGGAAGCCGAGATACAGCCCCCCGTCGCGGCCTTTGGCCTTACGCGGTGCGAACGTGTAGCCGAGGAACGTGAACGACACGTGCTCATGCGAGCCGCGCCGCCGGTTGTCCTTGCAGTACACGATCCGGGTCTTGTCCGGGTGCAGTTCCAGTCCCAGACTTGTCAACCGCGCATCGAGCGCGGCCCACACCTGGCGGGCCTGCCGCTCGGTCGCACAATGGATCACCGCGTCGTCGGCATACCGTTCGAACGGCACGGTCGGGAACTCCCGCGCCAGGAACACGTCGAACGCCTAGTGCAGCACCAGGTTGGCCAGCACCGGGGAGACCGCTGACCCCTGTGGGGTGCCCCGGCCTCGCTGCTGCCGGGTCCCGTCGGGGTGCTGCAGCGGCGCGGTCAGCCACCGCGTGACATACAGCAGCACCCAACGCTGCTCGGTGGTGATGTCGCCGCCACCGCGTTGACGACGAGATCAGGGTCCAGGGAGTCGAAGAAGGCCCGGATGTCGACATCGAGCACCCAGTCCTTCTTCCGGCAGGCCGCCAGCGCGTGATGCGCCGACCTGCCCGGCCGGTAGCCATAGGAGTCGGCATGGAAGATCTGCTCCGTGCGCGGCTCCAACGTCAGCGCCACTACGGTCTGCGCGATCCTGTCAGCGACCGTGGGCACCCCCAGCATCCTCGTCCCGCCACCCTGCGGCTTGGCTATCTCCACCCGCCCGCACCGGCAGCGGGAAGTAGGACCCCGACGACATCCGGTTCCAGATCCGATACAGGTTGTTCCCCAGATCCGCCTCGAACGCCGCGACAGTCTGCCCGTCCACCCCCGGCGCGCCCTGGTTGGCCCTGACCCGCTGATACGCCTCCCACACCAGCTGCTTGGAAATAACAAACGACTTGTTCGTCGGACTCGACTTGCTCACTCGTCTCCTCCCAGACAGCCCACCGGGGGCGTCCGGTTGCTCGCGCGAACAAACCACGAAATGAGCCGGCCCCTTCGCTCCACCCCCATTACCGGAGCTTCCCCGCTACTACGAGCCGGTCCGCCAGCCGACGCCGCGACGGTACTCAACGTCTCCGGTATCCGCCGT
>WNGG01002960.1_pt1 | contig 29883 bp, 30 predicted proteins | sample 5400661 | NCBI WGS metagenome assembly WNGG01 (sample SAMN13153372, study PRJNA577476) | soil metagenome | isolation source: 100 cm soil or saprolite under Garry oak tree replicate 1 | place: USA:California | collected 2016-06-15
GAGGCGGAGCGAGCCATCGCCCTCGATCCCAACGATGCTGAGGGCTATGCGACGTTGGGGCAAATTCTGAATTTTGTAGGGCGGCCGGAGGAAAGCATTGGGGTGGTGGAGAGGGCGATGCGCCTTAATCCCCACTATCCGGCCCCCTACTTATTCACGTTAGGCCAGGCCTATTGCTGGGCGGGGCAGTATAAAGAGGCGATTGCAGCCCAGAAGAGAGCCATCATCCGCAACCCCAATCATCTCGGTGCCCACGGTTGCCTGGCTGGCTGCTTGAGTGCGTTAGGCCGGGAGGAGGAGGCCCGGGCTGAGGTGGCAGAAGTCCTACGGCTCAATCCCAATTTCTCTCTGGAGGTGCTGAGGCAAACGGTTCCCCCCAAAGATCCAGCGGTGGTAGAGCACATGCTTGACGCCCTGCGCAAGGCGGGGTTGAAATGAGAATGGGCGGTCAGCAGTCAGCGATTAGCGGTCAGTTAGAAGAGGGCTAAGAGGATTGGGCATCGCCTACCCGAGTTTAGATCACCTCCAGGGCAAAGGGTTTGAACTGCCGGATGAGATGAAAGTCCTCGCCGTTGCGGGTGACCACCATGGCTCCGATGGAGCGGCCACTCAGTGCGATCAGGATGTCATTAAGCAACCCCCGGGAGAGTTTGTCACGAAACTGCGGAGTTTGCTCTGCTAAGGTCGCCACCATGCTTCCCGCTTCCTTCCAGACGAGGTCACTTGGAGTCACAATGCGTCCAACTCGCTCGAAGGGTTCATAAAGAGCAGCGGCTTGTCTCTGGTGTTGGGGAGTACGGGCTCCAGCCAGCAGTTCGTGAATCACAACGGAGCTGAAGTGGGTGCGAGGAATGTCGCGAAGGTAACGCGGACGAAATTCCCTAGCAAAGGTCTTGTCCCTGAGCACGGTAATGTAGACGCTCGTATCAAACAGCAAGCGGGCCGTCACTGCTCTTGCCATACATCCCGGAAATCAGGGGCCTTCCCTGCCACCCGGTCAAACCCTTCGATCACCTCTTGGCGAAAGGCTACAAGATTAATTGCCTCGCGGATCGTCTCTGATTCGCTGCGCTTGCGCAAAATCCTTTAGGCTCGCTTCAGTGCCTGGGGATCGAGCAAGACATTCTTCCTCACAAGCTTGCCCATGACCGTCTCCCTTCTTGGCAGACTTTCTCAGTAAACATACGTGTGACTCATAGGCGGTCAAGGCTCCTAGGGGAGGTGCGCGTACTCCTGACCTCACCGACACTCTTGCTTTCTTTCATAGACACGGCCTCTGCAACAGTTCACAGTCGTCAGTCAGCGATTATAAAAGTCAACCACTAAAAAGGAGTCCTCTATGCGCATCGATAATCCCACGGGCAATTCCCAGTTCCTTAAGGGCATCGGCCCCTTTTCGTCCGGTGTCGTCGCGCACTCCGGCTACGAGATCGTGCACGTGACCTTTCACCCGCTGCCCCCCTTGCCGCGGGGCTTCGAGCTGATCGAGCGTCACCTGCAACGCAGCAAACGGCCGCTCAATGCCTTGTGTGGCATGGAGCTACGCATCGCCCAGCCGCTCTCCCGTCAAGCGTTCAACGAGTTTAATCAACCCTATATCAACAAGCTCGCAGGTTGGCACTTGCTGGTGGACGGTTTGAACCCTGTGGCGCGGACCAACGTTGCCCCTGCCATCAATCCGGTCTCTGAGCCGTCGGTCTACGGGTTTTCCTACACCGTACCCGCGCAACACCCGGGAGCGACGTTCGTGGTATCCGGCGCTCCCGAGGTGCGGCGCGGGGAGAGGGAGGAATATGACATTATCAGTCATGGCGATACGTCAACGACGGGGCTGCGGCAGAAAGCGGAGTATGTGCTGCAGAGCTTGACAGCCCGACTGCAAGGGCTGCAGGTCACCTGGGCCGACGTCACGACGGTGGAGATTTATACCGTACACGACCTCCATCCGTTGCTGGCCACAACGATTCTGCCGGCGCTGCAGGAGGCGAACCGCTATGGCATTCGCTGGCATTATGCTCGTCCGCCCGTCGTCGAGTTGGAGTGCGAGATGGACGTGCGCGGCGTGCGCCAGGAAATCATCTTGCCGGGAGGATAAACAGTGACCTCACTGGTAGTGTTTGATGGTGAGTGCAATCTCTTGGCCGAAGGACACTTCGAGGGTGTGTCCGTCAGGGTCGGCGATGAACGCCCAATAGCCCACAGGATAACCCGAATCCGTAGGCCCGAGGCGTAAACGCCCTTCGCTGCGGGCCTGCTCACAGAGCCGATCGACCTCGTCACGGGTCGCACAGCCCACCCCGAGATGGGCAAGCGGGAGAAGCGGGTTGTCCACTTTGTTCACTTCAATCAGCACGATCACGAACGGCCGGGTGCGGTCGCTGAGCCAGGCGACGTGCACTGCGGTTGCCGAGTCGGTGCGGCGATGCACGACCTGCATCCGCGCGTATTGCGCGTAGAAGGCAATGCTCGCCTCCAGGTTGCTGGTAGGCAAAGCTATATGGGTAAGACCAAGATCGGCCATAGGGATCCTCCTCCAAACTGTCGTACACTCACTCCTCGTTAGAAACCACCGCCGACACTCCCACACACCTGTCCGCGCTCCCGAGCGGAAAGGCTAGTCAATGAAAACGACGGATCGCCTCAAGCACCCCCTCGGCAATCTTGCGCGGGCGCTCGGCGATGCCGCTGATCAGCTCTTCCTGGTCGCGCGGGTCGATCTCGGCCACCTTGGTGCCCTGAAACACGCCGATCTTGTCCCGGGTGATACCGCGAATAATGCCCGACACCTGGGCACGCAACTCGTGGGGGCCAACCCGGCCGAGCACGTCTCCGCTCTGAACCCGCATGCCAATGTCGAGCGTGGTGTGAAAGGTGCCGCTGGTGGGTGCATAGGAGTAGCGCTCACGTTTATAGCCCGCAATGGAGATCGGCTCACCGGTGTACGGCTCGGCGCTCCCTGCAGCGATAATGTGACCCAGGTGCGGGCCACGGTTGGTCTCGATCACCACGTGGACGGTTTCCCCCGCGCGAAAGCCCGGCCCCAGGCCGATCACCAGCGGCGCCTGATCAATCTGCACCTCTGGCGTTTCGCGCTTGCGCATACGCGCGTCCACCACGACACCGGGAGTGAGGGTAGCGAGCACCGCCTCGACCGGGCCGACGAAAACCGGCACCACCTTTCCCCAGAGGAGCAGTGCCTTGAGAGCCTCGAGCGAATCCACGCGTTCAGCCCGCACGCCTTCGAGTTCGGCCTCGCCCTCGAACACCGCAGTGGCGAACGCCATGCGACGGCGAGTGGTCGAGGGCGTCGGACTTTCGACAATCACCGGCAGATAGCCCCTGCGGTAGAGCAGGTGGGCCACAGCCGAGCCCACGTCTCCGCCACCCTTGAGCACCACGACCTTGTCAGGCACGAACTGTTGCACTGCCTCACCCGTTCCCCGGCTGCTCTGCGGACTGGCGCGGCTTGAGGGTCGGTAAGAAGGCCGACAGGTTCGAGACCTCGACGATCCGCCAGAGCCCTTCGGGTGTCTGGCGCGCCTTCACCTCAATCTGCTTGCCCTTTTTGACCTTGACCGGAAAGCTGACGGTGTCGCCATCCCCACGCCCGTACCACAGCGCGCCGATCACAGCCAAAGCCGGAATCTGCGGCGGCGGGTGGTCACGGTCCTTCACCGTCTGCTCGACGGCGACCTCCAGGCCGGCCTTGACCACTTCGCGGGCGTCGCGGGCGAAGCGTTTGAGGAACCCCTTCCGCAAAGCCCTGGCAAGTGGGCCACGTGGGGCTGGTTCCTCCGGACTTTTCTCTTTGTTTTCGACAAACTCATCCAGCGCGTGGTCGAGGACACTATCGACATCCACGTAGCGTGCAAAAGCCGGGTAGTCATGGGCCTCTAGCGCGCTCTTGATACGGTATAGGGAATAGGACGGAGTGAAAGTCCAGGCATAGCCAGCTCCACCCAGCAGCAACACGAAGATGCCAGCCCCCACCATACGACGGCGGAACCGGCTGGGCGCAGCTTGCCCCTCAGGATCGCCTGTCATGATTAGCTATCATACACCAAGGAGCGTTCAGCAGTGTAGAGGCGACCTGAGACACTAGCCCGCGCAGGGACGCTCAAAAAAAGGGTGGTAAAGTCCCGCGCACGGGAAAACTGCGCCGAGGGCTTTGTGGACCTTGCGTGCTAAATCGCACCACACAACATTGGGACACTGGGTCCTACGACCGCTCATGCCTGTCATTCTGAGCGAAGCGAAGAATCTGATCTGAGACCCTTCGCGGAGTTTATCCTGAGCGCAGCGAAGGGCTCAGGGTGACAAGTTCGAGGTGTCAATCTCTTGTAGTCTGGTCTAGTGCGAATCCTTATCGCTCAGCAGGGCGGTCGGATTTCTGCATCGCCTTGCCCGCCTGCTCCAATTCCTCACCAACCCTCTTCTTCATCTCTTGCGTCTGCTTGCTCGCTTCCCGTACCGCCTTGTCGATCTGGCGGCCGACTTGCTCGGCCGGACCAGGTCCAGATTCTTCCTTTTGTTCACACCCAGCCAAGAGCGGTAGAGCGGCGAGGAGTAGGGTCAGGGTAAGCCAGGTTAAGCTCTTTTTCATTGTCTCCTCCGGTCAATTATCGTCCCCCGCCCTGTGGCCGGTGTCAATTGTGTTCTTCCTCTGTTCACGGTAGGAATCTGCCCCTTGACAGACGCGAGCGGGTCGGCTAAAAGCAAACTCGCCCGTTCATTATTAGAACTGACTAGTAACATTTAAGGAGCTGCCCATGCCACCCACACCTCCCCACACCCATACTATCAACGCCACTGCGCCAGCGGTGTTCAATCACTGCTTTGAGGTCGCAGACCAGGACATGCGCGGCCTCTACGAGAAGGCGAAGCGCGACCAGTGGAACGCCTCGCGCGACATCGACTGGAGCCAGGGCCTGGATTCGGACAGGGGCATTCTGCCTGACGGGCTCGTCGACATTTACGGCACCATCTATTGGAATCGGCTGAGTCAGAAACAACAGGTCGAGCTCAACCGTCACTTCTCAGCCTGGCGGCTGAGCCAGCTCATGTATGGCGAAGAATTTGCCATGATGGTCTGTAGCCAGTTGGTCAACGTCGTGCCTGGTCTCGATGCCAAGTTCTTCATGGCTACTCAGGTGATGGACGAAGCTCGTCACTCTGAGGTCCTGGCCCGCTACGTGCACGACAAAGTGGGGGTGGTCTATCCTTTGACATCCAACCTCCGCCGGTTGTTCGACCGCATCCTCGAGGTTCCACAGTGGTATCTGAAAACCGTTGGCACCCAACTCGTGGCCGAGACCTTGGCCGTCTCCATTTTTCGCATGATGGCCGAGAACAGCCAGGACCCCCTGATCTGCCAGATCTGTAAACGTATCCTGGCGGATGAGTCGCGCCATATGGGCTTTGGTATGCTGAGTTTGCCCGAGCAGGTGACTGGGCTCTCTGAGCGGGAGGTGCGCGAGGTTGAGGATTTTGCCTGTGAGGCCCTGGTATTGTCCATGCAGGGGCAGTTCCCGCGTGAGGCGTACGAGGCAGTGGGTTTCAATAAGACCGAGATCGAAGAAATCAAACAGCTACGCCACGAGATAGCCCAGAAGAACGAACACGTGATGTTCCGTAAATACTTCAGGCGAGACTTCCACTCCGCACTGTGGCACAACCTTTCCCGCGTCGGCCTCCTGAGTGAGCGGGCGATCGAGAAACTCGGCACCGTGGGTATCGCCGCGCCCCAGCAGAGCGCGGCGGCGTAGAGCGTCGGAGCTTTCCCCTCCCTCTCCCGTATAGCGGGAGAGGGTCGGGGTGAGGGCCTTTTCCGGCCACAGCTCTGCCATATGCCTCCTCACCCTGTCCCTCTCAGTGGTGCAGCCGGCTCGGCTGCGCACAGGCCAGCGGCCTGTGCCACCAGGGGTGAGGGAAATTTCTCTACCCAGCGACTTCCTGTGAGGGCGCCGCCACTGTCCGCTTCCCTTCCGCTGGGGCGAAAATATTGATCTCTTGCCACTTCCCCTGGGCGAAACGCCACCACAAAGCCAGCCCGAGCAAGATCACATTGACCGTGCCGGCGAGCCACGGTCCCAACGACTGCAGGTTCGTCAACGCCACCGAACCCAGGCTGAGTGGGGCGAAGACGCCGAACAAAAGCGCCACCATGATGCCAGCGATCCAGTGCGTATCGCCTGCGCCGCGCAGTGCCCCGGCGAAGGTGATGCCCATGCCGTCGAACACCTGGAAAGCCGCGGCGCACAGCAGGATATTGCTGCCCATGTGAACGACCACTGGGTCGGTGTTAAAAAAGGCGATAAATGGCGCCCGAAAGGTAAAGTAGATCAGACCCATCAGCACCATGTAGCTGAGGGCCAGGAAGAGGGCTTCGTGGACGCGCTGGATCGCCAGCTCAATCCTGCCTTCGCCGATATAGCGTCCGACCAGAGCGGTGAGTGCCTGGGCCAGCCCGAACCCCGGCATAAATGAGATCGTCATGTACTGGATGGCGATGTTGCTCGCGGCCAGCTGTTCCTTACCGAAGCGGCCAACCAGCAGCACGATCAGCACGCCCCAACCCAGTACATCGATCGCCGACTGCGCGCCGGCGGGCCAGCCAATATGTAAGAGCTGGCGCATGCGCGGCCATGCCAGCCGCCAGGATGTGTGGGTGGAAAACTCTGCCTGACAAGCTCGGGAGAGGAACGCGCTAAGCAGCACCATGACCTGTACCGCGAAGCTGAGGACGAAAGCCAGGGCCGCGCCGGTGAGCCCCAGGGCTGGAGCCCCGAGTCTGCCGAAGATCAGTATGTAGCAGAGCAAGACGTTAACCACGTTGCCAATGACCATAGCGACTAGCGGCATCGTGGGCCGGTGGATGCCATAGAAAAACCCGCTCAGCGCGCCGACCGCTACCGCCAGGCCGATCCCCCACAGGCGCACACGGAAGTACGCGACCTCCAGCGCGACTACCTCGGGCTCGTGACCGAACAGCGAGAAAAACCCCGGCGCCGCTGGCCATAGAGCAAGGCAGGCAATGCCGACTGCTACGCTCAGGTAGAGCCCCTGCCAAGCAAAGGCTGCCCCTTCATGAGGAGTACTGCGGCCCAGGGCCTGGGCGGTAAAGGTGCTGACGCACTGGGCAATGCCCAGGGGCAGGGCAGTCAGCGTATAGGCGACGATGCTGGCGGGCATTGCCGCAGCGACCTCGGCGGTGCCAACCAAAGCCACCATCCAGGTGTCGATAAAGCCCATCACGGTGGACGAGGCCATCGACGCGATGATCGGTAGGGCCAGACGCAGGATCTCACGCAGTCCGGCTCGCGAAGGGAGTGTCATGAGTGGAATGGGCGCAGATAATAGCAAGTTTTGCTTGACAAACGCAGGCTCCTGATCGCAGAATCTTCCAGCACTCTCGAACAAAGGCTAGGGGCTGTCAACCGATAAGGAGGGAACACCGATGGCGACACAGCGAGTAGCGAAGAAAACCAAGGCAGTACGGCAGCCGACGAAAGTCGTCAAGAAGCCGGCCCTGCGGGCGCAGCAGGCGAGCCGGACTCCGGCCGCACGAACCGCAGCGCGCGCCGCGACCATAGACGACTACGAAGGGGCCCGCCAGGTCCTGAGCCGATACTGCCATGCCCTGGATCAGGGCAAGTTGGGCGAGGTGGGCGCCTTGTTCCACCGCAATGCAGTCTTTTCGGTGTCCTTTGAGGGACAGAAGCACACCGGCCGCGAGGCCATCCAGGCCTGGTACGAGCGGTTCTTTCGCCAACGGCCTGGACAGTACCGCCACATGCGCCACAAGATCTTCGAGCCGCTGTTGACCGTCAACGGCACCACCGCAACCGCCTCTACCTATTTTGACGCCGACTCAGTGGAGCAGGATGGGGCGGTGCGCGTGGTGACCGGCCTTTATAACGACATCCTGGTGAAAGAACAGGGCCAGTGGTTCTTCAAGGACCGGACCATCAGCGTTTTCTACCGCTACTCGCCAGGAACCTGCCAGGAAGGGATGTAGAACTAGGAGGCCAACTATGGCGGAATATATCAGCGTTGAACAAGCAAAAGGCATATCCGGCCTCAGACTCGTGCTCTCGCCTGGAGTACCGGGTCCGTGGAGCGAAGCGGCCAAGGGCATCTTCCATGTGAAAAAAATCCCGTACATTCGGGTGCGTCAGGAGATCGGTAGGCCAGACCATGCGCTGCAAGAATGGACTGCACAGGGCAGCGCTCCTGTTGCGGTCTGGAGCGACGAGCGCCCCCGCTCTACGTGGATCGAGCAACTCTATCTAGCGGAAAGGCTGGCGCCGAACCCACCTTTGATCCCCGCCAGCATTGAGGATCGTGCCCTGATGTTTGGCTACTGTAACGAACTGTGTGGTGAGCATGGTTTTGGGTGGTCAAAGCGCCTGATGCTGATTCACCCGACCCTCACGAACCCCGGCGCTAACGAACAAAGCCGTGAGTTTGCGACCTACTTCGGCAATAAATACGGTTATAATCCAGCGGAAGCTGAGGCTGCGCCTGCTCGGATCGCTCAGATTCTCCGGCTCCTGGGGACCAGGTTGGCGCAGCAACGCGCGCAGGGCAGCAAATTTTTCATCGGCGCTCAGCTCTCGGCTCTGGACATTTACTGGGCCACGTTTGCCGCCCTCATCCAGCCGCTGCCCCACGAACTGTGTCCGATGCCTCAGTCGTTCCGCACGTCCTACACCAACACCGACCCAGTAGTGCAGGCCGCGGTCACGCCGTTGTTGATGGAACACCGCGACTTTATCTATCGCCAGTATCTCGAATTGCCGATCGACTTGTAAAACCCGCGGCGGGCGAGGTCTCGCCTCGCCCCGCCATTACATGCTCTTCTTGATGCTAGCCTCTAGCAGTTCCAGCGCGGCCTTCGTAAAGGCCCACATGTTCGCTTCTCTGTTCGCCTGCCCCGTCTCTACGGTGATCGCTTGCTCCACCGGACCAGCGACCGCGATGCAGGCGTGTCCGGGAGGGTCTCCATAACGATTGCCGGTTGGACCAGTGGCGCCGGTCTCACTGAGACCCCACGTCGTTCCCAGCCGTTGCCGCACCGCCCGTGCTAAACGCAAAGCGTACTCCTCCGTACTCGGGCGGACTCCGGCGAGCGCCTCATCTGGCAGAGCCAGCAAGGCGCGCCTGGCCTCCAGGGTATAGATCACGCCTCCTCCCAGGAAAAAAGCCGAAGCGCCGGGAACGGTCAACAAAGCCGCTGCAATGAGCCCCCCCGCCGAGGACTCGGCTACTGCGACTGTATGGTTGCGCGCTTTGAGAAGCGCGCCAACGGACTGCCCCATCGCGGTGAGATCTTTCATGTTACCCTCCTGGTTCTAATATTCCCGCTCGACCTCAAAGCACGTTCTTGCGACCAAGGCAAGGTTGACGACACCAACTGATGTCGCGTTTGGTTACAAGAGGACTGCTCCACTGCCTCAAATTCCTTGCATCTCCGCAATTGTTTTCTTTCTCTCTGCCCCGTCTCCCCCTTCTAAGTTCGTGAAAAACAGCCAGTCTCTGTAGTTGCCGCGCTGGCATTCGCCTTGCTCCTTCTCAAAGCCAGTAGTGCATACACATCTCTGAAGGAGGTACGGAACCATGCAGAACGTGCAAAAGCTTGAGACACTCGCAGGGCAGCAACCATCCCTCACCCCTCTGCGGGTGCTCTCTGTTCGTCCATCAGTATGGGAGCGGGTGAGAGCATGGGCACGGAGAACGCTCACAGGAGAAACGGTGACAGAGGCCGCCCTGGTGGCTGCTACCATCTTGCTCATGGTGTGGCTCTTTGTTGGCCTTTCCCACGCTCTGGAGCACTACCCCATCATTCCCTTGCCGTAACCTGAGGGCCCTTGGCCTACTGGAGAAAAAAGATGATGCGATGGGAAATCGTTGCCGCTCTTCCACTATTCGTCTGCGCCGGCTGTAGCAATCTCTCCCGCATGTTCATGAACAACCCCTGGCGGGCCCGCTGGCAGCAGCCTGAAGCAGTGATCCGGTCACTGTCCATACAACCAGGCGACCACGTGGCCGATCTCGGCGCGGGTGGCGGGTACTTTACCTTCCGATTGGCAGACGCAGTCGGTCCCACGGGCAAGGTCTACGCCGTCGATGTGGACAAAGGCAGTCTCGACTACATCGCCCGCCGCGCGAAGGAGCAGGGTTACACGAACGTGGAAGTCATCCTCGCGAAGTACGACGACCCTCTACTGCCTGAAGGCGGAGTCGATCTGATCTTCACCTGTAACACCTACCACCATCTCAAGAACCGAGCCGACTACTTCAAGTCTGCCGCACAGTACCTCCGCCCAGGCGGACGTGTCGCCGTCATCGACTATGCGGGGAAAGGTTGGTTTTCCAGGCTGTTTGGGCACTGGACCCCGAAAGAAACGAGCCGCAGCGAGATGGAAGCCGCCGGGTACCGGCTCGCGAACGACTTCGCCTTCCTCTCGCGACAAAACTTCCAGGTGTTCACGCCCAACCCCCGAGGAGGAAAGTCATGACAGCTTCTGGAGCGCAAATGCGTGCCGTGGGGATAGTTTGCGGATAGCAGGGAGGCGAAGTATGAGGTAAGAGGCAAAGAAAAGCTATTTTTGTTGTGAGGAGGGCGTTATGACCACGGCCAGTGTCTGTACGGCATTATTGGGGGTGCTTGTCTTCGGCCTTGGCTTCGGCGTGTCAATGACACGGGGACGCACGGCAACCAATTTCGGCTACAACCCAGATCCGGCGGATCCCATGTACAAGATGGTCCGTGCGCACGGGAACGCGACCGAGTATGCGCCGATGCTCGCCGTGCTCATGCTGTTGATCGGGGCGCGCGACCCAGCAACGTGGGTGCTGTGGGTGATGTGGATCGTCACCGCGAGCCGCTACCTGCACGCTGCAGGCATGGTCTTTTCCCCAACCTTGGCCAAGCCCCATCCGCTTCGATTCATCGGGGCGCTCGGGACCTACCTCGGCGGGCTCGCACTATGTATTGCGGCTTTCCGGCTGATGTAGTCAGAACGGCGAGACAACGGTAAAAAATCAACCACGCTGTCCCCAGGGATTCCCTCAGCTATGGAAACTATCTATCTCCTTGCCGCCTTTGCGTTCTTTGTCACTGCCTTCATCTATGGGTTGATGGCAGTGCTCATCTGGCGCAAGGGCGTCAAAGCCGAAGGGGACTGGGTCTTTTTCTTTACCATGGCGGCCTTGGCTTTCTGGTGTCTCAGTAACGCCTTGGTCTCCTCCTTTGGCACAATCCTGGAAAAACCCAGCAACCCTCTCGGCTGGATTCTCCTGCAGACCAGCTACCCTATGCTCTACGCGGTTCCTCCCGCCATCCGTCACTGTCTCGTGTTAAGCCAGCTTTCCACCAAAGGCTGGCGTAAATGGGCCAGTATCGCGCTCAATTATCTAGCGATGATCCCTGTGATCATCCACCTTCAGACCTCTCCTCGGCCCTTGCCGGAGCACTATGGCCCTACGTTCTCTGGCCCGTTGTTCTTCTATCTCCCTCTCACCATTATAGAAATCTGGAAGCGGAAAGAACTGCGAACCCGGTATGCCCAGAAACCTGAATCACTGCAGGTCATATGGGCTGGCCTGGGAGGGGCCCTGCTCCTGGAAGGGCTCCCCCATTTTTTCTGCCACCTCTACCCGGAAAAGACCGACTTCATTGGGTTCATTGGCAAATTTGCCGCTTTTCCCCCGGCTTTTGCCATTGCCTACGGCGTGTTCCGCTATCGTTTCATGGACATTGTCCTCACCAGAGGTCTGCTCTACTCCTCGCTTGGGGGGCTGTTCCTGGGGCTTTACCTCCTGGTGGTCCAGGATGGAGGAAAATGGCTTTTCCCTGCAGGCCGCTTTCATCCCGTCGCATTCGCGGTCGGGCTTTTGACCGTATTCTTTGCCTTTCATCGCCTCTTCCATATGGTGAGGGACGGGTTACAGAAAGGGATCGATCGCTGCTTCTTTCGCCACCGCCTGAGAAGTGCAGAAGTGCTGAAAAGTTTTAGTCAGACCCTGACCGCGTGGTCAGACCTCAGCGGGCTATGCCGCAGCTTTGCCGAAAAGGTCACAGAAAGTTTAGGGCTTTCCTATGGTGCCGTGCTGTTCAGCGATGGCGCCGCGCATGGCACGGGAGAAGAGGTGCTGCTGACGTTCCTGCGCCCTCGTCTCCTACAGATCAGCTTGCCCCTGCTGGTCGTCGAGGAATTAGCCGAAGGTCCGTTGAGGTCAGCCTGCAACGAGGCAGGCGTCGGGCTTGTTCTGACCCTGCCCTGCCGGCAACAGCGGGGCTGGCTCCTGCTAGGAGAGAAACGGTCAGGCAGACCATTCTTGAGCCAGGAGACTGCTCTGATCGAAGCGATCTGTGGGCAACTGGCCGTGGCTATCGACAACCTCTACTTGATCCAAAGCAAAGTTATCCTGGAACGCGAGATGCAGCACAGGGAAAAGCTCGCTGCCATTGGTCAGCTTGCCGCCACAGTTGCGCATGAGATCCGTAACCCCATCGCCGGTGCTAAATGCCTCCTCCAACAGGTCGAGGAAGAGCTGAACAGCACGCCCCAGGGCAAGGAATATGTCCACCTTGCCCTGGAAGATCTGGAGCGGGTCGAGCAGAGCGTGAGCCACCTTCTCCTCTTTGCCCGCAAAGAGGAGTACCACTTCACCGAACAGGACGTGACTGAGTTGGTCCGGACGACGGTTGACCGGTTCGCCACCCAGGTGCAAGACAAAACGATTAACGTCCGACTGCAAGAAGGTTCGCCAGTATGGGCAACGATTGATGAAGGGAAAATCCACCAGATGCTTGTGAATCTGCTGACGAACGGGCGGGATGCCGTCAACGGCAACGGCGAGATTGTGGTGAGCGTCAGCACGGCAGGGTCAGAGATTGAGATCCGCGTGAGTGACACTGGCCCAGGTCTCGCTCCGGAAGATCACGATAAGATTTTCGAACCCTTCTTTACCCGCAAAGAGAAAGGGACCGGTCTAGGGCTGGCTATTGCGAAGAAGATCGCCGAAGGCCACGGTGGGAAGATCTCGGTTGCCAGCAGGCTAGGTCAGGGGACGACCTTCACGGTGGCTTTGCCTCGCCAACGACCGGACGCCAAGGTGGCGGCATGAAAGGGACGATCTTAGTCGTTGACGATGAACGTTCCATCCGGGTGGGGCTCAAAGGATTGCTCACCAAGGAAGCATACGAGGTCTCGACCGCTGAAAATGGAGACGAGGTGCTGCGGCTCCTTGCCAGTCAGCCGGTTGACCTGGTGCTCACGGATTTGCGCATACCCGGGGTGGACGGCCTCAGTCTCCTGCAGCAGATCAAGAAGCGACACCCTGACACCCTCGTGGTGATGATGACCGCCTACGGTTCGGAGAAGATCGCTGTAGAGGCAATGAAAGCCGGGGCGCATGACTACATCGTTAAGCCTTTTGACAACGACGAAGTCATACTCCTCGTGCGCCAGGCATTAGAACAGCTCACCTTACGTCGGGAGGTGCGGCGGCTCCATGAGCGGCTCGATGCTGCCTTTCGCTTCGACAGCATATTGGGCACAAGCCCGGCTATGCAGCGGGTCTTTGACGTGGTGAAAAAGGTGGCGACAACCGATCTGACGGTGTTCATCACCGGCGAGAGTGGCACCGGCAAGGAGCTAATCGCTAACGCGCTCCACCAGAACAGCTCGCGCAAAGGGGGACCTTTTGTCAAGGTGAACTGCGCGGCTATGGCCCGGGAGCTGGTCGAGTCTGAACTCTTCGGCCATGAGAAGGGGGCGTTTACCGGCGCCATGACCGCTCGTGAAGGGAAATTCGAGGCAGCCGACGGCGGGACGATCTTCCTCGATGAGATCGGTGACATGAGCTTGGAGACGCAGGCCAAGGTACTGCGTGTGCTACAAGAGCGAGAGTTTGAGCGGGTAGGGGGGAATCGAACCATTCAGGTGGATGTGCGGGTGATCGCGGCTACCAATAAAAACCTGCCGCTCATGGTCCAGGAAGAAAAGTTTCGTGACGATCTGTTCTACCGCTTAAACGTTGTCCCGATTGTCCTGCCGCCGTTGCGCGAACGGCGAGAAGACATTCCCCTATTGGCCACGCATTTTCTCAAAGAGGTTGCCGCCCGCTACGAGCGGGATCCTATGACTGTGTCGCCCGACGCCTATGGGCTGCTGCTGAGTTCCCCCTGGCCGGGCAACGTGCGGGAACTCAAAAACGTGCTCGAAGCGGCGGCGGTCCTCTCCGCAGGACCCGAGATTCAGGCCGCTGATCTGCGCCTGAGCCAACAGGTCCGTCCAACAGAGGTTGCCGGTCCTGTAACTTTCAGGGAGGCCAAGCAGCACGTAGTAGAGGCCTTCGAGCGTGATTTCATCAGCCGCGCCTTGCGCCGCCACCGGGGCAACATCACCAAGGCAGCCGCGGAGCTGGGCCTCCATCGTCAGCAGTTGCAGCAAAAGATCCGTGAGTTGGGGCTGAAGGGATGGGAAGAGGAGGCGGGAGATCCTTTTCACTAAAAGAGCATGTCCCCCTCGCTCGGAGAGGCGTGCTTACGCAATCGCGACCGAGGGCAGCTCTGTGAGTCGCGGGTAGACTTCCCGGGCGAACAGTTTCATACCCTTGACTGTCTCATCGTGGTCGAGGAAACCTGCCTGCCCCATTATCAGCAGATGGCCGAAGCCACCAACGTGCTCATACATCTTCATGATTTGGCGGTACACCGAGTCCGGGTTGCCGGCGAAGACGAGCCCGTTTTCCATGAAGCCTTCCAGCGTCGGGTTTTGGAACAGCTTGAAGATGCCGGCTGAGCCTTTCATGGCGCTCACGGTCGCGGCAATCGGATGATAACCTGGAGGATTGGTGAACTGTGGGGGAACCTTATTCGACTCGACGTACCACATCAGCTTGCGCGCGCCCGCATATCCTTCCTCGTCGGTCTCGCCAGTATAGACGAGGGCAGCGTAGGCGAAGCGGTCCAGACCAGGAGCGGGGAGACCGAGTTCGGCCCGGCGCGTGCGATAGGTCTCGAAAATGGTCTTCGTTCCTTGGAACCCGGTCAAGAAGCAAGCTACCACGTAACCCTTCTCGCCGACATCTCGGGCGCTGGCAGGACTCAGGGCAGTGATCCAGACTGGAGGATGCGGCTGTTGGTAAGGCCGCGGCCAGATATTCACCTGCCGGTGGTGGAAGTACTTCCCTTCCCAGTTGAAGGGACCATCGTGACTGGTCCAGGCCTTCAGGATCAGGTCGTGGGCCTCCCAAAAGCGCTCCATCATACGCGTTGGCCGGTGGTTGCCGGCCGAAAGCTCGTACGGCACGCCCCGGACGAAGCCGACCTCCAAGCGGCCGCGCGAGTAGACGTCAACCATAGCCATTTCCTCAGCCACGCGCACGGGCTCGCGCCGATTGGCGATCGGGTTGCCGAGAATGAGCAGCCGGGCCCGCTTCGTCTCGCGGGCAAGAATACCCATGATAATCGGACCAGCAGGGTTGAGGTTGGTCGCCGTTTGGTGATGCTCGTTGATCATGATCTCAAGGCCCAGCTCTTCGGCGATTACCCATTCGTCAATATAGCGGTGGTAGAGGTCGGCCCCGATCTTAGGGTCGTAATAGCGGTTGGGAAGCGTGACTCGGATCGAGTTGTACTCTTTAGGATTGGGCAGTAAGTGATAAGCGTTCTCGCTGAAATGCCAGGCCTGCATATACCCAGACCTCCGTGCGGTAAGAGTCTAAAACGTAAAACGTAATGGGTAGTTTACTAACCTCCGTCTGACGTTTTACGCTTTACGTTTTACGCTTCTCGTCAAGGAACGCGCGGACGCGCTCGACGAACGCCTCTGGCTGTTCAATATGCGGAAAGTGTCCGGCCCGCTCGATGATCTCCAGCTGGGCCCCTGGGATGGCGTCCCGATAGGCGGCGCCGTAATAACCTGGAGTGATGAACCGGTCGCTCGCGCCCCAGAGGAGCAGGGTGGGAATGTTGATGCGGTGCAACCACTGTCGCAGCTTGGGGTTGTGAAAGTAGGGTTCCCAGGCATAGAGCGCCGTTGCTTCCCGATTGCGCGCGATCACGGTCAGCACGTCGTCCGACAGCGCTGCGTAATCGACCACTGCCCGAGCCGGATCGTGGTATTGCAGACGTGCCACCTCGTCTGGCGCCAAGGCAAAGATGTCTGGGATGTCGCGGGTCTCCCGATCGCCGACCTTGATGCCCACCGGAGCGACCACAATGAGCTTGGCAAGACGGTCGGTCCCCTTCACCGCCATTTCCGCCGCGATCCAGCCGCCTAGCGCACAGCCGATCACGCTCACCTCGCGGAGCCCCTGCTCGGCGAGGAGGTCAAGGTAGAGATAGGCCAGGTCGTCGATGGTATCTATGGTGTCCACGTCGGGGGAATGACCGAAACCGGGATGGGAAGGTGCGATCACGCGACCGTGGGCAGCCAGCAAGTCGAGGAAGGGGGCTTGCGGATCGAGGCCATTTTCGTCATGCAGCAAGAGGATAGGGCACCCCTGCCCCCGCTCCATGACTTCGAGCCGCACTCCGTGAACGTTCAGCCAGCCAGGCTCAGACACATTTTTCGTCATCATGGTCTTTAGCTAGCATAGCTGTCCTCCACGGTCACCCCCTTCGAGCAGGAGGGGTACTCTACCCCCTCACTTGTCAGTACGTAAACCCCTCTCTATATTTACGCACATCTGAGGAGGAACCCAATGGCGCGCACCCCACGCTCAGCTCCCGTACAACGCAAGAACTTCTACGTACGGATCGATACCCTGAAGAGAGCGCAGAAGGCTTTAGGAGCCCGGACTGAGACCGAGGCAGTGGAGCGGGCGTTGGAATTGGTGGTGTTCCAGGAAGATGCCCTCAAAGCGTTTCGGGAGCTCTGCGAGAAGGGAGAGGTGGAGGATGTCTTTGGCCACTACCGCAAGCAGAGTTCCCAGTAAGTCGATCTACGACACCAGCGTCTACATCAACGGCATCCGCAGCCGGGCCTACTACGAGCGCATTTTGCCTCACTTCGCCCGCTCGCTTCCCACGACCTATTGTTGTGCAGTCGTTGCTTAGGAACTCAAAGCTGGTTGCCAAACCCCCGTGGCGCGCGAGCGGGTAGAGGCATTCTTGCGGCCGTTCCGGCGTACAGGACGCCTTGTGACTCCGACGTTTGCAGATTGGGAGGGGACAGGGGATCTGTTGGCGCGCATACTCAAAGAGCGGCCAGAGCTGAGAGACAAACTCCCGCACCTCATCGCGGCACTCTTCTCTACGCTGGCTCTGCTGTCTGCGTCGGAGGTACAGGCAGTGGTTCGTAGTGCAACACCATAATCTGGTCTGGGCGTAAACCGACCGACTCGTACGTACGTCCTTCTCGATCGCAGAATTCAACTTCAAACGCAGCGCCGCCCGCGAGGATTTCTACGACCGTACCAACTTGACCACGCCAGAGGTTGTATTCAGGGAGGTCAACAGTGAGCGCTACCACGTCAAGCAGTTTGATTGGGGTTGTCATGGATCACCTCTCAATTTCACAAGGGATAGCAGGTGATTAACCTCGGCACGTCCGAACCATGTTCGATGAGCCAGCCACTCCGAATCATTGTTCGTTTGCTATGCCATTCGAGCATAAAGTCTACAATGTAGCGCTGCCCATAGGCATCCTGTCGCCCTAATTGTGCGTCGTGAGTCTTGACCGATTGTAACAGGCTATCGCGCAAGTCCTCAGTATCGTTGGCGGTTATGCCTACCGCTGCGAAGAGACGCGCTTTATGTTTACCTTCATCATGCATTGGGTTCAGGCAGTAATCGCCTAATTTGCGAATGTCCACTACTGCACGCTCTGCGTTCGGAATCAGCATGGAGTACCTTCAGTTTCAGCACGTGCGTATAGGTCATTGTTGTACTCGCCTCGCGATGTCCCAACAATTCCTGAATCGTGCGAATATCATAGCTATCTTTGAGCAGGAGGATAAGGGGTCAGGGCACCTCGCTAGTCCCCGAGCTTCGTTGACCGGGACTGGGGCGCGACCTCACTCCACAAACGGTTTCGGGTCAACGAAGCGTTTGAGTACGTTGCCGGTGATCCGCGCGACGTTGTTGTTATAGTTGTTGTGCGACAGGCTTCCCGCCCAGGCGATCGAGCTCGCCGACCAGACGGCGCCCCCGTTCGGCGTCTCGTAGAATATCATATCCGCGCGCACCAGCTCGTTCTCTGACCCGCCGAGCCCGGGATAGGTGGCGAGCAACTCTTCGCACACCACGAGATAAATGTCTGTGTGACCACCCTGCGACGTGGCAAGCACCAAGGCGTGTGGAGGGGTACCAAGTCGCCGGTCGGCGCGATCGAGTTCGAGACCGGCCGCGCCACTGCCGATGAGGCCGAAGTCGCCGACGATTTCGTCTGCGCCGATGCCCTCGAAAATGAACGCAGCGCGCGGATTGAAGCTGTCGGGCAGACGCCGGTACGGCGCTGAGATGTCGAAACCCTGGGCGGTAAAGCCAGTCCCAACTATCATTTGCGGCGGACGGCCCTGGCGCCGCCAGAGCCCGCCATATTCGCCGGTGAAGCTGTGATAATACTCCCCCGGCTCCGCCGCCCAGGTACGAATGCCGCCTTCGTTGCGCCGTACCTCGATAAGCCCAGGGACCTCCGGGTGGTACGCAATCCGCCAGTACCAGCCGTTTGCGCCTATGTACATCAATCGGCCACCCTGCTGCAGATAGGCCATCATGGCGTCCCACATCTGCAGTGAGTGATATTCGGGGTGGGTGCCGGTGAGGACCACCCGGTAGGGCTTGAGAAGTTCGACGCCCTGGTAATGGAGATCTTCGTCGGTGATGACATCGAACTCGTAGCCCGTGGCCTCAAGCCAATCGGTGATATGAGTGTCGGCGTTGAACTGCCAGAGGGAGGAGCCGAAGCCGCCGAGGGCCGAGATGTGTTTCGGCCGCATGTTCAGAATTGGCCGCAGCCGGGACGAGTAACACACGCCCGACCCATCTGAATGGGTGTCGTAGCACGACGCGCCATACTCGCGGTGTTCGTTGAGGAAGAGGGTATGCTTATCGAGCATCGCGAGCCGTCCAGCCACTAGCTCGATGAGGGCCGCGTTGGTCGCCATGTGCTCGTTGGCATAGGCCATATAACTTGCAGTGGGCAGCAGAAAGGCGATCTTCTGCTCTTTGCCCGGCGCTGGCTTCACGACGAACGGAATGTAGTCCTCCTCCGTAGAGATCATCGTCATGGAAGTGAATGGCGCCGTACTGCTCCGGCGCCTCCTGCCAATTCATGACCTCGCCGGTCCAGTTGTACCCCTTCATGCCACGCGCCGGCATGTTGACCACTGCGCCGTGCAGCAAATTGGGTGAGGTGTCGGTCACTTTGATCGAGCTAATGTCACGCGAGAAATCCCACGAGCCGACGACCGCGTTCCTGAGCGGTGTGGGCACGGGACCGCGCTTGAGCATCTCCATCTCAGCCCGGCTCAACACGCGGTTGGCGAGGCGTGGGCTGTCAATCTTGCCGTTGTACTTGCCGTCGAGCTGCGTCCCGCCCGTGCCGCTGCGAAAGGCGCCGAACATTAGCGGGGATTGGTTTCTGCCGATGCTCGTGAGCGTGGTTTGCGTGTGGACCTCGGCCGCATGTGAGATAAGTGGATAGGTGACTAGCGGCTCCTGATAGATTGCGACCTGTTGCGTCTTTGCATCATAGCTGGCGCCGACGAAATACCACTCACGGGCGAGCAAGGGCTTACCCGTCGTGAGGGTTTCGTGGTTACCGTGGCCGTCGCCGAGGATCAGACCGATGGAGCCATCGCGTTCTGAGATCACCAGCGCCATGCCGCACTTATCGTGATCACGAAACTTTGACATGATCACTTGCATTCCCTTCTCCGGGGTCGTCGGCCAGATCATCGCTTGAAAAGAAAGGCTTTCCAAGTTTTCGAGGGTCGGGCGGTTGAGGATCGTGACGTAGGAGCCAGCCTCAATGATCTGCCTCCGCCCCGGATACGTCTTGTTGAGGGGCGTCTCCACCTCCTGCTCTTTGACGCCCGGCCCTTTGGGGTTGGTATCGCCGCAGATGATGCGGACCACGTCCACGGTGTAGGTCGGCAGCTCGCAGTTGACCATGAAGGTGATCGTTTCACCTGGTGCCGCGCTCAACTTGTCACAATAGCCGGTGATTTTCATTGTCCCCTCTTTGTTAACCAGTTCCCTCTCCCGGTGGGAGAGGGCTAGGGTGAGGGAATCTTGCCTGGCAGAGCAGGAGTCGCAGTAAACCCTCACCCCGACCCTCTCCCGCAAGCGGGAGAGGGAGGAAAAGCTTTGTTACCCCGAAGCTGGTCTGAATCTGCACTAGCCGAGGTCACTGCCGGTGTACTTCTTCCAGCGACGCCGAAAGACTTCCCGCTCGGCGTCTTCAATACTGGTGAACACTGTGTCGGTAAGCATTTTCACGGGCATCCCCCGCTCGCCGGTCAACTGACCAAGGACCCATTCTTGGTGCGGCTTCGTACAGATCAGGATGTACTTGTCTTTGACTGGCTCGCCCCGGAACACGTTCAGCACGCGCTGGAGTGCGGGGCTGTGGTGGCCGATCGGTGTTTTCTGGAACTCATCGACTACGTGCCGATCGTGCCTGCCGACTTTGTAGACCGTAAGCATCTTCCCTGCCTCCCAAGTGTTTTCTTAGGTTTGCCAAGAATGGCGATCGATCGTCAACCCCCATTGCGGAATGCGGATTCTCAACCTTGAACCTTGAACGTTGAACCTTGAACGTTGAGTAAGGTTGACTGCAAGGAAGCTCTGCGTCAAGCTAGAGCACCGATGGCGGAAAAATTTGACCTCACTATTGTCGGCGGAGGAATCGTTGGGCTGGCCACTGCCTTGGAAATCGCTCAGCGGTATCCCAAAACCAAGCTCCTGGTGCTGGAGAAAGAAGATCAGCTCGCCGCCCACCAAACCGGCCACAACAGCGGCGTGATCCATTCGGGCATCTACTACCGGCCGGGATCGCTCAAGGCGCAGACCTGCGTCTCCGGGGCTAATGCTCTGGTCGCGTTCTGTGAGCAGCACGGTATCCCGTATGAGCGGTGTGGCAAGGTGGTGGTGGCCACCACAGAGGAGGAGCTCCCCCGGCTTGAGGAACTTTTCCGCCGGGGCACGGCCAACGGCGTCGAGGGGCTGGAAATGATCGGCCCCGAACGGCTGCGGGAAATCGAACCCCATGCCACTGGGCTCAAGGCTCTGTACGTTCCCACCACCGGGATCATTGATTTTCCCCGTGTGGCCCGCACCTACGCCCATCTCGTGCAGGACCGCGGAGGGGAGATCAGAACCCGCCATCACGTGCAAAAGGTCGTGCACGCAGATGGCGGGTTGGTGATTGAGACGAGCAAAGCGGCAGTTCACACAAAGTTCCTCGTTAACTGTGGGGGGCTCTTTGCTGACCATCTGGCGCGCATGACTGGCGCGAGCCTCGATCTCCAGATCGTCCCCTTCCGCGGGGAGTATTATACCGTGGCTCCGCAGCGGCGCAGTCTCGTCAAGGGCCTGATCTATCCCGTGCCTGACCCAGCCTTGCCTTTTCTCGGCGTGCATTTTACGCGCACCATTACTGGCGAGGTCGAAGCTGGTCCCAATGCCGTTCTGGCGTTTGCCCGCGAGGGGTACCGGAAAGCCAATGTCGATCTGCGAGACTTCTACGAGACGTTGACCTTCCCAGGGTTTTGGAGCATGGCGCGTCGCTATTGGCGAACCGGTATCGGTGAGATGTACCGCTCGATGAGCAAACGGGCCTTCTTGAAAGCGCTACAGCGGCTTCTCCCTGAACTCACTGCCGACGACCTGCGGCCTGGAGGGAGCGGCGTACGGGCCCAAGCGATCTCCCGAGCAGGTGCGCTTATTGATGACTTCGTCATTGCCGCCACTGCCAATGCCCTCCATGTCCTCAATGCTCCTTCTCCAGGGGCCACCGCCTCACTCGCCATCGGTCGGCTGATCGTCGACAAAGCTGCGCAGGCATTCTCGCTGGCGAACTGACCCAGGAAGATGCTGCCGCCTTTCAAGAACAAGCGGAGGAAGCGCAGACGGCGTCGGGTAGTTAGTCCGCGATGCGCCGAGAAAATCCTACGCCAATTCGCAAACGAGTTATCGTGCAGATTCCACTTGCCCTAGATCCTCACTAATAGCCTCAAACTGCTCCAGCGCAGTCCGCAGATCCTCCGCGATGTCGGCAGCAATGATATCGGGGTCCGGAAGGCTCGCGGAATCCTCCAGGCTTTCATCCTTGAGCCAGAAGATATCAAGGCTGACCTTGTCGCGTTGCAACAGCTCTTCGTAGGAGTAGGCGCGCCAGCGACCCATCGGGTTTTTCTCAGACCACGTCGGTTTGCGTTCGTGGCGATTCTCTGGGCGGTAGCTCGCCACGAAATCATCCAGGTCGGACCGCTTGAGCGGGTTTGTCTTGAGCGTGAAGTGTTGGTTGGTGCGGAGGTCGTAAATCCACAGCGTCTTGGTCCAGGGTGTCTCGCTGGCTGGTTTCCGGTCAAAGAAAAGGACGTTTGCCTTTACGCCCTGGGCGTAGAAAATACCAGTGGGGAGACGAAGCAGGGTATGCACATCGCATTCCTGCAGGAGTTTGCGCCGGACCGTCTCACCAGCACCGCCTTCAAAGAGCACATTGTCGGGAACCACCACCGCAGCACGGCCGTTAATTTTGAGCAGTGTCTTCACGTGCTGGACGAAGTTCAGTTGTTTGTTGCTGGTTGAGGCCCAGAAGTCGTCTCGCACCACCGTGAGCGCCTGCTTTTCCTCTTCCCCTTCTTCGTTGACAACCAAAACGCTCGACTTCTTGCCAAACGGGGGATTGGTCAGGACCAACTCGAATCTCGTGCCTGGGTCAGCACGCAGGCTATCATCAGTAGCGACTGGTTGGTCAACTTCATCACCAGAAGGACCAATGCCATGCAAGAGGAGGTTCATGGCGCAGAGACGCGTCACGTTGTCCACAATCTCGACACCGCGCAAAGCATCAAGCTTGAGGTGGCGTTTCTGGTCTTTATCGAGGTTTGGGTAATGGTGGACGATGTAGTCATGTGCTGCCAGAAGAAAGCCGCCGGTTCCACAGGCTGGATCACAGATCATTTCTCCTGGTGCTGGCCGCATCACGTCCACTATCGCCCGAATGAGCGCGCGTGGCGTGAAGTATTGACCTGCTCCTCCTTTGGTATCTTGGGCGTTCTTTTCAAGCAGTCCCTCATAGGCATCGCCTTTCACGTCAGCGTCAAGAGTGATCCACTGTTCCCGGTCGATCAGATCCGCGACCAAGCGGCGGAGCTTAGCTGGGTCCTGGACCTTATTCTGTGCCTTGCGAAAGATGATGCCGAGCCTGCCCTTTTTCTTGCCCAGTTCTTCGAGGATGTGGCGGTAGTGTGCTTCGAGTGCATCACCGTCCTTGGCCATCAAGCTTGGCCAGTCGTAGCCCGCGGGGATCGCTGAGGGGCGCCTCCAGGGTGGCTGTGTCTGCTCGTGGACCATCTTGAGGAAAAGCAGGTAGGTCAGCTGCTCGACGTAATCCCCGTAGGAGAGTCCATCGTCACGCAAGATGTTGCAGTAGTTCCAGAGCTTCTGGACGATTTGTTGAGAATGGTTGGGCATAAGCAATTATCATCCCTCGTCATGCGTAGGGGCAGAGTGTTTCGTGCGCCGCAGCGGAAGAAACGCGAGGATCGTTTCTTTCTTGGCTCTGTAGCCGGCGGGTGTTAGCTCCAGCAGGTCCATTTCTATCAGTGCGCTTAGGTCGCGCGACAGTGTCTTGGCTGTCTTGGTTGCATATGCTGCCGCCACCCGTGGACTGACTTCTCGCAGTTTGCCAAAGGGCACCGGCTCCTCATGGTCAGAGAGATCAAGGAGCAAATGGCGGCGACGTATATCACTCGAAGAGCTGCGGTTCTGAAACTTCTCATGGACATAGTTTTCCCAGGCGACGTCCCATTGTTGGAAACGGATCCTTTCCAGTTGGGAACGCAACCCATCGGCGAATCCCCGCACGGCATAGGTGAGGAAGGGCAGTACATCTCCCCCGAACTGGCTGGCTTGGTCTAGTTGACGATAATATTCCGAACGTGTCTGGTTGTAGTGATTACTGAGAAGATGGGCGGCAGGGCTTGGTACCCCTGAGCTGACCAACATCAGGAATTCTACTAATCTCGCCGTGCGGCCGTTACCGTCTCCGAAGGGGTGGATCCACGCCAGATAGAGGTGCGCTAGGATTGCCTTGAGGATGGCATAGACGAGTTCCATATCCGGCATGTCTTGTGGGGGTTCGAAGTCCGGGCTGCCAAGCCAGGTACACAAGCGCTCCAGAAGATGCTCACAATCTTCGGCTGGAGCGCCCCGATAACGCGCAACACCTACTGAATGGGTGCGTATCTCTCCTGGGATGACGCCTTCACCCAAGTTGAGTTTATCGAGTACGAGGCGGTTAAACTCTTTGATCGTCGTCACGTTCAGGACAGGTGGACGCCCGGACTGGACATCCGCTCCAATACGATTGCAGGCAGTCACAATGTTATCGATCTCCCTGGCAAGATATTCCTTTGATGGGGGCAACCGCAGCTTTCCCTCCAGATGTCTGACGACTTCGTCCTCCGAGAGTGTGTTGCCTTCAATAGCTGTTGTGGCCAGAGCGCCTTTGGCGAGATAAAGCAGGTGGAGTTCTGCAGCCGTGGCCGGACGCAACGGGACGTTGGCGATGTGCTCGCACTTCGATCGGGCTTCACCTAGGAGCATCCAGAAAGCCGGTGCAGCCCGGCGCAAGTCGAGCTTGAAGGTTATCCACGGATGTGTCTTTTCATATGTCCGCACAGATGTCCTTACGGATGTCCTCAAAAAAACTAATAATTACAAAGGCTTACATGAATTTTATACTTGGCTGTGTCCTCTCCAATGTCCAAGAGTATGGCTTTAGAAATGCCGGCCAGCAAGTAGGGGCGTACAGCTGTACGCCCCTACAATTAGCGGAACAATTCCGCTTGCGTTTCCGCTACCTGGGGCCGCTTTCTCTTCTGACTAGGCTTGCTGAGAGCTTTTGCCGAAGCTTTCCGTTCGACCTGACCTTCAGCGCGGATACACTCCAGCAGCACGCTGGCGGGTTCGTCCTTCGGGTCCTGGGGTACGAGTTTGCCCTCGAAGGCGCGCTTGAGGATCGACTGACGCAGCCGCTCAGCACGCTTCAGGTTAGCAATGACGGCAGCTTCGAGTTCATCGATGACGGAAAGACGACGCTCGACCTCGGCAACAATGCGATGCTGTTCAGCAAGAGGAGGAAGAGGAAGAATGATCGCCTTGATCTCCCCCAGATTGAGGCGTGGACGGCCAACTCCATGCACGACTGATGCGGTTCGAGCGCGTGTTGGCTCCCCATTAAGCGCATAGTTCAGGAATCTGGATAAGGCGAGCTGAGGTTCTAGACTGAAACGGATACAGTCTGCTTTGACGATAGCGGGGCCAACTGAGGATGGAATAGCGCAAGCACGAGGAGGTCGCTCGCCCAATGCGGCTATAACAAGGTCGCTTGCTTCTATCTTGTGTTTGGCAAGCGATTCATAGTGCTGCTGAGATATGTGGGCAGGAGCATCAATGAACACACCGTCACCGATGTTTTGGAGACGAATAACCCGTGGCCCTGCGGAGGTGTAGTGAGAGGTTTTCAGATTCGACCCGAATGGACCGTCAGTGATCGCGTTTGGGTCAGACGATGCGAGTTGCCCAACCGTTGTCCACACCCACCCCTCCGGCAGCTCCGGCAAATCGGTAGTGTCCGGTCCAACAGGTTCCTGGTACTTCTCCTTCCACTTGTTATCCTTGGGCGCCTTGCCTTGAGCTTGCATCTTGGCAAGCTGATCGGCTTCCCATTTGGCGCGGCGTTCCTTGAGAATACGGGTAAGAAGACGGTCGGCAGGCTCGTAGTTACGACCCTCAGCGCGGGCTAATTCAGCCTCCGTAGGAACAAGGCGTCCTTCGCATGCAGCCTTGAGCACAGAGGCACGGTAGCGTTTCAGGTTGGCCCGCGCCCGTTCGAGCGCTGCGACCCCAGCATCCAACCGCGTGAATTGCTTTTCGATTTCGGCAACGATGCGGCGTTGCTCGTTGGCTGGAGGTAAGGGAATTTGAAACGCGCTCAGTTTCGTTAGATTGATAGACGCTAGATTTGTCGTCTGCTTGCCCTGATCGATAAAATACTGCTGCCCGAAGGAATTGCCGTACAAGGAAATGAACTTTGGTTCTATATCAGATGTAAGGACGCGGGCGCGGAAAATATGATTCTGATGGATACACTCCTGGATTTCACCACGCCAAACCCAGCCACGACCCAACTTGTCCCGATCCCCACCTTCAGTGAATAGAATATCACCGGGTAACAACCTTAATTCATGAATCTCGTCTTCGGTGGCCTGGATCTGCTTTACCTCACTGAGATCCAAAAAACCTCGCTGCACGTTGGCAACTCGCAAATAGGGAACAGCACGTAGTACTTCACCATCCCTGCGTGCTTGTCCTTTCGTGATGCCGCCCTTTAGTTCTGCGATATATGAGAGACTGGCCCACGCCCATCCCGGCGGCAGCTCTCGCATTCCATTGTTACTCATGCCGCCAGCACCTCGTTTCGTCGTAGGGGCGCACAGCTGTGCGCCCCTACACCGGACGTCAGCATGATATATCCGCCCGTTATTTCTTGGCTCGATTTCCCTTCGGGGACAATGACGCCAACCAGCGATCAAATTCGTCTTCGCCTCGTCGAGCAGGGTTTTCTCGATCCAATTCCCAACGCAGGGGATTGGTCTGAATGTACTCACGGATGCGACGTAAATCTTCTTCGTTACGAATGACGTGTTCGTGGTAATTGCGTTGCCAGAGAGGAATGCCAAGAGCGCCACGCAATTCGTTGACGCGTGTAGTGGTAGCGGATTTGAACCCAGCGATCAATGATCCGAGTGACCGAGGTGGTCTTTGTAACCGTGTCTGCCGTAGGGGCGCACAGCTGTGCGCCCCTACGAAGTGGATGCTAGTGTCGGTGAATACGAGAACCCCGTGCAGATGGTTTGGCATCACAACAAACTCGTCCAACGCCACAAAAGGCCGAATGTCAGGTGTTTTTAACCATTCCTCTTCGACAATCCGCCCTGTCTGATTCACCATCATCTTTCCTTCCATTATCTCACCAAACAACAACTCTCGTTCGTTGGTACAGATGGTGACAAAATACATGCCCGGCTGGCTGTAATTGTATCCTTGTAGCCGTACGGACTGGCGGTGGTGTCTCTCAGCATCATCGGCCATACGTGTACATCCGTCAGTCGTAGGGGCGCACAGCTGTGCGCCCCTACAGAAACGCTTACAACGCTACAACCCTCATGCCGCTAACACCTCGTTCAACTCATCCAGCAGCCCATCCAACTCCTTGCCGAATACCTGATACACCTTCCCCGCCCCACCTCGTTGGGCAAAGGGCGCATAATCAAAATCGTCCATCTCGATCCCCAAACTGGCAGCTATATGATTGCGAATCAGCATGAGCCATTGGTGCTGCTCGTCAGTGAAGCGGCGGCCGCGGTTCTCTTGCTGGGCAAGCCAGTTCTTGAACCGTTCCTCAACCTGCTCAACGAAAGGCATCAGCTCGTCTTCCTTGTGTAAGGCAAAACGTACGAGCGAGACAATGTCCGTGAGCATCTGGCCCCCTGAGCCGCGCACCTTTGACTGATCGAGCGTCTCATACGCACGCCAGAGTGCCTCGCGCGTCCAGGAGCGGGGTGGCGCCTGAATCGCCTCGGCCAGAGCCTTGATGTCAGCAAAGCGCAATCGCTGGGCGTAGGGCTTACTGTAGAGCACCTGGAGGGCAGTGATCTCGTCTTTGTTCTCTTGGATAAATTGCTCGAACGAAGCGACTAAACCCTGCGCTCTCTCGTGCGCTGCCTCTGAGAAAGCGGCCTCAAGTACCACATCCTTACTGACGGTGTCGATGGTCTGTTCGAACCGCTGCTTCATCGCCGTCAACTGGTCCCGCAATGCTGGATTGGTTACGAGTGGGGCAACAGCCTCTTTCATCAGCCACTGGGCAGCCAATGTGACTTGCTCAGGGGTTGGCTCCACGCCTTCTGGTAACCCCGCTTCCGTGCGTGCAGCCTCCCTCTGCCGGTCAGGATCAAGCGAGGCGATGATGTTCGCCGCGATAGTCCGCAGCGGGATTCCTCCCGCTGATTTCTCCAGAGCTTGTTGCTCAGGTTTGCCGAGTCTGCGATTGAGCCGAACTAAGCGCCCGGCTAGAGAGGAGAGAATATCCGAATCGATACTGCCAAAGGCAACCGCCTGCAGGAGCCTCTCGAAAGCAATTGTAGGCTGCCGCTCTAAGGGACGAGAATCAGTCAGCTCCTGTTCGCAGACGCCAACACAGTCCACAATAACAAAGTGAGTCTTACTCTTGGCATCCGGGGTAACCGCTTGAAAATCGGTGTCGTTAATCACCCGCACCCCACGGCCTTTCATTTGCTCAAAGAAGTTGCGGCTTTTGACCGCCCGCATGAACATGACCACTTCCAGCGGCTTGATGTCAGTGCCGGTCGCGATCATGTCTACGGTCACAACGATGCGCGGGTTGTAGCTGTTGCGGAAGGAGGATAGTAGGTCCTCAGGCTTGAGCCCGCTGGACTTGTAGGTCACTTCCTCGATCTCCTGTCCATCTGGTCCGACCTTCTTGGTCACAACACGTGCCGTGCCGGTTCTGTATGTAATCTTCTGGGCAAAATCATTTCCCTTGCCGAATTCCTCACGCACGATCTGCACAATGTCGTCAGCGTGCGAATCGTCCTTGGCGTAGATCAGGGTCTTCGGGACATCCTTGCGACCAGGGAAGATCTCGGTGAACAGTTTTTCCTTAAACGTCCGAATCACCGTGCGGATCTGATCGACGGCGACCACATCCCGATCGAGCTTGGAGGCATCGTAGGTCAGGTCTTCTTCCAGCTTGTCCCAACGTACAGCCCGAGTCTCCCGGTCGCGGCGGTCGACAAAGAGCCCGGCTTCAACCTGTGCGCCTTGCTGGGTGATCTGCGTGCGAATCCGGTACACATCGAAGTCAACGTTGACGCCGTCAGCAACGGCCTGCTCGTGGTTGTATTCCATGACCAGGTTCTGGTTGAAGAAGCCGATGGTCTGTTTTGACGGCGTGGCGGTGAGGCCAATCAGGCAAGCGTCAAAGTATTCTAACACCTGGCGCCAGAGGTTGTAGATGGAGCGGTGGCACTCATCGGTAAAAATGATGTCAAAGGTCTCAATGGGGATTTTTGGATTGTAGACCACAGGCAGCGGCTCGCGAATCAGATCCGCTGCGGTGTCGAACTGCGAGCCTTCCTCTAAAGCCGGGTCGAGGTCTTCCTCGCCCTTGAGCATTGAGTAGAGGCGTTGGATGGTGGTGATGCAGACGCGCGCCACCAGGTCCAGCTTGTTCGAGGTTAGGTGCTGGACGTTGTAGAGTTCAGTGAACTTGCGGCCATCGTCTGGGGTGACGTACTGCTGGAACTCCTTGAGTGCCTGACGGCCGAGGTTAGCCCGATCGACAAGAAAAAGTACACGGCGGGCATCGGCGAACTTGATGAGCCGGTAGATGGAAGTAATAGCAGCAACCGTTTTGCCGCTCCCGGTCGCCATCTGGATCAGGGCGCGCGGGCGATCGTCAACCAAGGAGCGTTCGAGATTCTGGACAGCAGTAATCTGCGCCGGCCATAAGCCAGCGGTCGCTAGAGATGGCAGGTGTCGCAGACGGTGTCGGAGGGTTGGGCCGTAAAGAACTCCAGACTCATCAGCCAGCGGGAGGGGCGTAC
>WNGG01004673.1_pt1 | contig 29862 bp, 72 predicted proteins | sample 5400661 | NCBI WGS metagenome assembly WNGG01 (sample SAMN13153372, study PRJNA577476) | soil metagenome | isolation source: 100 cm soil or saprolite under Garry oak tree replicate 1 | place: USA:California | collected 2016-06-15
CAAGGTTAAAGACGTCCAACCAAATGTCAAGAGCCGGGCGTCACGTGTCTCCCGATGGCGGCACCCTCAGCCATCGCGCGAGGTCTTTATGCATCAGCTGCAACTCGGCAATCGGGTACAGGATCTGGCCGCGTCCGCCCTGCTCGCCTGACTTGGTCTCGCCCAGGGGCTTGATGTTGCCGTGCCGCCGTGCGGCGCGGACGACGGCGCGGAAGCCGGCCCGGTCGACGGGCATGCCCGCGGCGTCGAACTGCTCGAAGGCGTCGCTGACGGTCCAGCCAAGGTCAGCCATCGCACCGCCGGTACCGTCCGCGCCGCGGCAGTACCGTGAGATCCCGCAGGCAGACCACACGATCAGGAGCACGCAAAGCGAACTGATGCCCGCGCAGCCGATGCCACCAGAACCTCATCAGCTACACCCGTCCCGGGCGGCGAGGATGGCGCGGAGCTGGGCGGCGGTCATCTCCTCCGCGTGGACCGCGTCCGCCGCGTGCGGCCACGCCATCCACGCGCCGGGCGCGGCGTGCCGCCACTCCTCCAGGATCTTGCCGGGCACGGCCGCGACGGCGAGCATGGTGCCGTCGGGGATCTCGGCAAGCGGCGGCGGGATGAAGATCCTGACGCCGGCAGCGACCAGCATGCTGTAACAGTCAGCCGGCATGTCGGCAAGCTGATCCGGAGGTATCCCGAACACCGCCGCGATCTGCGCAGCCTGCCACGGCAGCACCTCAGTCCAGGACGCGGGGGACGACGCGGCGGGCTCCCCGGGACAGGCAGACGGCCGGGCGGCGGGAGAACCGCTCACGATTATGCGGACCGAGGGCGACGAGCCTGCGGTCAGCGGCATCGTCTTCGGGCCCGACTGTGCGGCCGGAGACGGTGCACCGGCCTTTCGCGCGCGCCTGCGCAGCCATCGCGGTGTCATCTCTCAATCCCAGCCGTCTACGTCTCAGTCCTGGTCATCTAGGTCCGGTGAGGTCTCAGTTCGCGCGCTCCAGCGCAGCCATCTAGGCGCCATCCTTACCTTCCACGGCATCAAGGACCATGCGGAGCGTATCGGCCAGGTATGACGCGCCGACGGGCAGGACGCTGCGGTCATAGGCGCCGAGAACGGCCCGTCCTGCACGCAGGGCGGCGGCGCGGGACTTCTCGGCCGCCTCCTTATCGAGGAGCTCGCGTTCCCATTCAGGCAGGCGTTCATCATCGGCCATGGTCACCCGTCCAGGTCCGGCGCGGTCAGGGCGTCCGCCCGCGCCAGGTCCGGGACGATATCGGCGAGGCCGGACCACGCCGCCCGGCACGGAGCCCCGGACTCGCGGTGCCCGAAACACTCGATACGCCCCGTGGGCTCGCCGCGGGCGTCGGTCAGGACCTTCAGGAAGAAGCACTCGCAGTACGGGCAGGCGCGGGACCGGACCGGCCGCCACTGCTCCGCCTCGTCGATCGCCCGGACCTGGCGGGCCTCGTCCAGCCGCTGCTCCAGCTCGGTGATGACCACCCGGTACAGGTCGTCGCCGGCGATGCCGATCAGGGCGGTGATGGCGTCCAGCGCTCCGGCGGTGTTGGCGTCCGACCCGCCGCGCACCGCGAGGACGCCGGGGCGGCGCGCGCCGGCGGCGTACTTCAGGACGCCCTCGAGCTGGCGGGCGGTGGCGTGGATGGACGTCAGCGCGAACAGGGCGGCGGCGTTGCCGGGCAGGGGCGCGGCCGGGGGGCGGGCGGTCATGCCGGGCGCGGCGAACGCGGTCTCATCCGGCACGGGGGCCTCCCGCTCCAGGCGCGGGAGGTAGGCGGCGAGCTGGGCGCAGGCCTTCTGCACGGGGTCCGCCGGGCCGGTCATGGCTGGCGCCCTTCACTGACCTGCCAGCGGTTCGCGTGCCGCTCCTGCTTGCGCAGGTACCTGGCAAGCTCGCGCCGGCCTTTCCGTTCGGCCCATCTGCGTCCCGGCCGGAACCAGCCATAGCCGTCAGGCCCGTAACTCATCATCCCGTGAATGATGACGACCCGGTAAATCCAGCGCCCGGCCTGCTCGATTTCGGCCACCGGGACGCCCGGGTCCCATGGTGGCGGTACGCGGCTGAGGTCCGCCGGGCCGGCCATCGTCTCACCCGCCGGCCAGATCGGGGTTGCGCTGCCTGATCCGCGCGCGCAGTCCGGCCGCGCGGCCGTCTACCAGGTGCGGCCGGCCGCCGTCCCCGGTCACGGTGATCTGCCAGTCGATGAGCATGTCGCCGGGCTGCGGCTCCCACCTGGTCTCGTCATCGGGCGGGAGATCTGGCGGCAGGGATGCGCGGCGGATCGCCTTGTACCACTCCAGGTTCATCACCCAGTGCGTCGTGGGCAGGCGGCGCCACGCCGGGTGGGTGCCTTCGCCCGCCCTCACGAGCTGCTGCCAGATCTCTTTGGTGCTCAGGCCCGGGTCGGCCATCGTCTCACCCGCCCGCATCAGGAGTTACCGGGAGCCATCTGGAGTCCATCGTATCGGCGCAGTGCCGGGCCATTCGCGGCTCGCCCGGTCACCGCTTCTCTGTGTGGCGGGGAGACAGGGAACCACATCTCAGCCGTGGCCGCTGGCCGGTCCAGTCCGCCGCGAGCGGAGGGGGACCGGACACCCATCCCTGAGCGTCTCCCCTAGTGGGATTCCTGCGCCTCATGGGCGGCGACTACCTCGGCTAGCGCGTCGCCGGACCATGAGTCGAACCTCTTGCTGTCGATCCGCTCAACCACGTCGTACCGGTCGTGGACCCCGGCGGAGGCGTGCCTCGTCTTGAGGATGGCCAGCGACCATGCATGCCCGGACAGGATCGAGTGGAACCGGGTGTGCGCGGCCACGTCCATCACGAACGCGCCGCAGTCGGCGCAGACGACGCTGTCGGTGTGCCCGGTGCGCTGGCCCAGCTCGTAAGCAGTCTCGTACCTGGGCCCGGCCATCAGGCGCCGTTCTGTCCCCAGAGCTGCCCGGTGAAGTGGTGGTTGACAGCGAACGTCACGTGCACCCGGGCGCCCTTGACCCCGATCGAGCCGCTGTTCTCCGGGTCGGTCATCACGAAGCCGTGGATGACCTCGGTGAACTGGACGAACGTCCCGTCACCGGCAGCCGCCGCAGAGGTGAAGGTCTGGAACGGGTTGAACTGCGTGGTGTTGTTGCTGCACGCCCGCAGCTGCGCCGCGGCGAAGCCGTCCGGGTTGACCGTCGAGACGCAGAGACCCGAGTCGGTGCCGTCCGGGGCGTAGCGGATGGCCACGCTGCCGGCCGGAGGCGAGACAGGGCCGGTACCCGGGTACCGGCTCGTAGCCGCCACGTTCACGACCTGCACCGTGAAGTCCTCGGCCCGGTCATGGTTCGTGCGGGTGAAGACGATGATGGCGTTGCCGGAGACGGCTGCGCCGCCGAGCACGTCGAGATCGGGCGTGCCCGGCACCTCGGCGTTCCAGCTCCCGCAGGCGTTGCCTGCGACGGCCGTGCAGGCCGGGGTGGCCGCGTCCGCGCCGCCCGCCATCCAGGCGGTGACGCCGAGGACGGCCAGGGCCATAGCGAGTGCGGCGGCCAGTGCGATGATGCGTCTATGCATGTGGAGCCGTCTCCCGGTGCGGTTAGGTGTGGTTAACCTACAGGACGCGCCAGGAGGCCGGGCGGGTTACCGGGCGGCACCAGGAGACGGGTAACCCGTGATTACAGGTCGGGTTCTGGCACTGCATGCAGGGCTGTCCGTAGGGGATCAGGGGGCATCACCTCCCCGGGTGAGCATGGTCAGTCCGGCCACTCGTGATCTGGTTGGGTGCGCCAGTGCAGCCCGATGATGCGTCTGCGCGTGACTGCTCAAGCGGCTGAAGCCGCTCGCTTCCCGGATCGGCGAAGATCCGGCCGGAGCCCAGCCCGGCCCCGGTGGTCCCGGAGGGCCTGCCTCCCCGGTTTTCACGGATCGGGCTGACGGGTTCCTCCGCGTTCACTCTATCCGAAGGCATGGAGGAACGTCAGCCCTCGATGTGCTCGTCGAGCCATCCGGGATAGCTGCCGCGGAATTCCTCGGGTGCCAGGATCCAGAGGCCGTCCTCGCCGGGCATCCAGCCGTGCCACTCGCCGAACTGGGGGAACCAGAGCCAGCGGGTCCCGTCGGGGGCTTCCCGCGGCCGGGTCATCTCAGGCATTTACAGGTGCCGCCATCGGGAGACGGCGCGGTATACCTGCCACCCGATGGCCCCGAACCCGAGCCAGAGCGGCGCGGCCATACCGATCACTAGTAGCGCGGTCATGCGTCGGACGCCTCCGTCGTCTCCCGGCCGGTGACGGCCTGATGGTGCCGCAGGTAGAAGGCGACCGCCTCGCGGAGGATGTCGTTCCGCTTCACGCTGCGGGCTGCGGCGATGGCGTCGAGCCCGGCCACGTGCGCCGGCGGCAGGCTGACGTTCACCGCCTCGCCGCCGACCTTCGGGCGGCCAGGGCCGCGCTGGCCGCAGGCCACCCATTCGGCAGGGTCGTGGCGAGTGCCCTGGCCTGTCCGGTCAGCCATCGCTTTCCTCAGTCTCCCGGGCGCCGGCGCCGGACGCGCCGGTCATCAGCGCGGCAAGGCCGGCCCCGGCCTGCGCCATCTTCCCCACGTGCTCATATCCGGCGGCGGGCACAGGGCCGGCGGTACGCAGTTCCATGATGACGCCGGGCGCGGGGATGAGCCTGATCACGTTCGGGTCAGCCATCACTGTCCTCCGCGCTCCCGGCAGCGGTCCCGAGGCCGAGCCTGTCCAGCATCAGCGCGCCCAGCCGGTGCAGCCACCGCTCGTTCTCCGCCGTGATCACCGGGTCACGGCCGGCCAGCTTCAGCATCACCGCCACGTCGACCACGAACGCGGCGGCATCCTCCTCGCGGGCCATCGTCAATGCTCACGGTGCTCGTGCCAGTGCTGCTCGAGTTCAACTATGCCGTGAGGATGGAATACGAACGGCCTACCGGGCGGCCCGGTCCCGGGAGACTCGCCAGCCATCTCGCGAGCGCGCTCCTCAGACGAGGCGAAGACCAGGTGGACGCTCTTGCCGTCGTCACTAGCCCATATGTAGACGTTCACTGCGCCTCATCCGCCTCGCGGACCATGAGACCCCCCTGAGCAGACGCGCCGGAGGCAGCGCGGAAGACGCGCGCCAGGGCGGGATGGTGACCGAACGGCCTGGGGATCATCCTAGCGGGGCGGCCGGTCATCGCCGCCGTCCGAGACGGCTGACGGGGAAGTACAGGAGGAACGCGGCCAGCACCGGCAGCCACAGCTGGCGGCTGATGGCCAGCGTCATCGTGACCATGACGAGCTGCATCGCGATGTTCGCCCACGTCTTCTGGTCCGCCGGCCAGAACAGCCACCGCAGGCACCGGCCGGCGAGCCGCAGCTGATCCTTCCACGGCATCACGGCGAATCGCCGTCCTCCGTGATCTGCGCGGCGGCCCGGCGGGAGCGCGCGAGCAGCTCATCCACCCGGCGGCCGGTCGCGTCGTCTGCCTGCCGGATCTCGGACACCAGCCGGGACCGCATCGCGTGCAGCTCGCGGAGCATGGCGTCGATAGCATCCACGGCCGTGTTCGCGGCCTCGCGGACCGCCGGCTGCGGCACGGTACCGTCGCGGATTTCCCACTGGGCCAGGGCCACAGCCATCACGCCCATGGGATCCTCGAGCCTGGCGTACACGTCGTAGGGCTGGCGCGGGACTGTCTCGTTCATGACTGGCCTCCATCCGCGATCCGCTCGATCCGCTCGAGCGCGAGCTGGCGGTCGTCGTGCTCCCAGTCGAACCGGGCGAGCACGTCCCGGATGGCGGCGAGACGGCGGCCGTCCCCGGCTGACATGAGCACGGCGGCGGGCTTGCCGTGCCGGGTGATGACGGTTGACTGGCCGGCCAGCCGGGCGCGGTCAACGATGTCGCCGAGCTTGGGGCGGGCCTCTTCGATGCTGATCTCATCCACGCCTGAATCCTACAGGTTCTTAAGGTGCTTAAGCAAGGGGTGTCTTGCCGTTCCTGGCCCGCTGCACCGTCTTGGTGGACACGCCCGCAGCCCTGGCCACCCTGGCGTTGTCTGTCCAGTCAGGATGGCGCCTGATGATGTCCGCGGCCTTGTCCCGGCCTGTCCGGGCCGTGACCTTGCGCGATGGCCTTTTGGCCGCTGTTTTGTCCGGCTGCTTGTCCGCCTGCCTGTCCGGCTGCCTGTCCTCGCGCGGCGGGACAGCCGGCACGGCGGCGGACTGGACACCGGTGCCGTCATGCTCCGCGCGGCCCGCCACGTCCTGCCGCTTGCGGACCAGCCACACCGCCATCTCGTACGCGGCGACGAACGCGACCGCCGGCCACACGCTGATCTCCGGGCCCAGCCACGGCCACCGGTAATCCGCGCCCAGGTTCATCAGGACCGTCTGCCCGACCCCGGCGGCCAGCACCAGGTACGCGCCGAGCGGGACGCCGCACTTAAACCGGGCCGCGTACCAGATGACCAGCGTGGCGCTGGCGATCAGGCCCTCGACGGACAGCGGCTGCATCCCGGCCACCCAGTGCGCCTGGCCGAGGTGGACGGACAGCTCGTACTGGTGCTGCCAGGACCCCGAGAACGCGACGACGGCGACCTGCGCGACGGCGAACAGCGCGACGACGATGAACGCCGTGCCGTCGCGACGGCGCTGGCGTCCGGGTTCGTCCGCTGTCCGGGGCTGTCCGGGATCGTCTGGCTGCGGCAGGACGGACACGGGCCAGCTCGGCGGTGCCCGCAGCGGCCCCGGGATGGTGAACGGCGCCAGCGCGCGGCCGTTCGCCGTCACGGTGCCGTCGAGAGGGGGGGAATGACGTCCCATGGTCAACATGCTGGCTCCTGGCCGTGGCTGCCGCGGGGTAGTTGCGTGTCTGTAACCTGGTACACGCCGTCGCGGACCTTGGTAATGACCCGGCCGCCGTCACCTTCGGCCAGCGCGGCCAGCGCGTTCGTGACAGACCGGATGGCGAACGGCTTCTCGCGGCCCCACCCGGTGGTGGCCAGCTCGCTGACCCACCTGATGATCTCGCCGCGCTCCATCGGCTGGCCGGAGTCGGCCAGCACCTGCCACACCGCGTCCGCGCAGCGGCGGCCTTCGGGGGAGTCATCGGCCGGCTCCGGCGCGGCGGACGGCGCGGCGGGAAGCTTCACGCCGCGCATGGCCCGGTCCATCACCTCGAGGAACTCCGGCTCCAGCGCAGGCACCTCGACCGGCTGGCGGCGCATCCTGCGCGGCACCATGTCGGAGCGGAACGGCGCCTGCCGGTTGTCCACGCTGATCACGTAGCCCAGGCCGCCGGTCGCCTCGCCGTCCGGGAAGTACCTCGGCAGCGCCGACGGATCCGCCTCCAGGCCCACCATCCCGGCGGACACCTTGTCGCCGGTGCGCAGGCACACCACGTTCCCGCCGACCAGCATCGACCGCAGCGCCTGATCGCCGAACTCAGACAGCGACGGGACCTGTCCGACCATCCACAGGCTGCCGCCGGCCTTACGGTACAGCTTGGCGGCATCCCCCGCGATCCGGACCATGTCCTGCGCCAGCTTCGCGTTGCCGCCGCCGGACAGCAGCATGGGCGCCTCGTCGATGATCGGCATGACGACCGGCAGGCCCGACAGCCGCGGGTCGTAGAACTCCATCCCCCGCACCCGGTGGCCGTCGTCATCCCAGGTCATGTTCGCGAGGCGGGCGGAGCGGTCCAGCATGCCCGCGTGCAGGCCGCGGAGCATCCGCGCGCACTCGTCCACCCCCGCGGCGTAAAGCAGCCTGCCGCGGTACTGGGGGAGGGACTGGCCGTTCTGCGGGTCGAGGATCACCGGGACGACGGGGATGACGCCGGCGAGGGCGAGCCTGATGAGCAGGTCGAGGAACGCGGACTTGCCGGCGCCGGTAGTGCCCGCGGCCAGGCCGTGGCGGGTGCCGTCACGGGGGACCAGGAGGCGGATCCGGGCGTCGGCTCCGTCGGCGAACCGGCCGACCCGGGCGATGCCGTCCTCGCCGAACCCGCGGCCGTCCCACTCCTGGATCCCGCCGAGCGTCCCGGCCCTGAGGATGGTGAGGTAGCCGCGGGACTCGACGCCGGACGGGTGCGGCTCGGCGTACGCCTCGGTCTGCGGCTTGTCCCACGCGGCGGCGAGGGCGCGCGGCTCGGCGACGACCTGGCCGATATGCGTCTCCGCGCCGTCGAGGAGGATCGGGTACTTCCGGCCGCCGGGGATCTGCTCGAGCGGGCCGAGAGCGCCCGACCACTTGCGGCGCTTCGCGAGCCGCTCCCAGGTGACCTCATCGGACCGGGCACCAGGCACGTCCTGCTGCGGGGAGGCTGCGGCGGCGGGACGCCAGGCGTAGTGCCGCACCCACGCCAGGGCGAACGGCGCCCAGGTGACAGCGAGAGCGGCCGGGACGGGCGGCCCGAACCCGGCGGCGGCGAGGACCGGCAGCCATGCCAGGGTGACAAGCGCGGCGAGCTCGGCGGCGCGGCGGGCGAAGCTGGGCAGGTGGCGTGTCGCCCAGATAAGCAGGGCGCCGGCTGCTGCTGACCCGAGGACGGCGTACAGCACCGGGTGCGGGGTGACACGCAGGATGACAGCGGCTGCCAGGGTGACAGCCAGCCACGCGAACGGGACCAGGTGGCGGCGGAACCGCCACGCGCCAGTCGCGGCCAGCGTGCCGTTCGCGGCCGCGGGGCCGGTGCGGGTGACGCGGGCGTACTCGCGGGCGAACTGGCGGGCCTGACGGCCGGACAGCTGGACAGGGCGGACGGTGACAGCATGACCGCGCCGCCACCGCGGCAGGTCCCGCCGGTGACGACGCGGCATGACAGCCCTCCTAATTCTTGTAGAACGCCTTGTCGGCGGCCTCGACGACGGCATCCTGATGCGCCTCGGCGAGCTGGGCGTGACCCCGCTGAAGCGTCTCGTGCACGTTGCGCGCCGTTTCCAGCACCTGCTGCTGCGCCTTGACCGCGGCGTCGAGCGCGTCGAGATGATCGGCCATCGCGCCGAGAGTCGGCGGGTCGACCTCCAGGGCCTGCATCTGGTCGGCGGTGTTCGCCGCCTGCGTGTGGGCCGTGCGCGCGGTCGCGCCGTGATCCTCGGCTGCCATGACCGCGCTGTCCATCGCGCGGATAACGCCGTCATAGGTGACATCGGACATGCTTGTTCCTTCCGTTGGTGTCGTGCTGCTGTCCGGCGGAGGCGGGCCGGCCGCCTGCCGGGGGGGAGGGACCGGGGCTGGCTGCTGCGGTTCCGGGGTGACAGGCTCCGCGGCCTCGGCGGGTTCCGGTTCCGGCTGCCGGGCGGCGCGGATCCGGTCGAGGGCTTCTTCCTGGCGGCGGCGCTGCTCGCGGACGGCCTCGGTGGCCCGGGCGCGCAGGTGCGCGTGGTCGGCCCTGGCCTGCGCCCGCGCCTGCCAGCCCTCGAGCTGCGCGACCCGCCCGGCATTCCAGCCCATATACAGGCCGTGCCTGACCTGCGGGAACCCGCCGCGGACCTGCCCCGCCCAGTACGCCGTGTCATGGCGGGCGGCGGACGCGGCGCGCTGCCGGACCTGCTTGCCCCCGGACGCCTTCCGGTTCGCGTCCTTGGACGCCTGCCAGTGCCCGTGGCTGCTCTCGGCGGCCTTCTTGACCGCGTACGCGATGATGACCGCGAGGATCAGCGCTTCCATGACTGCCTGCCTTTTAGAGGGTGTTGACGAAGCCGGCGATATTCGCCGGGAGTGATTTGAGGGCCGACGCGAGCGGGGCCAGCGCCGGGATCCCGGTCACCCCGGCGACCAGGAGCGCGCCGACGGCCAGCGCGACGTACGCGGTGCGGCGGGACGCGCCCTTCTTCGGGTGCAGGTCATGGATCAGCAGGGCGGCCAGGACCAGGAACAGCGCGGCGGGAATCGCGACGCCGAGCGCCCAGCCGGTCACGGTCCCGGTGAGCTGCGTCAGCCAGGCGACGACCCGGACGAGCGCCCGGCCGATGAACCCGCCGATGCCGATCGCGGCGACCAGCGCGAGGAACGCGCAGGTCTTCGCGAAGATCCCCAGCCAGTGGAACAGCAGCCAGAACACCAGGCACAGCCCGGCCACGCCGGCGGCAGTAAGGGCCATCGCGGCTACCTCCCGAACCAGAACGCAGCGAAGACGGCCAGGGCGACGGCTGACCGGACCGGGGACGCGGTGACCCACTCGGCGGCGTTCAGCGCCGGCTTGACCAGCAGCAGGTGGACGTAACCCCACAGCAGCCGGGGCCACCGCACGAGCAGCGCCTGGTAGTGGCCGGCGCACTTGTGCTGCCACTCGCGGGCCTGCCGCAGCGTCGGCGGCTGCGCGTCGGGTAGCGACCCGGCGCGGTCCAGCGCGGCCAGCGCGGACACGCCTCCCCGGAACAGGAAACGGGCACTCTGCGTGACAGCTTGAAAGGCAACGGAGTCGGCCCGTGTTAGGCTCGTCCGCGCCTGCGCGCGCATCTCCGCGTCGGGGTCAAGCACTGCCTCATCTGCGGCTGTGCTGCCTTCCCTCAGCTGCTCATCACTTAGCGTCATAGTCGCCCCTGTCGATTGCGTCGGCCATCCGGGTCAGGTACGTGGTCGCCTCGCGGGCGAGCCGGGCCGCGGCGGCGGCGTGTGCCGCCTGCGGGATCCCGCGCGGCGGGCGGCGGCGGGCCAGCAGCGTCACCGACGCGCGGAACCAGTCGCACGCGGCGGCCAGCCGCTCCATGTCGCCAGATGCCCCGGCGAACCGGGCGGCGTGCTCGGCCCGGTGCCCGGCGTTCCGCTGCCCGGCCATCAGCACGCCTCCGGGTTACGATGAGGCAACCCGCAGCGAAGGAGACCGCCATGGCCGCGCTTGATCTCGACGTGCTGCACCGGAACCGGCACGAGGACACGTTCCAGGCCGAGGGCGACCCCGGCGACCCGGCGTGGCTGCGCAGGCAGCTCCAGGGGTGGCTGTCCGGGCACAAGTGGCACGAGGCCCGCTGGCGCGAGTTCGAGCTCGTCGCGCGCCGGGCCGGGCACGGCAGGCAGCTGGCGAAGGTCCGCGCTTAGCGGGAGGGCGCTCACTGCCGGCACCACCAGGGCACGGCCGGCCACAGGTCATTGACCCGGGCGTTGAGCCGCAGGTAGGTCTCGTCCTCTTCGCGGCCCGGCGGTTCGTAGGCCTGCAGGGCCGCGTCGGCGGCGCGGAACTCGGTCACCCGCCGCTGCCGCTCGTTCTTCGGCAGGCGGAGCCACTGCCGGACGGTGATCTGGCCGGACGTGTTCACGATGCCTCCTCGGCGCCGCGCGGTGCCCCTGCGACCGCGCGGCCTTCGCCTTCAGCGGCCCGGGTGCCCTTCCACGGCTTCCCGCGCCGCGCCGACCGGGACCACAGCCGCCACCGCAGGTACCACAGCGGGCGGGTGACGTGCCAGTACAGCTGCGGGCCGTGCTTCCAGTGGTGCTCGAGCCGGGACAGCGCCCCCGGCAGGCCGCGCGGGTGCGGCGGGAACGGTCCCTCGGCGAGCTGTTCTCTCATCGCGCGCTCCGGTTGCGGGCGGCGCCGGAGGGAAGACCCGGCGCCGCCAGCCCGGTCATGCGGCCAGGGGATCCGGCCCCAGGCCGCGGCGGGCGGCCTCGGCGTCGACCGCCCTGCGGACCTCGGCGCACCGGCGGAAGTACGGGGTGACCTCCGGCGGGGGCAGCGGGTCCGTGGTGCTGTCGGCTGGGCGTGTTACGTTGGGCATGGCTGCAAGGCCTTCCAAGGGGATCGGAACGATCGCAGAGGGCGGCACCGTTTACGGCGGTGCCGTCCTCGTCGTGTGCGGCGGTCATCTAGGCCACCGCCTTGAGCGCGTCGGCCAGGGCGCGGATCTCCGGCTCGTCGTAGCGGCCGTGGCCGCCGAACGTGCGCTGGACGCTGATCTTGCCGGCGCGGGCCCACCTGGCGACCGTGCGGGGATGAACCTTGAGGATGACGGCGGCCTCGGCGGGCAGCAGCCATCTGGCGTCCGGAGTGTTCAAGGTGTCCGTCCTGGCGTAGTCGCGTGGTTGGTCGCCTTCACCGTATAGACCTAGACGACTACCGTCAACCCCTAGACGGCGGCACGCCGTACAGGGGGACTGCACGAAATCGTCTAGTCCCTGTACGCTGGAAGATCATGGGCGGCGACGGGCAGGCCAGCACGACCTCGGCCGCGCTCGCGACCCTGCGCCACGCCCTGGACCGCATCGCGGCGATGGAGCCGTCACCGGCCAAGACCGTGGCCATCCGCGAGCTGGCCGAGGCGCTCCAGGAGCTCTACGGCACCGCCGCCGCCATCAGGAAGGCCGAGGTGCTGCGCATACAGGACGCCGAGAAGCTCACCCTCGCGCAGCTCGCCGACCGGGTCGGGATCAGCAAGGCCCGCGCCGACCAGATCCTCAAGGCACGGCAGAAGGAGGCTAGCGATGCTTGAGAAGATGGGCATCACGGTTGAGGTGTGGCCGCTGGCCGCTGACGAGGCGGGGATCTGGCTGCTCAGCGGCGGCGACGCGCTGCGCTGGGGGCCGGTGACGGCGGACGGCGACGTGCACTACGAGGCCGAGACGCTGCTGCGCGGATTCGGCCTCGACCTGGCCGACGTCGACGTCATCCACTCGACCAGCTGGCGGCCGGACGGCCCCGCGGTCGTGCTCACCTACATGGCCGTCGTCACGATCGGCGGTTACGCGCTGGACTCATGGCCGGATGCCGCGCCGGTTACCCCCGCACTCCCGGCGGCGGTCGGGAAGGCCCCGCCGCACGGCGCGGCCGAGGTGCCGGTGCCAAGGGTGGTCGACGTCTTGCTCCACGGGCTGCGGCACCTGAAATTCCTGGCCGGCCCCGACGGGGACGCCGAGACGGCGGCGGCGCTGGACGGGAACTGGCTCCTGCACCTGGCCCCGCTCAGGCCCGCGCTGGCCGCGATGTTCAGCGAGCGGCTAGCGGGGTAGCCGTGAGCAGATCGCGGTTCCCCTGGATCCTGGCCGGGATCCTGCTGTTCTCCTTCGCCGCCTGGGGCCTCACCGGCCTGGTCCTGGCCGCCGCCGGGTCGGCCGCCGCCTACGGTGCGTCGCTGCGGCTGCACCCCCGCATCCGCCACCGCAGGTGCGGGGGCACCGGCGAGGTCCGCGGCTCCGTGTTCACCTGGACGTTCCGCAAGTGCCCCCGCTGCGCCGGCGGGCGGCTGATCCGGTGGGGGGCCGGGCAGTGGGGCGCCCCCCACATCCGCGCCGAGAACACCAGGGGCAGGCAGGCCCGGGCTAAGGCGAGGCAGGAAAGGACGACGCGGTAAATGCCTGAGCGCTGGCGCAGCAACGCGGCGCGGGAACTGGTGGCCGCGGTCCGCAAGGCCGGCGGCGGCGTGGAGCGGACCGGCACCGGGCGGATCAGGATCACGGGGCCGAAGGGCGTGATCACTATCGCCGAGCCGGCCGGCGATACCCGCCGCGACCTGCGCCGGGAAGGCGCGGCCGGGAAGATCGCCGAGGCTACCGGGCTCCGGCTCGCCGGGTAGCCCGCATCTTCCGCTCCCCGTCGCGCCGCCTGCGCCGCCCGGCCGGGCTGCTGCCGTGGTCCATCTGCGCGGGGACCGGCTTGCGGGACGTCCGGGTGCTCTTGCGGGCGCGCCGCTGGTCCGCCGGGAAGGACATGTCGGCGAGCCGGCTGGTGCCGCGGCGCCCGTAGCCTCTGCTGCTGGCCATGCCCCCGACTGTACGCCCCGCCTTGCCTAGTGACAACGCGATGACGGCGTGTTAGGTTGCGCCGCATGTACTCCAACGGGAACAGCTTCGGTGAGAGCATCGGCGCCAGCATCGGGGGCGGCTCTCGCCGGCCCGTGCCGCCGTGGAAATTCGGCGTAGGCCCCGCGGCGATGAGCGACGACCGGGGCAGCATCTAAAGGCAGGCGCCCGGCTTGCCGCGTGACCCGCCGGTACCCGGAACTGCTTGCCGTCCGTCTCCTGATGTGCTTACGGTGCGTCAATGGAGCGGATCACCCAGGCGGCCGCCTCGCGGCTCGCCGAGTACAAGCGCTCGCACCCTGAGCTCAGCATCTGCCAGGTCGAGGGCAACCATTACGCGTGGAAGCCGGCGCCCGGCAGCGACTGCGGCGGCGAGCAGCTGACCGGCCGCACCGAGGACGAGCTGCTCGCCAAGCTGGCCGCCGCGCCGGGCGGCTAGGCGCCGGTCCACGGCCCGTGCAGGCTGTACCCGTTCGCCGCGGTCGGCCGCTCCCCGTCCCGGTAGGCGACCGCACCCCCGGCAGCCCTGCACATCGCCTCAGCATCGGGGCCGGACACCATGAACAGGATCTCGCCGTCCTTGATGGCTGCCCACTGGCGGAGGTGAAGGCCCGTCATCTGCTCGTCCGGGGTCATCGGCGGCTAGCCGCCGCCCTCGCGTCGTCGGTGCCCTCGCCGAACACCTGGGCGCCGGACGGGTCGGCGATGCCGGCGCCGGCCAGCTCCAGCAGCCGGTCCAGGATCGGCGCCGCGTACGGCGCGTCGGCGTCCCGGCGAACCGGGTCGGCTACCGGCGGCTGCCAGCCGTCCGGGCCGTCCATGAGGCGGTCACGCCGGACCGCGGATTTCCGCGCGGAGACGGCGCTGGCGCGGGCCAGCGTGTCCGCCTCGCCGTACAGGAACGCCAGTACCGACCCGGGCACCTTTTTTCTCCAGGTCCTGGACGAGCCGCAGGTTGATGTGACGGTCATCGGCGAACCTGCCGCGGACCTGGTAGCCGAGCACGTCCTCGCGCCACTCCTGGAGAGCCCTGCCGAACTGCTCCCGCCTCTCGGGCGGGACGCCGGTCACGGCCCGCTGTGCCCTGGATGCCACTGTCACGTCCCCTTTTGCGCCGGAGGTACCGCTCCGTACCTGACTGTGACTGACGAGCAGGTTGCCGTCAAGCAACCTCACAATACCGTGAACAGAGCGGAAAAGTGCAGGCTAGCCGGGTTTCCGTGAGTTTACGTGTGTCTCCTGGCTGCGTAAGATTTCTCAGATTCCGGCGACTTTGCATTGACAGCGGCTCCGGATGACTCCTAATGTCGTCACATGACTCAGCGAATGGGCCGGCCCCCCGGGCTCACGCCGGACGGCCCGGAGATCAAGCGTCTCCGTGTCGACCTCGGCCTCACGGCCGCGCAGCTAGCCCTCCGGGTCGGCCTCCACCCGAAAACCGTCATGGCCATCGAGTCGGCGGACCAGCGTGTCAGCGACGTGACCGCCAGCCGCCTCGCCAAGGCGCTCGGCGTCGAGGTCGGGGACATCGCCAGCCCGGCCGGAGTGGCCGCCTGAGACACGGAAAAAGGCCCCGCCGGGTGAACGGCGGGGCCAGGTAAGCGGGTTACCGCTCACCACAGTAGCAAACGAGAGCAAGGGGTTACCAGCAGTGACATACCAGACCGCCGGCCTAGTGCTATCAGAGCTGACGCTCGCCGCCATCCAGGCCGAAGCCACCCGCGCCCACCTCAAACACGGCGAGCACTCGATGCTCAGCCCGAAACGCGGCGACGGCGACCGGCTCGCCATCCTCGTCGAGGAAGTCGGCGAGGTCGCCCACGAGCTGACCTATGACGCAAGCGGTCCCCTCGTCTGCCCCCGCGACGAGCTCGTCAGGGAACTCATCCAGGTCGCCGCCATGGCCGCGACGTGGGTCGAGTACCTCGAGGGAGGCGCGCGGTGACCGGCTATGTCTATATCCGAAGCGAACCCACCCTCTGGACTGTCGGCTTCTATGACCCGGACGGCAGGTTCCAGCCAGAGAGCGACCACCACAGCCCCGAAAAGGCAGCTGAGCGCGTCGCATGGCTGAACGGGAGCGCGAAGTGACACGCCGTGACCGCCGTCCGCGCTTCAACGGCAGCCCCTGCGACCACGACGACACCCAGTACTTCACCCGCCTCCGCACCGACGAGGCAGACGGCACCGGCTGGCCCGCCGGGCCGGGGACCTTCGGCGGCGTGTCCGATATCGGCGTCATGGCCATCGCCATCGGCCCCGCCGGCCCCGCGCCGCTCGCCGGCTATCAGCCCGCCCCCGCCGCGTCCCCCGCGCTGCCAGCCGCACCCGGACCCGAACCGCTGCCCGACTGGGAACGGGACCTCCTGGACGAACAGGCCCGGCAGGTGGCCCTTCCCGTGCTCCGGGACGTCCCGGTAACCGAGCCCGCCAAGATCGGTGACGCGATCCGGCTCCCCGTCATCTGGTGCGAGATGCCCCGCTGCATCAGCTGGCACCTCGACCGGGAATCAGCCGGCGAGCGCGACGCCCGCGCCCGCGCCGCCGCCGCCGGGTGGCGCACCGACGCCCTCGGCCGGCTCGCCTGCCCCGACTGCCAGCAGTCCCGCTCCGACTACCGGACCCCGCAGCCCGTCGCCTGGCACCACCCTGAAGTACGCCGCCGCTGGCAGTGGGACGACCCCGAGGTGCGGGCCTGGTGGGAATCCGGCGAGGGCGTCCCCGCCGGCCATGCCGCCGGGGAGGACGTGTTCAGGCTCGGCGTCGAAGCCGAACTCGGCCGCCGCGTCAGCTGCGAAGACCCGTCCCTGGCCCGCGCCATCGCCGGTGCCACGTTCCGGCACCACAGGACGGTGACGCGATGACCGTCACAGATGAGGAGGCTGTGGCACTGGCCCGGGACGAGGCCGCCGTGGCACTCGCCCGGGAAACCACCGCCCTGCTCGGCGAGGCCGTCGCCCTGCTCCGCGACCTCGCCGCCCGGAACGAGGCCGCCGCCGAACGGGCCGACGACAAGCTCGCCGGCGGGACGGCGCCGAAGCCCGTGGCGTACGAGCTGATCGCCGCGACCCGGCTGACCGCCGCGGCCGCCCGCGGACAGGCGGCGACGCCATGAGCGGCGGCGGCGACATATGCCGCGCAGTAAGCCAGCGCGGCAGCGCGGTGACCGCGTACATCGACTACATCGACGGGAGCGCCGTCCTGGCGATCCCGAAGCGCGACGGCGATTTCATCTGCACTCAGGACACCGGCCACGAGAAGAGTCACGCGTCGTGCGACGGCCGGGGTCACATCCTGGCCCGGTGGCAGCGGTCATCCGCCGAGCGCTACTGGCAGCCCGGCGACTGCGCGGACTGTGATCACGAACACCTGCCGGAGGTGACCCGGTGAGCTGGACCGACATCACCCCCTGGGACCCCGGGCCCGCCGCCCCCGACCCGCTGCGGGTCAGGATCCTCGGCGGCCTCGCCTACAGCGCCCTCGACCTCCGCGAGCGCATCGCCGGGGACTGCGCCGACTGCGGCGCGGAACTCTGCCCCGACCACGCCGAGGCCGCCGGCCTCGCCGACGGGTTCGAGAACGCCTACATGCAGGTCGCGGCCGGCAGCACCGCATGGTGCGACCTCGCGGTCAAGCTGATATCGGAGATGAACTGATGACCAGGTTCATCACGCCAGAGGGCCAGAAGGTCATCAAGTGGGACCCGGGCGACCCCGTCGACTGGACCACGCCCAGCACCGGCGACGGCATCAGCCACGAGTACTGCGGCAACTGCGGCCTGGACCTCCCCTGCGGCTGCCCGCGCGACGAGCACTTCGACGGCGATGCCGGCGCGCTCCCCGTCCAGCGCCGCGACGACCCGCCCATTCCCTGCTCGTACAAAGGGCCGATCCCGTGACCGGGTGGGTTATCGAGGGCGTCGTCAGGTGCCCCGGCGACTGCGGCCTGTACTTCGACTTCAACGGCACCCCGCAAGACCTGACCGACTTCATTGACGAGCACGACTGCGCCTCCGCGCAGACGGGGGAGAAGTTCAGATGACCGACCTCGACACCTGCCAGCCCGCCGCCGTCGCCGGATACCAGCCCGGCATCATCATGACACCGGAGGCCGCTAAGGCCCTGGACGAGCAGGTGCGACTGTGCACCGCCGCCGTCCTCCGCGAAGGCACCGACTACGGCGTCATCCCCGGCACCGGCGGCGAGAAGAGCCTGTGGCGCCCCGGCGCCCAGAAGCTCCTGCAATGGTTCGGGCTCGGCTACAGCTGCGAGCGCGTCGAAGTCGAGCGCGACGATGAGGGGCGCAAGCACGGCATCACCTACCGCGCCACCGTCGCCAGGCGGCTCCCCGACGGCACCCTCGACGTCAAGGCCACCTGCGAGGGAACCGCCGACTACGACGAGAGCAAGTTCTGCCAGTCCGCCGAAGAGGTCCAGCGCAAGGCCGAGGCCAAAGAGCGGATGTGGGCCGAGAAGGACAGGCGGGTGGCCAACCCGGCCAAATGGAAGAACCTCGGCGGGTACCGGGCGGACTGGAACGCGCTGATGAAACGGGCGCAGAAAAGAGCGATCGTCGGCGCCGTCGTCGACGCCACCGCCGCCGGGGGCATCTTCGCCGACCGGGAAGAGGACGACCACGCCCCCGTGACCGGGGACGACGGCCCGTCCTGGTACGAGCAGGCGCTCGAAGACGCGCTCACCTTCACCGAGCAGGAGGCCGGCCGGAAGCTCTTCGTCGAGGCTGCGCAAGCCGCCAGGGACGGACTGTGCACCCCGCGCCAGGCCAACCACATCCAGAACCGCATCACCCAGCGCGCCAGGCTGCTCGGGAAGGCCACCCCGGTCGACGCCGGGGATCTCTCCCGGCAGGCCGCCGCGCAGCCCGAGGACGCCTCTGGCCCGGCACCCTCGGGCCAGCCTGCCGGGAATGAGCCGGAGGCCGCGCCCGGGGACGGCCCCGGGTCCGTCAGCGACGCCCAGCTGACCAGGCTGCACACCGTGCTGACCGGGCTCGGCTTCGGCTCGCAGGACCGGGAGCACAAGCTCGTCATCGCCGAGACGATCACCGGGCACGACCCGCTGGAGGGCCCGTTCCCCGGCCGGTCGAGCAGGAACCTGTCGCTCGCCGAGGCGCGGAAGCTCATCGACACCCTCGACGGGTTCGTCAACAAGGAGACCGGCACCCCTGATCGCGACGCGCTCATCGCGTTCATGGCCGGGCGCGAGCAGGCGGGCGACGGCGGTGACTGACGCGTCCGTGCTCGCCGAGCAGATCCTGCGGGACGCCGGCGACGAATGGGACCTCGACGAGGCCGTTGAGTCCATCGCCGTCAAGTACGTCCGGCACCTGGAGATCCTGTGCATCCAGCTAGCACAGGCGGTCGCCGCGCGCGACGTCATCGCCTGGGACATGCTCGGCACCTTCGTCAAGACCAGCGACGGGCACCGCGCACGTGTTGGCCAGGTCCAGATCGCCCGGTGGGAGAAGCAGCTAGGAGGCGGCGGTGACTGACGGCACGCGGATAGTGCTCGCCGGCCCGGAGGGCTACCTCCTGGAGGAGATCGCGAACCCCGCGATGAAGCGCCTCGACGTGGCCAAGACCTACCGCCTGGTCCTGGCCAGCGGCGATGCGCCGCGGGTCAACTGGCGGACGGTCAACACGGCCGTCACCGGCCGCTGGTCTGAGTCCGCCCTGGACTGGATCAAGCGATTCGCATGGAAGACGGGGGCCGGCGATGGCTGACGACCCGTACGTCCGCGAGGTCGGGCGGCTGGAAGACGACCAGGGCCGCATCGTCATCGTCGGCACCGACTACGGCGGGGTGACGCTGAGGACCCTGCGCACGCGCACCAGCGGCGCGGTGGCGCTCAGCCCCGCCCTGGCCGAGGAGTTCGGCCAGCTGTACGTGTCCGCGTGCTGGGCGGCGGCCAGGGACGGCGAGCGGCTGCTGGCAGGTGCGCCGTGATCGCCGCCGTCGCCGTCCTGGCCGTCAGGGCCGTCCGCAGCGCCGCCGTGCGGGCACGGTGGGCGTGGCGCTGCCGCGGCAGGCCGCCCGTCCCCGGCGACGGCGAGGGGCTGACCCGCGAGGAGATCCGGGTCCTCGGCAACCTCGCCGCCGGCCGCGACGTGAGGAGCCGGACGTGACGCATATGCGGAGGGCAGCCCGCCGGTCGCAGCCCGCGCAGCAGCAGGCGCTCGGCACGTGCCCCGGATGCGGGAAGCGCGCCTACACGTCCAGGGCCACCGCGAAAGCGGCCGCACGGCGGCTCTACCCCGGCGCCAGGATGCGCGCCTACAGCTGCCCCGGCACGCCCTGGTGGCACCTGACCTCGCAAGACGCCGAGCACACCGCCCGCATGCGCGAGAGGAGCCGGACGTGACCGGCCAGCCTCCCCAAGACTCCCGCCCCGGCTGCGCTCCCGCGACCCCATCGCTCCCGCAGCCGGGGCGGGTCACAAGCTGCCGGCCGGGGCCAGGGCTGAGCTCAGCACGGCCCCGGCCGGAAGGGGCGGCGACGCATGACTCCCGGCCAGCTCCGTGCCGCGCTCAGGCGCACCCTCCTGTCCTACGGCATCGACGACACGGAGTTCCTCGACGAGCTTTTCGGCATCGCTGACCATCATGCCGCGGAAGAGTCGGCAGCGGCTGCGGCCGGAAGGGGTGATGCACGTGACGACGTGGGGAGATGAGCCGGTCACGCCGCAGGACCGGCGGCCCGGCGGCGGCTGGCGGGAGGCGGCCCGCAGGCTGGCCGCCCGGCTGGGCGGAAGCGGCGCAGCGTAACAGATCGACCCGGACCCCGGTCCGGCATGGCAGGACGTGACAGAAACACTCCATTCGCGACCGCAGAGGGGCTCCGTAAATGACGGGTCAAGATGAACGGCTCAAGCCTCTTGAAACCCTGTATGACGGCCACAGGTTCCGGTCCCGGCGGGAGGCCAGGTGGGCAGTCTTCTTCAAGGAAGCGGGCATCCCGGCACAGTACGAGGAACAGGGATACGACCTCGGCGCTGCTGGCTGGTACCTGCCCGACTTCCGCATTAACAGCGGTACGCCCGCAGACCACTTCTTCGAGGTAAAGGGCGTCGCGCCCACCCGCGAGGAGCTGGCGAAGGCCGAAGCGCTCTGCGAGCAGTCCAAGTTGCCCGTCTACGTGTATTACGCAGAACCGCGCCTGCCGGCATCATCCAGCTTGACGTATATGACCGGGGAAATCTGGCTCAACTTCGTCGAGCAGACCTATATGGAGGGCCTGTGGCTTCCCGCTTCATCAGGCTCCTCATGGAGGCTGCCCCTGTCCGGCCTTCATCCCGAGTGGCCGGACAAATTCGAGCCAGCCGCATACAGGGCCCTTACCTGCAAAGGAAAGCCGTTCTCGCGTGCCCTGCCCCTATGGTGGACCGACTGCCCGCATTGTGGCCTAGTAGTCCCGAAGCTTCACGGTCAGGTCGGCTGCTGTCCCGCCCTCAGCGATGACGGCGAATTGCTTGATCCGCTGTACCCGCAGTTCAGGCACGCGACTAAGCGCCTGCAAGATGCCTATGCCGCAGCCAGGTCAGAGCGCTTCGGCCGGTGAGGCGTGGATGACGTCCTTGAGCTGGTACTCAGCAAGCTGGATGGCGTCCGCCAGCATGGCGGCTACTGGATGGCCCGCTGCCCGGCTCGTGACCATGAGGACCGGGAAGCCAGCCTGTCCATTGCCAGGGGAACTGAGCAGCCCGTCGTCTTCAAATGCCACGCCAACTGCGATCGTGACGCGATCCTCGACGGCCTCGGCCTCACCCTCGCCGACGTCAGCAAGCCCCGCGAGCAGCATGACGGCGGTGCCGGGTGGACGCCGGCCGGGCCCGCGACCGCCGTCTACGACTACACCGACGAGCACGGCACGCTGCTCTTCCAGGTCTGCCGGACCGCAGGCAAGCAGTTCCCGCAGCGGCGGCCGGACCCGTCGGCAAAATCCGGGTGGGCGTGGAAGCTCGGCCGCACCAGGCGCGTGCCCTACCGGCTGCCGAAAGTCATCGCCGCCGCCGCCGCCGGCCGGCTCATTTACATCGCCGAGGGCGAGAAAGATGTCCACGCGATCGAGGCCGCCGGCGGCGTCGCCACCACCAGCCCGGGCGGCGCCGGTAAATGGCGCGACGATTACGACCGGTATTTCGTCGGCGCCGACGTCATCATCATCGCCGACCGCGACAAGGCCGGCCGCGCCCATGCCCGGACCGTCGAGGAGCACCTGCGGTCCGTCGCCCGCAGCGTCACCGTCTTCGAGGCGATCGAGGGCAAGGACGCATCCGACCACCTGGCCGGCGGGCACGGTCTCGCCGAGTTCGTCCCGGCGGGGACCGGGCAGCCGCCGCCTCCCGCGGAACTGTGGGACGGCGCCCGGATCCTCGACGGCGTGTACGCCTTCCTCGGCCGGTTCGTCGCCTACCCCTCCGAGGCCGCCCACGTCGCCCACGCCCTGTGGTGCGCCCACGCCCACTTCATGGACACCTGGGACTCCACCCCCCGCATCGCGTTCCTGTCCCCCGAGCCGGGATCGGGCAAGACGCGCGCCCTGGAGGCTACCGAGCTCCTCGTCCCCCGGCCCGTCGAGGCCATCAACACCACCCCCGCCTACCTGTTCCGCAAGGTCTCCGACCCGGACGGGGCGCCCACCATCCTCTACGACGAGATCGACACCCTGTTCGGCCCCAAGGCCAAGGACAACGAGGAGATCCGCGGCATGCTCAACGCCGGCCACCGCCGCGGCGCCATGGCCGGCCGGTGCGTCGTCAAGGGAAAGGTAGTGGAGACCGAGGAACTGCCCGCCTACTGCGCCGTCGCCATGGCCGGCCTCGGTGACCTCCCCGACACGCTGCTGTCCCGCTCCGCCATCATCCGCATGCGCCGCCGCGCGCCCGGCGAGACCGTCGAGCCGTTCCGCCGACGCGCCTGCAAGGCCGAGGGCCATGCCCTGGCCGCGCAGCTCGCCGCGTGGGCAGCCGCCGTATCACCGCAGATGGAGGGCGTGTGGCCGGAACTCCCGGACGGGATCGAGGACCGCGACGCCGACGTGTGGGAAGCGCTGATCGCGGTCGGCGACGCCGCCGGCGGCAACTGGGGCGAGCGTGCCCGTGCAGCGGCTGTAGCGCTTGTAGCGGACTCTAAGGCAGCCAGTCCCAGCCTCGGCATCCGGCTGCTCGCCGACCTCCGCGAGGTCTTCGGTGACGCCGAGGCCATGTCGGGCGAGGAGATCCTGGCCGCCCTCCATGCTCTTGAGGAAGCACCCTGGTCTGACCTGCGGGGAAAGCCGCTGAACGCCCGCGGGCTCGCCTCCCGGCTCCGCCAGTACGGGGTCAGGTCCGTCAACGTGCGCATCGGCGGCTCAGTCCCCAAGGGCTACCGCCGGGAGGATCTGCACGACCCGTGGTCCCGGTACCTGCCGCCTGTAGCGGATAAATCTTCTCAATCCGCTACAGGGTCCGCTCCATCCGCTACACAATCATCAAACGGCCAGCTCACATACCCCCTAGGGTATACAGATCAGGCTTCAGGACCGGCTACCTATAGTCCCGCTACATCCGCTACATGCAAGGTGTGCGGTCTCCCGCTCGATAAGGCGCTCGCCGCGATCGGCGATACCACTCATCCCGGCTGCGACCCGGCGCCATGGCCGGCCGGGACCATCGGCGAAGGAGCATCCGAATGAAAGACATCGTGACTGAGGTGCGGGCGGCGTTCACCGACCCGGTCAGCGACGAGGAATGCGAGCTGGTCATCCCGCCCGGCGGCCGGGTGTACCCGCGGCCCGGCGAGGCGAAGGCCGGCGTCGCCCACCCGGGGTGCCCGGCCATCGCGGACCTGGCCATCGGGCTGGACGCGTTCTGGTGCCCGAAATGTGGCTGGAACGGGCGCATCTCGGGTGCCTGGGCCGGTGACATGATCGCCGGCGCTGGGGAGGCGTAAGTGTTCCTGGCCAGCCAGCGGGCACTTGCCGCGGTCAGCCTTTGCGAGGTTACACGAGCCGCACAGAAGCTGGACGTCGCCGGGGAAGCCAAGTGTGATGAGCAGCCGGTAAAAGCGGTAACCGCTACGGCCGCCGTTTCGCCGATGCTGGGCACCGTCACCGTTCAGGTGGTCAATGGTCAGCAGCTCAGCATGGACCACGTGGCAGCCGGGACAGTTGCACCGGCCGCCGTATGCTTCGATCACCTGGGCGCGGTCCGCCCGCCGGGCGGCGGCTGCGTGTCCGGGGTTAGCTGCTTTCCAGGCTGCCGTGTACGCTGCCGCTTCGGCCGCTCCCCCCGGCCGCGCTCGCCACGCTTCCGACCTGGCCCGGTTTCTCGGGCCGCATTGCCAGCGTGCGTATCCCGACGCCTTGGTGATATCGACACGGCCTTGGCAGCCGGAACACCAGGCTGTCCGCGCATCGCCGTCAATGTCGCTGAGCCGATGGCGCGTAGCATCATCAGTCAAGCCGCACCTCGCTGCGGTCAGGTCCCGGATTACGGCGTTGACGCGCCGCCGGGACCGCTTAGGTTTCCGATTATACCGGCCTGCGGATGGAACGGGCGCATCTCCGGGGCGTGGGCGCATGACGTGATCCGCGCGGCGGGGCAGGTGACCGCGTGACCGCCGTCCTGGCCGCCGCCGCCCGCGCCGTCGCCTACGCCGTCCTCGGGGCCGCCCTGGTCCTGGCCTCCGTCACCGCGATGCTCTGGCCGGCGTACGGCCCGCAGGGGCCCTGGACGGTGGCGTGGCTGGGGGTCACGGCCGTGGTGGTCGCGGGCTGCGGCGTGGCGTGGGAGTGGCTCGGGAAACGACGCCGGGGAGGCGCGTGATGGGTGACATGCTGCTGAACGGCCGGGTGGCCACCTGGTGGGAGCTCGCCGCGATCAGGCACGGCCGCGAGTGCGACCTTGAGCGGGACCTGGAGCAGCTCGCGGGCCTGCTGCCCTGCGGACGGTGCGGTGATCACGGTCACCAGGCGAAGGACTGCACGCGGGGGCCGCTGCCCGGGAAGCCGCCGGAGCGCGTGGCCAGGCCGGTGACGGACCTGATCCTGGAGCTGGGCCGGTGAGCGGCGTGGCGGCCACGCCGCTGCGGGAGGGCTGCGGGACCTACCTGGGCCTGCGGCTGCACCAGGCGGCCGGCGAGGCGCCGTGCTCGCTGTGCCTGCGGGAGGAGGCGTACCGCCGGGTGGAGGCCGAGGGGATCCCGTTCCGGCTGCCGCGCCCGGACGTGCCCGCGCCGGTGACGGCGGAGCAGGCGCGGGTGAACCGGGCGGTGCTCGACGAGGCGCTCCGCGAGGACCTGCGGGAGCGGAGGCGGTCACATGCAGCCTGACGCGGCGGCCGCGCACGCAGGCCACGACGTGCTGCCCGGCTGGGCGCTGCTCGTCATCTACGTGTCCGGTTTCGTCATCACGGCCCGCGTCATGTTCATGACCAGCGACGGCGAGGACCGCGCGGAGGACCGTTTCGCGTCTGTCTGCGTCGGCCTGATGTGGCCGTTCGCGCTCGCGATCTTCGCCGTGGGGGCACTGGCCGCTCTGCCGACGCTGGGCGCGAAGACCAGGGGGGACCGGCGGGTGCGGGCCGCCGCCGCCGAGCGGGAGCGCCGGAGGCTCGCCGTCCGCACCGCCGAGCTTGAGGCCGAGAATGAGCGGCTGCGGAAGGCGATGGGCGAGCCATGACAGTGACGGCCCGCCCTGAGACGCTCGCCGTGTTCGGCCTCGCCCTGTACCGGCTGCGCGCGGCCCGGAGGTGGCCGCTGCGGCGGGCGGCGCGGGAGGCGGGGTGTCGGTGACGACGGTGATGCGGGCGGAGCAGGGCCGCAATGTGGGGCTGGCGTCCGCGTACGGCACGACCGTCGGCGCGCTGCCCGGCGGGGAGGTGCGGGGTGGCTGAGCCGTACTACGCCGACGAGCACGTAACGCTGTATCACGGCGACTGCCGGGACATCCTGGCGGAAGTCGGCAGCGTGGATATCGTCGTCACCGATCCGCCTTACAGCACGGGCCGCAGCGAATCCGAGTTCGCCGCCACCGGCAATATCGCGGTTGCCCTGCACATGGCAAGCGAGCTCGCCCCCGTAATGGCCGTGTTCGGCACGTCATCCGGCCGCGGGATCGAGTTCGTGCGCTCATCGGTGCGCAAGCTGCCGCATAACCGGACCCTGGCGTGGCACCGGGCATACGTGAACTCGCCCGCAGCTGGACCCTGGCGCTGGGACCTCGTGCTCATCCACGTATTCGGCCGGGGCAGCTTCGGCCGACCGGAGTCGAGTTCGCTCATTCAGACGGACGGCACGAAATCCCTGGCGCTGGAGACCGGCCACAGGTCACCTGTCCCCGTGCGCGTCATGGGCTGGATTTACGAGCCGTTCGCACCGGGCGTCCTGCTCGACCCGTTCGCCGGCAGCGGCAGCGCGCTCATCGCCGCCCGCAATGCCGGCGCCCGTGCTATCGGCATCGAGATCGAGGAGCGGTACTGCGAGATCATCGCGCGTCGTCTCTCGCAGGGAACCCTCGACTTCGACCCGATCGGCGATGAGGCCGCGTGACCGCAACGCTGACAGCAACCGCGGGCGCGGACACCAGCGGAGGCAGAGAAGGCCGCGATCCTGGCTGAGCAGCCCAAGCACAACGTGACCTACCTCAAGCCCACGCGTGGCCATAGGCGCCAAGGAAAGCATCCTGAGGCCGAGCTGATCGACTGGGAAGGCTTCACGTTCGAGCCGCGGGCCGATGATGAGGACCTGCTCGACATAGGGGACGTCGCCCGGATGACCCGGATATCCTCCACCTCTACCGCCAGAGCCGCGCTTCGGCGCACCGGGGGGCCTCAGGGGTTCACGCTCGGCGCGCAGCAGCATCTCGTCTTTCGCAAGGGTGAGATCCGCAGGTGGATCGCGGCGGTTGAGGCATCGCAGAAGCCTCACGCCGTGCCGGTTCCTTCTGTGGCCACGAGGAAAACGCCGCGAGATAAGAAGTCTGCCCAGATGCGTGCGCTGCCCGGCCTCGAGCCGCTGTTCGATGACGTGGAGGCGTCATGACCAGCCTGGCCGACATGTCCGCGGCGGGCCTGCGGATCCTGGACCTTGCTCACCGCCAGCGAGGTGGCGCAGCGGCTGCGGCGGGCGACGGGGAGGCGGTGCTCGGTGAAGAAGGTGAACCGCCTGGCCGCCGCGGGTGAGCTGACGCGGGTGAGGCTGGGCGCGCTGTCCCGGTACACGCCGGAGTCGGTCGCGGCGTACGAGATGCGGCAGGCCGACGCCCGGAACGCAGAAACAGGCCCCCTGCACACCCCGTGAGGGGCTATGCAGGGGGCCTGTCGTAACCCCGAGAGGGGTCAAGCGTACTATCTGGATTACGGGCCGCTGCTGTACTTCCCGCCGATTGTCAGCGGGCTCCATTGCGGCCACGGCGAGTACGTCACTGCGGGCATGTTCTCCCTCATGTTCCCGCCGCCTAGCGGCGGGCTCCATTTAAGCAGTCAGTCCACCCACAGCTTGATGCCTGCGGGCAGTGGCGTGCTCGCGGGCCTGGTGCCGGAGTGGATCGCGTTCAGGCAGGCCGCCAGGTCGTCGCCGAAGGTCTTAAAATGCACCGCTGTCATCCGCAGCAAGGTCGCGGGCGGGACGCCGAGTTTGGCGGCGAGATGGGCGAGGCTGTATTGCCCGGCGCTCACGTACTCGCCGTGGAACCCGGCCGGCCGCACGACCGGGTCCCCGGAGACCGCGGCGAGCCACGGCCTGCTGAACACCGACACGTCATACAGTCCTGCGTTGCGGTACTGCACGCCGATGACGGGGAACGGCCCGCCGGCGATCTGGACGACGGTGCGGGCTTCGGCCTCGGTGATGCCCCAGTGGGCGATCCACAGGCCGGGGCCCTCGGTGATGCCGCCCGCGATGAGCGCGTTGACGACGGGCGTGACCATGGAGAGGCTCATGTAGATGGCGGGGTGCCGCTGCCCGGGCCGTTTCCCGGCCGCTACGTTCGCCGCTGCGGCCTCGCACCACGGCGCGCAGTCCGCGAGGGTGGCCGCGCCCCGCTCTACGTCCAGGACGTCGCACAGCTCGTTCAGCGGGGTGTTGACGGGGGCCTGGTCGATGCGGACCGCGCCGGGGTGCGCCTTCCAGTCGGCGGCGGTCCACGGGACGGGTCCCGAGCCGGTGGAGTACCCGGCGGCCTGGCCGTGCGGCAGGTGGCTGATGTTGGCGCTGATGGCGTCGCAGACGGTGACAGTGGCGATCGTCATAGGTCTCCTAACTGCGTGTCTCCGTTTCCACGGGTGGCCCCGCATCAGGCAGGCCGGGCTCATGTTGGTGCAGTCGGCGGGCTTGGCGCAGCAGCCGGTGTCCCGCGCCCACTCCGGGCCGAACGTGAAGCTCACGGCGGATCCTTCAGTAGCCGCCCGAGACCTACTTGATACCTATCCGAGACATATGTCTCGGGTCCGTGGCATCCGAGGTCGCCGGGCCTGCTGCCGGCCGGGCGCCAGCTGTCGCGGCAGGGGCGGCACATGGCGGCCTGGTCGAGGTCGGCCCAGGTGCCGCACCGGTCGCAGTAGCCCATGGCAGTCCCCTTCAGGCGGCCAGGGCTGCCGGGGTCCGGGGCAGCTAGTTCACTGATGCGTGCATGCGCATGTATTACGCGTATGCGTATCCGCCTGGCTCCCGCCGCGGCGGGTCACTCCGGGGCGGCGGGAGGCGCCAGGGTCTTCTCCGGCCGGGTCACGGCCACGTCCGGCGGCAGGACCGGCGGCGGCGCGGCCGGCCGGGGGGTGTGCTTCGCGAGGTACCCCGCGCCGAACGTGAGCAGCGCGGGCACGATGGCGTAGGTCCACGACGCGACCACATCCGGGACGCCGGCCTTGAAAACGTAGTGGCCCAGCGCCCACAGTGCCAGCCCGGACACCGCAGCCGCAGCGGTCCCCGCCTTCACCTTCGATTCCACTGGCACCATGGGCGCGACTCCTCACTTGATGGCGAGCAGTTCCTGCTGGATGCGGCCCGAGCGCAGGTCAGCCGCACTTCTCAGCATCAAACAGGGAGTCCTGTGCCGGCTTTCCCTTGATGCGTTCGCGTGCCAGCATGAGAGCGGTCTCCAGGTTGTCCGCGATGCGCCGCAGCCGGTCAGGGTCATCGGCCGCCAAGCCGATCAAGTGATTGCAGGCATTGCAGGCAAGCCCTCGCCGGCCTAGCCGCGGCCGGGCGGGCGCAGGATCAGCCACAGCCGCCACGCCAGCACGGCCGGGATCAGCGTGCAGAACGAGGCGACCCGCAGCCACGCGAACCAGTCCGGCCGCAGCGGCGCGACCCGGGCCAGCACCTGCCCCGAGGTGACCAGGAATACCGCGGACTCGTCCAGCACGACCGCGAACGCGATCATGAAGCACATCAGGTGCAGGCCGACCGGGGTCCGCCACCACGCCCCGTGGCCGCCGCCGCGGGCCCGGACCGCGTAGGAGACGGCAGCGGTGGTGTCGATCGCGGCGCAGGCGATGAGCCCGATGTTGCCGGCGTCGGCGAGGAAGATCCCCGCGTTCATCCCCGTCCCCCTGGTGTGGTCGCTACCTGCTGCCCGCGGTGAACGCCTGCCGGAACAGCTCGGCCAGCTCATCCTCGTCCGCCAGCCGGTCCAGCTTCGCCTTCACCGGCCGCTCGGCGGCGCGCTTGCGCTCCTGGGCGCGGCGGTCGGCCTGCGCCCGCGCGAGGGATTCCTCAGCGTTCATCTCGCCGTCCTCGCGGTTGCGGTGCCTTCGGAACATGACGCGCTCCTTCGACGGCGCTGGCGACCAGCTCGGCCGCCCGCACGCCGGCGTCGGCGCGGGCGCTGGCGATGGCCAGGGCCGCCCGGGTCTCATTATGGGCCTTCCGCTCGGTGTCCAGGTCCGCCACGGCGCGGTCCAGCTCGGCGGAGGAGTGGAGCCTGCCGGTGGCGAACATGACCAGGCCGATCAGGGCGAGCGCGGCGGTCGGCGCCTGGTTGAGGAGGAACTGGACTGTCGGATCCACCGGCCCCCGCGCCTTTCATCCCCGTCTGCCTGTGTCAGCCGACCCGCCGCGCTGTCAGGACGCTGCCCACGCCCAGGGTGCAGTTGACCGGGCCGACGTTGCTGGCCCACGAGATGCCGAAC
>WNGG01004321.1_pt1 | contig 29859 bp, 26 predicted proteins | sample 5400661 | NCBI WGS metagenome assembly WNGG01 (sample SAMN13153372, study PRJNA577476) | soil metagenome | isolation source: 100 cm soil or saprolite under Garry oak tree replicate 1 | place: USA:California | collected 2016-06-15
ACCAGCAGCGGGATGTCGTCCTTGCGGTCGCGCAGCGGCGGCAGGTGGATGGAGAACACGTTCAGCCGGTAGAAGAGGTCCTCACGCAGCTGGTTGGCGCTGATCGCCTCCGTGGGGACACGGTTGGTGGCGGCCACCACGCGCACGTCCACCTGGATCTCGGACTTGCCGCCGCCCACGCGGCGGAAGCTGCCCTCCTGGAGCACGCGCAGCAGCTTGGCCTGCGTGTTGGAGTCCATCTCCGCGATCTCGTCCAGGAACAGCGTGCCGCCGTCGGCCAGCTCGAAGCAGCCCAGCCGCCGCTCGGTGGCGCCGGTGAACGCCCCGCGCTCGTGGCCGAACAGCTCGCTCTCGATCAGCGTCTCGGGGATCGCCGCACAGTTGATGGCGACGAACGGCCGGTTGCGCCGGTTGGAAAGGTCGTGGATCGTGCGCGCGACCAGCTCCTTGCCGGTGCCACTCTCGCCATAGATGAGCACGGGCGCCGTGCTGGTGGCCGCCAGCTCGATCCAGCGATAGACCTCCTGCATGCTGCGCGACTGGCCGACCAGCTGGCCGAACGAGCCCTTCTGCCGCAGCTGGTGCCGCAGGAAGCTCACCTCGCGGGACAACGACTCCTGTTCGATCGACTTCTCGAGCAGCACCTGCAGCCGCGTGGCGTCCACGGGCTTGGTGAGGTAGTCGAAGGCGCCGTGGCGCATCGCCTCCACCGCGCTCTCGACGCTGCCGTGGCCGGTGACGAGCAGCACGATGGGCGGGCGGCCCGTTTCCTTGAGCTTCTGGAGCAGGGTGAGACCGTCCATCTCGGGCAGCACGAGGTCCGTCAGCACGACGGCCGGATGCTGCGTCTCGATGAGGTTGAGCGCCTCCTCGCCGGAGGACGCCGTCTCCACCTCGTAGCCCCACTGCCCGACGAGCCGGGCCAGACCTTCGCGCTCGGCCGGCTCGTCGTCGACCACGAGGACCTTGCCGCTCTTCATCTGATCGCGCCTATTCGGGCTCATGATTGATTATCGCGCCTTGCGCCGCGGGGGGCGAGACCGCCTGCGCGGCGAGCACGGACGGTGGTGAAACCCTATTTCTTGACCTGCAGGCTGTTGACGACGCTCTTGACGCCCTTGGCCTGCCATGCGAGCCGTTCGGCGCGGGCCTTCTGCTCCGCGGATTCCACGACGCCGTTAAGCTAAACAGCGTTATTCGTGTCAACGTCCACCCGGGTGAGGTTCGCGGGCTTGTCGGCGACGAGCTTGGCCTTCACGGCGGCGGTGATGGCGGCGGCGTCGATGCTCTCGCCCGCCGTCTTGCCAGTCATCGACTGGCAGGCGACGACCGACAGCATCACCAGCAGCACGGCCACGATTCGGGATCCGCAAGCCATGGGCGCCTCTCCTGCCTCTGTGACGGTGGGGGGCTTATGCCGCACGTCCGAGACCCTGTTCCAGCCGCGCCTGGCACGCTACGCAGCGTGTGGCGAAGGGCAGAATCTTGAGGCGCGCCTTCGCGATCTCCTCGCCGCACTCCCGGCAGATGCCGTAGCGGCCCGCGTCCATGTCCGCGAGGGCGCGATCGATCTCTTCCAGTTGCCGCGCGCGCGTGTCCACGACCGCCGCCACGACCTCGTCGTCGTGCGTGAGCGACGCCATGCCCAACGGGTCCTTGACGATCTCGCGGCGGTGATCGCCCTCGCGCGTCGCGCGCGTGCTCGAGGAAATGGCGCTCGTCAGCGCATCCCGCTTCGCCTCCAGCTCCTGTCTGATCGATCGCATCGCTGCCTCCGGGTCGACGTGGGCTGGGGACTCAACGCAGAACGCGTGCCAGTGCGGAGGGGTCGCGGCAACCGCGCGTCGTGACAACGCTTTGGACTGCCACCTGCCGGCGGCCTGCGCCGGGGAATTCCCACGGGGTGTAACAGTTACACCCCAATCGCGCGAAAACTTTTCAATGATCCCTGGGCGCCGGCAGCGGTCTGCGAATGCAACGCTCGACGCGAGGCCGGGATGCGATCCGGCGGCCAGTGGCACGGCCGGTGCACCCTCGGGGCCGCACAGTCTCGTTGTCCGACCGGGAGGTCAAGCTCATGGCACACGCACCGTCCGCTCAGTCCGGCGCCTCCGGCCAACGTCCCGAGGCGCGTGAGTTGCTGTTCAAGCCCGATTGTCCACGGGCGATCGATCACCACATCGACTACTTCGGCGGAGCCGGCGAGTCCCCGGCCGAGACCGACGACAACGGCTGCGGCGAGACACTTCTGGAGCGGCTGACATGAGCCGCCCGGCCCGGATCGCCGCCCTCACCGTCTTGGCCACCCTCGCCTTCGCGTGCGCGGGACCGACGTCGACGACGTCGTCGTCCGGTGGCGGGTCGTCGTCGCCGCACGGTGTCCAGCTCCTGCAGCGCGCGGGATACCCCGGCAAACAGATGATGGCCGACACGCTGAGCTGGCTGATGCAGACGACCGGCGGCAGCAGCGGCGGCTTCCTCGCGACCCACCCGGGCACCGCCGACTGGATTGCCCGCGGTCAAAGCGCTGCCCGGCCGGTAGTCAGCAGGCGGAGCGCGATCGCGTCAGTCCTCTCGCCCGCCGAGCACCTTGCCCACCACGAAGCCACGCCGATGGTGAGCGCGATGGCCTGGAGCGGGCGGTCGTGTACGAAGCGGCAACCGCCCGATGGGTCAGATGCTGCGCGCGCGCCGTGATCTGGTGCCAGCGCGTCGTGACCATTCCTCGCTCGTCCATGTCGCTCTCCTCTGGCGGCGACTAGGCCATCGGTCGCGCGCGGCGCGAGCGGCCGCTTTCCAGCAGCGGCTTCAGCGACTGCGGCGCGCTGAGGAGCGACGCCAGCGGGTCGTTCGCGCGCGCGAGCCGGTCGCGGATGGTGGCCAGCGTGAAGTCTTCGGGGTACACGGGGCGCTCGAGCTCGACCCACTCCAGCGGCGTCGACACGGTGGCGGCCGCGTACTCGCGCACCGCCCACGGGCTCACCAGCGTCGCGCCGCGATGGTTGCGGTGGACGTCGATGAGGATCTTGCCGCGCCGCCGCGCGCGCCGCATGTCGAGCGTGAACAGGCTGGGCTCGCGCGAGCGCGCCAGGCGCGTGATCATCTCGGCCGCGCCGCGCACCTGGGAGAAGCTGTACTGGGGCGTGAGCGGCACCAGCACGTGCAGGCCACGGCCGCCCGAGGTCTTGACCCACGCGCGGATCCGGAAGTTGTTCAGCAAGTCGCGCACGAGCAGGGCGGCGTTGCGCACCTCGCGGAACGCAATCTCGGTGGGGTCGAGGTCGAACAGCATCAGATCGGGGCGGTCGAGCATGTCGACCGTGCAGCTCCACGGGTGGAGCGAGATGTAGCCGAGGTTCAGGAAGTAGGCGAGGGCGGCGCGCTCGACGACCAGCACGTAGTCGGAGTAGCCGAGGGCGGCGTGCTCGCTGCGGATGCGGCGCGTGGGGATCCACGTGGGCAACCCCGGCGGCGCCGTCTTCTGGTACAGGCACTCGCCCGTGATCGGATCGGGCGCGTGGAGCAGGCTCACGGGCCGGTTGGCCACGAACGGCAGGAGGTGATCGGCGACCTCGAGGTAGTAGTCGATGAGGTCGCCCTTGGTGACGCCGACGTCGGGCCACAGCACCTCGTCGAGATGGTTGAGCAGCAGCCGCCGCTCGTCCAGCTCGAGCACGCGCGTCGCCGAGCTCACGAGGCGCGCCTCCCCGCCGGCGCCGTCGCCGGGTACAGGCCGACGGGGATGGTGACGAGGCCGAAGGTCAGCGCGCCTTTCCAGACCGGCCGCACGGCTCCCTCACCGCCCGGCCGCCCGCAACCGATTGCGCATATGTATGCACATCACGCCGCGCGGGCGAGGCGGCGGCGCTCCGCGACGAAGCGGTCCACGGCGGCGAGCATGGTGGCGACGGCCAGTCCCGTCTGGACGGCGCGCGCACTGATGCCGACCACACGGCCGATCGGCATGCGCGCCAGGAGGAAGCCGACGGCGAACCCTCCCGCGATGACGGCGTACGGCGCCCACCAGCGGCCTTCCACGGCGGGGCCGAGCGCGTCGAGCTGGCGCTCGATCACGCGGCGGGTCACCGCGATGTCAGCGTGGATCTCAGCCGGGCTACGAGCCATCGCCAGGTCTCCTGCATGGAGGCGAGCGTTTTGTTGGGCCACGCGATGTGCGTGAGGCGCCACGCGCTCCACGCGAGGGCCGCGAGGCGAGCAGCGCGACGAATCCCGGAAAGATGTTCAAAACCCTGCGATATTTTACCCGAAATCGTGCGAGGGCACGACGTGCGCGAGCCGCGGCAATGGCTCGACGCGCGCGGCGCGCACGGACACCACGCCGTCCTGCATTTGTAAGATCCCCTCCACGAGCAAAAACGGCTCGCTGACGAGCGGCAGCCGCCGGCGCGCGAAGAGGCCGGGCGTCACGATGACGTTCGCGATCCCGGTCTCGTCCTCGAGGCTCAGGAACACGAAGCCCTTCGCCGTGCCGGGCCGCTGGCGCACGATCACGCTGCCCGCCACCCGCACACGCGCGCCGTCGTCGCCGCGCGCGAGGTCGATCGCCCGCGTGACGCCGCGCGCGGCGAGCGCCGCGCGCCGCAGCGCCATCGGGTGCGGGCCAAGCGTGACGCCGGTGCCGGCGTAGTCGGCCGTGAGCCTGTCGAGCACGGTCATTTCAGGCAATGGTGATCGTGTCGTGCGGAGTGGCTCCGTCTGCGCGACAACCGTTCCCGCGAACAGGGGCCCCGCGTCCTGCTCGGCGACGGTCCAGAGATTCGCGCGGCGCGTGCCGCCCAGCGGCGCCAGCGCGCCGATCGAGGCGAGCGTGGCCATCTCCTCGCGCGTGAGAGCGGCGCGCGCGGCGAGGTCGGGCGCCGAGGCGAACGCCCGCGCCGCGCGCGCGGCCACCAGCGCCTGTCCCGCGCGCTCGCGCAGCCCCTTCACGAAGCGGAGGCCGAGGCGCACCACCCAGACGCCCTCGCGCTGCTCGAGCGTGCACGGCCAGTTCGAGCGCGTGACGTCCACCGGCAGCACGCGCACGCCGTGCCGGCGCGCGTCGTTGACGACGGTGGCCGAGTGGTAGAAGCCCATGGGCTGGTTGTTGAGCAGCGCCGCGTAGAAGGCCGGGCCGTGGTGCGCCTTGAGGTACGCGCTGGCGTAGGCGAGCAGCGCGAAGCTGCTGCTGTGCGAGTTGTGGACGACCAGGTCGTTGGCGAGGAAGTTGTGGTCGCCCTCGATCTCGAGGTCGTAGGTGTCCCGCACTCCGGCGCGCTCCACGATGACAACGCTGTCCCACCCGACGCTCGAGTCGACCAGCTCGGCGCTCCCGCCACCGCGCCGGGCCCCCGCGACACGATCGCGCTCGCGCAGCGCGGCGAGCGGTCGCCAGCCCTGGGGCGTCAACAGCAGATGCTCGGCGGTGGCGACGATCGTCCGTCCGCCCAGCGTCGTCAGGCGATAGACGCCGCGACGACCGCTGGCGGTGGCGCGGAGCACTCGGCGCCGTCGCAGCGTCCGGCCCTCGTCGCACGCCAGGGTGGCCTCCACGCGGTCGACACCGTTGACGACGTCCTCGATCCGTACCCACCGCCCGCTGTCCGCGTCGAGCACGCGGGTGTCACCCACCACGCACTCGGGGAATCCATACAGCGCGAACGACGTGATCTGGTGGACGATCTCGTCCGCGGCTCGGCCGGTGATCCCCCGGCGCGCCATGCCCTCGCGCAGCTTCACCTCCACCTCCGCCATCCGGCGCTCACTGCGCTTGAAGCCGAAGGCGCGGCGCAGCTCCTCCGCCTCGCTGCCGGAGAAGCCCGCGGCCACCATCGCGATGCGCAGCAGCTGCTCCTGGAAGAGCGGCACGCCGAGCGTGCGCGACAGGATCGGCTCCAGGCTCGGGTGGGCGTACGTCACCGGCTCGCGGCCGCGCCGGCGGCGGACGTAGGGATGCACCATGTCGCCGACGATCGGGCCCGGGCGGATGATGGCGATCTGCACCACGAGGTCGTAGAAACGCTCGGGATGGATGCGCGGCAGCGTCGCCATCTGGGCGCGGCTCTCCACCTGGAACACGCCGATCGTGTCCGCGCGCTGGAGCATGCCGTACACGGCCTTGTCGTCGGCGGGCAGGTGCGCGAGGTCGACCACCCCGCCCGTCTCGCTCACGAGCGCGATGGATTCCTGGAGCACCGACATCATCCGAAGACCGAGAAGATCCACCTTCACGATGCCGAGCGCGGCGCAATCGTCCTTGTCCCACTGCACGACCACGCGGCCCGGCATCGTGGCCGGCTCGAGCGGCACCACGTCGTCGAGTCGGCCGGCGGCGATGACCATGCCGCCCGAGTGCTGGCCGAGATGCCGGGGGAGATCTTGAAGCCGCGTCCAGAGGGCGGCGAACTTGCGGATGCGCGGATGCCGCGTGTCGCAGCCCGCCTCCTGCAGGTGGCGTGTCAGCACCGCCTGCGGATCCTGGTAACCCCAGTTCTCGACGAGCCCGGCGAGCCGGTCCTGCATGTCGCCGGGCAGCCCGAGCGCCTTGCCGACTTCGCGGGCGGCGCTGCGCCCGCGGTACGTGATGACGTTCGCCGTCATCCCTGCGCCGAGCCGGCCGTAGCGCCGGTACACGTACTGGATGACCGTCTCGCGCCGCTCGCCGCTCGGCAGGTCGAGGTCGATGTCCGGCCACTCGCCGCGCGACTCCGAGAGGAAACGCTCGAAGAGCAGCTCCATCTTCACCGGATCGACGGCCGTGATGCCGAGCGCATAGCAGACCGCGCTGTTGGCGGCGGAGCCGCGGCCCTGCACGAGGACGTCGTTGGCGCGGCAGAACTCCACGATGTCCCAGACGATGAGGAAGTAGCCGGCGAGATCGAGCCGGCCGATGATCTCCAGCTCGTGGGCGACCTGCCGCTGCACCCGCTCGACGAGCGGGCCGGCGGCGCCGTATCGCGCGCGCACGCCGCGCGCGACGAGGTCGCGCAGGTGCGCCTGCACGCTCTCGCCGGGCGGCAGCGGGAAGTCGGGAAAGCGATAGCCGAGATCCTTGAGCGTGAAGCCCAGGCGCAACGCCAGCTCGCCGCCGGCGGCCACGGCCTCGGGCAGGTCGCGGAACGCCGCCGTCGTCGCCGCGCCGTCGCGCAGGCCGCGCTCGGCGTTCGCCAGCAGCCGGCGGCCCGCGTGATCGAGGTCGGTCTTCTCCCGGATGCACGTGAAGACGTCGGCCACGGCGCGGCCGCCGGGGCGCGCGTAGAGCGGCTGGTTGGCGGCCAGGAGCGGCACGCGCGCGGCGCGCGCCAGCGCCACCAGCCGCTCGAGATCGCGCTCCTGCGCGCGGTCGAAGTGGCGCTGCACCTCCACGAAGACGCTGGCGCGGCCGAAGATGCCGACCAGCCGGTCGAGGATCGCTCTCGCGGCGTCGCGATCGCCCGCGCGCACCGCGGCGGCGAGGGGCCCGCGCGCGCCGCCGGTGAGGCACACGAGACCGTTCGCCGAGGCTTCGAGGTCCTCGAGGCTGATCGCGGCCTTGCCCTTGGGCGCGCCGAGCTTGGCGCGCGTGATCAACCGGCAGAGGTTCTGCCAGCCCTCGCGATCCTCGACCAGCACGGGCAGCCGCGCGCCGCCGGCGAGCGTCAGCTCGCTGCCGACGAGCGGGCGGATGCCCGCGTCGACCGCGGCGCGATGGAAGCGCGGCGCGCCGTAGACGCCGTCGCGGTCCACGAGCGCCAGCGCCGGCATGCCACGCCGCGCCGCCTCCGCCACCAGCGCCTCCGGCTGGTCCGCGCCCTCGAGAAACGTGAACGCCGACTGCGCGTGCAGCTCGACGAACATCACGCTGCCTGCGACCGGCGGGCACGGCCGGCGGCAGCCCCCACTCGACCACGCAAATCGACGATGGGTTGCGCCTGTCGACGTGCACCGATTCGCAGCCGTGTCCGACGCAGTACCCGAAACACGGGTCTCGTGGGGGCTGCCGCCGGCCGCGCCCGCCGATCGCAGCGCCCCGACATCGCCTCGGCGGTGACGATGAATGTGGTGGGGGCTGGGGTCGGCCGACGGGGGTGCGAGCGATGGGCACCGGGGCTGCCCCCGTTCGACCACGCAAATCGACAGTACGGTGCGCCTGTCAACGTGCACCGATTCGCAGCCGTGTCCGACGCAGTACCCGAAACACGGGTCTCACGGGGGCTGCCCCGGTGCCCATCGCTCGAGGCTCGCGCTGTTCGACCGCAGAGGCCGATAACGCTAGTCATAGACGCCGTCGAGGTACCACTCACCGGAACGCAGCTCGCGCGCGAGCCGACACACGGCGCCGTCCGAGAGCGCCACGTCCCACTCGTCGCGCGCCCAGGCGCCGGCGTCCCACCACTCGCCCGACACGCGCCACGGCCCCGCGCATCCGATCACGCGCGCCTCGGGCCCGAGGGCCCCGCAAACGACGGCGGGCCGGCGCTCGCCGTCCGTGGCCACGCTCACGCGACGCGGGGGGCGCAGCCGACGCAGCGCCAGCACGGCGTCGCCCGTGTCCCTGCCCGTCTCCGGCACGAGATTCGGCTCGAACCGCGCCGGCACGAACGCGTCGGGCCGGTGCGAGTCGGTGAGCGCGACGGCGCCGACGCCATCGGCGCCCACCAGCGTGACGAGCCGCGCGAGCACCGTGGCCAGGTCGCGCTGCGCTGGCGGCGCCGCGCGCCCGAGCTCACCGGCGACCGCGCGGCACGGAATGACGTTCGCCTGGAGCGCCACCGCGGTGACGGCGCCCTGGGGCGGCCGCGCGCCGAGGTCGTGCTCGAGCAGCGTCAACAGCGGGCGGGGCGCGACCATCGGGCACGCCAGCGCGAGCGTGCGCGCGTGATGGCCGCCGCCGGCGAGGGCCAATCGCAGCTCGAGCGCGTCGGCCACGAGATACGCGGCCGACAGACGCGCGGTCAATCGCTCCACGACCCGCCCGAGCACGGTGACGAGCGGTCCGAGCGCGTCGATCTCCCAGTCGAGCTCCTGCGCCTCCTCCCAGAACGGCGGCGGCGCCCATGAGGTCCACGGAGCCGGGTCGTCCACCCCGCGCGCGAGATCGTGGGCGACGAGCCCCATCGAGCCGAGACGGGCGGCCAACGCGGCGCGGGGCAGCCGGGCGAGCTCTCCCAGCGTGGCCACGCCCCAGCGCGCGAGTGCCTGCGCGATCTCGTCCGACCAGTCGAGCGTCGCCACCGGCACCGGCGCCAGCGCGTCGGCCTCGCCGTCCGGAATGATGACACCCAGCCCGGCGCGTGCGGCGATGCGCCCGGCCGCGCGCGTGCCCGCAACACCGACGCGCGCGGGCAGGCCGACCGCGCGCGCGGCGCGGCCCAGCCGCTCCGCGACGGCGGCGTCGCCGCCGAGCAGCCGTCCGAGGCCAGCGACGTCGACGTGGACGAGCCCCGGGGCGACGTCCTCCAGCCGGGGAGAAACGCCGTAGCACGCGTCGAGCAGCGCGCGGCGCGCCGCGTCCGCGCAGGCCGCCGACGCCGGACGACGGACGAGCTGGGGGCAGCGCGCCACCGCCTCCGCCTCGGGGATCCCCGCGCGAATACCGTGCTCGCGCGCCGCCGCGTTGGCCTCGACCACGCGAGTGGCGGGCGCGGCGCCCGTGACCACAGCCAGCGGCCGCTCGCGCAGCGAGGGCTCCGCGCGCTCGGCGGCCGCCGCCGCGAAGGCCTCGACCCAGACGCACGCCACGCGGCTCACGTGCCTGGCCCTCCCCGTGGCCACCCCTGAGCTATGCCGTCCACCACTGCGGCTCGGCCAGCGTCTCGGGCGGCGGCGAGGACGCACCCTGGTTGCGGATGATTTGAACGCACGTGCTCATGCCCACCAGCCGCGTCGGGGCGCGCCGGGAGCCGGCCCACGCCAGCGTGTCGCGCCGCGTGCGCACGGCGAGCGTCGCGCCGGCGCCCGCGACGCGCCGCCGGCCGACCAACAGCAGCGCCACCCCCGCGCGCCGCGCGGCCTGGCGCAGGCGAAAGGCGGCGCCGAGCGACACGCGCGGCGGCGTCTCGCCGGCGTCGAGGGCCACGAGCGCAAAGCCCGGACAGCGCGTGAGCAGATCGGTCGCGGCCAGCGCAGCGGCGCGACGTCCGCCGCAGCGCACCCACAGCAATCGCGAGAGCACGACACCCGCGCGGGCCGCGGACGCGGGATCGAACGCGCCGTCGGCGTCCACGAGCGCCGCGATCCCTCCGGTCGCAGTAACGTCGCGCAGGCACGCGGTCATCAAACTCGTGCGGCCCGACGACAACTCGCCGACGATTTCAGTGATCGTCCCCTCCCGTATCCACGAAGTCCGCGTCATGGTCTTGAGGCTAAACACGAGTTGAGTGGTCTGCAAGTCGTAGATGTCGTATCCGAAGGGATCTGCACCCCCTACATCCGGGGGTGTGCAGCCCGTCGCAGCGACGTGTTGCGGAGGCAGTCCATGGCCTCGCGCTTGCCCCCTTTCCCTCGGAAAACAACAGCGGGAGAGGGTTCATGGCCAAGCAGATCGGCTACGCCGTCGTCGGCGCAGGGCCGTTCGTCGAGCGCGCGCTGCTCCCGGCCTTCGCGCGCGCGGGAGGAGAGACGCGGCTGGCCGCCATCGTTTCCGCCGACCGCACCCGCGCTCACGCGCTGGCTCGGGAGCACCGCGCGACGGGCTATCACTACGACGAATTCCGGCAGGCCCTGCAGCGCGAAGACGTCCAGGCCGTCTATCTCGCGCTGCCCAACTCGCTGCACTGCGACTACCGCAACCACCGTCGGATCCTCGTCGTGGACGGCCGCGTCGGCTTCACCGGTGGCTCCGGCGTGAGCGGCAAGTGGATGGGCAACGGTCGCGTCGAGCACCACTGGCGCGACACGGACATTCGGATCCAGGGGCCGGCGGTCGAATACCTGCAGGCCGCCTTCGTCGAGAGCTGGCTGGAGGCGACGGGCGTCGTGCTCGGCGGCGAGCCGTACTTTCCGCGGCCGATCGAGCCGAGCGGCGAGGTCTACGCGCAGGTCGTGAAGAGCTCGCCGGCGGCGGGCAGCTTCGCGATGTACACGACCTTCCTGCTCGCCGTCAACTCGGCGCAGCGCTCGATCCATATCACCAATCCGTACTTCGTGATCGACGAGCGGATGCGCGACGCGCTGCTGGCCGCGCGGCGACGCGGCGTGCGCGTGCTGGTGCTGGTCCCGGGCGCCATCGACCACAACATCGTGCGGCAGGCGAGCCGGCGCCAGTTCGGTGATCTTCTGAGAGCGGGGATCGAGATCTACGAGTACCTGCCGGCGCTGCTGCACAGCAAGACGATGGTCATCGACGGCATCTGGGCGACGATCGGGAGCACCAACCTCGACAACCGCTCGTTCGCGGTGAACGACGAGCTGAACGTCATCGTCTACAATCGCGGGGTCGCGCAGCGGCTCGAGAGCGTCTTCTCCGACGACATCGCTCACTCGCGCCGGGTGACGTTGAAGGAGTGGAAGAGCCGCGGGCTCACCGCCCGGCTGCTCGAGACCCTGGCCCTGCCGATCCGCGACCTGTTGTAGATGGGGGGCCACGAGGGCCCCCCATACCCCCCAACGCTCGGAAGCGCCCCGGGGAACCCGGGCGCTCCTCGATGGCGCGCTCCCCAACGCTCGGAAGGGCCCTGAGGGAACCCGGGGCGCTCCTCGATGGCGCGCTCCCCAACGCTCGGAAGCGCCCTGGGGGACCCGGGGCGCTCCTCGGTCACGCGCCCCCAAACGCTCGGAAAACGCCCCGGGGAACCCGGGGCGCTCCTCGATGACGCACGACCGCTTGCGATTAGATCCGCGCGCGGCCGGGCAGCACCAGGCGAGCAAACTTTGTCACTCTACGGTAATCCTCTTCCCTCGCCAAGCGTGAATCCCTCGCCAAGGGCGAATCGAGGTTGGCATGGCCTTCGCTTCGAGCGGGAGCATGAGCCTCTGCGCATCGTGCGGTCTGCAGCTCTCGGGCGACGCGGGCCTGTGCCCGCATCATCACTGCGTCTACGGTGACGACTGGGCGGTCGCGAACAGGATCATGTGTGACTTCTTCCATCGGAGGAAAGTCCCGCCGCGTCTGACGCAGCCCGAGCGCGACGACGACTTCTGGGCCCACACGGGCGAAGCGGCGTAGGTCCCGGCGTCACACCGCCGCCGCGGTCGGCGCCTCTGGCGCGCGGACCGGCAGCATGGCGCCCGGCGCGTAGAAGGACGACTCCCCCAGCCCCTGCACGCAGTCGCGCGTGAACTCGATGAGGTGGTGGCTGACCAGGGCCACGTGGATCAGCGACTCGATCTTGCCGGCCTTGAGCGCGGGCCACGCCATCGGCCAGAACGTGCGCCGGTAGCGACCCAGCACGCCGACGTTCCAGAACAGCCGCGCGAGGATGCCCAGGCCCATGCGAAGGTTGGCCCAGGAGGCGCGCTGCGCGTTCGCCGGATAGTCCTTCCGCCGCGCGTAGGTGTGCTCGACCTGATATGCGAAGCGCGCGTAGAGCGCCTCCGGCTCGTAGGCGGCGGTGATGCAGCGCCGCCACATGTCGATGACCGTCGCGTAGGGCAGCCGGAAGGCGACGTTCGACTCGCGGCCGGCCTCGGGCACCAGGCGACCCTCCGCCTCCAGGCGCCGCCAGAGCGGCGTCTTCGGCAGCGCGTAGAGCACGTTGATGGTCAGGAGCGGGATCCGCGACTCGCGGATGAACCCGATGATGTGGTCGACCGTCTCGAGCGTGTCCGTGTCGAGGCCGAGGATGATTCCCGAGACGACCTCGAGGCCGTGGGCGTTGATGCGCTCGACGGCCTCGAGGATCGGCATCCGGAGATTCTGGTCCTTGGACATGAAGCGCAGCGCCTGCGGCTCCGGCGTCTCGATGCCGCAGAACACCGTGATGAACCCCGCCTCGCGCATCAGCGCCAGCACCCGCTCGTTCTTGGCGATGTTGAGCGTGGCCTCGCAGGCGAAGCGCAGCGGATACCGGTTGCGCTCCTGCCACGCCACCAGATGCGGCAGCAGCTCCAGCGTTGCCTTCTGGTTGCCGATGAAGTTGTCGTCGACGAAGTACACGGACGTGCAGCCGGCGGCGGCGATGAGATCCAGCTCGCGGCAGATCTGCTCGGGCGTCTTCAATCGTGGATTTCGCCCGTAGAGCGCCGGGATGTCGCAGAACTCGCACGCGTACGGGCAGCCGCTCGAGAACTGGATGTTGGCGATGAAGTACTCGCGCAAGCGGATCAGCTCGTACGCCGGCGTCGGGAACGCCGCCAGCGGCAGGCGCTCCGCCGTCTCGCACCGCAGCTGGTGGCGCGGGCGCCCGTCGTGGTGATCGAGGTACTCGATCAGCTGGTCGGTGGCGTCGCCCAGTTCGCCCAGGTGCAGCACGTCCGCGTCGGGATAGTACTCGGGGCAGGCCGACACGGAGGGACCGCCGAGGACGATGGGCCGGCCGTGGGCGTGGGCGCGCGCGATCACGTCGTGGATGCGCGGCCGCTGCACGTGCATGCCGGAGACGAAGACGGCGTCGGCCCAGCGGAAGTCGTCATCGGTCGCCGCGCGCGAGTTCTCGTCGACGAATCGGACGTCCCACGCCTCGGGCAGATACGCGGCCACCGCGAGCAGCCCCTGGGGCGGCATGAACGCGCGCACGCGCCCGCCGAAGAACGGGTACGCGTGCTGGAAAGTGCCGAACGAGCGAGCGTAGACCGGATACACGCAGAGGATCCTGCGCCGCGCGGCCGGGGTGTAGGGCGTGCGCATGGGACTCGATTTCGAGGATACCATTATGGCCCAAGGGAGGACCGGTCCATGGATCTCGCATCCGTTCGTGCCGTCGTCACCGGCGGCGCCTCCGGCCTCGGCCGCGCCACCGCCGCGCGGCTGGCCGGCGCCGGCGCGCGCGTCGCCATCCTCGACCGTCCCGCCTCGCCGGGCGCGGACGTGGCGCCGCCGTCTTCACGCCCGCCGACGTCACCAGCGCCGCCGAGGTCGCCGGCGCCCTCGACGCCGCGCGCGGCCGGCTCGGCGCCATCAACGTGCTCGTGAACTGCGCGGGCATCGGCACGGCCATGAAGACGCTCGGCAAGGCGGGCCCGGCCAAGCTCGAGGAGTTCACGCGCGTCATCAGCGTGAATCTGATCGGCACCTTCAACTGCATCCGCCTTGCCGCCGTCCACATGGCGCAGAACGCGCCGAGCGGCGACGGCGAGCGCGGTGTCGTGATCAACACGGCGTCGGTGGCGGCCTTCGACGGCCAGATCGGCCAGGCGGCTTACTCCGCCTCCAAGGGCGGGATCGTCGGCATGACGCTGCCCGTGGCGCGCGACCTCGCCGAGCTGGGCGTCCGCGTGGTGACGATCGCGCCGGGCATCTTCGAGACGCCGCTGCTCGGCACGCTGCCCGAGCCCGTACGCGCCTCGCTCGCCAAGCAGGTGCCGTTCCCGTCGCGGCTCGGCCAGCCCGACGAGTACGCCGCGCTGGCCTGCCACATCATCACGAACGTGATGCTCAACGGCGAGACGATCCGGCTCGACGGCGCCATCCGGATGGCGCCGCGCTGACACCCGCGCGCGATGAGACGGGCGCGGCGCTCGAGCACGGCGCACACGGGCTGGTCGGCGATCTCGGGCCGGATCCGCGTCGTGGACTACCGGCAGGAGCGCCGGCTGATCGTCAGGGGCGCCATCCTGTCGGCCTATCCGCTCGACGGCGACTGGTCGGCGATCGAGCGCGAGTACTGGTGGCAGGGCGTGGCGGCCGTGCGCTTCCCGCCGGAGCCGAGCGTGCTGCTGGTCGGCCTCGGGGGCGGCACGCAGGCCCACCTCGTCCACCGCTGCACGACGCCGCGCCTCGTGACCGCGATCGAGCGCGATCCCGTGATCCTCGACGTCGCGCGCCGCTGGTTCGGCCTCGCCGACCTCGGGCCGATGGAGTTCTACTGCGGCGACGCCGAGACGGTGGCGGCGGCGCTGCAGGCTGCCGGCCGGCGCTTCGACTTCGTGATGGAGGACGCCGCCTACGCCGACATGGAGCGCTCGCGCCCCGTGGTGGAGGCGCTGGTGCCCCTGGTCGCCGCGGACGGCACCCTCGTCGTCAACCGCCATCGCCGCGGCGACGCCGGCTCCCTCGTCCGAATGCTCCGCCGCCGCTTCGACTCCGTCCGCACCCAACGCGTCCGCCGCGAAGGCGAAAACGTCCTGATCTACGCCTCGCGTCCCCGCACCGCCTGATCGAGGAGCGCCCCGGGTCCCCCGGGGCGTGACGAGCGTTGGGGGGCGTGGGGGGCCATTTCGGGGCCCCCCACGTTCATAGACCCGTGTTTCGGGTAATGCGTCGGATCCGGCTAGGAATCGGTGCTCGATGACAGGCGCACCGTAGCGTCGATTTGCGTGGTCGAGTGGGGGCGGCCCGGCCCCCGCTCGCGAGGCTCGCGCCGCGCGGCGCGAGGGATCAGGTCTTGAGCTTCTTGTAGCGGAGACGGTGAGGGCGCTCGGCCTCCGCGCCGAGGCGCTTCTTGCGGTCCGCCTCGTAGTCGGCGTAGTTCCCCTCGAACCACACCACGCGTCCCTCGTCCTCGAAGGCGAGCATGTGCGTGGCGACGCGGTCGAGGAACCAGCGGTCGTGGCTGATGATGACGGCGCAGCCGGCGAAGTCGAGCAACGCGTCCTCGAGGGCGCGGAGCGTGTCGACGTCGAGGTCGTTGGTGGGCTCGTCGAGGAGCAGCACGTTGCCGCCGGCCGTCAGCACCTTGGCCAGGTGCAGCCGGTTGCGCTCGCCGCCCGAGAGCTCCCCCACCCGTTTCTGCTGGTCGGTGCCTTTGAAGTTGAACGACGCGACGTAGGCGCGCGACTGCATGCTGCGGCCGGCGACGGTCATGAGGTCCAGCCCGCCCGAGATCTCCTCCCAGACCGTCTTCTTGGCCTCGAGCGCGTCGCGGCTCTGGTCGACGTAGGCGAGCTCGACGGTCTCGCCGACGCGCAGCGCGCCCTTGTCCGACGTTTCCTGGCCCACGATCATCCGGAAGAGCGTCGTCTTGCCGGCGCCATTGGGGCCGATGACGCCCACGATGCCGCCGCGCGGCAGCTTGAACGAGAGGTCCTCGATCAGCACGCGGTCGCCGTAGCCCTTGTCGACGTGGTCGGCCTCGACGACGACGTCGCCGAGCCGCGGGCCGTTCGGGATGGCGATCTCGAGCTTCTCGAAGCGCTGCTCGAACGACTCGCTCAGCAGCGCGTCGTACGCAGCCAGCCGCGCCTTGCTCTTGGCCTGGCGCGCGCGTGGCGCCATCCGCACCCACTCCAGCTCGCGGGCCAGCGTGCGCCGGCGCGCGACGTCGGCCTTTTCCTCCTGCGCGAGCCGGCGCTCCTTCTGCTCGAGCCAGGAAGTGTAGTTGCCCTCCCACGGGATGCCGTGGCCGCGGTCCAGCTCCAGGATCCACTTGGCGACGTTGTCGAGAAAGTACCGGTCGTGCGTGATGGCGACCACGGTGCCGGGGTATTCGTCGAGGAAGCGCTCCAGCCACGCCACCGACTCCGCGTCGAGGTGGTTGGTCGGCTCGTCGAGCAGCAGCATGTCGGGGCGCGAGAGCAGCAGCCGGCAGAGAGCGACGCGGCGCCGCTCGCCGCCGGAGATCTTCGCCACGTCGGCGTCTCCCGGCGGCACCCGCAGCGCGTCCATCGCCATCTCGACCGTGCGGTCGAGGTCCCACGCGTTCGCCGCGTCGATCTTGTCTTGCAGGCGCGCCTGCTCCTCGAGCAGCTTCGCCATCTCGGCGTCCGACAGCGGCTCGCCGAGCTTCGCGGAGACCTCCTCGAAGCGGGTGAGGAGCGCGCGCGTCTCCGCCACGCCTTGCTCGACGTTGCCGCGCACGTCCTTGTCGGCCTCGAGCTGCGGCTCCTGCGGCAGGTAGCCGATGCGCAGGCCGTCGGCGGGAAACGCCTCGCCGAGGAAGTCGCGGTCGACGCCGGCCATGATGCGCAGCAGCGACGACTTGCCGGCGCCATTGGCGCCGAGCACGCCGATCTTCGCCCCGTGGAAGAACGAGAGATAGATGCCGCGCAGGATCTCCCGCTTGGGCGGGACGACCTTGCGAAGATCCTTCATGACGAAGGCGTATTCCCCGGCCATTTTTCATGGGGGCCCCGAAATGGCCCCCACCCCCCCATCGTTCGGACCGCCCCGGCATAGCCGTGGCGGTCCTCTATTTGAAGCTTACTTCAGGCTGCTCCGAGCAAGCGGCGGTGCTCCGGCATCATGCAGCGATCCTGGACCACACGGATCCCCGCGCGAGCGAGCGTCTCCGCGGCGGCGTCGTTGCGGATGCCGAGCTGGAACCACACCACCGACGGCTTCCACGGCAGCCGCGCGATCTCCGCCGCGTGACCCGGCAAGAATTGAGGGCGGCGGAAGATCTCGACGACGTCGGCGGGCTCGCGCAGGTCGGCCAGCGTGGCGGCGACCGCCTCGCCGAGGATGGGCTCGTCGGTTCGCGTCGGGTTGACGGGCAGCACGCGGTAGCCGCGGGCCTTCAGATATGCCGGCACGTAGTACGCCGGCTGCGTCGGCTCACCCTTCGCGCCGAGCACCGCGATCGTCCGCGCCTCGCGCAGGATGCGCGCGATGCCAGCGTCGTCGTCCACGAGATTGGCTCGCCAGTCCATACGAGGGGTCAGCCTCTCACGAGCCGCCGAGGGCTGCAATGATTTCGCCGCCGAACGCCTCCGCCCGCCAGCGCCGCACGCCCTCGACCGAGGCCAGCTCCTCGACCGTGCGCGGCGCCGCCTCCGCGATCTGACCGATGATCCGGTTCGGCAGCAGCACACCGGGCTCGAGTCCGATGCGCTCGGTCGCCCCCGAGCGCCACTTGCGCAGCGCCTCGACGCGCCGGCTCACCACGCCGGGAATGCGCGGGCGCGGGCGATGCGGCCACTGCGGCAGATCCGCGTCCGGAAGAACGAGCGCGCGCTCGACGGCGGCCGCCAGCGCCTGCCCCCAGCGGCCCAGCACGCGTGACGTGACGCCGGGCAGCGTCGCGAGGGCCGCGGTGTCCCGCGGCGCCGCGCGTGCGATCGCCAGGAGAATCTCCTCCGACAGGATCTTGAACGGCGGACGGTCCGCCGCGCGTGCCAGCGACTCGCGCAGCGCCCACAGCTCGCGCAGGATGGCGAGCCCCCGCGGTGACAGCTCGCGAGCGCCCTTGACGCCGAGGTACGCGTCGGGGTCGACGACGCGCTCCGGCACGATCTGCGCGGCGAGCGCCGCGCACTCCTCCTCCACCCAGCCGAGCCGCCCGCGCGCGCTCAGCTCCTGGGTGAGACGCTCCTTCAGCGCGAACAGATGGCGCACGTCGGCCGCCGCGTAGTCGAGCTGCGCGGGCGTCAAGGGCCGGGCCGACCAGTCGTCGCGCTGGCGCGAGGGCGGCAGGGTGATGCCGAGCCAGGCGGTGATCAACGTGTCGAGCCCGAGCGAGGTGCCGCCGAGAAAGCGCGCGGCGATCGAGGTGTCGAAGATCGAGCGGAACGCGAAGCCGTACCTGCGCTTGAGGTGGGAGAGGTCGTTGTCGCCCGCGTGCACGACGACCACCGGCGAATGTTCCGCGAAGACCGGCGCCAGCGGCGTGAGGTCGGGCAGCGCGAGCGGGTCGACGAGCCAGACGCCGTCGGGCGTCGCCAGCTGGACGAGCGACAGGCGCTCGGGATAGTGATGGAGGCTGTCGCCCTCGGTGTCGAGCGACACCTCGGGCGCCGCGGCAAGCGCACGGGCCGTCGCCGCCAGCGCGGCGGCGTCAGCGGTCCAGATGGGAGCGCTCAGCGCCGGCGGTCGAGGATCGAGCGCTCCATGCGCTCGAAACGGCGGCGCAGCGGCTCGAGGCTTTCGTCGTGCGTGATGACGTACAGCTCGTTCGCATGGATCGCGGCGAGCACCATGTCGGCCACGGTCTCGGGCGAGAGATGCCGCCCGATCAGCTGCATCGGCTCCGCCCGCTCCGCGCGCTCGTTGCGGAGCGCGGCGGGCCGGCTGCGCTCGGAATCGCGGATGCGTGTCTCCACGCCCAGCGGGCAGAGCACGGAGACGCCGATCCTGTGGGGCTTGAGGTCCTTCACGAGCGTCTCGGACAGGCCGACCACGGCGTACTTGGACGTGTTGTAGACGCCGAGCCCCTTGCTGGCGATGAGGCCCGCCATCGAGGCGGTGTTGACGATGTGGGCGGGCTCGCCGCGCGCGATCATGCGCGGCACGAACGCCTCCACCCCGTGAATGACGCCCCAGAGATTGACGCCGAGCACCCACTGCCAGTCGCGGTGCGTCGCCGTCTCGAGCCCGCCCCAGGCGGCCACGCCGGCATTGTTGCAGAGCACGTGCACGGCGCCGAACGTCTCGAAAGCGCGCGCGGCGAGCGTCTGCACCTGGGCGAGCTCGGTGACGTCGGTGCGCACGGCGAGCGCCTTGACGCCGAGCGCCTGCGCCTCGCCGGCCACCGCCGCCATCCCCGGCTCGTCGACGTCGGCCACGACGACGTTGGCGCCCTCACGCGCGAACCGCAGCGTCAGCGCGCGTCCGATGCCGCTCGCGCCACCCGTCACCACGGTCGTCCGCCCCCGTAGCTCCACGTCCGCCTCCGGTTAATCCTCCAGAATCGGCCGGAGCACCGTCTCCAGGGTGTCCGCGTCGGCAGGCTTGCGCAGGAAGGCGGCGAACCCGGCGGCCTCGGCCCTCCCCACGGTATCCGGGCTGGCATCGCCGGTCAATGCGACGATGGCGGGCGGGCGGCCCGCGGACATCGCCGCCACGCGCGAGGCGAAGTCGAAGCCTTGGATGCCGCCGAGATGGAGATCGAGGATGACCACGCGCGGGCGCGTGCGGCGGATGAGCTCCAGCGCCGCCTCGCCCGACTCCGCCATGAGCACGCGCGAGCCGGGGAAGAGGACGGTCAGCAGTTCGCCGAGCGCATGGCGGGTATCCGAGTCGTCTTCGACGACCAGGATCGGACCCATGTTGGACTCAGCGCGGCCGCAGCGTGACCCGCCCGGCCGCCGCGTCGAACGTGACCGTGAACGCGTCCAGAACGTCGCGACCGAGCAGGCCGTCGATCGACTCGCCGGGCACCGGGTGCACGATCACCGAGAGCGGCCCCACCCGGGCGCCCGCCACGTCGAGGCGCGGGACGGCGACGAGCGTGGCGGGGGCCGTGCCCGTCACGCCCGTGATGCGGATGGGCGTGCCGGACGCCGGGTCGATACCCGCGCGCGCCAGTGCCGCGGGCGCGATCACGGTGCGGTCGGCGCCCGTGTCGAGCAGCAGGCTCAGCAGCACGCCGTTGAGGCGCGCCTCGACGACGACGGGCGCGCCGCCCGAGAGCGGCAGGACGAGGCCCGACGGCGCGGGAGCGGCCGGCGGCGCGGGGCGCGCCGCGGGATGACCGATGTCGACGGCGTCGGCGCGGTACGCCTCGGGGATCGACTCCGGATCGCCCGTGTAGTGGATGGTGCCGTCGGCCGCCGTCCAGCGGAAGAGCGCGGCCGCCGCCGGCGTGGCAATGGCCAGTACGAGCAGCGCGACGAGCGCGGCGCGCCTCACGCCGGGTCCCTACGCGACGACCTTCCGCGCGCGAAGGTCTGCGATCGTGGCGCCGCTATAGCCGTGCTCGGCCAAGATGTCGTCGGTGTGCTCGCCGCGCATCGGCGCATGGCGCCGGACGCCCGGCGTCATGTCCGAGAACGAGAGCGGCATGCCGACGACAGGAATCTCGCCGAGCCGGGGGTGGACGACGCGCCGGATCGTCGGCCGGGTCGCGGTCTGGGCGTCGTTGAGCACCTGGTCCACGGTGTTCACGGGCGTGGCGGGGACGTCCGCCTTCTCCAGCAGCTTCAGCAGCGCCTCGCGGTCGTGCCCCGCAATGGCGTCGCCCACGCGCTGCTCGAGCTCGACCCGATGCTTCACGCGCTCGATGTTGGTCGCGAAGCGCGGGTCGTCGGCCATGTCGCCGAGGCCGAGCGCCACCGCCAGCCGGCGCCAGAGCCGGTCGTTGGCGCCGGCGATGAACACCCACTGGCCGTCACCGCAGCGGAAGTTGCGGTACGGCGACAGCGACGGGTGCGCCGAGCCGAGGGCCTTCGGAACGGTGCCGGCGAGCAGGAAGCCCTCGGCCTGGAAGTTCAGCAGTCCGAGCGCCGTCTCGAGCAGCGAGCCGTCCACGCGCTGGCCGCGGCCGGTGCGGTCGCGCAGCCGCAGGGCGCCGAGCACGCCGAACGCGCACAGGATGCCCGTCGTCAGATCGAGGAACGAGACGCCGCAGCGGACGGGTGCGCCGCCGGGCTCGCCGGTGATCGACATGATGCCGCTGAACGCCTGCATGAGCGCCTCGTAGCCGGCGCCCTCGGCGCGCGGGCCCGTGCGGCCGAAGGCCGAGACGGAGCAGTAGACGAGCCGCGGGTTCTCCCGCGCGAGCCCCTCGTAGCCGAGGCCGAACTCCTCCATCGTTCCCGTGCGGAAGTTCTCGATGAGGACGTCGGCCTTCGCGGCGAGCCGGCGCACGAGGGCGACCCCGTCCGGCTCCTTCAAGTTGACGGCGATGCCGCGCTTGTTGCGGTTGTTGACGAGGTACCCGGCGGACTCGCCGTCCTTGTGCGGCGGCCACGTGCGTGACTCGTCGCCCACGCCCGGATCCTCGACCTTGATCACGTCGGCGCCGAGGTCGCCGAGCAGCGCGCCGCAGTACGGACCGGCCAGCACGCGGGAGAGGTCCACGACACGGATGCCATCGAGCGACAGCGGCGTCTGCGGGGTCGGGGTACTCATGTGCGCTACTATACTCAATATATGACGCGTTTCGCCGACGCCCTCGCACGCCGCATCCTGGTGCTCGACGGCGCGATGGGGACGATGATCCAGGCCGCCGGCCTCGGCGCCGCCGACTTCGGCGGCGAGCGCTACGAGGGCTGCAACGAGCACCTGAACCTCACGCGGCCCGACGTCATCCGCGGCATCCACGCGGCCTACCTCGAGGCCGGCGCCGACGTCGTGTCCACCAACACCTTCGGCTGCGCGCCGTACGTGCTCGCCGAGTACGACCTCGCCGACCGCGCCCACGCGCTGTGCCTGGCCGCGGCGCGGCTGGCGCGCGACGCCGCCGGCGACCGGTACGTGGTCGGGGCCATGGGCCCGTCCACGCGCTCGATCACGGTCACGCGCAACGTGACGTTCGACGAGGTCGCCGCCGCCTACGAGGTCCAGGCGGCCGGGCTCCTGGCCGGCGGCGTCGACGCGCTGTTGCTCGAGACGGCGCAGGACACGCTGAATCTGAAAGCCGCGGCGCTCGGGGTCCTCCGAGCGCGGCGCGCCGCCGGTAGCGACGACGTGCCCCTCATGGTCTCAGCGACGATCGAGCCGATGGGCACCATGCTCGCCGGCCAGGGCGTCGAGGCACTCTACGTCTCGCTCCAGCACCTCGGACTGTTCTCGATCGGGCTCAACTGCGCGACCGGCCCCGAGTTCATGACCGATCATCTCCGCTCGCTGGCGGCCATCGCCACCTGCTGGACGAGCGTGTACCCCAACGCAGGGCTGCCCGACGAGCGCGGCCAGTACGGCGAGACGCCGCAGAGCCTGGCTCTCAAGCTCGCCCGCTTCGTCGACGAGCGCTGGGTCAACCTGGTCGGCGGCTGCTGCGGGACGACGCCCGAGCACATCCGCGCCATCGCGCGGCTCGTGGCCGGCAAGCCGCCGCGGGTGCCCGCGACGGCGGAGCCCCAGGGCGTGAGCGGCATCGAGGTGCTCTACCCCGGCGACGACAACCGGCCGATCTTCGTGGGCGAGCGCACCAACGTGATCGGCTCGCGGAAGTTCAAGGAGCTCGTCGTCGCCGACCGGTTCGACGACGCGGCCGAGATCGGCCGCGCGCAGGTGCGCGCCTCCGCCCAGGTGCTCGACGTCTGCCTGGCCAACCCCGACCGCGACGAGGCGGCGGACATGGACCGCTTCATGCGCGAGCTGACCCGGCGCGTCAAGGTCCCGCTCATGATCGACTCCACCGACGCCGCCGTCCTCGAGCTGGCCCTCCGCCATTGCCAGGGCAAGGCCATCGTGAACTCGATCAACCTCGAGGACGGCGAGGAGCGCTTCGAGCGGGTGGCGCCGCTGCTGCGCGCGTACGGCGCCGCCGTCGTGGTCGGCTGCATCGACGAGAACAAGCAGCAGGGCATGGCCGTCACGCGGCAGCGCAAGCTCGCGATCGCCGAGCGCTCGCACGAGCTGCTCACGCGCAAGTACGGGATCCCCGCGCGCGACCTGATCTTCGATCCGCTCGTCTTCCCCGTCGGCACCGGCGACGCGAACTACATCGGCTCTGCGGTCGAGACGATCGAGGGTCTGCGGGCGATCAAGGCCCGCTTCCCGGAGTGCAAGACGATCCTCGGCATCTCCAACGTCTCGTTCGGGCTGCCCCCGGCGGGGCGCGAGGTGCTCAACGGCGTCTTCCTCTATCACTGCACGAAGGCGGGGCTCGACTACGCGATCATCAACACGGAGCGGCTCGAGCGCTACCCCTCGATCCCCGAGGAGGAGCGCCGGCTCGCCGAGGACCTCCTCTACGGCCGCGGCGCCGACCCCGTGGCCGCCTTCGCCGCCCACTTCCGCGACCGCGTGAAGACGGCGGCGCCACGCGAGACGCTGACCCTGGACGAGCGCCTCGCGCGCTACATCGTCGAGGGCAGCCGCGACGGCCTGCTCGAGGACCTCGACGAAAAGCTCGGGGAGGCGGCGCCGCTCGAGATCATCAACGGGCCGCTGATGCGCGGCATGGACGAGGTCGGGCGGCTCTTCAACGACAACCAGCTCATCGTGGCCGAGGTGCTCCAGTCGGCGGAGGCGATGAAGGCGGCCGTCTCCCACCTCGAGCCCCACATGGAGAAGGCGGAGTCCGCCACGCGCGGCGTGATCGTGCTGGCCACCGTGAAGGGCGACGTCCACGACATCGGCAAGAACCTGGTCGAGATCATCTTCGGCAACAACGGCTACCGCGTGATCAACCTCGGCATCAAGGTCCCGCCGGAAGACCTCATCGCCGCCTACCACACGCACAAGCCGGACGCGTTCGGGCTGTCGGGGCTCCTCGTGAAGTCGGCGCAGCAGATGGTGGTGACCGCCCAGGACCTCAAGGTGGCCGGCATCGAGATCCCGCTCTTCGTCGGCGGCGCCGCGCTCACGCGCAAGTTCACCGCCACGCGCATCGCCGCCGAGTACGGCGGGCTGACGCTCTACGCGAAGGACGCGATGGACGGCCTCGATCTCGCCAACCAGCTCTTCTCGGCGGTGACGCGCGAAGGGCTCGTCGAGCGCGTGCGCGCCGAGCAGGCGACGCTGGTCGGCGGCGCCGCGGCCGCCGCCGCGCCCCGCCCGGCGTCGGCGCCCGCGCGCGCGAAGGCGGACGTGCCGCGCGTGCCGCCGCCGGCGCCGCCCGACCTCGACTCGCACGTGCTCCGCCGCGTGCCGCTCGCCCAGATCTATCCGTACCTGAACCTCCAGATGCTCTACGGCAAGCATCTCGGCCTGCGGGGGCTGGTGTCGCGCCTGCTGGAGGACGGCGATCCGAAGGCGCGCGAGCTCCACGACGTGGTCGAGGCGCTGAAGGCGGAGGTGGCGCGCGACGATCTCCTCCGCGCCGACGGCGTCTACCGCTGGTTCCGCGCCCGCGCCGAGGGCGAGAGCGTGCGGCTGTGGGCGCCCGACGGCGCCGAGGCCGCGCGCTTCACCTTCCCGCGCCAGCGCGACGGCGAGCGGCTCTGCCTCGCCGACTACGTCCGCGAGGACGTCGACGACGCCGTCGCGCTCTTCGTCGTCACGTGCGGCGGCGGCGTGCGCGAGCAGGCGCAGGCGTGGAAGGAGCAGGGCGCCTATCTCAAGTCGCACGCGCTGCAGGCCCTCGCCATCGAGTCGGCGGAGGCGTTCGCCGAGATGCTGCACGCGCGGCTGCGCACGCTCTGGGGCTTCCCCGACCCGCCCGACGTGACGATCGCCGACCGCATCAAGGGCCGCTATCGCGGCATCCGGGTGTCGTTCGGCTATCCGGCGTGTCCCGACCTCGGCGACCAGGCCACGCTCTGGCGGCTGCTCCGCCCCGACGCGGAGATCGGCGTGCGGCTCACCGAGGGCTTCATGATGGATCCGGAGGCCTCGGTCTCCGCGCTCGTCTTCCACCACCCCGCGGCGAAATACTTCAAGGCCGACTGATGGCCTCGGCGGCGCGCACCCGCCGCTGGCGCACGCTCGGGCTCGCGGTGGCGGTGATCGTCGTGGTGGGCGGCCTCTTCTGGGCCGCGCCGCAGTTTCTCCACGTCCTCGAGCTGAAGCTCTACGACCAGCACTTCCGACTGCGCGGCGCGCGGCCGGCGCACGCCCAGGTCGCGATCGTGGCCATCGACGGGGCGAGCCTCAGGGCGCACGGCCGCTGGCCCTGGTCGCGCACGGTGATGGCCGACCTGGTCCGACGGCTGACGGCGGCCGGGGCGGCGGTGGTCGCCTTCGACGTCCTGCTGATCGAGCCCGAGGTGAGCGGCGAGCAGCGCGCGGCGGCACGGATCGGCGAGCGGCTCGGCGGCCGCGATCGCGCCGTCGCCGCCGAGCTGGCGCGCATCGCGCGGGAGGCCGATCCCGACGCGCGGCTGGCCGCGGCCCTCCGCGACAACGCGCGCGTGGTGCTGCCCATCAACTTCGTGCTCAGCGTGGTGCCGCGCGAGGCGGTGCCCGAGCGCCAGGGCGCGCCGGCCAAGTCGGCCATCGTCGCGTTCAAGAGCTACGCCGAGCGCGGGATGTTCCCCGCGTTTCACGCCGACGCCGCCGAATTCCCGATCCCGCCGCTGCTCGACGCGGCGGCGGCGCTGGGCCACGTCAACATGCTCCCGGATCCCGACGGCGCCACGCGCTACGACGCCCTCGCCATCGAGTCACGCGGCTACTACTATCCGAGCCTGGCGCTGTCGGCCGTCCGCCTCGCGGCGGGGATCGACCCGTTCGCGGTGAGGATCGAGTTCGGCCGCGCGGTGTGGCTCGGCGACGTGGCCATCCCGGTGGACGCGCGGCTGCGCGTGCTCGTGGATTACGCGGGCCCGACGGGCACCTACCCACACATCCGCGCCGCCGAGATCCTCGCGGGCCGCGTCAGCCCTGAGCGCTTGAAGGACAAAATCGTGTTCGTCGGCGCCACCGCCGAGGGCACCTACGATCTGCGCGTCACGCCCTTCTCACCCGTCTACCCCGGCGTCGAGAAGCACGCCAACATGGCCGCGAACATTCTCGACGGGCGCTTCATCGTCCGCCCGGTGTGGGTGGAGCTGGCAGAGGCCGTCGCCATCGTCGCGCTGCCGCTGCTGCTGGCGCTCGTGCTGCCCGCGCTACGCCCCGGGCCCTCCGCGCTCGTGACGCTGGCGCTCTGGGGTGCGCTCTTCGCCGGCGCGCACGCCGCCTTCCGCCAGGGGCTGTGGGTGCCGCTCGTCTATCCCTCGCTGGCGCTGGTGGTCACCTTCGTCGCGATCACGATCTACCGCATCCTGACCGAGGAGCTGCAGCGCCGCTGGACCAAGCGCGCGTTCCAGCAGTACGTGAGCCCGGAGGTCGTCGAGCGGATCATGCAGGACCCGGCCGGGCTCTCGTTCGGCGGCGAGCTGCGCACGGTGACCGTGCTCTTCTCGGACATCCGCGACTTCACGACCTTCACCGAGAAGCACGATCCGCAGGTCGTGGTGCAGAGGCTGCGCGAGTACCTCACGCGGATGACCGACATCGTGCAGAAGGAAGGCGGCACGCTCGACAAGTACATCGGCGACGCGGTGATGGCCGAGTTCGGCGCGCCCATCGCCTACCCCGACCACGCGCTGCGCGGCTGCCGGGCGGCGCTCGCCATGACGGCGGCCGTCGAGCAGCTCACCGACAAATGGCGCGCCGAGGGCAAGGAGCCGTTCCGCATCGGGCTGGGCGTCAACACCGGCGCCATGGTCGTCGGCAACCTCGGCTCCGAGCAGCTCTTCGACTACACCGTGATCGGCGACGAGGTGAACCTGGGCGCGCGGCTCGAGGCGCTCAACAAGGAGTACGAGACCACCACCCACGTGATCATCAGCGAGGCCACGTACGAGGCCGCGAAGGACGGGATCGAGGCGCGGCCGCTCGGCGAGGTGATGGTGAAGGGCAAGACCCGCCCGGTGGTGGTCTACGAGCTGCTCGGGCTCACCACCACCCCGGGCGGGGCGACGCGCTCAGCCTAGGGACAGGTCGTCAGCGACGACGGCGTGCAGACCGGCTGGCTCTGATTCGCCAGGATGTCGCGGCCGACGCCCGGCGTGCCGCTCGGCGTCCAGTCCGTCGTGTTCACCGGCCCCGGTCCCCCCACGACGGACCTGAAGCCCGTCGCCGTCTGCACCAGCGTGACGTCCTGGCTCGACGGGATGATCGTCACGTTGAACCCGGTGAGCTCCGGCACGTTCGCCGTGCTGGCGTTGCCCGCGTCCAGGATCGCGGGCTGGGCCGCCGGCGCCAGGTTCAAGATCGGCGTCGGCGCGCTCGGCGCGCCCGTCCCGGTCTGGCGCGTGAACTCCCCGCCGACGATGGTGACCTGCTGGCCGTTGCGGCTGACGTAGGTGACGCGCGCGGCCTCGGCCAGCTGTCCCGGCGACGGCAGCGCGAAGACGATCGTCTCGCCCGTCCGTGGATTGTGCGCGACCATCGCGATGGTGCCCCGCACGGCCGCCACGCCGGACGGCGTCGAGATCGTGAAGTTCGACTGACGCGCGCGCGCCAGCTGGACGGCGGTCGCCGAGATCCGCGCGTGCACCTTGCCGGCGACGAGGTAGAAGGTCGCGTTGCGGTCGCGTGTCTGGCGGTCGTACTCGAGCTTGGTGACCACGAACCGCGTGTTCTCGGCCACGAGGATCGTGCTGCCGTCGGGCAGGCTGAGGTCGGCGGAGCTGGCAGCCAGCGCGCGGATCTGGTCACCCTCGACGAGCCGGGTGCCCACGGTGGCCGGCGCCCAGATCCGCTGGCCCTTGGGCAGGACGGACACCTGGCCCGCCACGCGCGCGACCTCGGCGCTCGCCGCCGGAATCTGCGCCTCCGCCTGACCCCACGTCAGCAGCAGGAGAAGTGCAACGACTCCGACTGCGATGGTGCGGGCGCTCGCCTTGGACATGGCCCCTCGCCTCTCCCGTGTGATCCCGCCACCAACGGTGGCGACGCGTTGAAAGTGCCACAAATTTAGCACACTCGGCCTAGGGCCGGGAAATACCGCGCAGGAGCGGCCGCAGCGCCCGGATCTCCCCCTCCAGCCGCTGCAGGCGCCGGCCCACCTCGCGGCCGCGGGCGGCGGGCGTGGCCAGGTAGCCGCGCTCGACGAGGTCGATGAACGCCGCGGCGATCGTATCGGCGTCCCAGGCCCGGCCGCGGCCAGGGTGATACCAGCGATAGACCCAGTTCGACATGCCGAGCAGCGCGAGCACGAGCAGGCGCGGCTCGGCGACGCGAACCTGCCCCGCCCGCGCGGCGCGCTCGACGATCGCGCGCACCGTCCGGTCATAGCGCGCCTTGCGGCGCACGATGTCTTTCTGCAAGCGCGCGGGCAGGCTGCCTTCCTCGCTGAAGAACACGGTGAGGAACGCGCGCTCGGCCACCACCAGGCGGACGTGGTGGCGGATCACCTCGCGCAGCTGCTCGGCCGGCGGCAGGCCGCTCGCGCGGATCGCCGCCAGCCCCGCCTCCGCCAGCGTCATCGTGCGGTGGAAGATCGCGGCGAGCAGGTCCTCCTTCGAGCGGAAGTGGCCGTACACCGTCGCCTTCGACATGCCGAGCCGCCGCGCGAGGTCGTCGAGCGTCGTCGCGCGGTAGCCGCGCGCGCGGAACAGCTCCGCGGCCGTGGTGAGGATCTCGGTCCTCACGAGCGCCCGGCGCGACGTTCGCGCGCGCACGCGGCTCAGTGGTGGCAGGCTACGCAGTCGAGGGGGGCGCGCGTCGCGCGCGCCGCGTTCTCGCGGCGGTGGCACTCGACGCACCAGCCCATCGTGAGCGGACGCGACGGCGGGTGCAGGCCCACCAGGTGCGCGAGGTCGTTCGTGAGCGCGGGTCCGGTGTCGGCGCCCACCACCGGCATTCGCTCGATGGGGCCGTGACAGTCCTGGCAGGCCACGTCCGCCCGGACGTGGGCCTTGTGCGGGAAGTACGTGAACTCCGGGACCTTGAACACGCGCGCCCAGGGGATCGGCGCGCCGCGGCGCGCGTACTCGTGGATCTTGCCGATCTCGGGGTTGTCCGCCACGCCGATGATCTTGTGGCAGCCGACGCACCGCTCGACGGATGGGAGCCCCGCGTACTCCGAGCGCCGCGCGTCGGCGTGGCAGTACTGGCAGGGGATCTGGAACGAGCCGGCGTGGATCACGTGGTTGAAGAAGATCGGCTGCTTCGGCGCGCGCGGCGGCCGCGTGAGCCCCGCCGGTCCGCCGCGGTAGTCCGGCTTTGCGAGCGTGCGCACGAAGGCGACGAGGCGGCGGATCTGATCGGCGCTGAGCGTGCGGTCGAACGGCGGCATCGTGGGCGCGAGCCCCTGCGCGGGCCCGCCGTGGGTGATCACGCTGACGAGGAACTCGTCGGGCAGCCCGTTCATGAGGCGCCCGTCGGCGAGGTCGGAGGGCCTGGTGGCGAAGCCCGAGGCCGAGGCGCCGTCGCCGCGGCCGCCCTCTCCGTGACAGGTGGCGCAGTGGGTGGCGAAGAGCGCGCGGCCGGCCTGGACCTCGCGTTCGTCAGTGGGCGCGGCGACCGCGCGGGACGAGGCGACGTGCCACGCGGCCAGAATCAGGGCGGCCAGCCCCAGCGCCGTGCCG
>WNGG01005456.1_pt1 | contig 29827 bp, 29 predicted proteins | sample 5400661 | NCBI WGS metagenome assembly WNGG01 (sample SAMN13153372, study PRJNA577476) | soil metagenome | isolation source: 100 cm soil or saprolite under Garry oak tree replicate 1 | place: USA:California | collected 2016-06-15
GGAGTAGGTGAGCACAAAGTGATAGACCATGTGAGGAAAGGGCTCTCCTGCAATGGTGATGCCCAGATCCTCCATATGGGTGAAATCCGATTGTGCACGCTCGCCGGGCTGGTGGCGTTGCTCAAAGATCACTTCGTGCTCTGGCCCATGGACGGCCCTCCACCGAGCGATATGTCGCTGTAAGGTTCTCATTTGGGTCGGTCGATAACAGCCTGGATGTTGCTCACAGAGCAGCGCAAACAAGGTGGACCCTTGCAGTGCTGGGTCGCGTTCAAGCTGCGCGATGACCCAGAGCCAATGTTCCTCAAACGGATTGGCGCGGGTTGCCCAGGTATGGGGACGCTTGAGATGAGAAGGAAGCTGGCCCGCTTGTTCATACTTGCGGGCGGTGCGTTCGCTCATCCCTGCGCGGGCAGCCGCGAGCCGTTGAGCGGTCCCTTTCCGTCTCTCTTGCATCAGTAGCTTCACCTCGGTATCCTGTTTCATATGACACTCACCTCTTTGCGTTGATGAGTGTCATCGTAGGTCATCAATGGAGCGCTTGTCTAGATTGATGGCCTGACTTGTCAGAGGCGATCACGGGAATGTGTTGTGCAGCCAGGCGCTTGCCATACCCCATGGAAGCGTTTGACGCCACAACGGATAATGCTGACCACCTCTGCGCTTTACAACAGAGCCCAAAAAGTTCTTCGCGTGCCATGAAAACCAGTTCCCCTGCGAGCTTGTGCCTGCTGTTCCTTCCCCACCTCCCGTGGCTTCCCCACCGGAACAACAGGCCCCGCTCGCATCCTCCGCGCTTTGCCTCGACTGCCTCCGTGCCAACCCATCCACCGCCTCAGTCGATCAAAGTGCGGAGGCTTGTCCCACATCGAGCAAGGACGCTGCGAAGAAACACATGAAAAGCGGCAATTTTAATTGGTTATATCGGCAGTTTTAATTATCGCTTAACACTCTCTACTGAGACACGTGATCTCATTACTCGTCTTCGTACTTCTCCCCCAGCTCGCCGTGTGGGCTCCCGTTCTCACAATGTCAGCGGAGCCTATGCCTCTCGCAAAATGGGCTGCACCATCCAGTTTGAGAGTCACAAGGTCGAACTGTGGGCCATCTATGTCATGGAGGTGCGAACCGTTTAGCCTAAACCAACACCAGTTGGAGGACGGCTAGCGAAGTACGCTGTACTTTGACAACTGATGATCTGATGTGAGGCGCAATTCCTCACCCGCTCGGTGAAAGCGGAAAGAGTCATCCCCTACGGAAGCGACTGGTCCTCAATCCGTAAAGCGGGGATGGGAAAGTAGACCCTGAGCCTGACGAGAGTTGAAATCCACTGCTAGGTTGCTATGGTCAGAAGCCAGGAGAAAACGACTGGTAAATCGAATGTACGTCAGCAGCCATCGTAACGTAGAACAAGTCAAACAGGCTGATAGACTTGACCAAAAGGTGCTGATACGAGGCGAGCAGTGAAGAACTGCAAACAATGGGAGGATGGCTTCCATACGTTCTCCTTCACTCATGAATGTATCCGGTGGAGAGTACAGACCTAACGCAACGCAAAACAGATCATCGGAACGGGATAACTCTCAGAACTACTCTTGTTGGTGGTCGATACGACAAGTAGGTGCCAACCAATGCGCCTGAGAGAAGGATTGCTCAAAAAGCGAATGCCTGGGGTAATGCCCAGGATAGGCAGACGTGAGCACGGTGATATGGAAGAAAGAGGCACAAGTCGTATCACAAAGACGAAGGCACCCAGGATCAAAGAGAAATCACCCCTTGATCCTGAGAGTGAGAGTTGGCGCAAGTTGCCCTGGCGGAAGTTTGAGCAACATGTGTACAGGATACAAAAGCGCATCTTTCGAGCCGAGCAACGTGGCGACCAACGAGCAGTTCAAAAGCTTCAAAAACTGTTGATGAAGTCCAGGGCAGCGCGACTGCTCGCAGTGCGACGAGTGACCCAAGACAATCAGGGCAAGAAAACCGCAGGGGTTGATGGAATGAAATCCGTCAAACCAGCCGGGCGACTTGCAATGGCTGAACACATTCACCCACGGGCACGCAGATGCCGCATGAAGCCAGAGACAACGGGAATGGGGAGATCGTCGTCATCGAGCAGTTCAAAGGAACTATCTCCTTCTTTGCTGAGTTGAATACGCTGGACTCGCATGGTTCACTTGCTCCTTCTGTAGGTATGAGACACCTGTTCTTAACACGAACAAATGCTCTACAGGCTGTCAAGTGTCTACTTAACAGCACCAAACCAGGCAAGACCGAAAAACGTCCATTAGGTATTCCCACAATGGAAACAAGGGCACAACAAGCATTGGGGAAAATGGCTCTCGAGCCAGAATGGGAAGCACGCTTCGAGCCAAATAGCTACGGATTTCGTCCTGGTCGCTCATGCCATGATGCTATCGAAGCCATCTTAAATGCCGTCAGATACAAACCAAAGTATGTATTCGATGCCGACATATCAGGCTGTTTCGACAACATCGACCACTCAGCATTGCTTTCCAAGCTGAACACCTATCCTGCTCTCAGACATATCGTCAAGATGTGGTTGAAGGCAGGCGTGATGGATGCAGGAGTCTTCGTCTCAACCGAGAAAGGAACTCCTCAAGGTGGAGTCGCGTCGCCTCTGCTTGCCAACATCGCCCTTCACGGCATGGAACAGGTCATCTCAACTTACCACAAGGGACAGGAAAAAGCCCTGCTGGTACGGTATGCGGATGATTTCGTGCTTTTCCATTCCGAGAAAGAGGTGCTCGATCAAGCAGCACGGGGCATTACTGAGTGGCTGAAAGACATGGGATTAGAACTCAAACCAAGCAAAACCAAAGTGACTCACACGTTAACACCTCTGGATGGCAACGTTGGGTTTGACTTTTTGGGCTTCACCATACGACAATTTCCGGTGGGGAAAACCCATACGGGAAGACATCCCCATGGGAGACCCCTTGGTTTCAAGACCATCATCAAACCAAGTAAAGAAGCGGTTAAGCGTCATATCCACCAGATCAAACAACGGGGACGAGCCTTGCAGTCGGCTTCACAAGAGCAGGTGATTAAGGTACTCAATCCCGTCATCCGTGGATGGGCCAACTACTATCGAACGGTTCCGGCTAAGAAAACCTTCTCCTGGTGCGATCACACAGTGTATGTCCAACTGACCCAGTGGGCCAGACACAAGCATCCCACCAGAGGGAGGAAATGGCTTGCGCGGAACTACTGGCGGACAAAAGAGCAACGCCATTGGGTCTTCATGACTCTTCAAGGGGTTGAACTCAGAGATCACAGCCAAACCGCCATCTCCTACCACACGAAAGTACGAGGTGGAGCAAGCCCCTACGACGGACAGCTTCTCTATTGGAGTCAACGACTCAAGCAACACCCGCTGATTGAAGGGAAGCTGGCAAGGCTACTCAAAGATCAGCAAGGGAAATGCCGCTACTGTGGACTCGTCTTCAAGGATGGAGATATCTGGGAAATCGATCATCTTGTCCCAAAGAGTCAAGGGGGACGAAATACCCTTAGCAACTGCCAGGTACTCCACCGACATTGTCATGACCAACGTCATGCTGATCTCGCCAAGGCTGGTATCAGTCTCAATTGACCGTACACTGAGGAGCCGGATGAAGGGACAACTTTCATGTCCGGTTCTGGAACCGAAGCGGGAGGGGTGACCCTCTCGCTTACGGTAACCAAAAAAACACCGAGAGGCCAGCTCGACCCGCTCCTGAACGGTCGTCACATCCTCCGGCTTTTTATCTCCCTTCTGGGACAGCCCTGGTGGAGCATGCAGGAGGACAGCGAGCGCGCCTACCCGAGGTGATTGACCGCCATCCGACCACGGGCCATGACCAGCTTGAGCCGGCGCGGCGGGTCGGTGAGGACGGCAATATCTTGCAGGGGGTCTCCATCAACCACGAGCAGATCGGCAGACGCTCCAGGAGCCACGGCGCCCACCTGCCCTTCGAGGCGCAACAAGCGTGCTGCCACCGTCGTCGCCGAGCGCAGGAGATCGGCTGGCGGCTGCACCTGACGGCGGAGCGCGAATTCGCTGAGTTGCTCCTCGTGCATGCCGCCCAGCAGATCGGTCCCATACACGATCGGTATCTGCGCCCGGTGCGCTAACTCAAGGGCATGCAGGCCCGCATCCAGGACCTCGAACACTTTGCGATGACTGTGTTCCGGCAGCCCGAACTCGCGCCCGCGAGCGGCCAGGGCGGAATAGGTCACCAGGGCCGGCACATAGAAGGCTCTGCTCTCTTGGAAGAGGGGCAGGCTGCTTTCGTCCATGAGATTGCCATGCTCGATACTACGCACGCCGCACTCCAGGCCCCGATTGATCGCCCGCGAGGTATAGGCGTGTCCTACGACATAGAGGTTGGCGGCCTCGGCCTCCTCAACAGCGGCCCGGATCTCCTCGCGCGAGAACTGGGTGGAATCAATGCGGTCGGTGGGAGAAGCGACCCCGCCACTCAGCATGAGCTTGAGGTGGGAGGCACCGCGTCGGATCTCCCCGCGGGCTGCCTTGCGCACTTCATCCACTCCATCGCAGATGACTCCCAGGCCGGGGCAGCAGTGACCGAGATCGTACGCCTGCCTGCGCGGGCCGCGAACATCGCCATGTCCTCCCGTCTGCGAGAGCGCTTTACCACCAAAGAGGAGGCGTGGCCCCTCCAGGTAGCCCTCCTCAATGGCCTGTGCCAGCCCGTAATCGGCTCCGCCCACATCGCGCACCGTCGTGAAGCCGCGCCGCAGCATGCCCACCAGCACGCGGGCCGCTCGCGCCGTGACATAGGCAGGGGACCACTCGGCCAGCCGCCCCAGGTCTGCCGTGACAGCGGTCACATGGACATGGGCGTCGATCAAGCCGGGCAGCAAGGTCAGGCCAGCCAGGTCAAGGCTCTGCGCATCGCTGGCCTGCATTTCGGCCCCTCCGACCTCCAGAATGCGGTCCCCCTCGACGAGGACCGAGCTATCAGGAAGATAATCTCCACGCTCGGCATCCAGGATCTGTGCGTTCCGAAAAAGATAGCGTGCCATCGGTCCTTGCTGCTTCCTCCGTTCTTGGAACATCTGGAATTCTTCACCTATGCTCTGCTGAAATCTCAGACAAAGAGGAGCTTCCTTTCCATTCTGCTCTGTTTCCCTCGTCTTTGTCAACCCTCCGGCGGTCTCTGTGAGAATCGCGGGATCTGGCTCCATTTCCTTTCCACATGGACACACGAGGGATTGAAGTTCCTTATTCCGCCGATCGTGGAGGTGATTCGTTGAGGAAAGGCAGTTCCTGGGGGAAATCGATGCCCTGGCTAGCCCCCCGCTGGTTCCCACCTTTCCAGGAGCAAGCGATAGTGGGCGATCATCGCCCGGTGATACGCTGCTTCGCTCGGACCCAGTTGCAGGCTTTGCCGTTCATGCTGCGCCAGGGCTTTCCGCGCGCCCTCCAGCGCCTTTAGTGAGACAGCGGCCACCTTGACCGCCTCTGCTGGAAGAGGCTGCCATGTTGGAGAGTTGTGCCAGTTTATATAGGGGCAGTTGCGGCACTGGTTGGCGCAACAGAAGCCCCGCCGCACAAGGAAGGAGCGGGTGACCACGTAGAAGCCGTTCGAGTCGATCTCCCAATCCGTTGAATCTGTCATTGCGCCTCTCATCCAGGTGATTGATGCTTCACAAGACGTAGAGCGAGGTCTATGTGTTGTTCCCTATAGCGGTGACTGGGAAGATTGAGTCTTCCTGCTGCTTCTAACGGTCTTGGAACAAGTTTTGCGTATGACGCCAGCCGCAACCGGATCGCGCGAGGACGCCGTCCAGCGCTCGCGGCTGCACGACGCGGGCCCGCGTCGTGCGTGACCGAATGGAGTTCGGGAACACCGACCACCCGGACGACACAAGCAGTGATCGTTAGCCGGTCGGCAGCCCGAGCAGGCGCACGGCGTTCCCAGAGTAGACCGCAGCCCTGTCCTCGCTGGAAAGACCGGCCGAGTCGATGTCCGCGATCGTCGCCTCGACCGCGTTCGAGGGTCCAAGTGGCATGTCGGTGCCGAAGAGCACGTGTCGCGGACCGAAGAACTCGAGGACGCAGCGCACCGCGTGGGGCGCGCCGAAGAGCGCCGTGTCGACGTGGAACCTGCGGAAGTAGTCGAGCGGCGGCCGCGGCAAGGTGTCCTTGACCTGCCGATAGCCGGGACCCATCGCGAGCCGGGCGCAGAAGTGCGGCACCAGGCCGCCCCCGTGGTGCGCGATCACGAGCTGGCGCGGGTGACGCTCCATATGCCCGGAATAGACGAGGCGTGCCAGGGCGGCGGCGGTCTCGTAGGGCCAGCCGAGTGACCACCACAGGCCAAAGTCGGACCGGCTCTCGGCCGGATAGTCGGCCCACGCCGCGCTGCGCGTCGGGTGCAGCCACACGGCGCGACCGGCCTCCTCGAGCCTGCCCAACAGCGGCTCGAAGCGCGCATCGTCCAGCGCTGTGCCCAGGACGTTGGTGTAGAGCTGTGCGCCCAGCGCGCCGAGCTGCGTCAGGGCGCGCTCGAGCTCGCGCAAGGCAAGCTCGACGTCCGAGAGCGGCAGCGCAGCCGCGAATCCGGCGAAGCGGTCAGGAAAGCGCTGCACCAGTGCCGCCAGCTCATCATTGGCGAGGCGGGCCAACTCCGCCGCGACTGCCGGCGGCCCGACCTCTTCCAGCGGCGGCACGGCCAGCACCAGCACCTGGGCGTAATCGCCGTACGGCTCGATCTTGCGCCACCTCGCGTCCAGGTCGGTCAGCACCGGATCGAAGGAGAAGACGCCCTCGCGGTAGTAGTCGAGCCGGCTGGGAGCCATGGTGTGCTCCAGCTGCCGCTCCAGCCGCTTGAGATACGCACGAGGCAGGATGTGCGCGAACGCATCGATCTTCCGCATGGGTGACTCCTTTATCCGAACAGAGACTCGTCTGGTTGTAGGTGGCCAGCGCAGCCGAGGTCGCCGCGGGTGAGCCCCTCGCACGTCGAACTCCAGTGCATGGACACGATGTTCCCTGGCTTTGCACGCGGGATGTTCGCGCCCAGAACGGCTGTGGCCGCCCGCGCGACCGGCGGACCGAGCACATGTTTGCCGGCTGCGAGCGTTCCGCGGCGCCGTCTGGCCGCCGCTTCTGCCGGAGGCGCGGCACGGGTGGGAGGCTTCGATGAGGGTCCCTGCGGTGTCTGCAGCGTCGGGTTGCTCAGAGCGCGTCCAGTTGCTCCCCTGGGAGACGGCATGATAGGTCCGCATGATGCGTCGTGTACGATGTCCGCAGAGGTATTGTGCCACAATCCGCCGATTCCCTGCAAGGGGGGGGCATGGACTGCTGGAAGAGGCCCAGACGAGTGAGCCCGCCAGAAGCCGCTGGGCTTTCCCCTGCGCGCCGATGGGTTCTGCTCTCTTGAGCAAGCGCACGGCCATGCTCGCGACAAGCCGCTTATGCGCTGCGCGTAGGCACCGCAGTGTCACAGTCCAGAACGGAACCCAGTGGAACATCTCTAGAAGGACCTGCGCGAAAAGCAGTGGCCACATCTGGCTCTGGACACGCTTGATGAGGTGACCGAGAAGATCTGCGATGGGATCAAGCGCGCCTCTCGTCTGATCCCGAGCGGCTGCGTTCTCTGACCTCCTCCCCGCATTTCAGGCTTGCCGGTGAGAACGCAGGTTGGTATAAGAAGTTGCCCGACCACGCATCACAAGCTGATGATGAGTACCTGTTCACTGCGATAACCACAAGGCATTGCCGCTTCCTGGGAGACAATGCGATGATAGAATAAGGAAGAGGTACGTTGCGACATCGTCTAACGATATCATCTCCTTGTGATTGATACTTGCTGTTTTTTTGGAGGATCTTGATGCATACGAAGGAGACAGGAACACGAGCGCTGGTTCTCGGAGGAGGAAGCGTGGCTGGCGTTGCCTGGGAGCTGGGCATCATCACAGGCTTGCACGAGAAGAATGTGGATGTGCGGGGAGCTGACATAATCATTGGAACCTCTGCTGGAGCTATGGTTGGTGCTCAGATCATCAGCGGAACCGATCTTGAGAGCCTTTTCGCCTCTCAACTGGCCCCGGTCGAGCAGTTGAAGGAGCGCAAGGGAGAGTTCGATCCCGCCCGACTGAAGGAGATCTTCAACCGGGCGGTAGCAGAAGCTGGTCCAGATATCAAATCGATACGAACTCGGATAGGGGCCTACGCTCTAGCAGCTCCAACGGTGCCGGAAGCGGAACGGCGCGCCAGCATCGCGGCTCGGCTTCCCTCTCATACCTGGCCCAAGCCTCGTCTTCTGATTGTGGCCGTAGATACTGCGACCGGGGAAGAATACATCATGGATCGAGAGTCCGGGGTCTCTCTGGTGGATGCCGTCGCGGCCAGTTGTGCCGTTCCCGGTATCCGACCGCCTGTGACTATTGCGGGACGCCGGTACATGGATGGCGGGATGCGCTCGACAACAAATGCGGATTTGGCAAAGGGCTATGATCACGTTTTGATCCTGAACCCTCTTGGAGCGAACGAGGATTGGATGAGCATTATCGAGGAAGCAGAGGCCCTGGAACGGGAAGGGAGTCGGGTGCTGGTGATCGAGCCCGATGCCGCATCCGTTACGGCTATCGGACTGAACCCGATGGACCTGGCAACCCGGCAACCCTCAGCCCTGGCTGGCCGCGCACAGGGACGCGAACTTGCAGACTCGGTCGCTGCGCTCTGGTCTCAGAGCTGATCATGTGCATAAGATAGCATCATTCTGCGACCAGAAACACAATTTTAGTAAATTTCATTGCGGTCTCCTTAAACGTTTGGCCGCCAAAGTGAGCTTGCATAACTTCTGCCTTTGGCTTAACGGCCAGTTCGACCAGCCTCTGCTGGCTTTCGCTGATTTAATTGATTGGTAGGGTGGTTTTCATAACTCACACCAAACGTTCATGTTTGGGATAAGTTTGGAGGGCCATCGTGGAGGCTATTGTACTTTGTCAGATTAATCGTCCCACGAGGACAACATATGGTAAAAAACTAATATGGACACAATATGGGTAAATTAAAGTTATTGAGTCCATACGAACGCCCCCGCTTCACACTTCACCCTGCTGTTTTCCATGGTCTCGCAGCATCGTGACGGATGCCCTCTCCATCTGGCGACATAAGGCCCCTAGGGAGATATTCTGCCCACCAGGATGAAAAGCTAGGTCTGCGTCACTCAGGAGGCCGAACAACTGCGAGCAGGCTGTTGATGTGGTCAAGCACACCTTCTTGAGGGAGGGTGAGGATTCGTGTCTGTTCAGGCAAGAGCAGATGACACCTTGCCTGAACAGACACGAATTGCCAAGAAAACCCCGCGTCGGTTGACGGTTGGGAGGCGTTAGGCTGTTCGGTCAGGCTGGTATGAAAGAACTACTATGCCAGAATCGAACGGCCTGGTCTCCACCAGTTTCAGAAGAGGGATGTCGCTCGCATCATCGAAGAGACGTTTGGTCTTTTCCGTCACGCCGATGACGAGGGGATAAACCCAAACACGAACCTCATCAACCAGTCCATGCTGCATCAGCGTATGGGCAACCGGACCAGCACCGTACAGCACAATGCTCTGACCCGACTGCTGCTTCATGTTCGCCACTTCTTCTGCAACATTCGCTCTGATCAGGTGACTATTGTTCCACGTCAAGTGTTGCAGGGTGGTTGAAACGACGTACTTGGCAATGCTGTTGATCCGATCAGCCGAGCCTGCTTCACCCGGTCCATCATCGGCGGTAGTCCTATTCGGCCACACCGCTGCAAAAATCTCATAGGTTTCTCGTCCCATCACGAGCGCATCAGCCTCGAAGAGGAGATCATGAGCGTATTTTCCGCGTTCTTCACTCGCATAGGGAAAAGGCCAGTCGACGGGACTCATGACCCCATTCAGGGTCGTGTAGACAGAGACAATGACTTTTCGCATATGGTACTCCTTTTGCTGCTCTGTATGTGATCGCTACCCGAAGATTGAGCCACGCGGCCCACGGATCACGCAAGTCGCTTGCATCACTCATTGAACGGCTTCTGCAATCGACTGGAGAAGGAAGCAAGTGACTTGTGATATGGATCAGCGAATGGGCTCACACTCGCATGAGCGTTCACACTGTATGAACAGAGGCATTATAACGCAGCAAAAGGAGCCAGGTCTTGTATAAAAACGCAACCTACTCCGGCTGACTGCCACGAGCAATTTGCGCAGGCGTTTGGCCCAGGAAGCGCTGGAGGGCGTGGGTCAGATGGGGCTGGTCGAAATAGCCCGCCTGGTACACCACGTCGGGGATCGACCAGCCTTGCTCTAAGAGGGCGGCAGCCTGTCGGGCGCGTTCGATTTGCTGGATTGTGCGGTAGGTCAGCCCGGTCGCTTGCACGAATCGATACTGGACAGAGCGCGGCGACATCTCGTGCGGGCGGCCTTGGAGCACTGCCTCCACGACGGGATCACGCACGAGGAGCCCGGTACGGACCAGCCGGTCGACAAAGGTATCGGCATTGTCGTAATCGGGATATGGCCACGCCGAGCCACACAACCAGAAGGAGGTGCTACTCGCCTCAGGCAGGTTGGCATCTCTGAGATCCATAACTTGTCCTGGCGGCAGATGGGGCAGAAAGGTCCCCAGCCGAAAGTCGATGCCCACAAATTCCCCCTCCGTCCACTGGACGTCCATCGGTGTCGCTTGCGTCTCTGGACCGCGCACCGTGAGCATGGTCTGGCCCTCGTGCTTGGTCACGACTATTTCCCAGCAGCTCTTCGCCTGAGAGAGAAACGTGCCCGTGCGCTCACTGTGCGAACGCCAGACCCGTTCCACAAAAGATGAGTCCGACGGTCGTTCCTCCAAGGTAAACTTCATACGACTGCCTCCCACGTCTCACGCGCTCTGATAGTATCGACCGCTAGTAGTAGACCCTTGTTTTCACGAGTTTGCGCTCGTCTACCAGAGTCTGATGAAAAAGCTAAAAAGTCGCGGTGCGATCGTTGTAACTTGCCAGCGTTTTTGCCGTGGACACGATAGGAAAGACCGAAGCGGGCAGCATACGCTGCCCCTGGTGGACAAACCAATTGCCCATCACGCTGTTGATAGCGAAAGGGTCGTTTTTCGGTGAGCTTGCGGAGCTGGTCCTCTGGTTTCCATTCCTCCCAGCCTGCCTGATCGGTGCGCAGGACGAAGAAGTCCGGCGTATGAAAAGGGGCGGCCTGGCGCCCGGAGCGGGTTTGGTAACTGAGCTTGAAGGCAGGAGCAGGCTGATCGTAGAACTCCACCACTCCCGCGTCATATTCCATCAGGTAGATCGCGCCCAGTTCGATCTGACTCTCGAATTGGATGGTGACGCCCATCTTGCGGGAAGGAAAGAGGCCAGACACATTCCCAGCGCGCGCTTGCGTTCGGCGGGCAGGCGGCGAAAAGCGGCTGCGCGCAATCAGATCAACGGTTTCGGCTGGCAAATGCAGAGCCTCGCACCAGCGCTGAAATTCCTCCAGACTCACTGTATCCCTCCTCAATTGCTGGTAAATCACTCCCTACAAGGCAGAAAAGAAAGCAGGCGACAGTATACCAGGAGAGGGCCTTTCACTATGAAGGGAGGTGTGCCTCTCTGGTGAAAGCGTTCACAGCGGATACGAGCCGATCATCCTCACCCCTCTTCTGCGAGAGCTGGATGATCTATTCAGCGTATCCATCCCCAAGTATATCTGATCCACATGCACCATTACAATATGCTACCTCATATCTTGTCCGTCTTGACGCATTTCTGAGACAGCAAGTTCAGAGATTTTGGGGTATTCAGGGCACTTTTCCTGGTCGTGGACCAAAGGACACGTTATGGTTCCTAAAAAGGACCAAGGAAGTGGATATGCGTCAAAGCGAGCGGCTTCCCAATATACTTCGCTTGCCATGAGACAAGGAATGAAGGCAATAACTGGACAGGTTATGAGTCAGCCAGGAGGATAGGAAATGAGGCAAATCACAGCTATTGCACCCATTTTTCAGCATCAAGCAGAAGAGCAAGAGGAGCTCTTCTTTCACTTGTCTTTCGTGAACAGTAAATCAAAGTCTTTCCGCCAAGTTTTCCCCTTGTCCTCAGAAGCTTCCCAGGCCGCAGCAATGGTGTCGCCGTTCACCTGTGCGGTAAACCGCTGATAGAAATCCGGATCCTGTCTCAACATGCTCCAGTGCTTGCCATCAAAGCTCATGTCGAAAATTCTCGATACTCCTCGGTTGTCATAATACAACACTTCGAACCTCTCCGCCGGGCTGCTGTAGCCTATCACGCTTACCGATTCCGGCACGTCACTGGTCCCGAGCTTGAATCGCCAAAGGACAAAGGCATTGTCAATCCATTCAAAATTTGCCGTGCCGACAACTTTGGTCTCAAGGCTGTCCAGAAACCAGGCGTTGGACAGAGTCCAATTCCAGTTGCCGATCAAGACCTCTAGTTCTTGTAACCGTGGTTTGTTCATGACTGTATTATAACAAACAAAACCCCTCGTCTTGAAGGGTTCAAGCATAACCGGTACGGGAGGCCCATCGTCAAAAATGTTAGCATCCGTATCTGGAGAGTTGGCGAGATGGTGCAATATCCTCAAGAAACAGTATGAACAGCGTGGAGCGAAGACAGTACATCCCCACGGGGAATAGAACCGGAGATGCTCTTACCAAATATCGAGGTTCTGTCTGGTGTTCAGTGACATCTCAAACATCGGGCCGTCTGCTCGTTTAGAGCCTTCCTTACTTTCTATGAGCCGCCACAGCCTTAAGCCGGTTACAGCGGAGCGCCGCCAAACCCGATCTCGTTTCCGTCGGGATCGCGGTACGTGATCTTGCGCACGCCGTTGTCGTAGGTTTCCCGCTTCACGGGGTCGAGTCCCCGCTCGGCTATCTGCGCGACGAGCGCATCGAGGTCATCGACGAAGAGCGTGTGCATGGCGTGGCCGGCGTGTTCCGGCTGCTGCACCATGTACACGTACCGATGCTCCGCCAGCTCCCACACGGCCTCGGTGTCGTGTGGAAAGAAGGTGGGCGCCTCACCCAGCAGCCGTTCGTACCACGAGAGCGCCGCCGCATAGTCGGCGACGGGAATTCCCGCGAACAGGTCGAGCTTCGTGGGAGGAAGCATGCTTCTTGCTCCTTTCTCTGAACAAACAGGTCATATCAGGCGTCATTGTATGACCCACTCCATCCTGAGACAACATCCTCCCCTTTTTCATCACCTTGTTCTGACCAGAGGCGTCATCTGCCACTTGAGAATGCCAGGATGTGGAACCTCTCAAAGGAGGAAGTGTGTTCCCCTGATCAGACATCTCCTGGCTTTCGAGCGAACGCGATTCTTGCTTTTTCTTCCCTCCAATTTACAAGGTATCGTGGGAGCGGTTTGATAATCAGCGCCAGGGCGACCTCCAGGCGCTCAAAGCCCTGCGTGGCAGTCTGGGCGAGAGCTAGCCAATTCCCCCCACAATAGCTCTGCCCTGGGGACTCTCCGCGCTCCACTCCGTCGCAATCAAGCGACGACCGGTAAGGACTTGCGAAGCGTCCGAGGCGAGAAACACCGCCGGAGCTTGCATGATCTCCGGCTGGAGCAAACGCGCCTGGATATCCGCTGGCGTCGAAGCCGGGACCATACCGGTATTGGTCGCCTCACCCGGCAGCAGAAGATTGACACGAATATGCGCCTCGATCAGCTCCTGTGCCCAGATGGCCGAGGCAGACTCAAGCGCCGCCTTCGACGGTCCATAGGGAGAAAAGCCGCGCCGCTTCATCGTTGCATAGCTCACCCCGATGTTAATGATGCTCCCCCCACGCTGCTGCTCCAGCAGACGTGGCACAATTGCACGGGCCATATAGAATGGTCCATTGACATTCGTGTCTATGATCATACGCCAGACCGCAGGCTCCGCTTCCCAGAAGCGAGTGGGCTTCGTCAGAAAAGAAGCACTGACATACTTCATGCCTCGAGCGGCGTTATTGACCAGGATATCGACATACCCGAACCGTTGGATGGTCTGGTCCACCACTTGTTCACATGCCTCTGGATTCGTCACATCGGCGAGCAGCGCCACCACCTGTTTAGACCACTCCTGTTTCGCGAGTTGATCGAGTTCGGTTTGTCCATGTGCCGCCGTGATCGTCACCGATGCCCCTTCTTGCAGATATGCGGGACGGCTCTTCATGCTGGTTGGTAGTGAAGGATCACGACCCCCGAATGAAAGGTTTGTGAGTCGATCAATTGCAAAGGCATCCTCTCCTTGAGGTCTTTGAAGAGCGGCACTCCGCTGCCTAACACGACGGGATGAACGCGAAGCCGATATTCATCAATGAGGCCAAGCCTAGTCAAGGAGTGAATCAGGCCAGGGCTGCCATCGATGACGATATTTTTGCCTTCTTGCCGTTTGAGGGATTGGATTTCCTCGACAACGTTCTCTTTGACAAGCCGCGCATTGTTCCATGTCACGGTTTCCAGCGTCGTTGAAAAGACGATTTTGGGAAGCGTATTCATCTTCTCCGCAAAGACGGGATCGTCCTTCACTCCCTGAGTGGGCCAATACTGGACAAAGAGTTGATAGGTTCCTCTGCCGAACAAAAGGGTGTCCACGCTAGCGAACTGCTCACCAACATAGCGAGCCATTTCTTCATCAAAGTAGGGTTCATTCCAATCGATTTCTCCCTGTGGTCCAGCCATAAAGCCATCCAGGGTCACGAATGGCGATGCAATCACTTTTCTCATGAGATGCTCCTTTTACTCCAAATCCTCCTGAATAACCTGCGAAGATGGATGAAACGAGATCATCTGAAGCGGCTCTGTCCCCGTATTAGTAAACTTATGGGGAGTATTGGCCGGGGCAACGACAACGTTGCCTGCAGAAACGTCGAGCGTGCTATCTCCAATGATGAAGGTGACTCGACCCTGCTGTAAAACAAACACCTCTTGATACGGATGCTTATGCAGTTTGGAACCCCGACCAGGAAGGGTAAACACCCAGAAAAAGGAGCCCGCGACTCCGCCATACTCCTCTCCCTGAAATTTAAAAACCGTTTCACTGATCCGCAAGTCTTCTTTTGGAATGAGGTAGTGCATGAGGTTGCCCTTTCCTTTCCAGAACAGATGTCTCGTCTTTTCTCGCAAAGCATACTATGAGAATGGGCCGGTTAAAAGAGCCATTTTTCTCATAGCGATGATGCCATTAAGGAATTCCAACCTGTGCGAGATCCGCAGGATCTCGCACAGCCTACCGGACTTACTTGGAGACGGTCGGAACCCGGCTGAATAACCGACCGGCGAGGTCCACTCCCACGACCGCGCCACTCCTGTCGCGGCTGAAGAAGCCGCGTTGCCCCTTGAAAGCGCCGTCGGTGATGATGTACTCATCTTTGTCGCCGGGCAGTAGGCCGAAATCGGCTGGTGGGGGGTCGGGGGGCGGTTCTTTGTCGGTCGCCGCACGGATTTCCGGCTTGATCCGAACCTCAAGCCTGAGCCTGGCCCCAACCGTGTCAATGGTGAACCTCATCATCTCGTTCTCGTAGGTGCCGACAATCTCCCGCGCCCGCGCCGCGTCAAACGGGATAGGCTCCGGGTCGCGGTCGATGAGTCCCAGGTAGTTCTCAAGCGCCCAGCGGACGACCGCCTGATTGAAGGGGATACCATCCGGGCCAGCGTTGGAGAGCGAGATGACCGCGAAGGTGCGCTCAGGGACGATGAGCAGTTCGGCGAACTGGCCGTTGGCCGACCCGGCGTGCCCGACGGCGCGCAGGAACCAGCTGAGGCCAATGGCGTCGCCGAGGCTGCTCGCTCGCAACTCAGCCGTGGGTTCCTTCATCTGATGCAGCGCGTGTGCGGGGAGTACCCGGACACCGCTTGCTGCGCTCCCGTCACCCAGATGGAACCTGGCCCAGAGCAGCAGGTCGGCCACCGAGGATGCGATGCCCCCGCCAGGGTTGTCGCCGCGCGAATACCGCCACGGCCGCGCAATGGACAGGAGCCCATCCTCGCCGCGATTGTGTCCGACAGCGAACCGCCGGGTCATGATGTCATCGCGCGCGAAGAAACTGTGCGACAGCCCCAGCGGCTCGAAGACAAGCGAAGCAACGGCCTGCTCGAAGGTCTGGCCCGTAACCTGCTCGATGATCCGTCCGAGCAGGTTGTACCCCGCCTGACTGTAGGAGACGCGGGTGCCGGGAGGCGCGATCTGCTTCAACTCAGCCATCTTCGCCACAGAGCGCTCCAGGGCGTCGTCCCCTTCACCGGTGTCGGCGTTGACTCTCCAGTCTAACCCGGCGGTGTGGTTGAGCAGGTTCAACACCGTGACCTTGTCTGCGGCCTGCCTGTCCTTCAGTTGCAGTTCGGGAATATAGCGGCGTACCGGCGCGTCCAGCTCGACCTTCCCCTCGGCGACCTGGCGCATGAGCGTGGTCGCCGTAAAGGTCTTGGTGACCGAGGCCGCGAGAAACAGCGTGTCCTGATCAATGGGGAGCGGGTTATCGACGCTCGTCACACCGTGACAGGCATACGCCTCTTTGCCGTCCGCCCACACCCCAACGGCAACGCCCGGAATCTTGAACTCCCTGGCGGTTGCTTCGACGAAATCTGAGAGTTTCCTCTGTGGCATTTCTTTTTCCTTTCGTTTCTTTTTGAACGCGATGCACGCAGCTGCGTGCATCGCGCCCGGAACGCTTGCTAGATCGCTCGCAACGCCCGCTGGGTCATTCCAAACAGCATCGCCAGGGCCAGCAGAAGCCCGCTGAGCGGGAAGAAGCTCGCCGGACCCAGGTGATTGGAGAGTACCCCGGCCAGGGATACCGAGAACGGATAGACCCCGAATGAGCCGAAGAGCAGCAGACTCATGACACGTCCCATCAGTTGGCTCGGGATGGCCAGTTGGACTGCGGTAAACAAGACGACGTTGACGATGCTCCCGGTGATACCAGCAAGCAGCATGCATACGACGGCTCCAGGGATGCCCCAGGTGGGCAGCAGCGCGATCATGGCGGCCATGAGCAGGCCCGCGAGCAGCATGATGAACCCTTTGTGTTTGCCTTTGCCCAGCGCTCCCGCGACAATCGCTCCGACGAGTGCGCCCGCGCCCCAGGCCGCCAGGATGATGCCATAGCCGCTGGCATTCCCATGCAGGGGTCCATTGACCAGCGTAGGCAGAGCCACCTCGATCAATCCACCCGAAACGAGACCGATCATCATGAAAATCAGCAAGGTTCCCTGGATCAGCCGCGAGGTGCGCAGGAAGCGCCAGAGACTGATCTGCTCACCTCGTTCCTCTCTGCCAGAGGGTGGATTCTCTCGCTGGACTTCTGGTTTGCTCGTCTCAGGCGCGCTACGGTGGGTAGGGCGCATCAGGGCGAGCGAAAGAGCCGAAACGAGAAAGGTAAGAGCGTCGATGGCCAGGGCTACCGCCGAGGTGAGCGCGGCCACCACTACTCCGGCCACTGCCGAACCAATCAGATTCGCTCCCTGCCTCGATGCCAGCATCAACCCGTTGCCCGCTTGCAGCTCATCGGGCGAGAGTGTCTCCGGCAAAATCGACTGTGAGGCAGGTAGGAATGCGCCCCCAAAGGCTCCCAGCGGCACGGCAATCGCGCAGAGCTGCAAGAGCGTCGGATGCCCCGCCATGGCGATCGCCGCCAGCAGACCAACCAGCAGCAAACGTGCCGCGTCAGCGATCAGCATCACCTTGCGCGGGCGCAAACGATCGGAGAGCCAGCCCCCCGCCAGCATACTCACCGCACGGGGAATGCCATAGGCTGCGAGTACTATGCCCAGCTCCTGTGCGTTCCCTCCAGTAGCCAGGATCAGCCAGGGCAACGCCACCATGTAGAGTACATCGCCAATCACCGAGATCGTCTGCCCACCAAAGAGCAGATTGAAATTGCGTACTTTCAAGGGACCACCCGCAACAGCTTTTTTCTTTTCCTCCACAACCAGCACATCCTCTGCTGGCTGCGCTTCAGCCAGCGACCCTGTCCCTTTCTGCATCCTGTACATATGTTCACTCAACTTTCTTTTCTTTTCTCTTCTTCTCCCGCGCCTCTGGCTCGAGAGAGAACCATGTTTCCCTCCAGGCGTCGCCTGGTATGCAGAAAGTATAGGGTACGTCAGGGGAACAACTCATCCTCCGGTGGGGTGATTGAATGGGTGATCTTGCGGAGCGCCCTGTCCTGGCAAAGGGCAGCCAGATCTCAAAGCGAGAGGAGAAAGGAGCAGCAAAGCGCTAGAGGAGGTCCAGGCGGCGCGCGGCCTCCTTCGCTTCCCAGCGGTTCTTGACGTCCAGTTTGCGGTAAATACTCTGCACCTGCGTCTTGACCGTATTGATCGAGACCACCAGGGCCGCTGCAATCTCCGGGTTGGTGTTGCCTCTGACCAGCAGGTCAAGCACGCGCTGCTCGGCTTCCGTCAGTGGTTCCAGCAGCAACGCCGAAGCCGCGTGAGGGGCGTCCTGTGGCTCTCCTTTCAGGCTGGCAAAAGCCAGCAGCAAGCCCCGCGCATAGCGAACGTGCGGCTCCTCGCGCAGATCGAGGAACACGGTCCGAAGCAGGGTGAAAAGCTGCTCCCCTTTCTCCAGGAAGAGACGCTGGAAGCCCTCTGGTTGAGCAAGGAGCAAAGCCTCTTTGAGCGCCTGCCTGGCCTGGACAGGGCGCGAACTGGCCGCGTATGCGAGAGACTGAAGCACATGGATCTCCAGCTCACTGCGCAGACGCCGACAGCGACACGCCTCCTCTTGCCAGTTGCCCAGGAGGCGCAGCGCCTCCGTGATCTCTCCTCGCGCAATCAGGACGCGAGCGCGCAGCAGATCCTCCCGTTCCTGCTGCATGATAGAGGCCGCTTCATCAGGAGAGGTCGCCTGCCAGTCCTCGACCGATGGCAGGAGGCCCGAGGCCAGAGCAAGCTCAACCTGTTGCGCCAGTGCTATGTTAGAGAGAGCGGTCAACTGGTGCTTCTGCGCGAAGGTCTGCAGTTGCTGCAACAATTGTTGCGCCTGCGCATACTCCCCTCGGGCCTGGGACAACCGCGCCTGGAGCAGCTCAGCCGGGAAGAGAAAACCCACCTCCACAAAGTATGTCCCCAGTTCATCCAGGTGCGCTTTCCCCAGTTCAAGCACCTGCGCGACGCTCTGCTCTGCTTCCGCCAGGTGGTTCCACTCATAGAACACCTTCGCCATGCCAAGCTGTGCCGCCATCTGATCGACCGGGTTCTCTTTCGCCGACACGAGCAACTGGCGGTAGGACTGTTCCGCCTGGTGCAGCCTGCCCTGCTGCCAACCGATTTCGCCCAGCATCAAGGTGGCTCCATGCACGCTATAGCCAGGGATCTGGAGCGTCTCGAAGAGTTGCTGCCCCTCCAGGGTCAACCGTCGAGCCTCCTCCGGTCGACCTTTCTGCATCTCGCTCGCGACGACGCTCAGAATGCTGGCACCTCGCCAGAGCATCGGCGGCTCCGGCGGGAGAGTGAGCGCTCGCCGGGCCAGGCTCTGCGCCAGGGGAACGTCTCCGTGCCAGCGAGCAACCTCAGCGTGACAGGAGAGCGCTTCACCCAGCTTTCCCCATGCTTGCTCCCGCTCATAGATGCGCTCAGCTCTGATCAGTGGCTCCGAAATTCGGGCCATCGTGGCCGGGGAACGGCGATCGAGGGTGAACAGGAGCGCGGCGGCATAGCTGACGCACAACGCCGGGTGGGCCTCTAAGACCTGCTCAGGCAACATCTTCACCCAGCGCAGCAGCGTCACACGTTCCTGCAGGGCAGGATGGTTCTCTCCCTTCAGCACTCTCTCCATCAGGGCCGCTGCCCGCATCCATTCACCCGCCGAAAGCCCCGCCTCGATCCCTTCGGCGAACATTTCCTGTTGCTCATACCAGGCGCTGGCCCGGCTCAGGCACAGGCGCAGATCCTCTTCGCCGAGCCTCTTTCGCGCCTGTGCCTGGAGCGCCTCGGCAAAGAGGGCGTGATAGCGATACCAGGGTGGCTCGCCGCCCAGCGCTTGCAGGAAGAGGCCGGAGCGCTCGATCTCTCTGAGCGCCTGCTCGCTGGCGCGGCCTCCGGTAACCGCATCGCACAGCGAGGCCGTCATGCGGCCAAGCAGGCTGGTCTGCAGCAAGAAGAGCTGCCGCGCTTCGCCCTCTGATGCAAGCCCTTCGAGGGCAAAGTAGTCGAGCAGATAGCGATGACTGCCGCTGAATCCGGCCAGCACCTGCTCGATCTCCTCCCTCTCGCTTTTCCCCTGGAGAGCCAGCGCCAGGAGGCGCAAGCCAGCAGGCCAGCCTTCGAGACGAGCTTCGAGCGACTGAAGCTGATCTTTCGGGAGCGCAAAAGGCAACGCCTGGTGCAGGAAGGAGGTGCTTTCCTCCGGCGAAAAGCGCAGATCGGCGGCGCTCCACTCCTGAAGGTCGCCACGGGCGCGCCAGCGAGCCAGCGGCAGAGCGGGTTCGGCGCGGGTCGCCACGACCAGATGCAGCGTGGGTGGAAGATGATCGACCAGATAGGCCAGCGACTCGTGAATCTGCGAGGAGGTCATGACATGATAATCGTCAAGGACGAGCAGCAATCGCGACGGAAGCCTCGCGGCATCATTCAGGAACGAGGTGAGGATCTGTTTCAGGAGAAGCGGGGTAAAAAAGGACGAATTGGTTGAGAGAAGCTTGAGCGCATCATGGCCAGGCTCACCCTCGAAGAACCCACAGGCGGTCAGCACATAGTGCCAGAAGCGGATCGGATCATCGTCCTCTGGATCAAGGGAAAGCCACGCTACCTGCGTGTCCTGGCCCTGCGTGTCAATCCATTGGCGCACCAGGGTGGTTTTGCCAGAGCCTGCAGGGGCCAGCACAAGGGTCAGCTTGCCCTCTCTGCCTTTCTCCAGGCGCGCAAGCAGGCGTTGGCGCGAGACACACAAAGAAGGTAAACGAGGGGGGCGCAATTTGGGGAGCAGGAGGGAGGCTTGCTGCACCTGCCCCTCTGAGCCTTCGTCCGGGGCAGGTGCAGCAAGCCTCTCTGGTTGCGCCTGAAGGGTGAAAGAGCGCCTGGTCGTATCGACAAACGACGGTTCTGTCTTCTGGAACGGTTCTCCCCGTGTGAGTCCCTCTGCAACCTCTTCTAAACGCGCAAAAGTGACCTTTGCCGTGCGTCCGAGATAGCGTTTGTATGTTCGCTTGCTGGTCGTGTGGTAGGCATACCAGTACTGGCCTCCGCGTGGCCGAGCCTCTTTGTAGACATTGAGGCGTCCCTGGCGTCCCTGGAAGGCGAAGGAGTCGTGAGCCTCAAGCCAGGCCTGCCATGCTTCTTCATCTCCTGGGACAAACGACTGTGGCACGTGGCCGAAGGAAAACAGTTCATACCATGCCTGATCCTGAGACCAGATAAGCGTCTGAAAAGGTGTCCTGGGCATTGAACCTTGTTCTCGTTTCCTCCGTTCTTCCCAACTCTGCATCCGTTCCTCCCAACACGCCATACTATAACAGAGAAAAAACTAGAGGGCAAACGTCCTGCTCCACCGTTTTGAGCAGGCTCAATCTCGAGCGTCTCCTCCAGACGTTCAAAACGCTCGGCGGTTGGCGGAAAGGGCCCGCCCAGACCACGGTGCTCCTCTTCATACCAGGCGGCGCCAATGCCGAAATAGGCGCGTCCACCAGAGAGAACATCCAGTGTCGTAACCGTCTTGACCAGCAAGCCCGGATACCGATAGGTCACACCCGTCACCATGGTTCCCAGCCTGATCCGATTGGTTCGTGCGAAAGCCTAGGCCAGGGCACTGTAGGCTTCCAGCATCTCGTGCTCGGCAGGACCGACTCCGGGGATCTGGAAGTAGTGATCCATGACCCACAAACTGAACAGACCAGCTTGCGGAGCAAGCTGGGCAACCAGGGCAAACGTCTCACCGAGCGATCCTTGATAGTTGGGCCAGGTAAAGTTGGTGACTTGTAATCCGATACGCATAAAACTTATGCTCCTTTTATGTCTCATTTTTCATTCTGGTTACTCTCTCCTCCCCACTGCTATTTCCGCTGGTCTCGTGGTTCTCCTGGGTTTCAAGGCAGTATCAACTTTGGGATGCCTCGTGTCATCTTCTGACGAAGACCATTGCCGCTACCAACGCGAGGAGGAGGGCCCCTCCAGCGATCACAAAGGCGAGATGCAAGCCCGGGAGGAACGCCTGCTGATTCCCCACCAGTGTTCCCAGGATCGCGACTCCTATGACACCGCCCACTTGCCTGCTCACGTTCAGCATGCCCGATGCTATCCCTGATTGGGCTCTGGGCGCATGCGAAATCGCCGCCTCGGTCATGGCCGGTAAGACAGAGGCCAGCCCGAAGCCCAGAACGGCCAGCAGACACGCGAGAAGCAGGTAGCTGGTGTGGGTATCGATCATCACCATCCCAAAACAGCCCAAAGCGGAGAGGAGCAGACCAATGGCCATTATGCGTTTTGCGCCGAGGCGGGGCATGAAGGCGCCTGAGAGCGAGGTCGCCAGGAGGGCACAGCCAAAGGAAGGAAGCAGTGCCACTCCCGTCAGAAATGGCGAATAGTGTTTCACCTGTTGCAGGAACAGACTCATGACAAACAGGAAGCCTGTGAACGTAAAGGTCTGGCACATGGCAACGACATTGGTGGCAGAGAACGTTCTCTCTTGAAACAGTCCCAAGGGAAGCATGGGATGGCTGGTGGTCTTTTCTCTCCAAAGTAATAACAGGAAGAAGAGTATACTTGCTGTATATGCCGCAATTATCAGCGGAGACGTGCTTCCCAGGCTGTTTCCTTCAATCAACGCAAACGTCAACATGCCCAGGGCAAGAATACTTGCTCCTTGCCCTGGAAGATCAAGGCTTCGTCCTCCCTGCGGAGTCGATGGAGCAATAGAACGGGCGGTGAGCAGAAAACCCAGAAAGGGCCCCGATGCTTGCAACTGCTGCCCAGATGCCAATCGCCTGCGCCCGTTTCCGTGCGTCAGTATAGATCGTATTTAACAGGGCGAGCGAATTCGGAACGAGCAGGGCCGCACTAAGCCCCTGGAAGGCGCGTGCGATCTGCAAGACGAGGAGCATTGGAGCCAGGCTGCACAGCGTTGATGCCAGTGTGAAGAGGGCAAAACCGACTAAAAAAATGGTTTTGCTTCCTCGTCTGTCGCCAAGCGCTCCACCGGTCAGGAGCAAACTGGCGAAGACGAGGGCATAGCCATCCACAATCCATTGCAGCCCGGTCACATTCGCGCTCAGGTGCTCCTTGATATTGACCAGGGCCACGTTCACGATCGTGACATCGAGAATCGTCATGAAGTAGCCCAGACAGAGCGCCAGCAGCGGCATCATCGTCTGGGTTCCTGGCTGTTGGGTACTTGTCTGTTGAGCTGGTGCCGTGATCATTCGCTTTCGGCTAAGACCTCCATGGCTATGTTGACTGCCGTCATCGCGCTCGGCCATCCAGCATAGAAGGCCAGGTGCGTGAACAGCTCGGCAAGTTCGTCGCGGCTGATCCCATTCTCTCGGGCGCGGGCAATGTGAAAGGGTAATTCGTTGATGCGATACAGCGCAACGAGGGCCGCGACCGTAATCAAGCTCCGGTCGCGCTTGGAGAGACCCGGACGCTCCCAAATGTCGCCGAAGAGTACCTGTTCGTTCAGTTCCATTAACTTCGGTACGAAGTCTTTTCTCCTCTGTATCGTCTCTTCTCTGGTGGGCTGTTCTTGTGGCATGGTAGATTCTCCTTCTTCTTTACGCAGATGGCACCAGTTTCAGTGTGGTCACACGCGCTTGCGGGGCAATCATCGGGCGAACGTACGTTGCGCTGTATCTGCGGTACTTCGATTGATAGGCAGCGTCTATCTCGTTATTGAGTGCCTCATCGCGGCTTACGTCCACAAACGTCACATCCTTCGTGATCCCGTCAGCTCCAATACGTCCCTCGGGCTGCCGTTGGACATGACGCAACCAGGCAGTTTCACGGCCACGGTTTGCTCGCACATACAGCTCATCACCGACGCGAACAACCCAGATCATGACGGGCGCTCGCAGCGTGCCATCCTTCTTGAACGTGGCAAGCTGTAGTTCCTCTGCTGCTCCCATTCGTGCGAGGTCATTACGTGCCCAGCCACTCATGGCATAGCCTCCCTCGTTAGACCGTTCCTACTTTGACCAGTGACTTGATCGCGCGGCGTTCGTCCATGGCCGCGTAGGCTTGCGCGATGCCGTCCAGATCAGTCGTGAAGTCAAAGACGCGTCCAGGATTGATGCGGCCTGCTAACACATCATCAAGCAGTGCGGGGAGGTAGGCTCGCGCCGGTGCCGGGCCACCATGCGCCCCAATATTCCGATAGAAGAGCGTTGGAACAGGCATCTCGACGCCGTGAGGGACTCCCACATAGCCAACGATCGAGCCCGGTCGTGCGATCGCCAGTGCTGTCTGCATCGCTTCGTTCGTCCCGACGCATTCCAGCGCAGCATCGACCCCAATGCCATTCGTCAAGTGTTTCACTGCTTCAACCGCCGCTTCACCACGTTCCTCAACGATATCAGTTGCACCAAACTCGCGAGCAAGCTGTTGACGAGCCGGGTGTCGGCTCAGCGCAAGAATGCGTACCGCGCCTAACCGCTTCGCGGCAAGGATAGCGCACAGTCCAACCGCCCCATCACCCACCACCGCCACCGTGTCACCAGGCTCGACTTCGGCGCTCACTGCCGCGTGGTGCCCCGTGCCCATCACATCGCTGAGGGTCAGCAGGGACTTCATGATCTCGTCCGAATAGGTGGAACCGGGGACTTTCACCAGTGTGCCGTCCGCCAGTGGCACGCGCACAAACTCACCCTGGCCGCCGTCGCCATTTCCGGCTGGAAAAAAACCACCGTTCAAACAGGCAGTGGTCATCCCCGCCTGGCAGTTTGGGCACGTCCCATCACTGTAGGCAAATGGTGAGATGACGAAGTCTCCTTTCGCAACGTGACGCACCTCATCGCCAACGTGTTCGACGACACCAATAAACTCATGCCCAATCGGGCTCCCTACCGGAAAGTCGGTCTCCCCACGATAGTACCAGAGGTCAGAACCACAGACACACGCCAATACGACACGCACGACCGCATCGGTCGGCTCTTTGATGGTCGGGTCTGGTCGTTCGCCAACCTCAATCTTCCAGGGGCCTTGAAAAATCGCTGCTTTCATTATTTTCTCCTTCTCTCACCTGCTCCTTCCCAGGAACATCCCTTTTCACCGTGCCGTGATGCCGCCATCCAAGGCGAGCGCATGAGCGACACGAAGCTCGAGGGTCAGGCCAGGTATTGTTCGTCGCTGACCGGTTCCATCCAGTCGACCGTCTTGCCATCAAGCCGTTCCTGAATGGCGATGTGCGTCATGGCTGTGGTGGGTGCGGCGCCGTGCCAGTGTTTCTCCCCCGGCGGGAACCAGATCACATCCCCCGGATGAATGTCTTCGATCAGGCCACCCCAGCGTTGGACCCGGCCGCAGCCCGCCGTCACAATCAGGGTCTGGCCCAGCGGGTAGGTGTGCCAGGCGGTGCGAGCGCCGGGCTCGAACGTGACACTGGAGCCGACCACACGTGCCGGATCGGGCGCCTGGAACAAGGGATCTATGCGGACCGCGCCGGTAAAGTACTCAGCCGGTGCTTTGCCGGACGGTTGTGAGCCACTTCTTGTGATGTCCATGTTCTCAATTCCTCCATCATGCCTGCAAAAGCAGAGAGGCATGTGCTCTGTCTAGGATAAGGGCTTGTTCAAAAATAGCATTCTGCCTTACTGGTGTTACGACTGCTCGCTCTTGTATGAAGACAGGAAGGTATGTCATCATGACTCCAATTATAGACGCGGCTTCGCACCGGGTGATAGAATGATTGTCGCAAATGATTGTCTGATTCTGTGCATTTTCCAGATGGGCGATGGAGCAATAAGAGAAGAGGTTCTTATGGACGTGATCAACCACCAGCAGGCAGCACGGGAGGCTGCGCGAGAGGCCGCGTGGATGCAAGCCAATCGCGAGGAACTGGTGGAGCGGATTGCACGGGCCATACGCGCAGATGGGAGTGCTCAGCCGCTTCCAGGGCTGCACCTGTACCGCCATTCCTTGCCTCTGGAGCAGGTGTACAGCGTGGTCGAGCCATCCCTGTGTGTGGTTGCCCAGGGGAGCAAGGAGTTCCTGGTGGGCGAGAGCCGCTACCGCTATGACCCCTTACATTATCTGCTCGTAACGGTCGATCTGCCCAACGTCGGCCAGGTTCTGGAAGCGTCAAAGGAGCGGCCCTTCCTCAGTCTGCGCCTGGACCTCACCCCCACCGTCGTCGGTGAGGTCATGGTGGAGACCGATCACGCTACTCGCTCCGCGCCGAGAGATTCTGCGGATGTGAGGGCGGTATCCGCCAGCCTGTTGGATGGGCACCTACTGGATGCCATGGTGCGGGTCGCCAGGCTGCTGGATGCCCTTGACGAAGCGCCGGTGCTCCTGCCACTGCTCACGCGGGAAATTATCTACCGGCTTCTGAGAGGAGAGCAAGGTGGCCGGCTCCGTCACCTGGCGATCCTGGGGGGCTACTCCCCCTCCATTGCCCAAGCGATCGAACGGCTCCGTCACGATTTCGACCAGCCACTGCGCATTGAGCAGGTGGCGCGCGAGGTGGGCATGAGCGTCTCGGTGTTCCACCACCACTTCAAAGCGGTCACAGCGATGAGCCCCTTGCAATTCCAGAAGCGGCTGCGGCTCCTGGAGGCGCGGCGGCTGATGCTGGGCGAAGTCTTTGACGCGGCCAGTGCCGCCTACCGCGTGGGCTACAACGATGCCTCCCACTTCAACCGCGAGTACAAAAGCCTCTTCGGCGTGCCACCCATGCGCGACGTGCAACGGCTGCGGGAAGGCGCGCTGGCAAGTGCTGTCCAATGAGCAAGACGAGCACCGCTCTGCAGGCTGAGGAGAGCTTTATTGCATGCATCCTGATCGTGTTGGCGACAGCCTACATGAGCTTGCCATGAAGCACAACGCCTTCCTGATGTGAGCCTGGGAAACCCATTCGCCAACACTGAGTCATGCAACAGAGGCGCACCATCCCACATGAAATTGATGTTGCCCTCCTCCCAATTTCATGGGATTATCCATCCTCGTTCTCCCTATCGTTCATCACCGGTTCTCGCGCGGCAAGCGCCTGCTCTGGTGTCATCAAGCGACCTTCGGCCCAGGCGGTGGCAAAGGGCCTTTCTCCCAGTTGAGCGCGAGCGGCGGTGACTCTTGCCTCATAGGCACGACGTTCGACAGGGGCGATGGGAGCACCAGTAGTTTCGCGCAGAGCCTCCGCCGCACCCCACAATCGTGCCGCCCATGCCACTTCTCCCTGCGCTGCGACCACGCTTGCCAACCCTTCCAGGCCAAAGGTAAGCGTCTCTCTGTTCCCCGCCCTGCGCGCCACCGCTATGCCCTCCTCGTAGAGCGATTGGGCACGCACATCGTTCCCCGAAGCCTCGACGACCTGTGCGAATGCATAGAGTGAGACGGTCGTGCCATGCTGCTGTCTCATCTCCTTGAAGAGCGCCACCGCCTGCTCAACTTGCGAGTATGCCAGGGCCGTCTCCCCTTCACCGAGGGCGAGCCGCCCTGAGAGATAGAGACAGTACGCGATACTCTCTTTGTCGCCCAACTCTTGATAGAGTGCGAAGCTCTCCGCAAGCCACGTGTGTGCCTGTGTCAGGTCACCCTGAGACCAATAGCACAATCGCGCCAGGTGGTAGAGCGAATCGGCAATACTGGTTGTGTCTCCTAGTTCCTTACTCATCGACAGACTGTCTTCGAGCAGGCGGCGTGCTGTCGTGTACTCACCATGATCGATGGCCAGGCTCCCCAGGTTGATCAATACATAGGCGACTGCCCTCTTGTCCCCCAGCTCTTTGAAAAGAGCTAAGGATTCCTCTTCCTGTGAGCGCGACAGTGCCAGGTTACCCCTCCCCCAGGCTATAACTGCGAGCAGATGGAGGGAGGAGGCAATACCCGCTGTGTCCCCCAGTTCCCGGTACAGTGCCAGGCTCTCCTCGCAGAGCGCCTCTGCTCGATCACGATAGCCCAGGCTCTCATTCAGTCTCGTCGCAGCAAAGAGCGCTTTTGCCCTCACAGGTGCTGCCACCCCATCACTACGCGAGAGCGCTCGCTCCAGAAAATCCCGTCCCTCGCTGAAGTAACTGCGCATATACCAGAATTGCCTGAGCGCTCCTCCCAGGCGCAAGGCGATCTCCCTGGTCCTGCCGTCCCCACTCTCTCCCTCTGCTTGTGAAGTCGACCACTGCATGACTGCTCGCAGGTTCTCATGCTCCTGCTCCAAGCGCTCTAACCACATGGCTTGCCGTGGACCTACCAACTCTGGCTCGGCTTGCTCCGAAAGCCGCAGATAGTACTCAGCATGACCTTGCCGTGCGGCCTCCATCTCCCCGTTCACATTCAGGCACTCCAGCCCATATTCGCGGATCGTCTCCAGCATGACCAGGCGTGGCTCCTGACCTTCTTGCTCGGTCTGCTGCAACAAGCTTTTGTCGAGAAGCGAAGCAACGCTCTCCCATACCTGCCCAGCTTCACTACCATCTGATACGTCAGCGCAGAGTGCCTCTACTGCCTCCAGACTACAACCACCAACGAAGACGGAGAGCCACCGGAAGAGTCGCTGCTCGGCGGCATCGAGCAGGTGATAGCTCCATGCAAGCGTGTTGCGCAGCGTCTGCTGCCGTGCCGGTACGTCACGCGAGGTGCCTGTCAACACAGACAACGGTTGATCCAGTCGCGCCAGCAATCCCTGGGGCGGGAACAGTTTCATGCGGGCCGCTGCCAATTCGATCGCCAGTGGCAGTCCATCGAGGCGCTCACAGATCTCGGCGATGACCCTGGCGTTGGCACTGGTGAGCTGGAAGTCAGGCTTCACGGCCTGGGTACGCTGGAGGAAGAGCGCCACCGCTGCATAGTGTGGCAATGCTGCGAGATCCGGCAGGCGTCCGGGATCAGGGAGCGCCAGCGGGGATACCGGGAACTCATGCTCGGCTTGCACATGCAACACCTCGCGGCTCGTCACCAGGATCTTGAGGTGTGGGCAGGTCGCCAGTAAATCTACTAGCTGTACGCCTGCGCTCACCACCTGCTCAAAGTTGTCCAGGAGGAGTAACATGTGCTTGCGCTGCAACTCTTGCTTCACCTGCTCAAGCAAGGGCTGGCCGCTTCCTTCGCGGATGCCAAGCGTCTGAGCAATGGCGGGCACAACCAGAGCTGGATCACTGACTGGGGCCAGGCTCACGAAAAAGACGCCGTCGGCGAAGCGGTCAGAGAGCTCGGCGGCCACCTGCAGCGCGAGCCGCGTCTTGCCCACTCCACCAGGACCTGTCAGGGTGAGCAGGCGCACCTCCTCGCGGCGCAGTAGCTGCCCGACGGCTGTCAGTTCCTGCTCGCGCCCAATGAACGGGGTGAGCTAGACAGGCAGGTTATTGGGGTGCGTGTCGAGTGTTTTGAGAGGCGGGAAGTCGGCAGGCAGGTCTGCGATGACGAGCTGAGAGAGGTGGCTCTTCTGCTGTAAGTCCTTGAGGCGATGGGCTCCCAGGTCCCGTAGGCTCACCCCGGTCGGCAGATCATGCGCGACGAGGTCGCGAGTGGTTTGAGAAAGCAGCACCTGCCCTCCGTGCCCGGCACTCATCATGCGTGCGGCCTGATGCACGTCCAGACCAGTATAGCCCTCGGAGGAAAGCGTTGGTTCGCCTGTATGGATCCCCATACGGACACGCACGACCACTCCTTCGGGCCAGAAATGCGAGGCGAGGGCACGTTGTGCTGCCACTGCACCTGAGACGGCATCGGTGGCGCGAGCAA
>WNGG01004076.1_pt1 | contig 29805 bp, 40 predicted proteins | sample 5400661 | NCBI WGS metagenome assembly WNGG01 (sample SAMN13153372, study PRJNA577476) | soil metagenome | isolation source: 100 cm soil or saprolite under Garry oak tree replicate 1 | place: USA:California | collected 2016-06-15
ACGGTGATGGTGAAGAATATCAATTCCGCCGGCAGCAGCAACCCGCGATTCCTGGTCGCGGTCGGCAGCACGCTCTTTTTCGCAGCGAATAACGGGAGCAACGGCACGGAACTCTGGAAAAGCAACGGCACGGTTGCAGGGACGGTGATGGTGAGGGATATCGTTGCCGGCGTGGTCGGCAGCGCTCCCGAGTCTCTCACCGCAGTCGGCGCGACGCTCTACTTCGCGGCAAACGACGGGGTCAATGGCAAAGAACTCTGGAAGAGCGACGGCACGGCCGCAGGGACGATGATAGTAAGAGACATCAATACCACCGCTGGCGTCGGCAGCAATCCCGCTTTCCTCACCGCAGTCGGCGCGACGCTCTTCTTTCAGGCCTGCGATGCCATGAACGGTTGCGAACTATGGAAAAGCGACGGCACTTCCGGGGGCACGGTGCTCGTGAAGGATATCGTTGCTGGTGCGGCCGGCAGCGCTCCTGAGTCTCTCACCGCAGTCGGCGCGACGCTCTACTTCGTGGCAAACGCCGGGGTCAATGGCAAGGAACTCTGGAAGAGCGACGGCACGGCCGCAGGTACGGTGATGCTGACTGCCGGCGTCGGCAGCAATCCCGCTTTCCTCACCGCCGTCGGCACTACGCTCTTTTTTCAGGCCTGCGATGCCATGAACGGTTGCGAACTATGGAAAAGCGACGGCACTTCCGGGGGCACGGTGCTGGTGAGAGACATCAATACCACATCGGGTGCAAGCAGCAATCCCGCGAATCTCACCGCCGTCGGCACGACGCTCTATTTTTCGGCTTTCACCAGCGCGAGCGGCACAGAGCTCTGGAAGAGCGACGGCACGAGCGGGGGCACGGTGATGGTGATGGACATCAACCCCGGCCCGACCGGCAGCAACCCCTCGAACCTGACGGCGTTCGACAACATGCTTTTCTTTACGGCCAATGACGGTGTACTCTGGAAGAGCGACGGCACTGCGGCGCGCACGGCGATGGTGAGGGACCTCAATCCCGTAGGCGGAAACGGCGTAACCGCGATTCTCGGGCCGTAGTCCCGTCGCTGCGTGACGGTACTTTCAACCCCAGGGCCCGAGATAGGGCTCGCCTGTATACGTATCGGATTTCGGCTCGACAGCATTCGGCCAGTCGGCGACGCGCGCCGGCGCGCGAACCCTCTTGGGGCGCGGCCGCCCGTTCCATCCTACCTGCTCCATGTAGTAGTAGAGCTGGATGGCGTGCCCGGCCGGGTCGAGCACGTAGGCGCTGTAGTCGATGTTGCAGCGGAGAAACACGCAGCGGTGACCCTTCCAAGTGACGGTCTCGGTGCGCTCAAAGCCCATGATGCCGGTGTAGAACGCTTCCATCGCGCGCACGTCCCGGCAGAAAAGCCGGATCGGGCCGTGGCGCACGACCTTGAACGGCCGCGGCAGCAGGATGCCGTCGACGTCGTATTTCGCCGGCATCTTTTCCGGGTGCCGGAATCCCGAATTGAAATCGACGCCCCGCTCGCGGCTTTTTTCCACCTCCTGGTATTCCGGGATCTGCGGCAGCGGCGGGCGCTCGCGGAAGCCGCGCTCGTGCATCGCGCGCGGCTTGGGCAGGCCCGTCCAGCCGATCTGCTCCATCCCGTAATAAACCTCGTTGCGGTGGCCTTCCGGGTCGTAGGGGTAGCAGTGCCAGTTCGACCCCGGCATGTCGCGGCCGGCGCGGCTGATGCGGACGTTCTTCGAATTGAACCAGTCGAGCGCATTCGACACCTCGGCGAGGCTCGCCACCTGCCAGGTTATCTGGTTCACGGTGACGTCGGCGGGGATGTCGCCTCCGCGCCCCGCCGCGTTGTAGATGGTGCCGTTGCACAGGACGAAGGAATGGTGGTCCGTCCCGTGGCGCAGGAAATACATGTGGGTGTCGCCGAGCTTTTTCAGCTCGTCGCGCTTCGGGTGGTGCTCGGCGATGTCGAGCGGATCCGAGATGCGGAAGCCGAGCGCCTCGCAGTAGAAATCGAGGCACGCCGCGGGATCGAGGACGTTCAGGCCGAAGTGGCCGAGGCGCCGGATCTTGAACGGGCGCGGCAGCAGCACGCCGCCGACGTCGAACTTGCCGTTGGTTGCCATACGCGTCTCCTCGCGACCTAATCCTTGTAATCGGGGAAAAGCTTCTCCGCGAGCGCCATGCTCGCCACCCAGTCGCGGCTCTTGTGGTCGTACTGTCCGATGCGGCCGAATTTCCTGGCGCGCTCCTCGCAGACCTCGGGCGCGGGCGTGATGACCTCGACCCCGCCGGCAAGCGCCCCGACTTGCGCGCGGCAGGCGAGCTCGAAGAAGTGGTGATAGATATAGGCCTCGGCGAGCGAGGTGCCGCACACCAGGGCCCCGTGGTTCTCGAGGATCATCACCCATTTTTCTCCCAGGGCCCGCGCGAGCCGGTCCGCGCCTTCGCGCGTGGTGTCGTCCACCTCGTTCGGGTAATACGCGATCCGGTTGTAGAAGCGCATCGCCTGCTGCGTGATGGGCCGCAGGCCCCCCTTCTGCGCCGACACGGCGAGGTTTGCCGGCGAATGCGTGTGCACCGCGGCGACGACGTCGGGCCGCGCGTTCAGCGCGGCCGCGTGCAGGTGGATGGCGGCGCCACTCGCCTTGTGCTCGGATTCCATGACCTGGTTGCCCTCCAGGTCGTACTTGACGAGGTTGGAGGCGGTGACCTGCTCCATGAAGACGTCGTCCGCCTTGACGAGGAAGCGACCGGGCTCGCCCGGCACGCGCACCGAGATGTGGTTGTAGGTCATGTCGACGAAGACGAAGTGCGCGACGAGCCGGTGCGCGGCGGCGAGCTCGCAGCGCAGCTGCCACTCGTCCTTGCTCACGCGCTCGCGGACGACCCGGGGAAGGCCCGGGTCGGGGCAGCCTGATAAAATCGAGCTCCGCTCCCGCCAGTGAAATCCACCCGAATGCCTTATGAAAACATACTCGTCGAGACTCGCGGCCGCGTCGGCTTGATTCAGCTCAACCGGCCGAAGGCGCTCAATGCGCTCAACGATGCCCTCATGAGCGAGCTGGGCGGCGCGCTCGCGGCGTTTGACGCGGACCCGGCGATCGGCGCCATCGTCATCACCGGCAGCGACAAGGCCTTCGCCGCGGGCGCCGACATCGGCGCGATGAAGGACTGGGGCTACATGGACGTGTACAAGGGCGAATACATCACGCGCAACTGGGAGCGGCTGAAGTCGGTCAGGAAGCCGGTGATCGCCGCGGTCGCGGGCTACGCACTCGGCGGCGGCTGCGAGCTGGCGCTGATGTGCGACATCATCATCGCGGCGGACACCGCAAAGTTCGGCCAGCCCGAGATCAAGCTCGGCATCATCCCTGGCGCGGGCGGCACGCAGCGCCTGCCCCGCGCCGTGGGGAAAGCGAAGGCGATGGACATGGTCCTGTCCGCGCGCATGATGGACGCGACGGAGGCCGAGCGCGCCGGGCTCGTGTCGCGCGTCGTCCCGGCGGACAAGCTGCTCGAGGAGGCGCTCGCCGCGGCGGCGCAGATCGCCGAATTCTCGCTTCCCTCGGTGATGATGGCAAAGGAAGCCGTCAACCGCGCCTTCGAATCGCCGCTTTCCGAGGGCGTGTTGTTCGAGCGGCGGCTGTTCCACGCGCTCTTCGCCACCGAGGACCAGAAAGAAGGCATGGCGGCGTTCCTCGAGAAGCGCAAGCCGAAGTTCAAGCACAAATAGGCGGACCTGTTCGTGAAGCCGGCGTGGCGGGTGATCGCCTGGATGTGCGCCGCCCACGTGGCGAGCATGACCGGCTTCTCCGCCTACGCGACGCTCCTGCCGCGGCTGCGGGACGAGTGGGGCCTGAACAACTCGCAGGCGGGCTTCATCAGCGGCGCGTTCTTCGCGGGATACATGGCCGCGGTGCCCCTGCTCACCAGCCTTACCGACCGCGTGGACGCGCGCCGGGTGTATCTTGTGTCGAGCGTCGTCGCCGGCGTCGGGCTGGCCGGGATGGCCTTGCTGGCGAAGGGGCTGATCTCGGCGTCGCTGCTGCAGTTGCTCGCCGGCGCGGGAATCGCCGGCACCTACATGCCGGGCCTGCGCGCGCTCACCGACAACGTCACGGGGACCGGCGCGCAGAGCCGCGCTGTGTCCTTCTACACCGCGGTGTTCGGCCTGGGCACGAGCCTCTCGATTCTGCTTTCGGGCTGGATCGCCGACACGCTGGGCTTTCGCTGGGCGTTCGGCCTGGGCGCGATCGGGCCGCTCGTCGCCGGGCTCATGGTGACGCTGGGCTTGACGCCGAGACGGCCCGCGCGCGCGCACGACACGCACGTGCTCGATTTCCGGCCGGTGCTCGCGAGCCGCGCGGTGCGGCCCTACATCTTCGGCTATGCCGTGCACTGCTGGGAGCTGTTCGGCTCGCGCTCCTGGCTGGTCGCGTTCATCGTGTTCGCGCAGGGGCTGCAGATGCAAGGCGGCGCGGCGCCCGCCGCCTGGTCGGCCGCGACGGTCGCGGCGGCCGCCAATCTCTTCGGGCCGGCGGCGAGCATCGGCGGCAACGAGCTGGCGATGCGTCACGGCCGCGAGCGGCTGATCTGGATGGCGATGCTCGCCTCGGGCGTGCTCACCTGCCTGCTCGGCTTTGCGGCGGTGCTGCCTGGGCACGCGCTCACGCTGCTCGTCATGCTGCACATGTGCCTCATCATGGGCGATTCCTCCGCCTTGACCGCGGGCCTCGTCACGCGCATCGACGAGCGCATCCGCGGCGCGGCCATGGCGGTCCACTCGATGCTGGGCTTCGGGGCGGGATTCTTTGCGCCGCTCGTCTTCGGCGCCGTGCTCGATCTGGCCGGCGGCAATTCGAGCCCGTCCGCCTGGGGCCTCGCATTCACGAGCCTCGGCGCCGGAGCGATCGCCATGGCCTGGGCGATTCGCCCGAAGCGCGCGTGACGTAAAATCCCGACATCAGGGAATGACAAAGAACGCTCAAGTCATCGTTGCGGGCGCAGGGCCGGTGGGGCTGCTCACGGCGCTCGCGCTTGCGAAGCGGGGGGTCTCGGTGCTCGTGCTCGAGGCCGAGCCCAATCTCACCATCGATTTGCGCGCCGGCACCTACCATCCGCCCTCGCTCGAGATGATGGCGCCTTACGGGATCACCGACGAGATGCACAAGACCGCGATCAAGGTGCCGCGCTGGCAGATCCGCGACCGGAAGGAGGGCGTCGTCGTCGAGTGGGACGTGGGCGAGATCGCGGACCTCACGCCCTATCCGTACCGCCTGCACCTCGAGCAGCACCGCCTCACGCCCATTATTTTCGACAAGTTGAAGCGGTGCGAGAACGCCGAAGTGCGTTTCTCGCACGACGTCGCGGACGTGTCGCAGTCCGCAGACGAGGTGACCGTCATCGCCGAAACGCCGGGTGGTACGCGGAAGTTCGAGGCCGAGTGGCTGGTCGGCGCCGACGGCGGCCGCAGCGCGGTGCGCAAGTGCATGGGCGTGGAATTCGAGGGTTTCACCTGGCCCGAGCGCTTCGTGGTGGCGAGCACGACCTTCGACTATGCGCCGCACGGCTACGCGATGAACGCCTACCTCGCCGACCCGGAGGAGTGGGCCGCGATCTTCAAGATGCCCGACGACGGCCCGCCCGGAATATGGCGCGTGATTTTCCCCGTGCCGCCGGATGAGGACGAGGCGCATACGCTGTCCGAGCAGATGGTCGAGCGGCGCATGCAGGGTTTCCTGCACAAGAAGGGGTTCTATCCGATCAAGTACAAGGGCATCTACAAGGTGCATCAGCGCGTCGCAAAGAATTTTCGGGTCGGACGCGTGCTGCTCGCAGGCGACGCCGCGCACCTGAACAATCCCATGGGCGCCTTCGGGCTGAACGGCGGCATCCATGACTCGTTCAATCTCACCGAAAAGCTCGGAAGAGTGTGCCGCGGCGAGGCCGACGGGTCGCTGCTCGATCTCTACGTGCGCCAGCGCCGCACCGTGAACCTCGAGTACGTGCAGGAGTTTTCCATCAGGAACCTGAGGCGGTTGAACGAAAGATCGGAAGAGGAGCGCAGAAAGAACTTCGATGAGCTGCGGCGGCAGGCCGCGACGCGGGAAGGCAGGCGCGAGTTTTTGCTGGTAAGCAGCATGATCGCCAGCATCCGTTACGCGAATGCGATAACCTAGCCGGACGAGAAGGCGCGGCACGGGAGGAGATGCATGGACAGAATCTGGCTCGCGCACTATCCCCCAGGCGTTCCCGCCGAAATCGACTACCGCCGCTGGGGTTCGATCGGCGAACTGTTCGCAGACAGCGTCGCAAAATACCGCGATCGCCCCGCCTACTACCACATGGGCAGGACGCTCAGCTTCGGCGATCTCGACCGGCTGTCGCGGCATTTCGGCGCCTGGCTGCAGGCCAAGGGGCTGGCGAGCGGTGCGCGCGTGGCGGTGATGCTTCCCAACTGCCTGCAGTACCCGGTGTGCATTTTCGGCACCCTGAGGGCCGGGTGCGTCGTGGTCAACGTCAATCCGCTCTACACGGCGCGCGAACTCGGATACCAGCTCAGGGACTCCGGAGCGGAGGCGATCGTGGTCCTGGAGAACTTCGCCCACGTTCTCCAGCAGGTGAAGAACAGTACCCCCGTGAAGCACGTGGTGGTCGCGGCGCTCGGCGATCTGCTCGGCCTGAAGGGCCCGATCGTCAATTTCGTCGTGCGCAACGTGAGGAGGATGGTCCCGCGTTGGGAAATCCCCGGGGCGGTCCGGTTCAGCACCGCGCTCGAGGAGGGCGCGCGCTCGGCGCTCGCGCCGAGCAGGGTCGGCCACGATGACATCGCCTTCCTGCAGTACACCGGGGGCACCACGGGGCTCGCCAAGGGTGCGATGCTGCTGCACCGGAATATTCTGGCGAACATCGAGCAGGCCGCCGCCTGGTTGCGCCCCATCCTGCGGGAAGAGGAACCTCAGGTGATCATCACCGCGCTGCCGCTCTATCACATCCTGTCGCTGACCGCGAACGGCCTGCTCATGATGAAGACCGGCGGCTGCAACGTCCTCATCACCAACCCGCGCGACATTCCGGGCCTCGTCAGGGAGCTCGCCAGGCACAGGTTCACCATGTTTACCGGCGTCAACACGCTGTTCAACGCGCTCCTGAATCATCCGGACTTCGCCAAGCTGGATTTTTCCGCCCTCAAGATCTCCCTGGGCGGAGGCGCGGCGGTGCAGAAACCGGTGGCCGACCGGTGGAAGCAGGTGACCGGATGCACTTTGATCGAGGCCTACGGACTGTCCGAGGCTTCGCCCGGGGTCACCGTCAATCCGCCGGATCTCGGGGATTACAACGGCGCGATCGGCCTGCCGATTCCTTCGACCGAGATCGTTCTGCGCGGCAAAGACGGCAAGGAGGTCCCGCTTGGGTCGCCCGGCGAGATCTGCGTGCGCGGACCGCAGGTGATGAAGGGTTACTGGAACCAGCCCGAGGAAACCGCCAAGGTGCTCGGCCCCGACGGCTTCCTCGCCACCGGCGATATCGGCGTCATGGACGAGCAGGGTTACGTGCGCATCGTCGACCGGAAAAAGGACATGATCCTCGTCTCGGGATTCAACGTGTATCCCAACGAGATCGAGTCGGTGGTGGTGATGCATCCGGGCGTGCTCGAATGCGCCGCGATCGGCGTACCCGACCCGCATTCGGGCGAAGTGCCCAAGCTCTTCGTGGTGAAGAGGGACCCGGCGCTCACCGAGGCCGATGTCCGCAGGCATTGCGAGCGAAACCTCGCCGGCTACAAGCGGCCCAAATACATCGAGTTCCGCAAGGAGCTGCCGAAAACGAATGTCGGAAAAATCCTGCGCCGCGCCCTGCGCGAGGAAGCCGGCGCCTGACGTGCCTGTCAGCTTTCCTTGGTAGGCGCGGCGAGGTGGCGCTCGATGGCCTTGGCCAGCCGCTCGCGCCTCACCGGCTTGGTCAGGTATTCCGCGACCCCGAGTTTCAGCGCGCCCGCGTGCATTGCGTCGTCGCTTTGGCCGGTGAGCACGATGACGGGGATGTGCCGGGTCGCCGGATCCGAGCGCAACGCCTCCAGAAGCTCCAAGCCGTCCAGATAGGGTATGCGCAGGTCGAGAAGGACGAGATCGGGCGGACCGTCGACAATGGCGCGCAGCCCCACCGCGGCGTCTTCCGCGATCTGCGCCTCGTGTCCCATGCTCGAGAGGTGCACGCGCAGCAGGTCGACGAAGGTAGCGTCATCCTCGATAACCAGGATCTTCGCCAATTCTCTACTCCCCTAGCGAGAGGGGGCGAGTTCCGGATGCACGGCGAGCACGCGCTTGCGCAGCTCGAGCAGATACGGATCGCGCACGCCGTGCTCGATCAATCCGCGCACCGTCTCGAGCAGGTATTCGACCGGGGTGCCGAGGTGGCCGCGCGTCGACACCAGGGTCCGGATCACCGTTTCGAACGGCAGCCTGCCCGCGTAGCTCGGGTGCCGACGGTTGACGGCGAATGTAATGGCGCGCAGCGTCTCCGTGCCCGCGTCGACCGGGACCCAGCGCGGGGAGTAGGCGCCGAGCACCATCTCGCGCCGCCACAGCAGGCGCAGCTCGGCCTGCGCATGGTGCGCGGCGATGCGGAATGCCACGCCGCGGCAGCTGCCGCCCGTGTCCAGTCCTAACACGAGCCCCGGCTTCTGCGGCGAGCCCCGGTTGAGGTGCGACCACAGGCAGAAGCGGCGGTGAAAGCCGTGCAGGCGCGCGACGCGCCGCTCCTCGAAGTGGACGATGGGATTCCAGATGAGCGAGCCGTAGCCGAACAGCCACACGTCGGCGCCCCGGGGATGCCGGGCGAGCAGAGTTTTAACCGATGCGTCCTGCTCGGCTTCGGTGAGCACCCGTGCCTCGGGGTTCGCCTGGCAAAACAGCCTCTTCAGACGGTCGGACTCGAGATCGGCGCGGGTGAGGGACACGGCTAGCGGAAATTGCGAAGGATTTCGATCGCCACGTCAGCCAGCGGGTCACGATGCGCTTCGGTTGACTCCCGGATCACGCCGCCCTCGCTGCGGGCCGCGATGCGCGAAACGCCGCAAGCAGCTCGGCCTCCTTTTTCTTCGCTTCACCGAGATGGCGGCGCTTGACGTGGCCGAAGCCGCGGATGTGCTCAGGCGTGCTCGCTATCTCGACCGCCAGCTTATGGTTGTCACGGTCCAGGCGCTCGAGGAGTTCGGCGACGGTCGTTTCATATTCGCCGATCAAACGCCGCTCCGTCTTGCGCTCCTCGGTCTGGCCGAAAATATCGAGCGCGGTGCCGCGTAGGCCCTTCAATTTCGCCAGGACCCGGAACGCGCCCATCATCCAGGGACCGAATTCCGATTTCCTCGCTTCCCCCGTGCGCGGGTCGGGCCGATTGAGGATCGGCGGGGAAAGGTGGAATTTCAGACGGTAGTTCCCTTCGAACATGCTTCCTATCCTTGCCGTGAACGCGGGGTCGGAATAGAGGCGGGCCACTTCGTATTCGTCCTTGTACGCCATCAGTTTGAAGTAGTAACGCGCGACAGCCTCCGTGAGCGACGCGCCGCCGACCTTGCGCGCTTCCGTTTCGCGAACGCGCCCGACAAGTTCGCGGTAGCGGCCAGCGTAGGCGGCATCCTGGTAGCCGGTAAGGAACTCCACACGGCGCGCGATCGACTCCTCGAGGTTGCGCGACAAGGCCTGCGAAATCGGGATCACTTCGGCCGGCATCGCGAGCCGCTCGACCTGCGCGAGGTTTGCCGCGGCGCGCCGGCCCCACAGGAACGCTTTTCTGTTGAATTCGACCGCGACGTCGTTCAGCTCGATGGCGCGCAGCAGCGACCCTTCTGCAAGCGGCACCCAGCCCTTCTGGAAGGCGTAGCCGAGCATGAACATGTTGGTGGCGATGGCGTCGCCCAGCAGCGCCGTGGCGAGCTTGCCGGCCGGGACGAAATCGACGTTCTTCGCCCCGGCGGCATCGACGATGTCTTCCTGCAGGTGGGTTCCCGGCAGCTGCCAGTCGGGGTTCTTCACGAATTCGGCGGTCGGCGATAGCGTGGCGTTGATCACGACTTTGGTGCTCTTGTCGTTCATTTTCGAAAGCGCCTCGGAGCCCGAGGTGACGACCAGGTCACAGCCGAGCACGAGGTCCGCGCCGCCGGTGCCGACGCGCACCGAGTGCAGCTCCCCGGGGGAGCGCGCAATCCTGACATGCGACATCACCGGGCCGAATTTCTGCGCGAGGCCCGACATGTCGAGCACGGTCACGCCCTTGCCCTCGAGGTGCGCGGCCACCGCCATGATCTGTCCGATGGTGATCACGCCCATGCCGCCGATGCCCGTAACGAGCACTTGGAACGGCTTCTCCAGCACCGGCGTCTGCGGCTCGGGCAGTTGCGGAAATTCCGCGTCGCTCGCGGGGGAGGCCGCCTTGCCCTTCCTCAGGTTGCCCCCTTCGACGGTGACGAAGCTCGGGCAGAACCCCTTCAGGCAGGAGAAATCCTTGTTGCACGCCGATTGATTGATGGTGCGCTTGCGGCCGAACTCGGTCTCGAGCGGCTCGACCGACAGGCAATTCGACTGGACGCTGCAGTCGCCGCAGCCTTCGCAGACGAGCTCGTTGATGACGACCCGCTTTGGAGGATCCGGAAACTCCTTGCGCTTTCTGCGGCGGCGTTTTTCCGTCGCGCAAGTCTGCACGTAGATGATCGCCGAGACGCCTTTGACCTTGCGCAGCTCGCGCTGCACGGCGTCGAGCTCCTCGCGCGGCCGAACCGTCACGCCCGGCGCCCAGTCGAGCCCGGAGGGAAGCTCCTCCTTCTCGTCGATCACCGCGACGATCGGGTGCACGCCTTCGGCGGCGATCTGGCGCGAGATCATCGCCGGATCGAGCGGGCCGTCGACGGGCTGCCCGCCGGTCATCGCCACCGCGTCGTTGTAGAGGATCTTGTAGGTCATGCTCACGCCGGCCGCAACTGCTGCACGGATCGCGAGCAACCCGGAGTGATAGTAGGTCCCGTCGCCGATGTTGGCGAAGACGTGCGGGCATTCGGTGAAATGCGCCTGCCCGATCCACGGCGCGCCCTCGCCGCCCATGTGGGTGAAGGTGCTGGTGTTGCGGTCCATCCACAGCGCCATGAAGTGGCAGCCGATCCCGGCCATGGCGCGGCTGCCCTCGGGGACCTGGGTCGATGTGTTGTGCGGGCAGCCCGAGCAGAAGTAAGGCAGGCGGCTCGCCACCACGCGCGGCCTGGCGAGCGCCTTTTCCTTGAATTCGAGGTAGGCGAGCCGTTCGCCGTATTTTCCACCGAGACGCTCGCCCAGCAGCTGGTCGAGGCCGAGCTTTGCGAAGCGATTGGCGAGCGCCTTGGCGATGAGCCCCGGCGAGAGCTCGTAATGCGCGGGCAGCAGCCAGTTGCCGGCGGGCTGTCCTTCGGCGACCGACCACTCGCCGTTGTCGTCGAACTTGCCGACCACGCGCGCCGGGCGCATGCCTTCGCGCCAGTTGTAGAGCTCCTCCTTGATCTGATACTCGATGACCTGGCGCTTTTCCTCGACGACGAGGATCTCCTCGAGTCCTTCGGCAAACTTGCGTGCGCCTTGCGGCTCGAGCGGCCAGGACATCGCCACCTTGTAGAGGCGGATGCCGGCGTCCGCCGCGACGCGCTCGTCGATCCCGAGGTCGGCGAGCGCCTGCAGCGTGTCGCCGAAGGATTTGCCGGTGGTGACGATGCCGAAGCGGGCGCGGGGACTGTCCCACACGATGCGGTCGAGCCTGTTCACGCGACAATAGGCGAGGGCCGCGTACACCTTGTAGTCGAGCAGCCGCGCTTCCTGCTCGAGAAAACCGTCGGGCCAGCGGATGTTGAGTCCGCCCGGAGGCATGGCGAAATCGGCGGGCATCGCGATTTTCACGCGCTGCGGATCGATCTCGACCACCGCGCCCGACTCGATCACGTCGGTCACGCACTTGAACGCCACCCAGCAACCGGAGAAGCGCGACATGGCGAAGCCGTGCAGCCCGAGGTCGAGATACTCCTGGACGCTCGAGGGATTGAGCAGCGGGATGCAGCAGGCCTTGAATACATGCTCGCTCTGGTGCGCGAGCGTCGAGGACTTCGCGGCGTGATCGTCGCCCGCGAGGACGAGCACCCCGCCATGCTTCGAGGTGCCGGCGGAGTTGGCGTGCTTGAACACGTCGCCGCAACGGTCCACGCCCGGCCCCTTCCCGTACCACATCGCGAACACACCGTCGTATTTCGCGTCCGGGTACAGATTGACCTGTTGCGCGCCCCAGATCGACGTGGCCGCGAGGTCCTCGTTGACGCCGGGCTGGAACTTGACGTGATGCTCGGCGAGGTATTTTTTGGCGCGCCACAGCGCCTGGTCGAAGCCCCCGATCGGCGAGCCGCGGTAGCCGGAGATGAAGCCGGCGGTGTTGAGGCCTGCGGCGAGATCGCGCGTCCGCTGCAGCATCGGCAGGCGCACCAGCGCCTGGGTGCCGGTCATGAAGGCGCGGCCCGAGAGCAGCGTGTACTTATCTTCCAGAGTGACTTCGCGAAGCCTGGCGGGGGCGTTCATGCTTCCTCACTGCCTGCATTTTACCCTCTTGGTCAGACCGGACTCGACGCGGATTCGTTCGATCAGCGCCGAGCGGCGAGCCAACCCCTCAGCGCGGCGCCGACTTCGGCGGGCCGCTCCAGCGTGGAAAGATGGCCGCAATCCTCGATGATTTCCAGCTTCGCGCCGGGAATCCCGGCCGCCAGTTCCTCATGGCGGTCGGGTGGCGTCAGCGCGTCCTGCCTTCCGCACAACACCAGCGCCGGGCAGCGAATGCCCGCCAGATGCGGACGGCTGTCGGCGCGGCTCATGATGGCGCGCTCTTGGCGGATGAAGGCCTCCTTTCCGATGTTTTTCGCCATCTGCTTGACGGAGGCGACGAGCTCGCTGTCGGCAAGGCGCGTGGGATGCACGAGCATGGGCAGCAGCGCGTCAGTGACACCGAGGAAACGGCCGCGCTCGGCGAGCGAAATGAAGTCGCGGCGCTTCTGCAACTGCTCGGGGGTATCGGGGCGCGCGGAGGTATCGAGCAAGGCGAGCTTGAGCACGCGGTGCCTCGCCTGGCGAAGCATTTCGAGCGCGACATAACCGCCCATCGAAAGACCTGCAAGAGCGAATTTCTGGAACGGCGCATCGCGCAGCACGTCGGTCGCCACGCCCGCCATCGTTTCCGAGCGGGTGTGGTCGGCGATCCAGCACTGGGCGAGGTCGGCGAGCGCCGCAGCCTGCGCCCGCCACAGCGAGGCATCGCAGAGCAGACCGGGAACCAGTACCAGACACTGTCTTGCAGGTGAGTTCAAGGGAGCGTGGCGAATCGGCGTGAGTACCGAATTTGACCACCGGCGAAGCCCTGAGCGCCAGCCGAACCCGGCGAAAGCGAAATGTATGCCAGCGAGCGTTGACACCCCGGAAAAAACCGCCGATAATCGGCGATTTCGTTCGGAGGGGTGCCCGAGCGGTTAAAGGGGGCAGACTGTAAATCTGTTGGCCTTGCGCCTACGTTGGTTCGAATCCAACCTCCTGCGCGGGTGTAGCTCAATGGCAGAGCAGAAGCCTTCCAAGCTTACGACGAGGGTTCGATTCCCTTCACCCGCTCCAGATTTTGAGAAGCAAGCTTGGCGAAGCGCACGCCGCCGTTGTAGCTCAGTGGTAGAGCACTCCCTTGGTAAGGGAGAGGTCGTGCGTTCAATCCGCACCAACGGCACCATCGGATCAGAGTAACGGCAAGGGAACACATCATGTCCAAGAGCAAATTTGAGAGGACGAAGCCGCACGTGAACGTGGGGACAATTGGTCACGTGGACCATGGCAAGACGACCCTCACCGCGGCGATGACGCACGTGCTGGCGAAGAAATTTGGGGGCGAGGCGAAGAACTACGACCAGATCGACAATGCGCCGGAGGAAAAGGCGCGCGGCATCACCATCAACACGGCGCACGTGGAGTACGTGACGGCGAAGCGCCACTATGCGCACGTGGACTGCCCGGGGCATGCTGACTACATCAAGAACATGATCACGGGGGCGGCGCAGATGGATGGGGCGATACTGGTGGTGTCGGCGGCCGACGGGCCGATGCCGCAGACGCGCGAGCACATACTGCTGGCGCGGCAGGTGGGGGTGCCCTACATCGTGGTGTATTTGAACAAGGCCGACATGGTCGATGACAAGGAGTTGCTCGAGCTGGTGGAGGTGGAGGTGCGGGAGTTGCTCTCCAAGTACGAGTTTCCCGGGGACAAGACCCCGGTGATCATCGGCAGCGCGCTGAAGGCGCTGGAGGGGGAGGACTCGGAGCTGGGGGTGAAGTCGATCTTCAAGCTCGCCGAGGCCCTGGACAGCTACATTCCGATGCCCAAGCGCGCCATCGACGGGCCGTTTCTGATGCCGGTGGAGGACGTGTTCTCGATCTCCGGGCGCGGCACGGTGGTGACGGGCCGAGTCGAGCGCGGCATCGTGAAGGTGGGCGAGGAGCTGGAGATCGTGGGGCTGAAGCCGACCTTGAAGACGGTCTGTACGGGCGTGGAGATGTTCAGGAAGTTGCTCGATGAGGGGCAGGCGGGGGACAACATCGGGGTGTTGCTGCGGGGCACCAAGCGCGAAGAGGTGGAGCGCGGGCAGGTGCTCTCGAAGCCCGCCTCGATCACCCCGCACACCCGGTTCGAGTGCGAGGTGTATGTGCTCAGCAAGGAGGAGGGCGGGCGGCACACGCCGTTCTTCAACGGCTATCGGCCGCAGTTCTACTTCAGGACGACCGATGTGACGGGCAGCGTGGAGCTGCCCAAGGGCACCGAGATGGTGATGCCGGGGGACAATGTGAAGATGGTGGTGACGCTGATTGCCCCGATTGCGATGGAGCAGGGCTTGCGGTTTGCCATCCGCGAGGGCGGCAAGACCGTGGGAGCCGGTGTCGTGGCGAAGGTGGTCGAGTAAGAGAGAGGCGGGATTTAAGGATCCCCGAAAAACATGCAAAGCCAGAAAATTCGAATCAGACTTAAAGGTTTCGATTACCGCCTGATCGACCAGTCGGCGCTCGAGATCGTGGATACCGCCAAACGCACCGGCGCGGTGGTGAAGGGGCCTGTTCCGCTGCCCACGCACATCGAGCGCTTCGACGTATTGCGCAGCCCGCACGCGGACAAGACCTCGCGCGACCAGCTCGAGATCAGGACCCACCTGCGCCTCATGGACATCATCGATCCCACCGACAAGACGGTGGACGCGCTGATGAAGCTCGATCTGCCGGCGGGCGTGGATGTGGAGATAAAGCTGTAGGATTCAGGATCCTGAATTCCGGTTCCTCGAATTTAAACCGCCGGGCAACAGGACCCGGCCCCTGTTTTAAGAGGGCAAGAACATGACACTAGGACTCGTCGGCCGCAAGGTCGGCATGACCCGCGTCTTTACCGATGACGGCGACTCGCTGCCGGTGACGGTGCTGGACGTGTCCGACAACCGCGTGACGCAGATCAAAACCGCTGCGACGGATGGCTACAGCGCCGTGCAGGTCGCTTTCGGCAAGCGCCGCGCCGCCCGCGTCAACAAAGCCGCCGCAGGCCACTTGGCCAAGGCTGCGGTCGAGGCGGGCCACATCTTGCGCGAATTCCGCGTGGCCGAAAAGGAGCTCGAGAATTTTAAAGTCGGGGGCAAGATCGGCGTCGACATCTTCCGGATCGGTCAGAAGGTGGACGTATCCGGGACTTCGCAGGGAAAGGGCTTTGCGGGGGTCATCAAGCGCCACCACTTCTCCTCCAACCGCGCGAGCCACGGCAACTCGATCTCGCATAACAAGCCCGGTTCGACCGGGCAGGCCCAGGATCCGGGCCGCGTATTTCCGGGCAAGCGCATGGCGGGCCATCTGGGCGCCGTGCAACGCACCGTGCAGGGCCTCGAGGTCGTGCGCGTTGACGCCGAGCGCCAGCTGCTCTTGGTGAAGGGTTCCGTTCCGGGAAGCCGCGGCCGCGACATCATCGTGCGGCCCACCTCCAAAGCGACGCGAACGCCCGGCCCGTCGCCCAAGGCGGCGCCGGCTGCCGCCGTCTCGGCGAAGGCTGCGCCTGCCGCTCAACCGGCCAAGGCAGCACAGCCCGCTGCCGCGCCGGGAGCCAAGGGAGCGTAATGGAGCTCAAGCTCATCAACGAGAAAGGTAAAAGCGCGGCGACGGTCGCCGCCTCCGACGCGCTCTTCGGACGCGAGTTCAACGAGTCGCTGGTGCACCAGGTCGTGATCGCCTACCAGGCGAACGCCCGCCGCGGCACGCGCGCGCAGAAGGGGCGCAGCGATGTTCGCCACTCGCACAAGAAACCCTGGCGGCAGAAGGGCACCGGCCGCGCCCGCGCCGGCGACGTCGCAAGCCCGCTGTGGCGCGGGGGCGGGAAGATTTTCCCGAATTTGCCCGACGAGAACTTCTCGCAGAAGCTGAATCGCAAAATGTATCGCGCCGGCATGTGCTCGATCCTGTCGCAGCTCGCGCGGGAGGAGCGGCTCAAGGTGGTGGAGAACTTCAGCCTGGAGGCGCCGAAGACGAAGCTTCTTGCGCAAAAGCTCAGACAGATGGGCTTGGAATCGGCGCTGGTCATCACCGACAACGTGGACCAAAACCTGCTCCTCTCGTCGCGCAACCTCATAAACGTACGCGTGCTCGACGTGAACCACGCCGATCCGGTGTCCCTGATCCAGTTCGATCAAGTGATCCTGACGAAAAAAGCGGTGGCCCGCTTCGAGGAGATCCTGAAATGAGCGCTACCCCGGATAAAGACCGCTTGGCGCAGGTGCTGCTCGCGCCGCTGGTCTCGGAAAAAAGCACCTTCGTGGGCGAGAAGAACAACCAGTACGTATTCCGCGTCACCGCCGGGGCGACCAAGCCCGACATCAAGGCGGCGGTCGAACTGATGTTCAAGACCAAGGTCAAGTCGGTGCAGGTGGCCAACGTGAAAGGCAAGGGAAAACGCTTCGGGCGCTACGAAGGCAGGCGCCGCAATTGGAAAAAAGCCTACGTGCGCCTGGTCCAAGGCCAGGAAATCAGCTTCCAAGCCCCGGAGTAAGCCATGCCGCTCGTCAAAGTCAAACCCACGTCGCCAGGCCGGCGGCAATTCGTCAAGCTGGTGAATCCCGATCTGCACAAGGGCGCGCCTTACGCCCCGCTCGTCGAGAAGCAGTCGAAGAAGGCAGGCCGCAACGTCAACGGCCACATCACCATGCGCCATCAGGGCGGCGGCCACAAGCATCACTACCGCATCGTCGATTTCCGCCGCGACAAGGACGGCATCCCCGCCAGGGTCGAGCGGCTCGAATACGACCCGAACAGGAGCGCGAATCTAGCGCTGCTCTGCTATGCCGACGGCGAGAGGCGCTACATCATCGCGGCCAAGGGGCTGGCGGCCGGAACGCAGCTTCTGTCCGGAGCGGAGGCGCAGATCAAGCCGGGCAATGCATTGCCGCTGCGGAACATCCCGGTCGGAACCACGGTTCACTGCGTCGAGATGCAGCCCGGCCGGGGAGCGCAACTCGCGCGGGCCGCCGGCACCTCGGTGCAGTTGCTCGCCCGCGAAGGCAGCTACGCCCAAGTTCGGCTGCGTTCTGGCGAGATCCGCAAGGTGCACGTCGACTGCCGCGCCACCATCGGCGAGGTCGGCAACGAAGAGCACAGCCTGGAGTCGATCGGCAAAGCCGGGCGCGTGCGCTGGCGCGGCGTGCGTCCCACGGTGCGCGGCGTCGCCATGAACCCCATCGACCACCCGCATGGCGGCGGCGAGGGCAAGACCGCCGCGGCCCAGGATCCGGTGAGCCCCTGGGGCACGCTGGCGAAGGGTTACAAGACCCGAAAGAACAAGCGCACGCGCGGCATGATCATTCAGTTCCGCCACAAGAGACGAGACAAGGGCTAGGCCATGGGACGCTCGGTCAAGAAGGGTCCGTTCGTGGACCATCACCTGGTAAGGAAGGCGGGCGCCGCCCGCGCCGCGAACGACAAGCGCCCGATCAAGACCTGGTCTCGGCGCTCCACGATCCTGCCCGATTTCGTCGGGCTGACCATCGCCGTCCACAACGGCAGGCAGCACGTTCCGGTTTACATCTCCGAAAACATGGTCGGCCACAAGCTGGGTGAGTTTGCGCTGACGCGCATTTTCAAGAGCCACGGAACGGCAGACAAGAAACTTCTCGAGGCCGCCGCCGCTGCGAGAGCGGGGGGCGCGCCGGGAGCTCCCGGAGCGCCGACCGCGCCGACTGCGCCGGGAGCCCCGGCGCCAGCCGCTGCCCCCGCACCGGCCCCCGCCGGCGGCGAGAAGAAATAGGAGCGAAGATGGAAACCCGGGCAACGCTTTACGGCGTACGGCTGTCGGCCCAGAAAGGCCGGCTCGTCGCCGACCAGATCCGGGGGCTGCCGGTGGGAAAGGCGCTCAACCTGCTTGCGTTCAGTCCGAAGAAAGGCGCGCGCATCATCAAGAAGGTGCTGGAATCCGCGATCTCCAACGCCGAGCACAATGACGGCGCCGATGTCGACGAGCTGAAGGTGAAGACCATCTTCGTCGAGCAGGCCATGTCGCTCAAGCGCTTTCAGGCGCGCGCCAAAGGCCGCGGAAATCGAATTACGAAACGAACCTGCCATATCTTCGTGACTGTCGGCGACGAGGAAAAGAAAAAGCCCTCGGTCAGACAAGCGAAGAAATAAGGACACCCCATGGGACAGAAGATTCATCCGATCGGCTTCAGGCTCAGCGTCAACAAGAACTGGTCTTCGCGCTGGTACTCCGGCAGCAAAAACTTCGCCTCGATGCTGAATGAAGACCTCAAAGTCCGGGACCACCTGAAGCGCAAGCTCGCGCACGCCTCGGTCGGCAAGGTGATAATCGAACGGCCCGCCAAGGACGCGCGCATCACGATCCACAGCGCCCGGCCGGGCGTGGTGATCGGCAAGAAGGGCGAGGACATCGAAATGCTCAAGGCCGAGTTGCGCAAGCTCCTCGGCGTGCAGATGGTGCACGTCAATATCGAGGAGATCCGCAAGCCGGAGGTCGACGCCCAGCTCATCGCCGATTCGATCGCACAGCAGCTTGAAAAGCGCATCATGTTCCGCCGTGCGATGAAACGCGCCATGCAGAACGCCATGCGCCTGGGGGCTCAAGGGATCAAGATCATGAGCGCCGGACGGCTGAACGGCATCGAGATCGCCCGCACGGAGTGGTACCGCGAGGGGCGCGTTCCGCTGCATACGCTGCGCGCCGACATCGACTATGGATTCGCCGAGGCGAAGACCACCTACGGGGTGATCGGGATCAAGTGCTGGGTCTACAAAGGCGAGGTGATGGCGAAGGGCGACCAACTGGCTGCCCCGCCGCCTGCCGCGGACGAGGCGATTATCCCGAAGAAGGTCAAGAAAGCCGCACCCAAACTTCCTCCACGAGCGGAGGAAAAGGCAGCCGAGCCCAAAGCAGTCGTTGCCGCCCCCGAGGTCCCGGTCGATCCAACGGCAGCCAAGCCCAAGCCCGCGCGTGCTCGTCCGGTAGTGGCGAAGAAGGCCGCGGGCGAATCCAAGGGCAAGGGCGAAGCCAAGCCCGAATCGAAGCCGAAGACCGCGATAAAGAAAACGCGCAAGATCAAGTCATCCGAATAGGCGAGGAGCCGTTTCATGCTTCAACCAGCAAGAACCAAGTACCGGAAGCAGCAGAAAGGACGCAACAGGGGCGTCGCCACTCGCGGCACCAAGGTGGCGTTCGGCGAGTACGGGCTGAAAGCGACGACACGCGGGCGGCTCACCGCGCGTCAGATCGAGGCCGCGCGCCGCGCCATGACGCGCCACGTCAAACGTGGCGGGCGCATTTTCATCCGCATCTTCCCGGACAAACCGGTCTCGCAAAAGCCGGCGGAGGTGCGCATGGGCAATGGCAAGGGCAACCCTGAATTTTTTGTGGCCGAGATCCAGCCCGGGAAGGTCCTCTATGAGATGGACGGAGTAGACGAAACCGTGGCGCGCGAGGCGTTTGCGCTAGCGGCGGCCAAGCTTCCACTTCGTACGACATTCGTATTTCGCCAGATGGGCGGGTAATGAAGGCACACCCCATGTCCCGTGCTAGGGCCGAAAGGCAACCATCATGAAAGCCAGTGAAATCCGCGCCAAGGACCCGGCGCAGCTTTCCAAGGAACTCGAAGAGCTGCTGCGCGCCCGATTCAGCCTGCGCATGCAGAAGGCGACACAGCAGCTCACCAATACCAGCCAATTGGAGAAAGTGCGACGCGACATCGCGCGCGTGCGCACCATCCTCAAGGAAAAAGCGGAGGCGAAATGAACGAAACCAGCAATTCCCGGACATTGACCGGGCGCGTCGTCAGCGACAAGGCGAAAAAGACGGTTACGGTGCTGGTCGAACGGCGTGTTGCCCATCCGATGTACGGCAAGACCGTGACGCGTTCCAAGAAGTACCACGCGCACGACGAAAAAGACGATTGCCACGAGGGTGACGTAGTCCAGATCGAGGAGTGTCGCCCGATCTCCAAGACCAAGGCGTGGCGCGTGACCAAACTCCTGGAGAGAGCGCGGACGGAACAGCCTGCGGCGGAGCTTGGCGAAAAGGTCTAAATTCGCGTAGAATCCGACCCTTTTCCGCCCCGGTTGCCTGGGGCGGACCATCCCGGACGGGATCCAAAACTGCCCGCCCCGGCGTCTTGCAACACCCGCCCTCGGGCGGCGGCCGCGGCGGGCAAGTTGGAGAGAGAAAAATGGTTCAGATGCAGACGGTGCTCGACGTTGCCGATAACACCGGCGCGCGCGCGGTAATGTGTATCAAGGTGCTGGGCGGCTCCAAGCGCCGCTACGCCAACATCGGGGACGTGATCAGAGTGAGCGTCAAGGACGCGGCCCCACGCGGCCGGGTGAAGAAGGGCGAGATCTACCACGCCGTGGTCGTACGCACGGCACAGGGCGTGCGCCGCGGCGACGGCAGCCGAATCCGTTTCGATTCAAACGCGGCCGTGCTCCTCACCCCCAAGATGGAGCCGATCGGCACGCGCATCTTCGGGCCGGTCACCAGAGAGCTGCGGACCGAGCGCTTCATGAAGATCGTGTCGCTCGCGCCGGAGGTGTTGTAAGCATGGAAAGGATCAAAAAGGGCGATGACGTCATCGTCATCGCCGGCAAGGACAAGGGCAAGCGCGGCACGGTCCTGCGCATTGTGGATGCGAGGCACGTCGTCGTCGAAGGCGTGAACCGGGTCAAGAAACACCAGCGGCCTAACCCGATGAAAGGTCTCACCGGCGGCATCGTGGACAAGGACATGCCGATTGACGTCTCCAATGTGGCGCTTTTCAACCCTCAAACCAAAAAGGCCGACCGCATCGGCTTCAGGCTGATGGACGACGGGCGCAAGGTGCGCGTGTTCAAGTCAAACGGCGAAATGGTGGATGCATAGAAGCCATGGCCCGCTTGCAGGACTATTACCGCAAGAACGTCGTGCCCGACCTCATGAAGAAGCTCGGGTACAAGACCTCGATGCAGGTGCCGCGCATCGAGAAGATCACCGTCAACATGGGCGTCGGGGAGACAACGCAGGACAAGAAGATCCTCGACAACGCGGTTGCGGACCTCACCAAGATCGCGGGCCAGAAACCCGTGGTGACCAAAGCGAAAAAATCGATCGCAACGTTCAAGGTTCGCAAGGGGTTTCCGGTTGGTTGCATGGTAACGCTGCGCGGCAAACGCATGTACGAATTCCTCGATCGGCTGGTCACAATCGCCATTCCGCGCATTCGCGACTTCCGTGGGATTTCGAGCCGGGCGTTTGACGGCCGCGGCAACTACAGCCTGGGGTTCAAGGAGCAGATCATTTTCCCCGAGATCGAATACGACAAAATCGACGCCCTGCGGGGACTCAACGTCAGCATCACCACCACGGCGAAGACTGACGACGAAGCGCGCGCATTGCTCGCGGCGTTCCGCTTTCCATTCAAAACCTGAAGGATTGCCATGGCCAAGCTTGCCGTTATCAACCGCGAGGAGAAGCGCCGCAAGACCGTGGCGAAGTTCGCCGCCAAGCGCGCCGCGCTGCTCGCCATCATCAACGACGCCAGGCGCTCCGACGAGGAGCGGCAGGAGGCGCGGGAAAAGCTACAGCAGCTTCCGCGGAATGCCTCCCCCGTGCGGCTGCGCAACCGCTGTAGACTGACCGGTCGTCCGCGCGGGGTATTTCGCAAGTTCGGCCTGGGGCGCAACAAGCTGCGCGAAGTCGCGTTGCGCGGGGAAATTCCGGGCGTGATCAAGGCGAGCTGGTAGAGGGAGGATTCCTGCATGAGCATGACCGATCCCATCGCCGACATGCTGACTCGCATCCGCAACGCACAGGCCGTGAGCAAGGTCGTGGTCGGCGTTCCGTCCTCGAAGCTCAAGGTCTCGATCGCCCGGGTGCTGAAGGACGAGGGTTACATCGAAGACTTCGCGGTGCGCGAAAAAGACGGAAAGCACGAACTGGAGATCAACCTCAAGTACCACGCAGGGCGGCCCGTGATTGAGAAAATCGAGCGCGTATCCCGGCCAGGGCTTCGCATCTACCGGGGGCGCGATGACCTGCCGAAGGTGATGAACGGCCTGGGTGTCGCGATCGTCTCCACTTCCAAGGGCGTAATGACCGACCGCAAGGCGCGCGCCACCGGTATAGGCGGTGAAGTGCTCTGCGTCGTGGCTTAGGAAGCCTGCCATGTCGAGAATCGCACGGCTTCCGATCACCCTGCCGAAAGGCGTCGAGGCGACGCTCGCCGCCGAATCGCTGTCGATCAAAGGGCCGCTCGGCATGCTGACCCAGCGCCTGCGCAGCGACGTCAAAGTTGAGAAGGATGGGGAAAATCTGGTGTTCAAGGCGCTCGACGATTCAGCCGAGGCCGACGCCATGTCGGGAACCTTGCGTGCGCTCGTCGCCAACATGGTGGTCGGCGTGACCAAGGGCTTCGAAAAGCGCCTGTCGCTCGTCGGCGTCGGCTATCGCGCCCAGGCGCAGGGCGACAAGCTCAATCTATCGCTTGGCTTTTCGCATCCGGTCGCGCACCAGATGCCCAAGGGGATCAAGGTCGAGACGCCGACGCAGACCGAGATCGTTATCAGGGGGCTCGACAAGCAGCTCGTGGGACAAATGGCCGCGGTCGTGCGCGCCTACCGCGCGCCGGAGCCGTACAAGGGCAAGGGCGTGCGTTACGCGAACGAGCAGGTGATCCTGAAGGAAACCAAGAAGAAATAAGGGACGACGCGATGATCGACAAGAAAACGGCAAGGATCCGTCGGGCGGCGCAGACGCGGCGCAAGATCCACGAAGTCAACGCGGTACGGCTGACGGTACATCGCACCAACGCTCATATTTATGCTCAGGTGTACTCGCCGGAAGGCAAGGTGCTGATCTCCGCGTCCACGGTGGAAAAGGAAGTGCGGACGAAAGTGTCGAAAGGCGGCAACAAATCGGCTGCGGCGGCCGTCGGCAAGCGTATCGCCGAGAAAGCGAGAGGCCTCGGCATCCAGGCGGTGGCGTTCGATCGCTCGGGCTACAAGTACCACGGGCGCGTCAAGGCGCTAGCGGAAGCGGCGCGCGAAGCCGGCCTCAAATTCTAAGGCGAGATCCACCCAGGAGCAGCCAATGGCGAGAATGCAACCCAAGATGCAGGGCGGCGAAGGACGCATGGACGGACTGAAGGAAAAGATGGTGTCCGTGAACCGCGTCACCAAGGTGGTGAAAGGCGGCCGGATCCTCAGTTTTGCCGCGCTCACGGTGGTTGGCGACGGCGACGGTGCAGTCGGCATGGGCAAAGGCAAGGCGCGCGAGGTTCCGGTGGCGGTGCAAAAAGCGCTCGAGGAGGCTCGCCACAAAATGTTTCGCGTTCGCTTGAAAAACGGCACGCTGCAGCACGCCGTCATCGGCAGGCACGGCTCCTCCAAGGTCATCATGCACCCGGCCTCCGAGGGCACGGGCATCATCGCCGGCGGCCCGATGCGCGCCGTGTTCGAAGTGATGGGAGTGACCAACGTGCTCGCCAAATGCATAGGCTCGACCAATCCATACAACGTGGTGCGCGCGACGCTCGACGGTCTGAAGAAAATGAACACGCCTTCCGAGATCGCGGCCAAGCGCGGCAAGTCGATCGAGGAAATCACGGCCTGAGAAAATCATGGCAGACAAGAAAATCCGCGTGACTCTCGTAAAGAGCATCAACGGCTGCAGCGAAAGACACCGCGCCACCGTGCGTGGCCTGGGGTTGCGGCGGCTGCACCAGACGGTCGAGTTGAAAGACACGCCGCAGGTACGCGGCATGCTCAACCACGTGGGTTATTTGGTCCGGCTCGAGGGATAAATGGAACTCAATACGCTGAAACCCGCCCCCGGTTCGAAGCACGCTCGCAAGCGGGTTTGCCGCGGCATCGGCTCGGGGATGGGCAAGACGGGTGGCCGCGGTCACAAGGGCCAGAGGGCGCGCTCCGGCGGCTTTCACAAGGTCGGCTTCGAGGGCGGCCAAATGCCTCTGCAGCGCCGCTTGCCCAAGCGCGGCTTCAATTCACCGCTGCGGGACAACTCCGCTGAAGTGCGGCTCTCAGATCTCGAGCGCGTCGAAGCGGAAAAAATAGATCTCACCGTCCTGATTGACGCCGGTGTCGTGCCGGCGAGGGTGAAGAAGGCCAAGGTCATCGTCTCGGGCAGGCTCACGCGAAAAGTGGTTCTCACCGGCATCGCAGTGAGCAAGGGCGCCCGCTCCGCGATCGAAGCCGCGGGCGGCTCGACCGATGCGCCGCTCCCTCAGCCCAAGCCGAAACCCGAGCCCAAGGCTATACCCGCGCAAGCCGAAGCCCAGGCCAAGGCGAAATCCGAAGGCAAGCCGGAAAAAGACGATTCCAGGCAGAAGGCGGCCAAGAATGCGGGGGATTCCCGGGGCGAGGCCGGGGCGAAGAAGGCGGGCGGCGAGGAAAAATCCGCCAAGCCCAAAGGCAAGAAGGGCGAATAAGTCTTAGATGGCCACGCAGACACCCCAGCTCGGCAAAACGGGCAAGTACGGCGACCTGAAAAAACGGCTGCTGTTCCTGCTCGGGGCTCTCATCGTATTTCGCGTCGGCGCGCACATCCCGGTGCCTGGCATCGATCCGATCAAGCTGGCGGAACTGTTCCAGTCGCAGCAGGGCGGAATCCTCGGGCTTTTCAACATGTTCTCGGGCGGAGCGCTAAGCCGTTTCACGATCTTCGCGCTGGGCATCATGCCCTACATCTCCGCCTCGATCATCATGCAGTTGATGACCGCGGTTTCGCCCCAACTCGAGGCGCTCAGAAAAGAAGGTCAGGCCGGCCAGCGCAAGATCACCCAGTACACCCGTTACGCCACGGTATTTCTAGCGCTCTTCCAGGCGACCGGAATCTCGATCGCGCTCGAATCGCAGGCCGGCCTCGTGATCGATCCAGGGCTGCTGTTCCGCTTCACCACGGTGACGACGCTCGTGACCGGAACCATGTTCTTGATGTGGCTCGGCGAGCAGGTGACCGAGCGCGGGCTGGGCAACGGCATCTCGATCATCATTTTCGCGGGCATTGCCGCGGGGCTGCCGAACGCGGTAGCAGGGCTGCTCGAGCTCGTACGCACCGGCGCCATGCATCCGCTCACGGCGTTGCTCATTACCGCAGCCGTGGCGGCCGTAACCTGGGGCGTGTGCTTCATCGAGCGCGGCCAGAGGAAGATCCTCGTGAACTACGCCAAGCGCCAGATCGGAAACAAGATCTACGGCGGCCAAGCCTCGCACCTGCCGTTCAAGCTCAACATGTCGGGCGTGATCCCGCCGATTTTTGCCTCCTCCATCATCCTGTTCCCGGCGACGCTTGCCGGTTGGTTCGGCTCACACCAGGGGGCAACCTGGCTGCGCGACATCGCCGCGACCCTTACGCCGGGCCAGCCCATTTACGTAATTCTGTACGCGAGCGCGATCGTGTTCTTCTGTTTTTTCTACACCGCGCTGCAATACAATCCAAAGGAAACGGCGGACAACCTGAAGAAATCCGGTGCCTTCGTTCCGGGAATCCGTCCCGGCGAGCAAACGGCGAAGTACCTCGAGAGAATCCTCTTGAGATTGACCCTCGCGGGTGCCATGTACGTTACCCTGGTTTGCCTGCTGCCCGAGTTCCTGATCCTGAAGTGGAACGTGCCGTTTTACTTCGGCGGAACGTCGCTCCTCATCATCGTGGTCGTGACCATGGACTTCATGGCGCAGGTGCAGGCCTACGTCATGACTCACCAGTACGAGAGCCTTCTGAAGAAGGCCAATTTCAAGGGGGCGGGATTTCCCACACGCTGAAGGCGGGGCGCACCCTCTCGTGGATTTCCGGGATTAGAGCGGAGAGCGACAGCAACGACGTATGGCAAAGGAGGATGTGATCCAGATGCAGGGCGAAATCGTGGAGACCCTGCCCAACGCGACCTTCCGGGTGAAGCTGGAAAACGGGCACGTTATTCTGGGGCACATCTCCGGCAAAATGCGCATGCACTACATCCGCATTCTTCCCGGAGACAAGGTGACGGTGGAGCTGACGCCGTACGACCTCACCCGCGGACGCATCATATTCCGCGCCAAGTAAGGGCGCATTGGAAAGGACATGGCGATGAAAGTATTGACTTCAGTGAAGAAGATCTGCCGCAACTGCAAGATCGTCCGCCGCAAAGGAGTTGTGCGGGTGATCTGCAAGGACCGCCGTCATAAACAGCGTCAGGGTTAAGTGCTAGTTTGAACAGGCGTTTCACGTTATAATTCGAAGTTTCGCCTGTCGGGCGAGCGATCCATAGCAAGACATGGCCAGAATCGCAGGGGTCAATATTCCGAACCACCAGCACGCCGAGATCGCGCTGCAGGCGATTTTCGGCGTCGGTCGCGCGCGCGCGCAGGCGATCTGCGCCGCGGCCAATGTTAAAAAGGTAGCCAAGATCAAGGACTTGTCGGAATCGGATATGGAGCGCTTACGGGAGCAAGTCGCCAAATTCACGGTCGAGGGTGATCTGCGCCGCGAAGTGTCCATGAACATCAAACGGCTGATGGATCTTGGCTGCTACCGCGGCACGCGTCACCGCAAGGGACTGCCGGTTCGCGGTCAGCGCACCCGCACCAACGCCCGCACCCGCAAAGGACCGCGCAAGGCCGCAGTCAAGATCACCGCCGCGGCTCCTAAAGCCGGCTAGAGCTTCAGAGGATCAGACTCCTACATGGCAAAACCGCCTGCCGCACCGACTGCTGCAGCACGCGTTCGCAAGAAGGTCAAGAAGAACGTGGCCGAGGGCATTGCGCACGTTCACGCCTCCTTCAATAACACCATCATCACCATCACCGACCGCCAGGGCAACACGCTCGCGTGGGCCACTTCCGGCGCCGCGGGCTTCAAGGGCTCGAGGAAATCGACGCCGTTCGCGGCGCAGGTCGCTGCGGAACAGGCAGGACGCGCGGCCCAGGAATGCGGCGTAAAGAACATCGAGGTGCGCATCAAGGGCCCCGGCCCGGGGCGAGAGTCGGCGGTGCGCGCGCTCAACGCGCTCGGTCTCAAGATCGGCAGCATCGCCGACGTGACGCCCGTGCCGCACAACGGCTGTCGCCCGCCGAAGCGGCGCCGCATCTGACGAGGCACAGGAATGGCCCGGGATCTGGACGCCAAATGCCGCCAATGCCGCCGCGAGGGAGAGAAGCTCTTCCTCAAGGGCGAGAAATGCTTCACCGACAAGTGCGCGATCGAGCGCCGCAGTTACGCGCCGGGACAGCACGGCCAGAAAAGCGGCGGCCGCATGTCCGATTTCGGCAAGCAGCTGCGCGAAAAGCAGAAGCTGCGCCGTATCTACGGCCTGCTTGAGCGTCAGTTCCGCAAGACCTACGCCGAGGCCTCGCGCAGCAAAGGCATCACCGGCGAGCGTCTCCTGCAGTTGCTTGAGTCGCGTCTGGACACCGTGTCCTACCGCATGGGCTTCGGCTCGAGCCGCACCGAGGCGCGACAGATCGTGCGTCACAACGGTGTTCTCGTGAACGGCAGGCGCGTCAACATGCCGTCGTTCCAGGTGCGCCCGGGCGACACGATCGAAGTGGCGGCGAAGGTCAAGGAGCAGCTGCGCGTCAAGGGCGCGGTCGCGGCGGCCGAAACGCGCGGTTTCCCCGAGTGGGTCGAGGTCGACGTCAAGGAAATGAAGGGCAGGTTCAAGGCGCTCCCCGCACGCTCGGAGCTGCCGTCAACGATCAACGAAAGCCTCGTGGTCGAGCTCTATTCGAAGTAACGCAGCGTTCGAGGTTACCTGCGTAAGCCATATTCGTATCGAGGGTCTTACATGCAAACCAGTGGATTTCTGAAGCCGCGCATCATCGATGTCCAGGGCATCGCCACCAATCACGCCAAGGTGGTGATGGAGCCGTTCGAGCGCGGCTATGGCCACACGCTCGGCAACGCACTGCGGCGGGTGCTGCTTTCGTCTATGCCGGGTTTCGCCGCGACCGAGGTGCAGATCGCGGGTGTGCTGCACGAATATTCCACCATCGAAGGCGTGCAGGAAGACGTCGTTGATATCCTGCTCAACCTGAAAGGCGTCGTGCTCAAGCTGCACAACCGCGAGGAGGCGTTGCTCAACCTCAAGAAGAAAGGCGAGGGCCCGGTGACCGCGGGCGACATCGAAGCCACCCACGATGTCGAAATTGTGAACCCCGAGCACGTCATCGCGCGTCTGTCCCCCGGCGGCAAGCTCGAGATGCAGATCAAGGTCGAGAAGGGGCGCGGCTACCTGCCCGGCAACCTGCGCGTTATTCCCGAGGAGTCCAAGGGCATCGGCAAGATCATCCTGGATGCGTCGTTCTCTCCGGTGAGGCGCGTGTCCTACGCGGTCGAGTCGGCGCGCGTCGAGCAGCGCACGGATCTGGACAAGCTCATCATCGACATCGAAACGAACGGCGTGATCGAACCCGAGGAAGCGATCCGCTACGCCGCGAGAATCCTGGTGGACCAGCTCTCGGTGTTCGCGGCTCTGGAAGGCACTGCTCCGGCGGTCGAGGAGAAAAGGGCGCCGCAGGTCGATCCGATTCTGCTCAGGCCCGTGGACGATCTGGAGCTTACCGTGCGCTCGGCGAATTGCCTGAAGGCAGAGAACATCTACTACATCGGCGACCTCATCCAGCGCACCGAGACCGAGCTTCTCAAAACGCCGAACCTGGGCCGCAAATCGCTCAACGAGATCAAGGAAGTGCTTGCCTCGCGCGGGCTGACCCTCGGCATGAAGCTCGAGAACTGGCCGCCGGCGGGCCTCGAGACGGCGCGCAGCGCCTAACCTCGACTACGACGAAAAAACCATGCGTCACCGCCACGGACTGAGGAAGCTCAACCGCACCAGCAGCCATCGCCTCGCGATGCTGCGCAACATGACCGTGTCGCTGCTGCGCCACGAGGTCATCCAGACGACGCTTCCCAAGGCGAAGGAGCTTCGCCGCGTGGTCGAGCCCATGATCACCCTGGGCAAGAGGCCCACGCTCGCCAATCGGCGCACCGCCTTCAACCGCCTGCGCGACCGCGGCATCGTGACAAAGCTTTTCTCCGAGTTGGGGCCGCGCTACGCGAAACGGAACGGCGGGTACCTGCGCATCCTCAAATACGGTTTCAGAAAGGGGGATAACGCGCCTATGGCCCTGGTTGAATTGCTCGATCGGCCGGAACCGAAGGAAGAATCCAAGACTCAGGGGGCGAAGGCGTAGCCGTTTGGTGATTTGAAAGAAAAAGGCCGGATCGCTCCGGCCTTTTTT
>WNGG01002527.1_pt1 | contig 29795 bp, 30 predicted proteins | sample 5400661 | NCBI WGS metagenome assembly WNGG01 (sample SAMN13153372, study PRJNA577476) | soil metagenome | isolation source: 100 cm soil or saprolite under Garry oak tree replicate 1 | place: USA:California | collected 2016-06-15
CGGCAAGAGGTCGACGAGGTCTTCTTTCTGCGTGTGCAGGATGGCCGCTTTGTTGAGTACTGGGGGCTAGAGGATAACCTGGCGCGGCTGCGGCAGTTGGGTGCGATTTCTTAAATTGCCACTCTTGCGGCATGCTTTCTGGAGCATCTGTGACTACCATACTTACTTTTTTATATTCTCCTTAGAGGCTGACAGAATCTTTCGCATGGCGTTATTGAACTTAACCATTGGATTGCTCTGTTTTGGTTGAGGAATATGCTAAGGATTGAAGCGGACCCGATACGAACCTGTGAGGGAAGCCTGCGGTAGCATCGGTGATCCACTACAACCCACGCGCAGGTGCGTTGGTACTCCCCTTGAACGGAGGCCTCTTGCTCCTCGTGCTCGAAGGTTTCCCGTCACCGAGACTGCCCACCGACGTGAGCATCATACTGCGAGATGCCGGTCTGCCCTCCTTCTTTTTGAGACTCACACCACCCAACCGATCGGAGAACCAAACGCACACGCGGGCCGGACCCTTGCCAAGCTGATCGAGTCCACGTCTGCCAGAATCGAAACAGCCCTGGAAGGAATTCATGGACGCATTGGACTTCGCGTTCCTCACAGCGTCATTCAAGAGAACTGCCAGCGCTATCAATGCAAAGACAAAGCCCGACATCGGCAAGAACTGACAGTGGGCAGTTGATATCTTGGAATGGTCTCCACTTCCTGCACGTAGGATTGGGTTGCTGGGTTGAGAGATTTATAAAGACCTCAAAAACAGTAGCCAAAAAGTTTTGTGAAAACTCCTGAGTTTCAGGTGCTCTGTCATAATTAGGATGGGGGGAGAATCGGGCGCACCGTTTCCCAGCGTGCCTGTACCTGTTTCAGATCAGGAGCCGTCACCTGGGGGATTTCGCGTTGACGGCGTGTGTGAGCTTCTTCTACTATGATCTGGTGCTTCAGATACAACTCAAGAAAGGACCTGGACGAATGGATGACTATCAACGGCGGCATCTGCCGAGGATCGCCTACTTGATCAAATGCTTTCCGCGTACCTCCGAGACATTTATCCTGCACGAGATTCTAGAGCTAGAGCGTGAAGGGCTAGCGTTGCGTATCTTTTCCCTGCGTACACCATCTTCTAGCAAGGTAGCTGAAGCAGTACAGAAGGTACAGGCACCAGTCACATACATGCCTACCCACTTCCCACACGGGACGCTGACCTTGCTCATGGCTACGACCCGGCGTTTTCTCAAAGCTCCCTGGCGCTTTCTGCACACTGCTCTGTCAGCAATAGTCCACTATCGACATCCTCTTTTGCTTCTCAAACACCTGCTGTACGCCGCTTATCTGGCTGACCAGTTTGAGCGCGAGGGCATTACACACGTGCATGCGCATTATGCTAATACACCCACTGCTGTAGCACAGTTAGTACACCGGTTCACCGGCATTTCCTACAGCTTCACGGCACATGCAAAGGATATCTATCTCTCGCGGAAAGCATCTCTCGCCTACAAAATGCGCATGGCGCGCTTTGTTGTCACCTGCACCGCCTACAATCAGCGCTATCTTGCGGCACTGGCCGATCATCACACAAATGAGCACATCCACTGTATCTATCATGGTGTGAATTTGCTTGCTTTCCCTTCAGATGTTTCTGTGCCCGATGCTTCTGTGTCGCCAGCACACCCGCTCATTCTGACGGTAGCTCGCCTCGTAGAAAAAAAAGGACTATCGTACCTTTTGCAAGCCTGCCGTGCACTCAAAGACCAGGGGTACGACTTCACCTGCCGCATTGTTGGTGAAGGGCCGCTGCGTCCGGTGTTGGAGCGGGAAATCTGCGACCTGGCGCTAGCCGACCGGGTAGAACTGTGGGGAGCGGAGAAGCACGAGCGAGTGATCGAAATGTACCGGCAAGCCGCTCTTACCGTTCTGCCCTGTGTCATTGGCGAGAATGGGGATCGCGATGGTATCCCCAATACGCTGGTTGAGTCACTGTATATGGGAGTGCCGGTGGTCTCCACGCCGGTTTCCGGTATCCCTGAGTTGATCACCTCAGAGGTCAATGGGCTGCTGGTTGCACCGCGTGACAGTGCTGCGCTGGCGTCTGCTATCGCTCACCTGCTTAGCGATGCTCCGTTGCGCCATTTCCTAGCAATCGCCGGACGCCAGACCGTGCTGGCACGCTTTGATATGGCACGCAACGCTACACGCCTCTTGCACCTACTGCTGGGCGAGGTAGCTTCAGACACTGCCTTGCATCCGGCACCACTACAGAACACACAACCCGGCGCAACAAAGATTGCAGTCAAGTAAAACAACAGGTAAAGGGGAAACACCATGTCAAAGAGTTGGCGATTTCTGTTCTACTGCCATGATAGCTTTGGTCTGGGGCACTTCCGGCGCACACTCTCCCTGGCGGAATACTGTACTGCCACGCTGCCCCGTGCGGAGGTGTTGATCGTGACCGGGTCGCCAATGGCCCATGCCTTTGGGCTGCCCCCGCGTGTCGATTTTATCAAGCTTCCAACGGTGACCAAGCTAAGTGATGGAACATACACAGCCCGCAGTCTCGATATGGAGTTCGCAGCTCTACTTGACTTGCGCGCTGCGCTCCTGCGCGAGACCGCCCAGGCATATCACCCCGACGTATTTCTGGTCGATCATGCGCCAGTGGGCTTGAAAGGCGAGGCGCTGCCCACGCTCAAACTGCTGCGGGCCACGCGCCCTGAATGCCTGTGCGTGCTCGGTTTGCGTGACATCATCGATGCGAGCAACCTTGTACGGCAGGCCTGGGCACTGGAAGGAATCTATAGCACACTGGAACACCTCTACCATCTTATCCTGGTCTATGGCTGCCAAAAGTTCTACGACCCTGTTGTAGAATATGCGCTGCCGCCGACGATTGCCCAGCGCGTCCACTTCTGCGGCTACCTGGACCGCCTGGCGAAGACCTTCCCCCAAGCTGGAGACACTCCTGCATGTCTGCTCACCACCACTCTACGGCGCGAACTGCCTTCAAGTGCTGATCGCCTGGTCGTGCTGACGGCGGGTGGTGGTGGTGATGGTTTCCCTTTAATGCATGCTTACCTGCTAGGCTTGCGCCAGCTGGCTAAGGCCGCTTTTACCAGTGTGCTGGTCAGCGGGCCACTTATGGAAGCGAGCGAACTGCGCATGCTGCGTGAACTCGCGGCAAGCCTACCGGCAGGCACAGCACGCATCGAGCCATTCCGGCCAGATCTTCTGCCACTGTTCACCGATGCAGACCTGGTTGTGTCCATGGCCGGGTACAACACCGTCTGCGAGTTGTTGGCCTTGCGCCAGCGAGCCCTGCTGGTCCCGCGCATAGCCCCACGGCAAGAACAACTGGTGCGTGCCACCCTGCTGGCCGAACGTGGATTGGTACAGATGCTTCATCCAGAGCACTTGACCCCGGAAAGATTGATAGACCTCGTGCTGCACAGCCTTGCACAGCCACGACTGCGAGCAGAGCAGCTCGCCGAGGCAGGAATTGTGTTTCATGGGCAAGGCAGGGCAATATACGCTGTGCTTGAGCAATTGCGGTCCCTGCGTGATCAGCGGCGCATGGTGACTCAAGTCACAGCGCGGGTTTCCTGAAGGAGCATAACGTGAAAATTGCTTATATCTGTGCAGATCTCGGCATTCCTGTGCTGGGAAACAAGGGAGCATCAGTTCACGTACGCGAATTTACCGCTGCCCTCCTTGGGTTGGGGCATGAGGTACGTATCTACAGCGCCGCCGGAGCCGCCAGGCATGCACAAGATGCCCATCAGAACACCACGAGGGCATCCCTGACAGTACTGGCACCATCCAGGGAAACCAGGGTTGCAGCCGCATCGTTTGCTACCAGCCTGCAGCGCCTTGGCTGGAAGCATGATCCCACCCATCTCTTCTCTGAGGTACAGCACCTGCTGGCCGACCCAGCGTTTGTCAGTGCCGCTCTGCCTTTGCTGCAAGACTTCGCGCCCGATCTACTCATCGCCCGTCACGCGCTTTTCAGCCTGGCCGGCCCGGAACTGGCACGCGCACTCGGCTGCCCTTGTGTGCTGGAAGTTAATGCACCGCTGGTAGAAGAACGCTGCCGCTACTGGGGATTAACGTTGCAGCAAGAAGCAGAACAGGCCGAACGCACCGCGTTTGCTGGCGCCGATCTGCTTGTTGCCGTCTCTGAGGAAGTTCGTAACTACCTGCTGCGCTATGATGTACCCATAGACCACATCACGGTCCAACCCAATGGCGTCAATCTGGCACACTTTCACCCCGGTGTGGACGGTGCTGTTGTGCGCCGCCGCTACGGGCTGGAGGGGCAGATCGTGCTCGGCTTCACCGGCAGTCTGAAGCCCTGGCACGGAGTGGATATGCTACTGCGCGCCTTTGCCAGCGTGCGGGCTGCTCTACAGCAATGCGAGTCAGGCAAAGAGACGGCGCTTCACCTGCTGATCGTCGGTGATGGACCACAGCGTGAGGTGCTGATGCGCCTTAGCCAGGAACTGGGTGTGAGCGCGGAAGTGACCTTTACCGGGGCCTTGCCGCATGCTGGGATACCAGCACACCTGGCAGCGTTTGATATTGCCGTGGCTCCCTACCTACCTGGTGACAGCTTCTACTTTTCCCCGCTGAAAGTAATGGAGTACCTGGCGATGGGTCGGGCAACCGCTGCCCCTATGCTGGGGCAAATCCCTGCGCTGTTGCAAAGTGTTGACGGTCCCTGTGGATTGCTCTACCGTGCCGGCGATCAGCAAGCGCTGGCAGAGGCGCTGTTGCAACTCATCAGCGATGAAGAGCTGCGCCGGGTACTGGGTATACGAGCGGCGGAGCAGGCGCAGCAGCATTATTCCTGGCAGAGGGTAGCCCGGCATATCATTGCACAGGCATGCGCATTGCCCACAGTACACCGTTCGCAGAAGCAGCATCTTTCCCAAGTGGTACAGACATGAAACTACTCAAGCAACGGCGAGGAGTCTTCCGGGTCTTCTGGCCCTATGTCCGCCCCTATACCTGGAAGATTGGCCTCGCCCTGGTGATCTTAATACTGGATACCCTGGTTGACCTGGCCTCGCCCTGGCCGATCAAGCTCATTTTTGATAACGTGTTGCTCAATAAGCACCTGCGCTGGCCCTGGTCGCTGATTATCCCCCAGGCGCTGGCCCAGGATCACCTGCTCTTTTTCATCATGCTCTGCGGCGCTTTGCTCCTACTCGCTCTGATCAGCGCCGGTTCTACCTACGTGGGCATGCGTATGCTGGCAACAATAGGGCAGCGCATCATTTTCCATTTGCGCTGCGCGCTCTTCGCCCATCTCCAGCTGCTCAGCCCGGCTTTCTATGACCGGCAGCGCCTGGGCGATCTCCTGACACGCCTGACCTCTGATATACAATCCATCCAGGACATGCTGGTGACGGCCTTGCCAATGCTGCTGCTCAATGGGATGCTCGTTGTCGGCATGCTTGCTATCCTGCTGAACATCAGCCTTCCCTTCGGTGTGCTTGGGCTGGTGAGCGCGTTACTCGTCTACTTCGTCCTGCGGCGGTACCTGCGCAACATCAAGCAGGTGGCACGGCAGACCCGGCACAGCGAGAGTGACGCCAATGCGCTGGTACAAGAAAACCTGCAGGGCATCCGCGTGGTGCAGGCGTTTGGCATGGAGTCTCACACCCAACAAAAGTATGAGGAACATGCTACTAGAGCATTGCACCTGGGCACAATTGCCGCCGCTCTCCAGTCGGGCCTGCCATCCATCGTGGGCCTGATGACCGACTCGGGAAACCTGGCGGCATTGACGATAGGCGGCATACTGGTCATGCTGGGACGTGTCACCATTGGTGATCTGCTCGTCTTCAGTGCCTATCTCCGCATCATGTACAGCCCCTTACGCCAGCTCGGTAAATTCAGCAATACGTTTACGCGGGCGTCTGCCTGTGCTGAGCGTGTGGTGGATTTGCTCCATACTGCTCCGGCGATTGTTGATCGTCCCACAGCAAGAGCGATACCCCACTTGCAAGGCGCTATCACGTTCCATCGTGTGAGCTTTAGCTATGACCTGCAGCGCCCGGCCTTGCAGAATATATCGTTCAACATCTCTCCGGGGATGATGGTGGCCCTGGTCGGTCACACTGGCGCTGGGAAGAGCAGTATCCTCCACCTCATCCAGCGCTTTTATGATCCTCAGGAAGGGCAGATACTGATTGATGGGCGAGACATCCGCGACTGCACTCTGGCCAGTTTGCGCCGACAGATAGCGCTGGTCCCGCAAGATCCCATGCTCTTCCGTGCCAGCGTGCGCGAAAATATTGCCTATGGGCGACCAGGGGCGAGCGAAGCGGAGATTATTGCTGCAGCCCAGCAGGCACATGCCGATGTGTTTATCCATCGACTTCCCCAGGGGTACGACACCGTTCTGGAGGAGCGTGGCGTAGGACTGTCTGGCGGACAGCGTCAATGCCTGGCTATTGCACGGGCGATCCTGCGACAAGCGCCTCTGCTGCTGCTTGACGAGCCAACGGTGGGCCTGGACGCGCAATCCGAGCAGCTTGTCGTCGAGGCATTAGAGCAACTCATGGCCGGGCGCACAACGCTGGTGAGCGCGCATCGCCTCTCCACCATTCAGCGTGCCGACCTGATCCTGGTGCTCGACAAGGGCCGCATTGTCGAAGCAGGCACTCCCGCGGAGCTACTGGCCGCACATGGACATTACCACCGATTTTATACACTACAATTCTGTGTGCAAGAGCCACGGTCTCCTGTTCAACCTGATGGCGGTCCCTTCAACGGTGACGGACCTACACAGCATGGGCACGGGCCTGTTCCTCGACGCCAGTTTAAGCACGCCGGTCTCTTCAACGGTGACGAGCCCACGCAGAACGGGCACGGGCCTGTTCCTCGACGCCAGTTTAAGCACGCCGGTCTCTTCAACGGTGACGAGCCCCTTCAACTCCACACGCCCTGGTGAGTCAATTCACAAATACCCTTGCCTTGTTAAGAAGGCTTGTCAGGCTTGAAAAGCTCTATTTGATGGCAAGGGTATTTGCGGCATGACCCGGTACCCAACCTGGTTGGGTACCGGGTCTCATTGCCGCATCACGCTACAACTGGCCTTGTTGCCACTTCACCTGCGCTTTCAGCCCTGTAGTCACGGGTATGGCTGGTGTATAGCCCAATAGGCGCTGAGCTTTGCTGATGTTGGCGACTGTATGCCGCTGGTCGCCCGGTCGTGCTTGAGCGAAGGTAATCTTGGGGGATTTTCCCGTCAGTTCCGCCAAGATATCCAGCACTCGATTGAGTGTGACAACCTCACCCCCACCAAGATCGAATATTTCGCCAACACTTTGCTCTCGTTTTTCAAAGGCGAGCAGAATCCCTTGCACGCAATCCGTAATGAAGGTATTGCTGCGACTTTGCTCACCATCCCCATAGACAGTGATTGGCTCATCATCGAGCAAGGCCTGGATGAAGATATGGTACGCCATGTCAGGACGCTGTCGCGGACCATAGACAGAAAAGAGCCTCAAGATCGTCAGGGGGAGACCGAAATTCTCCGCATACGCTCGGCACAAATGCTCGGCACCTAGCTTCGTCACGCCGTATGGCGAGAAAGGGTTCAAAGGTGACCCCTCCTCGCCCGTGGCAAAGCGCCCATAGACCGATGAGCTCGAACCATGAATGAAGTGTTTGATCTCGCTTAGGCGTGCCGCTTCCAGTAGTCGTTGCGTTCCCCCTATATTGCAAGTCATATACAGGTTGAAATCGCTCCAACTGCGCATTAGGCCGGCCATTGCGGCTAAATGAAACACCACCTCAACATTTTCCAATAAGGGGAGCAGTTCGTCGTCGCGTAGATCAACCTCGTGGAAGATGAAGCCAGGAGTTTTGTGAAGAATGGTCAAGTTGCTTTCTTTCACCTTTCGCGGATAGTAGGGGATGAAACTGTCAACACCTATCACTCTGTGTCCTCTGGCAAGCAACTGCTCACAGATATGGGAGCCAATGAAACCTGCAGCTCCTGTAACTAGACAAACAGACATCTTCTAATCTCCTGCTATCTATCGTATCGCCTAACATTATAACGAACACTATTCCCTCTTTATCGGCACAGGGCAGTTTTCTGAATAGGTACGGGTCCGCCATACCCATTTGGACTCAACTCGATCCGCTCCCAACATCAGTGAGGGGCCCCGAAGCCCATCCCTTTGGCAAAGTCCCGTCTGTCTGTTGGTTCCTCTGCAAGCAGCCCCCTCACGGATGCTGGACCAGGACGGCCTGGAAGACGATAACCGAACTCCAGGTGAGCCCATCGACCTGATAGGCATAGCACCCAGGGGCCTGCAAACGGGTCTGGGAGGGCCAGTTCGTCTCCGGGGGTGGTCCCAGCAGGCGTAAGGCTGGCAGGGGGGGTGACAGCGCATCGATGTTGGAGAGCTGATCGAGCCCTCCGTTAAAGCGCACCTCGTGTGGGCCATCCACCTGGTGCCCGCGAATGAGCAGCGGACCAGGGGAGTGGGCATCGATCACCCATAACACTTTCTGCCCACCCCAGCCACTCGTGCCTGTGCCGTAGGCATGCGCATCGACATACTGCAAGATGCCCTGCCGTTGCCGTTCCTCCGCCCCAGTGCTTTGCGCTTGCCCAAGGACGGCATACACCGGGCCGCTGCCCACCGCCATACCTTCGCCAGTCGGAAGCCTATGACCAGGGCTGGTCGGACAAGGCGTCCCGGGGGTGCCTGTGGGAAAGTGCAGTGGTCGCTGCTGCAACGTCTGCCAGACGGCGGTCTGTGCCGCTGCCGTGGCGTAGACTGCTGGGACGGTCGGCGTGGGAGAAGCCCTACCCGGAGCAGTCGCACAGCTCATCACCAGGATGCTCACCGTGCTGAGCGGGAGCAGCCAGCCCCAGAGGAACCGCACGGTCCTCTTCGAGAGAGATGGCAGAGCCATGACGGGGAACTCCTTTCCCCCTGCGCAAGGGTGCTATACAACACAGCATCTTCACTCCCATGATCCCACTGCTCATCTTATCGGGACCAAATGGAGACAGGAGAGCGCGTCTTCCTGCTCGGAGCAGCTCGCATCGCCCACTCTCCATTTCGGGACACCAACTGCCTTTAGTCTATCACCTTTTGGATCAGCGAGGGTGCGCAAGCATTCACCAGTGCAACCAGGAGACCTGTCCAACCAGGCTCTAATACTGTTTCACGAAGGAAAAGATATGATAGCGCAAGAAGATTGGCTTATTGGCCCTATCGGATGGCGTAATAACATATCATCTTCATCATGAAACAGTATAAGATCAAGCCGCAGCCAGCGGGTGGTCGACCGGTCGACAGCCAAAGTAGTCACAGACACGATTCTCCACCTCTTGAGCACACGAGCCGGTTCAACAATGGCCGTCTACTCATGCATTAGACAAGCCAATAAGCCTATGATAAAATCGGCAGGAACCAGATCTGTGGAAGGTGAGTTGTAGGGCCATCAGTCGACTTCCTGGATCGCACAAACTGGATGTGGCATTGTCGACATGTCTTCTCAAAGGTGCGTATGAGCAAATTCGGATTGTATAGCAAGATCACTGCCCACCCAGGCCAACGTGATGCCCTGGTTGCAGTACTCCTGGAGGCGGTAGCATCGATGCAGCACGTCCCAGACTGCGAACTCTACATTGTGAATGTCTCGGCTACAGAACCCGACGCGGTGTGGGTGACCGAGGTATGGAGTAGCCAGGCAGCCCACGAGGCGTCTCTCACAAGAGACGAGATCAAAGCGTTTATCAAGCGGGGCATGCCATTGATAGCTGGCGGCGAGCGCATCGAGATCGTACCCATAGGTGGCAAGGGCCTCCCCACAGACTAGTGCAGGTTCAGGACGATCTCACGTTCAATGCGTGGCATGGCTGCATTCCACGCCAAAAAATGGGTATGCAATTACCACTAACTATGCTATACTGCATATGATTACAGGAAGGACACCTAGAACGTCAGGCTCCCCCTTAATAAAAACTGGCACTCATAAACGTGTATTGTAGAGGCATTACCAGCCCTCCAGACAGGGTGCCTTGCAAGTCACCCTGATTGTGGGGGGAGATATCCTACGTCTTATTCAATAGATGTCTATCATAAGAATAGAGTGAAGGGAAACAACACCTATGCGTCGAGGAACACTTTTACTCCTCTTGTTGATTATACTATTAGGAGCTGGCGCGGCCTACGTTGACTGGCCCAATAATCCTGGCCTCCATATTTCCTGGCTGGGTATCGACACCCCATTGACGGTCAAACAGGGACTCGATCTGCAGGGTGGTGTGCGTGTACTGCTCGTGCCCGACCCTGCGCAACACTACAGCACGGACCAGCTCAACAGCGAGATGCCTGCCGCTCGAGATCAAATTGAGGCGCGTGTCAATGGTGGTCTGGCGGTGAACGAGCCAAATATTCGTATACAGACCAGCAATGGCCAGCCGAGTATCTCTGTTGAACTGCCCGGCCTGACGAGCGGCGATCAGCTTGCACAGGTTCAGACCCTGCTCAAGCCAGGAACCCTGGAATTCTGGAACACCGGGCAAACATCGGTCCAGGTTGGCTCAACATTCGATCCCACACAGTTCGCCTCGCTGAATGATGGTGGCAAGCCACCATTCACAGGAAGAGATCTCGATTCAACACAGATTGGCGTTGGCACGAACCAGAATACTGGACGGCCACAGATTAATTTTGAGATGAAAGGTGATGCCATCGCACGCTTCGGGACCTTCACACAGCAGCACATCGGCGATCACCTCGTCGTCACATTGGACCGGGTCATCATCTCGGATGCCGTTATCCAAAACGCCATCAATGGGCCTGGTGTGATCGATGGTCAATTCAGCCTTCAAGAGGCACAACGTATTGCGACTGTATTGCGCTATGGTGCATTGCCCATCGCCCTCAAAATCGCCAGCGTAGAGACGGTTGGACCTACTCTGGGCCTGGATTCCATCCAGAAAAGCGCCATTGCTGCAGCTATCGGCCTGAGTATCGTCATCATCTTTATGCTGCTGTACTACAGGCTGCCAGGTTTCCTGGCCGACCTCGCCTTAATTCTCTACGCGGGAGTGACCTTTGCGATCTTCAAGCTCTTCGGCTTCACACTGACGCTGGCCGGTATTGCAGGCTTCATTCTGTCGATTGGGATGGCAGTAGATGCGAACGTGCTGATCTTTGAACGGGTCAAGGAAGAGCTACGAGGAGGTAGATTACTCACTTCAGCCATTGATATCGGTTGGAAGCGTGCCTGGCCCTCCATCCGAGATTCCAACATTTCTACGATGATTACCTGTGCCGTGCTCTATGGCTTTGGCAGCAACTTCGGAGCAAGCATCATTGTCGGATTCGCTACGAACCTGTTCCTGGGCGTCGTGATCAGTATGTTTACCGCCATTGTCGTCACACGCACCTTCCTGAACCTGCTCGTGCCGACGGGCGTAGTCAGTCACCCCGCACTGTTTGGACTCCCCGCTGGCTCCATTGCCACGGCATCCCTGGCGCGGCGGAACAGTACGGTGTAGGGGCCAGATTTATCGCGCCCTTTAGAGGAGTTATATTGTGTTTAACCTTGTAGGAAAACGCTATCTGTTTCTGATCATCTCGCTGCTGGTCATTATTCCCGGCGTGATCTCTTTGGCATTCAAAGGACTCAACGTCGGCATCGACTTTCTGGGTGGAGCAAACATCGAACTTCGCCCCGATAAGACCATTACCACTCCCGTGGTAAAAAATTCGCTCAAATCACTCAACCTTCTCGATCTGCAAGTCATCACTGGTTCCAATGAAAGTGTCGCTGGCAACCAGACCATCTGGGTCCGCTTGAACACGCAGATCGACAAAAATGTGCAGAATACCATCACGGATGACCTGCAAACACATACCACAAAAGATCTGAAAACGCCGTATGGGAAGGGCATCTCTATCCAGTTCGCTAACCTGGTCTGGCAGGGAAAAACCGTCACGGTTGTCATCGTCACCAATTTTCCCAAAGGTGTCGTACCAAAGGTCAGCGATATCCAGAGCCTGCTGAGCACGTTGCCCAACACTACAGATGTAACGAAGGTTCAACTGACCCCAACTGCGGTCCCCTCTCCAGCAGTAAAAGTCACACCTTCGGCGACAGCTACAGCTACAGCCACTCCCAAGCCAACACCAACGCCTGGCAAAGGGACACCTACAGCTACTCCAACGGCCACACCAACAGCTAATCCCAATGCGAACATTAAGGTGAAATTCCTTGATGTGCGCCAGGGATCGACCACACAGACGATTACCTTGCTTACACGCTCCGATGTCGATCTGAGCAAGCTAGCCAAAATCCAATCGGCTATCCTGGACGAGAGCAACATCTACAGCCAGGTACTTACCAATGCAACGGTAAGCGGCTCGGTTGCAGGCGAGACAACACGCAATGCTGTGTTTGCGGTGATTGCTGCCTCGGTTGCCATCCTGCTCTACATCTGGTTCGCGTTCCGCAAAGTCGCAAAAGCGTGGCGTTATGGTGCCTGTGCCATCATCGCTGGGCTACACGACGTCCTGGTTGTACTCGGCGTCTTCTCCATCCTGGGATGGGCACTGAATATGCAGATCGACGCCCTGTTCATCACCGCGCTGCTGACCGTCGTTGGTTTCTCGGTACATGATACGATTGTGGTGTTCGACCGTATTCGCGAGAACATGCAGCGTCGCACCTCTGAGACCTTCGAGCAGGTAGTGAATGCCAGCCTGGTGCAAACGATGGCCCGTTCGCTCAACACGTCGCTGACCGTGCTCTTCACACTGAGTGCACTCACACTGTTTGGCGGGACAACCATCCGTACCTTTACGCTTACTCTGCTCATCGGTATCTTCAGTGGTACCTACTCGTCCATCTTCAATGCCAGTATGCTGCTGGTGATCTGGGAGCGAGGCGAACTGGGCTTCGGTCGCCTGGGAGGAGGGCGTACACAGGGTGGATCAGGGAGACGCGAAGCGCGCGAGCTGGCTCGCTCACGGGGATAGTAACAAATAATTTCCCCAAAGCGACCGCGCGGTCGCTTTGGGGAAATTATTTTAATAGAGCACAGATATGCTAACAGGACTCGATCACATCATCATTGGTGTGAATAATTTAGAACAGGCTGCAACTATATTTAGCCAGCAACTCGGTTTGGCAGTCAGTGGCGGAGGAATCCATCCCTTTGGCGGGACCGCCAATCGCATTATTGTGATTGGCGATACCTACCTGGAACTGATCGCCATTCGCACGCCTGCTGAAGCACAGCAGAGCATGATCGAGCGGTTGGCAAAAGACTCTGGCTATCTGAATTTCGCGATTGCCTCGGACGATATCCAGGCAGATAGCGCGGCTATGGTTCAGCGAGGCGTGCACATCATTGGGCCGACAGCAGGACAACTCAGGTCCGACGATGGGCGTTCCCGTGGTTGGTCTCGCGTAGATATCGAGCGGCCTGAGCTTGCTCAGCGCTATCCCTTCATCATTCAGCATGACAGTACAGGTGAGGAGCGTCGTTTTCGTCTCGCTGGCTGGCAAAAACCTCCAGAGCATCCCCTCGGCGTCACGAAGGTACTCAGCACAACCATCGCTGTCGCAGACCTGGCCGAGGCGGCACCACGCTTTCAACATATTTATGGACTGGAACCCTCACCAACCTTCACCGGAGAAGCCGACTCCTGGGAAGCTATGCTGGTCTCATTTCCCCTGGGTGAAAGTGGTCAGAGCTTCGAGCTGGCTGAACCTTTACCTTTCACCAGCGATCTTGTAGGCAATGAACTTCTGCCTGATCCAGGGGCGCTTACCCGGTACCTGCAACAATTCGGTGAGAGTCTGTGCCGTATGACGCTTGAAGTGGAGGACATTGGAGCAGCGAGAAACTACCTTGATGAGCACAAGGTGACATACACCTACGAGGAACACCAGTATCCAGTAATATGGATTCATCCTGATTGTGCTTGTGGGGCGGTGATTGTGCTGCATGAGATGGTGTAGAAACCCGGCCGATTTAGGGGACAGGTTTGGCAGGGCGACCGCAAGGGTCGCCCCATAGGCATCAACCTAAGAAAAAGCGCATCAATATCTGTAGGGGCGAGGGCGGCGGATGTTGGGTTGGGAGGGCCTTTATGGTCGCCCGCCGTCCCTTTCTGCAACGTTCACCCACCTTGTCCTCAACCCGACTGGCTACGCGGGCGACCATAAAGGCCCTCCCAACCCCTCCCAACCGCCCTCGCCCCTACGGGTACCCCAGCCTCCTGCCGCCCTCCCTGCCTTAGGTTGATGCCTATTGGGCGACCGCAAGGGTCGCCCCTACCCAACCTACGGAGATGGTTCATCGTGCCTGGGTAGGGGCGACCATGTGCTCGATAAATCGGCACTCTACCGGTCGCCCTGGTTTCCTCATCCTTACACCACAAACCTTAGTTTCCGCTTAAACACCTGCTCAAAGAGATCCGCCTTTTCATAGGCATGTTCCAGTTCGGCATCAAGATCAGCCAGGGGGCGAGTCCAAAGCCGAATTGTCCAGATAGTATCATCACACAGCTCTGTTTCAGCCGCAAGATTTAGGACGCGCCCATCATGGCTATAATCTAGAGCATCAGCAATTCGCAATAAGGCAGCAAGAGTAGAGACACGCTTGCGGGCAGAACGCTTCAATGCAGCAAACTCTTCGTGAGAGGTACTGGGAAGGGCACGACGATGGTAACGAGCAATGCAGGCTATTTCATGACGCTCTTCATCGGTGAAATCAGGCAAAGGTGTCTCTTTAATCAGGCGATAGGAGTGTTTATGGTGTCGTCGAACCTCGATCATCATACCTGTGTTGTGCAAGAACGCGGCCCGTTCGAGCAGACGTAACTCGTGTACATCCATCTGGTGCAATGCCCATGTTGCCTCAAAAAGCCGTACAGAGATACGGGTGACCTGGCGAGCATGAGGCCAGTCTTCTACCAGCAATCCTCCGCTCAGGCGGAGTTCTTCAGGAGTGGGTTGGGGAAGTTGCCACCATTTTAATTCTTCGCTTGAAATCATCTGCTATCTCTCCATGATTATTCATTCAAAGTCTTCAGAACCTGGCTACGGAAATCTTGTGCCTGTAACTGGTACCAGTGCTGGCGGAAAATGGTGTAGCGCTTTTCACGCAGTTCCTGCTGTCTGTGCAATAACTGCTCTAAACCAGAACGTTCTTCGGCAGTTGGAGCAGTGGCGGAATCTGCCAGGTCAGCGACCAGTTGGGAGGGTAGCTCAATTCGTTCTTTCCCCTCTGCTTCAAGTACCTCTGGTAACGTATGCTTAATTTGTGGGCTACTCAGGCAGAGTTGGAGCAGCGCTATCATTACATCGCTATCATGAAGGAGACCGAGTTCCTCCTGGATTTGCTCCAACTCTTTGACGATAGGCTTACATGCCTCAGGTAATACGTCCTCAAAGACTTCGAGTGTGTAGCGCAGCCGCTTTGCTGCGATACGCAGGTTATGTAATTCTCGTTTACACTCCGGGTTATCGACATAACGGTCCCAATCGTACAACTCTTCAAGCCGCACTCTGGCTATGATCCGCGCATTCTTGCCTGTTGGAGCCTGAGGATCAAGTCCTGTCACAGGTTTAGCCTTTGCCATGAGCCACCGCTCCTTCCGAGATACAGGCATCTATTTGCTGTTTCAGGGTATCCTCATCAAGCTTTGCAAGGAACTTTTCCAGTTTCTGCTGTCGCTGCTGGCGATAGACACTCAAATGAGCAATCAGCCATTGTATACCTGCGCGTTCCTCGGCTGGTGCCTGTTCAAGCTCAGTATGCAGGCTCTGTAACATTATATCTGTATCACGCACAGCACCCAGAACATCGGTAGCCTTTTTCACACGACGATAGACTTTCCTGAAGAGTTGTGGATCGCAGCATGACTCATAGGCATCGAGTACAGCTCGCAGACGACGCGAGGCAACGCGCATTTTATGAAGTGCTTCAATATCTTCATCCTTAAGCACCTCGTCGCGCCACTCCAGCATTTTCTTGGTGCGCTCCTGCAGCATACGCCGTCCAGCATGGACAAACGTTTCCTTTTGCGTTCCTCCTTGAGCCCCATTCCGGTTGTTTGAAGCTTCAGTTCCCTCCTCTGCACATTCCAACCAGCGTTCCCCACAACGCGCATAACTAAGCAAGACGCCTTCACGAATACCATGAGAACTGACAAGGATTTCGCTCAAACGCAGGCGCTGCATCATTGTCCGAATAATTAAGGCTCCGGCAGGCAGAATACGCGCGCGACCTACTTCCTGTGCGTAGCGCTCGGAGATTTCTTCTGCCGTTAAGGCGCTCAGTAAGCCTTCACAATGGGCAAGGTCCATGCGTGTCAGCCGATTACTTTGAGCATCCAGTCCAAAGGCACAGCGCGCAAGGTATAGGAGAGAAGTCGCACTGCCACCGGTGACGACCAGGACAGGGGGTCGGTGCTTCATGCGCATGCCTTGAAAATAAGTGCGGAGAAACAGGCGTGCATTTGCCAGCTCGTTGCGCGTAGGAGGATTGGAGGGAAGATAACGATCATGCAACCAACCAGAACCAATTGGGACGGAGACTCGCCAGGTGATCTGCTTATTTTGTGATGTGACCAGTTCCATACTTCCGCCACCCAGGTCTAATACCCCCACCCGTGCAGATGCATCAGGACCTATCCAATAGGTCGCACCATAGAAGGTAAATGCTGCTTCAGCCTCTCCACTGATCAGGCGTACTTCCAACCCTGTTTCCCGCTTCACATCTTCCAGAAAATCGGCGCTATTGTGAGCTTGACGAATGGCTTCTGTTGCTATCACGAGTATTTGCCCGGCACCATGTTGTTGGGCCAGGGCTTGATACTTACGCAAAGTGTTGATGGCGGCATCTCGTTTTTGTGGTGAAATTTCTCCTGTAGCTGTGACGCTCTCGCCGATGCGCACCAGTTCCAGTTGATCCTCTACAATATCCAGGTTCTCAGGGGTGCAGCGAGCAACCACGATGTGAATTGTATTACTGCCAATGTCGATGGCAGCGTGCATGGGAGGTAATTGCTCTTGCATAAAAGACTCCGCCGAAAGACTTTCCGCTCTCCTCCCATTCATTTAGATAGGTCTGGACATACCGGACATGCCCGAATGGTAGTGAGTCAGGATATTGTATCTAATTATAGCACGTTCAGATAGGCTCTCAGATAGGCTCTTCGGTGTATCCAGGAAGGAGGCTCCCAAAGGTGCAAAAAAGCTGAGAAAAGCTCTTGACAAGTCGCAAGTGATGGGGTAATATAGTGTTTGTCCATTAACAAAGCGAAACGAGCCGAAGTGGTGAAATTGGTAGACACGCAACGTTCAGGGCGTTGTGCTCGTTGGGGCGTGGGGGTTCGAGTCCCCCCTTCGGCACCCACGACCGCCTGAAGCCAGGATACAAGCCGCTTCAGGCGGTTCTCATCTCCCTTTGACACCCGAATTGACACCCTATCCGAGATCTGCGTAGATTATCCTCCCTTCTTCGCCTGAAGATCGATGGTCTCCCGGCGTTCTTGGAGATAGACGAGAAGTGACAGCACGGCATCGGCCTGGAAGACGATCAGGCGATCTGAGTCATGTGAGGGGGTGAGCGAGAGCTCCCCTACAGCGTTGAGGTGTACTTCCCACGGTTCACCCTTCTCCTCGTTGTAGAGCAATAGGTACTTTAGAAAATTTGGTTCCATTGTCATCATGATTTCCTTTCTTCACCACTGCAGATTGTCATTCAGCTTATTCATCGCATCCCCCTGTATGGTTGGCAAGACATGTGAGTAGATGTCCATAGTCTCCGCTATTCTGCTATGCCCAAGAAGTTCTTGAACCACCTTAGGATGAACATCCATCTTCAACATGATGGATGCCGTGCTGTGCCTCAGGTCATGGAAACGGATATGAGGAAGTTCTGCCCTTTTCAACAATGTCCCGAACCGCTCCAGCACCTTGTTTGGATTAAGCGGTGTGCCAAGCGCGGTGCAGAAAACCAGGCTACTCTCTCGCCAATCCTCACCCGCTTGTCGCTTCGCCTCCAACTGCCTGAGGTGGTGTTGCTTCAGTATCTCAATTGTTGGCGGTGCGAGTAAGATGCTCCGCCTACTCTTATTGGTCTTCGGCTCCGACTCCAGATACCGCTGCCCTTTAGCGCGCGTGAAGGCACGGCGCACATGCAGGGTACCTTGCTCGATATCCTGCCATTTGAGAGCCAATAGCTCACCGCGCCTCATCCCGGTTGTGAGCGCAAGCACGAAGAGCGCCTCCATTCCATGCCCTCTGGCAGCAGTAAGCAGCCTCTGCGCTTCCTCCATTGTTAGCGCTCTAAATTCGTAGCGCGCCCGCCTTGGCGGTTCAACCGTCTTGCATGGGTTCTTCGCAATCAGCCCCCACGTTACGGCGTCCGAGAGCGCTCGATGGATCATCCAATGGAGGGTATTGACAGTGGCAGCTTTCTTACCCTCCTCAAGTATCTTAGAGTAGAGTGACTGCAGGTGCATGGGCGTGAGCTTCTGGAGTTGGATGTGTCCTATATGAGGGATAACTTGCAAGCGGATAAACCCCTCGTACCGCTCATAGGTGCGAACTCGCACCGCTGGCTTACGCTTTTCTAACCACTGTGTGAGGAACTGAGCGACCGTTTGGCGCGGCGAAGTCACCAGGGTACCCTGCAGCTGCTCGAGCTGCGCTTTTTTAAGGAGTTCAAGAACTACTGCCCTCTTTTCATGATAGAAGTATTTACGCCTTCCGTTCTCCATCGTGAGATACCCTACGTATCTCCCATCCTTGCGTTTCCTTGTAGACACTGAACCTTCTCCGCGCCCACGCCGCCTTTGACTTGCCATGAAATTTGCTTCCTTTCTTAGCCGAGGTGCCAAAATTAAAACTCAACTATTACGCACTACAAGAAAGCTGCTCTCTCAGAACTGTTCTGCTTCTCCGCTCACAAGAGGTTGCCGCATCAATCGCGAGCAACCTCGAACGTCCTTGCTCTACCTGCGATGAAAAAGTCAAAGAAGCCCGCAGCTCAGAATTCCTTTCTACGCAACATCAAGAGGAAGAAAGCTGGCATGAGGGGAGAAAGAACGTCGATCAACTTTATCTTCGACCGTATGTCCTCCTATAGCCCAAAGGTACAAGATACCCTTCCTGATTTCGAACACCAAACGGGCAGTGTCTGTAATGTAACAGGTCCTGATATCGCCCCTCGCTCGCCACAACCGATGTACATGGAGCGAGGGATGGCCGGGATTTACAGTAAGTAAGTCTATCTTGCGGCCCACGATCCTGCGCATTCGTGGGGTAAGTCGCCTCCAAGCCCGCTTGAAATCCTCAGTGGCCATGACTGACTTCATGCCGTTCTCCTCCCAATACCGGTGCTATTAAAATCGCTCTGGATCAGTATCTAGCTGTTGGTTCAAGCGCGCCAACCGCGTCTTGTTGCCGCTACCATAGTTAAGTGTTTTTGCTGAGGTCAAGATACCCAGCCTGCGCGCCGTCGAGTCCCTCTTTGGCTAAGCGTAATTGCTCGCGAAGCGCCCGCCATCTAGCAGCACGCAGTTCATGAAACAGGAGAGGTGGTAATGCTGCCTCTTCGAGGATTTCGTGAAAACCCTTCAACAGTTGATCTGGTTCGAGGGGGAAGACCAGATCAAGGTCGTGCCAAGCAGTGCCAGCTTCCAATCGAGCTTCCATCTGCCGCAGACGGTGTTGCTCGAGCACCTCGGTAATATCCTCCGGAAAGTGGATCATCCGATAACTACTCTTCGTTTTCGAGTTACGGACTAGCAATTTGTGTTTCTCCATATCGATATCCTGCCATTGTAAACTCAGCAATTCATCGCGCCGCATTCCTGTGACCACAGCTAACGTGATGATCGCCCCGAGATGATGCCCCCGCAGAGCCTCTAGCAGCTTTCGAGCAAGCTCTTCCGTAAGGTGCTTATTCATGCGTATTTTCCTTCCTTGTTCTGCATGTTCTCGCAGCGTGCAGAGCATCTACTCCTAGAGATGGAGTGGAGCAACCACAGTCCGTACCTCTTCGGGCAAAGCCTCAATATCTTCGATCCAAAGGATAGGGCGTCCATATCCTCGTGGCAGGTGGTCGTCTATTCCTGGGGTGGGAGGAACATGCTCATCGAGAACTCGAATGCCATTACTCCCCCCATAAACAAGATATCCCTCCCGCGGAGCTTGCTCGTTGGTCTGTACCCGAACTACCCGAAGAGGACGCCGACTCCCAAAGAAGAGATCGGTCCATCCAACAACAGTATGGTCCTTTCTTTCTTTCTTCGTCTTCCCCAAAAGGAATCACTAGGTGCTCTCCTTGCCATTCGGGGGAGAGCATCGTAAATGCTGTAAGTGGCATCCCTGGACAATTACTGTTGGCCTTGATGTAGACTTCTAATGTTTTCTCCATCGATTGTTCCCTCCTAAAAGCAATTGCCTGGTGTCTGAAAGTGCTAAGCGATCCTCTTGATGTATAGGTATCTCAGGAGCGCCGATAGAATGTGTGGGAAGCTTGGCGTAAATCAACCGAGGATTGGCGCGAATCACATTAAAGAGGCATTAACAGCCATAGTGCTGAAGCCAGAACGCTGTACAAACATAAGTTTGAGAGCAAGCGCAACCACCCCCGGTCTTTTAGGAAAAAATGGAAAAGCCTGGTAATACCAATACCGTACTCGCTAAAATGCTCATCGCCTCAGCCGATTACTCAATCTCCCTTCCCCTCCTGTTCTTCCACCCACTTACGCAGCCCGGTGACGGGAATGCGTTTAGACCTACCGATCTTGACAAATGGCAACCCATTTTCGAGAAGATCGTAAACCTTCAAGCGGCTCAGGCCGAGCATCTCCGCGGCTTCCGGTATTCGTAGCAACAGGCGTTGATGAGTACCTTCCCTGGGACCATCCATAAATTCTTTCCTCCTTACGCGTTACAGTACAGCCCACTTGGTTGGGTTTTTGGGAAACATCATGTGCCATAGTCATGGCATTCTGATATAGAGCCATTTGCTACGAGTTCGACCAAAAACTATCTCCTATTAATAAAGAAGCGGCTTGTCCTCCTCAAATTGAGGAGATCAGCCGCTTCGGTAATGTTTTCATGATAGTTTGTACCCTCCTTTCTGCTCCAATCTATCTGCGTACAGACGGATTCTCATCCTGTTGGAGCCGTCCTCTGGCCGGTTCACCTTGCATGTGCAGCCCGTCGCCAGATACATTGCCAAAACACCGTTACGCTTAACCATTGTCCTTGATCAATCACGTACGACTCGATCAAGTAATACCTGCTACAGGTATAGGGGCGACTAGCGAATGTCCGAGCAATGTTAGGACAAATCTTGGGGTGCCGGAACTTACCCGGAGCTTTTTGACCCTTGTCAAAGGTGCCATTTTGTCTATACTTGGCGACATTTGCCACTAATATATCATATAATTTCGCCTAAGTCAATAGGGTTGCGCTTTATGAGAATAAAGAGTATAATTGGATATAAATAGCATCTTAATAGGAGGAAATAGAGCAATGGAAGGACTCTATACAGCAAAAGAAGCCAGAAATAAGTTGGGGGTAACTAAAGACAAATTTCAATACATGACAAGAACAGGGCAGGTGAAGAAAGTCATCTTGCCAGGTAGAACATATGGTATGTATTCGCGGTCTGAGATTGACGAATTAGCAGCAGAATTGAATGGTCCCGAACAGCAGATTGTAGAAGACGAAGATCTGGAGAAATTTTTTTTTCGTAGGGCAAGCGTTGCAGACATAAGTGAAATGCATTCACTCGAAGTGCGTAGCATGAGCCAAAGTGGAATAGCTTTCCAAGTCCTACCACGTACCAGAACGTTGGAAGAATGGTTGAACAATCCCTTTTCGGAAGTAGGTCATGTCCTGTTAAATAGAAGGGATATCATTGGCTATATCATTATGTTGCCCCTTAAACACGAACAAATGATGCAGATCATGACCAGGGAAATATATTCTGATGAACTTGAGTTTCGAAATCTTGCCTCTCTAGAATCAGGTGAACCTATTGACCTTTTTATAGTTGCAATTATCACAGACCCTAGCAAAAAGAACACAGGAGCTTACCTCATCAGAAAAATGCTGAAATTTTTTCACACACTTGGTAAGCAAGGGATAGAAATCGAAGGTATCTATGCACCTGCGTATTCGCATGAAAGTAGAGCTCTTTGTCTAAGTATAGGAATGCATGAAATGACACTTCCAAGGGAGCCTCGGTCCTGGATACCTTTCGAGATGAAGGTAAAAGAAACTACTAATAGGTACACTAGGAACTACCTCCAGGCGCTTCAAAGCTACAAGGAAAAACAACTCCGCGACAAGAGTGTATACCGCAAGGTTAAACATCCTGAACTTAAAGCGGAAGCTCATGTAGACGAACACCGCAAAGGGTCTGCTGCCTCTGAGTATGAACGCTACGAAGAGGCACTAGCAGCTTTTGAGCAAGCCATTCAACTTGACCCGAATAATGCCCATGCCTATTTTGGCAAGGGAGCCGCACTCAAGCTCCTCGGTAGAGCGCAAGAAGCGGGGCATGCCTATAAACAGGCCGAACGCCTGATGAGAAGAAGTAAGCAGTATGAGACAAAATGAACAGGAAGAATCAGACGTTGAGCAAGGTGCTCAGTTCCATCCTACTATCTTTGAAAGCCCTCAGATAGAGAAGCCTTATCAGCCGCCAAAGCGCCGTCACAGAGCAACTACTGATCGTTCAACGCTTGAGTTCGAGCCGCTTGATCTACCACCGAAGCGGCCGTACCGCCGCAGGGCTGATCGTTCAACACTTGAGTTCGAGCCGCTTGATCTACCACCAAAGCGGCCGTACCGCCGCAGGGCTGATCGTTCAACGCTTGAGTTCGAGCCGCTTGATCTACCACCAAAGCGGCCGTACCGCCGCAGACCGGTCACTGATCTTGATGCCTCTGAAGACAATAACGAAGTGTGATTTCGCCATGCGTGTACAGAACTTGGTATGACGAGAGAAAGAAGGGATTGGTACTTGAAGGGGCAGTATGATGTTCATCGGGAAGATTGTCAAATCATACTCTCACATCAACTACGGCTGCCAGATTTATGGACCTGGCGAGGTCGAGATGGAACCGGGTCCAGCTGACTATGCATTTGCTCGCTTTGTCCGCGTTGCGCTACGCACTGTGCTCCCCTTCGATTTGGAAGCGAAACGACGCACCACACATGACAAAAATAACCAACCTGCCAGTTACGCTGTGGGCATCATATATAATACTACCCTGCTTAACCCTACTTTCGGCTCGCTCGGGCCTCGTCTCTCAAACGAGGCACAGGTTGAAATATTCTCACCTGATTATCTCTCGGAGAAGGGGGTGCTTGTTTATATCATGGTGCTCGGAACGGTAGAGCAGCACAAATTATCTAGTGGTGAGGCGAAGATTCTCGTGGCTCAAGGCGTCCCATTGCCTGCCCTGGAGTTAGGGAGCGAAGTGGAGGTTATGACAGATGAGGAGGTGCGCACTTTCCACCTCTTTAGTGACGAGGAAGAGGCAGATAGCGGAACCGAGTACCTCCATATGGGCTACCTTCCGCATTTGATCGCGCAGCGAGACAGGTTAATTCCAATGGTGATTCTGCGTATTATCGACCAGCTGGAACGGCTCTTTCCTCAGAATCTCACGTTACTCTCGATTTTGAAAAGAAATTTTGCCTGGCGGCTAAAAATAGAATCGACGGGGTAAAGAATATGGAAGGTGAGATGTTGATCAGATTCCTGGGACATTTTGAGAAAGGGCCAAAGGGCCGAGATGATATTGTTACCGACAGCATGGAGCAGATGCGAAAGCAGCATAGTAGTTTTCAGATACCTAGCAGAGGAGAAAAGAGAATATGGCAATGATAGAACACAACGGGAGGCAGACCGTTGAATACTCCAATCAAACAGGAGTTCCGCTGGGAGATGTGCCCTTGCAAACGCGCAAGTTTATAGAGGCACTTTTTCCACCTGCAAGGCAAAACAACTCCCATCACACAACTCGAAATGGCGCTGAATTACTTCAATCCTTATGTGCAATTGCCGACCGCAAGCAGTATGAATTACCGAGCTTAGGAAATATTGCCGTGTTTATCCCCCATCCCGGCATCACGAGTATCAGCGATTTGGCCTCCCAAATCGGCTGGGCACACGATACGCTGGATGGATACATTCTTCTTCTTTGCGAACTTGGCATATTCAAGAAGCACAGGCACTGGAGACAGGTCGAGCTATGGCTGCCATTGGACATCGATTACAAGCCAGATTTTCCGGCAATCATAGAGGCTTTCAAGGGAATCTTCGACTCCGAGTGGGGATACCGCGGCAGAATAAAGAAATTGGCAGTAAAGGTGCTTTCCCGCTTTGTTACTTTGTATCCGGAAATACAGCGGACTGCGGGATTTTCAGAATTCCTGGGATTTCTACATCCGGAAATCGCGACGACCGTAGGACTGCTGGAGCAACTGCTACAGGCGACAGGAACAGAGCAATTAAACTTAGGAACAATTTGCGTAACGAAGCGGGAAGCTCAGAATCGGCATCGACCGGTCGAAGTTGATTCTGAGAGAGATGGCTCGAATCAGAATCGCATTGAGGAAGTTGATTCTGATCACCAACCCGCCGAAATCACACATTCGGAATCGACTGGGGAATGCCGATTCGATATTCTTGTTGATGGAGGAACGCAACAGAATCGCACTATGCTAGGCGATTCCAAATCACAAAAACGGGGAGCCAGATCTTCAGAATCTACCTCACCCACACGATTCCCACGCATATCTTCTCGAAGAAAGGGGACAGAATCGCAAACAAGAACTCAAAATACACCGAAACAGAAGATTCTGACTACCGTACCGGTAACCGGTAATAATTATATTACATCAGAATCTTTTATAAAGATTGAATCCGGTACCGGAGAGACTCCTGCAAAGAACTTTCAAGCACAAGAGGAAACTCTAGAAGAAACACTTGCGCGATTATTCGAAGGAAGCGCTACAAAGCGCAACGTCAAATCCTACCAGAATCTCATTGAAAAGCACGATTCTCACGTAATTACGGCTGCATATCTCGCCACGATGCACCGCAAGCACTTTCCGGGGAGACTGGGACCGTTGACAAAACCAGGCGGATTCTTTACGCAAAGATGCCGCGAATATACAGCAGCTGGGATACCCAAGGAAATAAGAACACAAATAGAAACCTACGACGGACTGTCATGCGATGAGATCGATCGCCAGTTAGGCGCTGAGGCTCGGGAATTAGCCAAATCGCCCGCGCCTCGCTCAAAGGCTGTTCCATCCTTTTCTCCTGCAAACCAACCAATGCATGGAGCAGATATAGCAACACCAGAACAAGCTGAAGACCTGATCAAGCAGATCACTCTCGCCGCCTCATACATCGATATCAAGCGTGTACGAAAGGAGCAGGCTGGTCAGCAGGTCTGGTACGTAATCGAGGTTGAGGTCGATGGGCATCCGGGCGAAATTGCGTCTCTTTCAGACTGGCGAGCGTATCATCAGAGCGTTGGTGAAATAGAGCTTCTACTTGAAGAGATGCATAGAAGTAAGTAGCGATCGCGCAAAAAAAAACGCTGAATGGCAAACTTGCCTTGAGTCACGCTCATTTTGAGGTGACACAATAGACATTTCTCGCTCATCTCAAGGCAAGTTTGCCATTCAGCAAAAAACTACGTCGGCAATCTTTCCTTGAGACATATCAAAAGCTGAACCGTATTCTCAGTGAAAAGCGATGGTTTCTCTGGCGGCAAGATCGCAGCAAGGAACTGGGAGCAGGAGGTCAACATGAGGAGAGGCGAATCACTGTTGACCTCCCTACACGCAGGAGTGAGACTTCACCCCTCCCGGAGACTGGGACTTGCCTCTGCACTCGTCTCCAGAGCATTGGCGCAGGTCTTGAGCGCCTTTATCAGTTGGAGACGCTGATCCTCTGTGAAATCGGCAACCATGCGTTCTTCGATGGCAACAATCTTGTGATGACTCTCCCGAAGCCGGTTCTCCCCGACTGGAGTGAGGTAGGCTTGCAGGATACGTCCATACTCGGGATGCGGGTGACGCACGATGAGTCCTGCACTTTCTAAGTTCGCCAAGATGAGATTCATCGTCTGTGGAGTGACAAAGCATCGCCGCGCAATCTTGTTGCCTGAGAGACCGGGTGTTTCTTCAATCGCACTCAGAGCTGCATATTGAGGAGTCGTCAACCCCACCTCCCGCAAGGCATTGTCCATCTGGAGGCGCAAGGCGTGCTGTGCACGCTTCAACTGATAGCCCACGCTCTGTTCTCGCATGACCTTCCCTTTCTTCATACCCTTGCAATTTTATCAGTATGCTGATATTATATCAGCATACTGATTAAGTATCAGTACTCTGTTTAGTATAGCACACCAGGAGAGAGCTATGGCCAAGATTATTGGACCTGATTTCCTTGCTCTCCAGGTCCGTAACCTGGAAGCATCCCGAACCTTCTACACGGAGCAACTGGGTCTCGAACTCGCGCAAGAGAGCCCGCCGAATGCGGTTGTGTTCGCGACCTCGCCGATCCCATTCGCCATCCGTGAACCAGCCGTGAATCTTGATGAGGTCACACGCCTGGGATGGGGTGTGGCCTTGTGGCTTCAGTGTGATCATGCCGATGAGTTATGTGCCTCGCTTGAAGCTCATGGCGTTCCCATCGCCCAACGGCTTTTTGATGGCCCTTTTGGTCGCACCTTCTCGTTTGTTGATCCCGATGGGTACACCATCACGGTTCATGGTGCTCCATGAGCCAGTTTGTTTTGCAGCCGCTTGGTCCTTACTCCCTGATGGCAAGTGCCGCTTTCCTTGAGGGATTCGCTCCTGCGGCTTATGCTGGCGGCGAGATGGCAGGTCATCTCCATTTCGCCTTCGTCGCTGATGGCAGTGAGCAGATTGCTGGCGTGTGCTTACGTGCTCAAGAGAGCACCCTTGTCGGAGAGGTAGTTGGCGAGGCGGACCCGACGGTGGTGCGCTCTCAGGTTACCCGCATCCTTTCCCTCGACATCGATGGCCTCGATTGGCCTCGCGTGGGCAAGCGTGATCTCGTGATGGGGCGGCTTCAAACACGCTACCCGGGATTGCGACCAGTCTGCTTCTTCTCTCCATATGAGGCAGCAGCCTGGGCACTCATCAGCCATCGCATCCGTATCACGCAAGCCGCTCGGATCAAGGCACGTCTGGCTGAGGAACTGGGACCAGTGGTGGAGATCCATGGGAGGAAGGAACATGCTTTCCCCGGACCATCCCGCTTGATGCAGCTTGAGACCTTTCCCGGCGTGTTTGGGCACAAGGTCGCGTATCTGCATCAGCTCGCACAGGCAACGCTTGAGGAGAAGCTTGAGGCGACCTTTCTGCGTGCGCTGCCGCCAGAACAAGCGCTTGAGCACTTGAAGACCCTGCCTGGCATCGGTGACTTTTCCGCTCAGCTCATTCTCCTGCGTGGAGCAGGCGAGCCAGATGCTCTGCCCACGCACGAACCGCGACTGGGTCGCGCCATTACCTTGGCCTACGGTCTGGATCATCTCCCGACAACCCAGGAGACCAGGCAGATTGCCGAAGACTGGCGTCCCTACCGCACCTGGGGAAGCCTGCTGCTGAGGGTGATGCTCGAAGAAGAGACGCAGGAAATTGCCAGAGGAAGGGGAGAGTCCGTGAGGAAAAACCAAAGGTGATGGCAAGAAAACACCCTCGCCCTGCTGCAACTCAGCAGGACATACTTGCTCCCCTCTGTACCCAATGTGCTGGATGTGGCCACACCATGTGGGTCGCCTACCACACGAGAGCGGACCATCACGACCTTACAGGGGATCTGCCATCTCACGCTGTGTGTCCGCCGTTGTCGCAATCAACAGTGTCCGCGGTATCATTGTCCCTATCGACCAGAAGAAGAGGGCAGATGGGCCTTACCGCACGGCGAGTTCGGTCTGGACGTGATTGCTCTGGTTGGTATGTTGCGCTATACCTCACACCGGAGCATTCCTGCGCATCCACCAGGCCCTCTGTGATCGGGGAGTTCCTATCGCCGAACGAACCGTCACCCACCTGCTCCAACGCTATGAGGAATTGGTCGCGCTCCATCTGGCGGACCAGCAACGATTACGTGAACGCTTCAAAGAGCAGGGACAGGTCATGCTTGCCATCGACGGATTACAACCTGACGTTGGTCATGAGGTCCTCTGGGTTCTGCGTGACTGTCTCTCTGGGGAAGTGCTCCTCGCTCGAAGCGAGTTCGCGTGCCTGTGAAGCGGATCTCGCAAGCCTGCTTCGCGAGGTACAACAGGTGGTTGACGTTCCCATCCGTGGGGTCATCTCGGATGGGCAACACTCCATCCGCAATGCGGTTCAGACGGTGTTGCCGGACGTTCCGCATCAGTTATGCCACTTCCACTATTTGCGCGAAGCAGCGAAGCCGGTGTATGAAGCTGATCGGCATGCCAAAAAGGAACTGAAAAAACATCTGCGTGGGGTACGTCCGATTGAGCGAGCCGTCGAAAAACGGAGCGACACGGAGGCCGAAGCAATCCGTGGGTATTGTCTCGCCGTCCGAAGCGCCTTGACCGACGATGGCAGACCACCATGAGAGGCCCCTGGTCTCAAGCTCCACGAACGCATGTCTGCTCTTGTTGCCTCACTCACCCGGGTCTCTGAAAAAGGGGCTTACCGCGTGAGTTAGAACGCATGCAGCTTTTCCTGGCAAAAGGACTCACGGAGACAGCCTCCCTCTGGTCAGATGTGCAAAAGGGGTATGCATGGGTCCACCGTGCAGCACATATTCTCACCAATGATGAAAAGCAGACAGCTGCCCAAGTGCGTCACACCTATGAACACCTTCTAACGGAGATGGAGCAAGCGCCAACATCATCTGAGACCCTCACCGCGATGCTCTCGACGTTTCGCAAAGTGACCACCAGCTATTGGCCTGGCCTCTTTCACTGCTACGATGTGACTGATCTTCCCCGCACCAACAACGATTTAGAGCAGTATTTTGGCTCAGCCCGCTATCATGAACGGCGAGCGACGGGAAGAAAAGGCGCTTCACCAGGGTTGGTGGTACGTGGATCTGTTCGGATTGTTGCCTCCGTCGCTTCACGTCTGCATCCTTTTCATGGGGCAGAGCTTTGCCCTACTGACCCAACTCGATGGTGTACCTTGCGGCGCGAACTTGACCATCGTCATGAAGCGCGGCGCATGCAACACCGCTTCCGTAGATCTCCTGAAAGCTACCTTGCGACTCTTGAAGAAAACCTCATCAAGGAAAGATTACCAACGTAGAAAAAAAGCTACTGAAAAAAGCGCTCGTTGGCTCTGTGAATCCTGAGCAATTGATGATTGATCGCTAACTTCAAAAGGGGCTGGTCAAAGAAGTACGTTGCTTGAAAAGCCAATGGAAGCAAGCTTCAATATCGGTAAAACATGTGTTCTTATTCTATCTTTATCCTACTGTGATAGGTAGGGGTTAATAGGGACTGAGGAGCCCGCCGATGAGTGTGCAAGATGTCCGGCAAACAATGATCACCCTGCCGTATTTAAGTGATGAGGTTCCTGCACTCTATCTGGCTGATGGGAGACCATACATTGACATCGACTCATATGATGGGTGACACATGTTGAAAGTATCCGTTAGAATAAAAAAATTGACCTGAGCCAATGTGACCATGTAATATATCCTTCAAGGGGGATACCAGCACGTTTTTTCGATGGAACCGGAAGAGGGA
>WNGG01001144.1_pt1 | contig 29782 bp, 25 predicted proteins | sample 5400661 | NCBI WGS metagenome assembly WNGG01 (sample SAMN13153372, study PRJNA577476) | soil metagenome | isolation source: 100 cm soil or saprolite under Garry oak tree replicate 1 | place: USA:California | collected 2016-06-15
CCCCCGACGAGCTGGCGATCGTGCTCAAGCTCCGCAAGGTGCTGCACGCGCTGGACTCGCAGCAGGCGCTGGATCTGCTGCTCGACCGGCTCAAGAAGACCCGGACGAACATCGAGTTCCTGATGCAGATCGCCCAGTCCACACCGGGCAGCTAGCACCGGCCGTCGTCCGCCTGACATCCCGTCGACACCGACTGGCCCCAGCGGCTACATTGTGCAACCGACCGCCCGGCTGTCCGGGGTCGCGGCCGCATTTGACACCTCATTGTGCACGATCGGAGAAGAGTGGTCTCAACCTGCGCGTTTCATTGATACCGTCGGCTCCCGGCGGCAGCACGGCAGCTGATTCAGGCAACCAAGACTGCCATATTTTGCTACAAGGAGTACCGTCAGAGACGATGCCGTCACCAGCTGGGGCCTGTTTTCGTTGAGTGGACATCGAGTAAGCTCCGCAAGCCCGGGCCTCCCCTCGGCCTATGGGCGGGAACGCCGCCGAAGAAAATCTCGGGCTTCGAGAGGTCCCCACGTGCCCCAGCCGAACCAGGACACCGCTGTCCTGCCCCACTGGAACGAGGAGTTCCCGTGGGATGCCTTCGACTCCGAGTGGTACCTGAACCACAACTACGGCACGCTGCGCGATGACGATCGTCACATCCTCGAGCGACTGGCGGAGTTCTTCAGCGCGGTCGGCCGGGCCGAGATGATGCATGGCACCGACGTCGGCACCGGCACCAACCTCTATCCCGTCCTCGCCATGCTTCCACTGTGCGGCCGGATCACGCTCCAGGAACACGCCAAGACCAACTGCCGGTGGCTGCTCAACGAGACGGCCAAGTACTCCGAGGTGTGGGAGCCGTACTGGAACGTCCTGGCGAAGCGATCGCCGTACAAGCCGATCGGTGATCCGCGCTGGGCAGTGCACGAGCGTACCCGGGTCACCCGCGGCAGCATCTTCGAACTACCCAGGAGCAGGTACGACATCGGCACCATGTTCTTCGTCGCCGAATCGATCACCGAACGCGATGACGAGTTCATGCGGGCGATGCGTTGCTTTCTCCGGTCGCTTCGACCCAACGCTCCGTTCGCCGCCGCCTTCATGCGCAACTCGGACGGATACGACGTGAACGGTGTTCATTTCCCGGCTGTCGCCATCACCGAGGTCGATGTGCAAAAATGCCTACACAGCGAGGGCATACGAAAAGCAGCCGTAGAAGTGATCGAGAGCGCGAGTCCACTGCGCGAGGGTGTCGGCATGATGCTCGTGACAGGGCGGGTCGCGCGGCGCTGACAGCACAGGGATGGCGGCCGAGGACAGATGAAGCTGCAACCGCGCCAACAGATCCTGGAGATCTGGCAAGCCACCGCACGCACCTCGTACCAGGACGGCAAATGGACCTGGGGCGGCCGCGACAGCAGCAACTCCATCAGCGACGCCGAACAACTCCTCTGCCTCATGATGCCCGCCGCCGGGCCGGCGGTGTTCAAGCTCGACCGGCCGGACGAGACGAACGAAGACGTACTGAAGTCGCTACGCGCCCTCGGCGACAGCGTGGAGGTTCCCCGGCTGCTCATCCGGGTGCTGACTGACTACATGGAGCGGTACGCAGCGGCTGACGGTACGCCGGTCTTCGCGGGAGAAGACTACTTCCGGCCGTCGCACGCGGAGACGGCACTGACCGACGCCGAGCGCGCGGTCGACGTGGTGGACTCGTTCTCCACGTCGGTCGCGCTGTCCCTGTCAACCATCGGTTTCCTGCGCGTCTTCAAGGAAATCATCAAGCGGGACGACCTGCGCCGTGAGGTCGACGCCCTGGAGGCGCTGGCCAACAAGCGACTGTCCGCCGCCATGGTGGGTCTGCTGCGCAGCTTCACGGTCAGCGTGTTCGACGCCTACTCACCCGAGGGCCGGGCGCTGTGCCGCACCGCGAACCAGGACGGGCTGCCGGAACGGCAGATGATCGAAGACCTGCGGCGCGCACTGCGGGAAATCAACGCCCGGCTGCGCGACGTCACGATCGGTTCGGGTGCTGGTATCGCCGAGGACCTCGACAATCCCAACCGGCTGTTCGAGTGCGGATGGTCGTGGGGGATCGTGCGCCAGGCGCCAGCGATCGTGACCAGTGAAGCCGTCGGCGTGCAGCGGGAAGGCCTGGCCCAGCCGGCGCCGTACCTGTACTTCACCGTGGTTGCGCTGGAAGGCATCGCGGCACTCTTCTCCGAGCGGACCCGGCTGCTGGGTCTGCTCAACGAGGAGCAGACGCGGTTGGCGCAGGCGCTGCAGCTGCGCTGGGACCTCACGCAGTCGTACTGGTCGACGATCGCGACGTTCGGCTCGGATCGCTGGCCCCTGGAAGACATCCCGTGGCGCACCACCGACCGCGTCGAGTCCGATTACTTCAGTCTGCTGGTCACCTCGATCGTGGTACAGGATCTGGTCCGCCGCCGTGCGCCGGACGCCGACCTGAACCGCGTCGGTCAGGTACTGAACGAGTTGGCCAACCGGGCCCGCATCACCAGGCGGCCGTTCCAGCAGGACGACCCGGCCCTACCCATGCACGCCCCAGGTGTCCGCATCGACCTGCTCGGCGCCGACGGCGACGACGACGTCAACCTCGGCTGGGTCGTCTCGGACTTCGCGCCACTGCTGCTCAAACGCACCGTCCGGATCGCCGGCCTGATGCGTGACACCGAACTGCGGGGTGCGCTGCTGGGCCTGGCCGACATCGTCTGGGACCATCTGCTCCGCCGGCGGATCACCCGGGAACCCGGCACCGACCTGTGGGACCAGCCGAGCAACGCCTTCGAACAGCTCGCGCCCGGCACCGACAACCCGTCGTGGTACTACACGCGGCGCGTGGTGGAGTGTCTGGTGACCGCGGCGGAAGTGGTGAACAGTCCGCCGTTGCGTAACGAACGGCTGGCGGAGCTGGCCGGAGACCTGCTGAGCGAGGCGGACCACCGGTTCGATCAGGAGCTGTTGCGGGGGTCCACCGAGGCCGGTCCGGCCATGCGCAGCACGCTGCAGAGTGCGCGGGCGACGCTACGCCGGGCGCGCGAAATCAAGGCAGACCACCCGGGTACCGCGTTCGTCCTCGTCGGCGAGGTGTTGCGCGACCTCGACCGGTTGGCGGCGGCGCGCACCGACCTGCCTGGCGGACTGTAGCCGTGCTGGTATTCGCCACCTCCGACAAAGGCGGCACGGGCCGCTCAGTCACCAGCAGCAATGTGGTGTACCGGCGGGCGCTCCAGGGCGGGGACGCGTGCTATCTCGACTTCGACTTCGGCTCGCCGACCGCCGGCACGATCTTCAACATCAACGCGGTGGTGAACGGCGCTCCCGACGGCGGACTCCACTCCTACCTGCTGGGCAAGGCGACGGAGCCGGTCCGGTACGACGTGTGGACCACCTCCGACCGGCCCAGCCTGCGCGGCCGCCCGCCGGGCGCCGGCCGGCTCGTCCTCTTCCCCGGTGACAGCGGCGGCGGTGAGTTCTCCGCGGACCGGGAGGTCGTACGGCGCTGCGTCAACCTGCTCCTGCGGCTTGATGAAGAGTTCGAACTGTGTCTCGTCGACCTCAGTGCCGGGCGCTCCTACGCCACCCAGATCGCCCTGGCCGCGACCGCCGAACCGGCGTTGCAGGCGATCCCCTGCCGCTGGCTGATCTACCACAAGTGGACTCGCCAGAACATCATCGCGGCGGCGAACCTGGTGTACGGGCCGCGCGGCATCCTCGAGACGGGTGCCGCCGGGGGCCACGACCGCGATCGGCTCTCCTCCGCGATCCGCTTCGTCCGGACCGTCGTGGTGGATCCCGACTCCCCGGACCTCGCCGGTCTGCGGGCCGCTCAGGTCGCCTGGCTGCGCGACTGCAACCAGGACCTGCAGGAGATCGCCAGCGCCCGGCGGGTCGGCCGTACCGCGATGCTCGGTGTCGTGCCGCTCGATCCGGTACTGCAGTGGCGCGAGCAGCTCATCTCCGACAACGACGTGCTGACCCGGCACATCGCCAACCAGGCGACCGTCGATGCGTTCAACACGATCGCCAAGCGCCTGTTCGACGACTCGGCCTGGGAAGGACTGTAGATGTCCGCCGAGGTGGAATTCACCGAGGCGGCCGCGCAGCCGCGCGTGGAGTCCATCTCGTACGCGCACCTGTCCATCGAACTCGGACACCTCTACATGGAGGACCTCCAGCGTGGCCCCGGGTTCCTGCGCGGCCACTTCCGCAAGGTCGCGCCCTGGGTCGAAGCGGCCACCCGGTCCTGTGCCGACGATCTGGCCGGCCGCACCGCACGCATCAGCACCTGCTTCCTGGTCGACGACTACTTCACCAGGCTCAGCCCGCCGCACGTGGTGATTCCCCAGCTTCTCGACGCCGCGGCCGAGGCGGGGCTGCGGATCGACTATCTGGCGCGCGAGTCGGGCTGCGCGCAGGCGGATGACGTGCCGCTGGCCGAGATCGTCAAGGGACGGCTGGTGGCTGAGCCGCCACCCAACACCAACGGCTCGCGCCCGCCACCACACGAGAGTGGCTGGCTCACCAACGCCGAAGGACCGTTGTCCGACACGGCCGTCGAGGCTATGGGTACCCTGCGCCCGTGGACTCCCCGGCGCCAGACGGCGGCCAACCGGCATTCGATCGTCATCGATGTCGAACTGTGGGATGACGACGACGGCCGGCGTACCTGGTCGTGCCCGTTTCTCGCGGCGGTGTGGCAGTTGCTGCGCCTGGGTCTGCTACGCCACAGCGGCAGGGCGATGCCCGCGCCCGGTCCATGGCCGGACGGGTGGCCCGCGGACTGGAACGAGCTTCCGCCCGTGGTACGGCTCGCCACCGAGGCCGACTCGTTCTTCGCGTACGAGACGTCCTCGATCCTCGCCAGCCGGTTCCTCTCCGTCGAACACGCCGTCCGCACGATCCTGAGCCAGGTGGCCGTCGACCCGATCGCCGACCGGCAGGCGTTGGACCGCAGCGCGGCGGAGGGCATCGCGCTGTCACCCGAACTCGTCGAGCGCGTCGACTACGTCCTAACCGGCCGTACCGCCGCCCGGCGATAGCCCCCGGCCGTGCGGCTCGCGCGCCGCGGCCCAGAGGTCCTGGAAGCCGTCGACCCGTTCGTCCAACCGCTTCGGGCTCAGCACGAGCCGGGTACTCACGATCGCCGGCTTGCTGCCTTTGCGCGCCCACGCGGCCGGGGTGCTCTCGTAGCTGACCACCGAGTCGAACACGACGAAGTCGAACATCCAGTTGTGGTGCAGGCCGGGTAGCGTGAGCGGATCGAGGATCCGTACCTGGATGCCGAGCGTCTGCTGGATCTCGCACATCCGCAGCAGGCCCGGATCGGCCGCACCGTCGGGGTCGTCCAGAATGAAGATCCGCCGGATCGTGACACCGCGGTCCAGAGCCTTCTGCTGGGCCTCCAGGTACCGCTGGCCGAGATCGGTCGTCCACAGCTCACCGTCGTCAAAGCCCTGGCCGCTCGCGTCGACCGCGGTGAAGCTTGTCGCGTCGATGCTCGCGTGCACATTGCGGGTCAGCGCGAGCAGCCAGTCGCGGTCTTCACCGTCGTAGGTGATTTCACCCCGCTCGCTCAGCCCTTTCATGAGGTCGGACACCCTGGTGATCTCGGCGTGCGCGAACAGGTGCATGAGCTGGTGCGCCGAGCGGTCCAGGTTGGCCGCGTGCCGGACCAGTTGTTTCACCAGGTCGGTGTGCATGGCAGAGGTCTCCACCTGACCGAAGAGTTCGGTCGCCTCGCTGATGCTCTCGAACTTGTTCGTGATCAGATGCTCGACCGTTTCGAAGTGACGGTTCTGGCCGAGTTCCACATTCTGCAACCGGGTGTCGAATTCCATCAGAAACTGCACCACGAGTACCACGCCGCCGATGAACACCGGCAGCACGATGTTCCACTCGCCTGAAAGGTTGAGGCTGTTGGTGGCCAGAAGGACCCCGCCGCCGACGAGCAACGTCGCGACGATTTTGCGGACCACGCTCGACTCGGTGAGCCCCGCGAAGGCAGACCACTTCATGCCGACCGGACATTCAGCTCGGCGACGGCGCTGTAGAGTGCCGCGGTGCTGACGGCGACCTGGTCGCGTACCCGGTCGACGCTGGCGCGCCACTGGCGGGTGAAGCCGGGCCGCCGTTCGATGCTCTCCCAGACGCCGAGCAGCGACGGCTCGACCCGGGCGGCGGGCATCCACAGGTGCAGCAGGTGGTCGACGGCGGGGGCGAGCCGCCGGACGACTTCGGCGCGTGGCAGCGCACCGATCCGGCTCCGGTCGAGGATCTGCAGGATCGCGCCGAGCAACCAGTCGTGCAGCGCGAGGTCTTCACACAGACCCACCACGTACCCGAACGAAGCCGCCCCCGCGGTCACCGCGACCGTACGGACGTCGCCTTCCTCGATCGTGAAGCGCACCCGCGGCTCGGCAGTCTCCGCGGCGGCCGCCACGGCTGCCCAGCGCAGCCGGGTACGCCACATCTTGAACGGCGGCTTGCGATCCGGATGCGCGCGGACCTGCGCTGAGTCCATCACCCGGCCGCTCATGGCGCCCAGGTCGAGCGTGCCGAGCGGCGGCTCCCGTACCAGGAATCCCTGCACCAGGTCATCCGGATCGGCGCGCCCGATGGTTTCCACCCCGCCCGGCCTGGACAGGTAATGCGACCAGGGCAGCCGGCGGTTCGTCTCACTCTTCTGAATGCGCACATACGTGGAACCCTGCAGGATGTGGCCGCCGGTGAGGCAGGCGCGGGAGACGGCGGTACCGACGGCGCGGGTACGGGCACCCGACCGGGTTGCGAGCGCGCAGTCCACTCCGGTCAAGGTGTCGGGAGACACCGCGTACGCGATCGGCCGGTCGGACCGGCGTACCCGCTCACCATGCAACAGCGCGAGCGCGTGCGCGCCGCGTTCCGCCGGTAGCGACGAGGAGTGCTGCAGCAGCCCCGTGTGTACCTCCCCCAGCGTCAGCATCGCATCCTCGTCCGCCCCACGGTTGTCTATTGATTGGAACCCACGAGCACCCGACTACGCAACGGTACGTACCCAAGTATGAGACTCTGCGTGAATCGTGAATCATCCAGTCAGCATCAGAAAGCGAAGAACTTCACTATTCGCTCGGCGCCGCCTTGCGGCTACTTTTAGGTATGGCCAGTCCCAGAACCGACGTGCTCATCATCGGCGCCGGCGTCTCCGGCCTGACCACCGCGCTGGCTCTGGTGGAGGCAGGCATCGCGGCGGCGACGGTACGGGTGGTCGCCGATACACCGCCGGAGCTCACCACCTCCTCGTGTGCCGGTGCCATCTGGGGTCCGTACCTGTCCGCCGACGATCACGGTACCGACGAGTGGGGCCGGTACACCCGGCACCGGCTCGCGGACCTGGCCGGCGCGCCGGACTCCGGCGTGTATCTGGTGTCCGGCGTCGAGGCCGGCAAGGCCGACGCGGAGCCGCCCGGGTGGGCGCTGGAGGTCGAGGACTTCCGGCGGTGCTCGCCAGCCGAGCTGCCGCCGGGGTTCGTCAGCGGCTGGCGCTACACGATACCGGTGGTGGACATGCCGGTGTACCTGGCGTACCTGGAGAAAGGGCTGGACCGGGCCGGCATCACGGTCGAAGAAGGCCGGTTCGCCTCGCTCGACGAGGCGGCCGCCCTCGCCGGTACCGTCGTGAACTGCGCCGGACTCGGCGCCCGGGAGCTGGCTTGCGACGACACTCTGCGGCCGGTACGCGGCCAGCTCGTCGTCGTGGAGAACCCGGGTATCGAGGACTTCTTCGCCGAGCACACCGAAGACGTGCGCGACCTGACGTACCTGCTGCCGCAGGGCGACCACATCGTACTCGGCGGCAGCGCCGAGGACGACGAGGCCGACCGCGTCGCCAGCGAGGAGATCGCCCGGGGCATCGTCGACCGCTGTGCCGAGGTGGCGCCGGCGCTGGACGGTGTCCGGATCCTCGGCCACCGGGTCGGCGTACGCCCCACCCGCCCGCGCATCCGCGTCGAGCGTGACGGCAACGTCGTGCACAACTACGGCCATGGCGGCTCCGGCGTCAGCCTGTCCTGGGGATGCGCCCGGGAGGTTGCGACCATGGTCGCGTGGTGAAACCGCGGACCATCCAACATGTCGAGCGACCTGGCATCATCGATCTCGGCTGGGGCCACCCGAGCCCGGCCGCCCTGCCGGTACAGGCGTGGCGGGCCTGCCAGGAGGAGGCGCTGCGGGCGTACTCCTGGCAGGCGCTGACGTACGGGTACGAGGCCGGCCCGGGACCGCTGGTCGAATGGCTCTGCGAACGGCTCCGCCACACCGACGCCCGGGCGCCATCACCGGAGGAGGTGTTCGTCACCGCCGGCGCGTCCCAGGCCCTTGAGCTGGTATCGACGATGCTGACCCGGCCCGGCGACGCCGTCGTCGTCGACTCGCCCACCTACCACCTGGCGCTGCGCATCCTCGCCGACCGCGACGTGGACCTGATCGGCGCACCGGCCGACGACGCGGGCATCGACCCGTACGCGACGGGCGGGCTGCTGCACCGGCTGCACCGGGCGGGCCGGCGGGTACCGCTGCTGTACCTCGTCCCCACGTTCGCGAACCCGACCGGCGGATCGCTGCCCGACGCCCGCCGGCGCGAACTCGTCGAGGTCGTGCGGGACACCGGTACCGTCATCGTCGAGGACGACACCTACCGCGAACTCGCCTACGACGGGCCGGCCCCGGCGTCGCTGTGGAGCATCGATCCGGCCGGCGGCGTCATCCGGATCGGCTCGTTCTCCAAGACGGTCGGCCCCGGGCTGCGGCTGGGCTTTCTGACCGCCCCGGCGGCCCTCGTCCGGACGCTGGTCAACCGCGGGTTCCTCGACAGCGGCGGCGGGCTGAACCACACGACCGCGCTGACGATGGCCGTCATGGGCACGTCCGGCCGCTACGCCGCCCACGTCGCGGCCATCCGCGAGCTGTACAAAGCACAGCGCGACGCGCTCGTCGCGGCGCTGCGGTCCGAGCTGCCCGCGATCGCCCCGGCGCCGCCGCGCGGTGGGTGGTTCGTCTGGCTGCGCCTGCCCGGTGGGACGTCCGCCACCGGACTGCTCGCCGCCGCGGAAGCACACGGGATGTCGTTCCTGCCCGGCGGCCGCTTCTACGCACAGGAAGCGGGCGACGACCACCTGCGGCTGTCGTTCTCCGCGACCGAACCCGCCGGCCTGGCTGAGGCCGCGCGCCGGCTCGGCCAGGCCTTCACCACGCCAGCCACTCGGTACCGGTAGTCGCCGCGGCCAACGCATCCGGATCGGGTTCGACGCCGAGCCCGGGACCGGTCGGTACCCGCACGTGCCCGTCCTCCAGCCGGAACGGCCGGGTGATGTCGGTGCGGTAGTAGCGGTCCGACGCGGACGTGTCGCCGGGCAGCGTGAAGTTCGGCAGCGCCGCGAGCGCGACGTTGGCGGCCCGCCCGATCCCGGTCTCCAGCATGCCGCCGGCCCAGACCGGTACCCCGTTCGCGGCGCACACGTCATGCACCCGGCGCGCCTCCAGATAGCCGCCGACCCGGCCCGGCTTGATGTTCACGATGGCCGCCGCCCGCAACGCGATGGCATCTGCCGCGGCGCGCGCCGAGGTGATCGATTCGTCCAGGCACATGGGGGTACGCAGCCGGCGCGCGAGTTCGGCATGCCCCCGGATGTCGTCCTCGGGCAGCGGCTGCTCGATGAGCAGCAGGTCGAACGGGTCCAGCCCGGTCAACTGGCGCGCGTCCTGCAGCGTGTAGGCGCAGTTGGCGTCGACCTGGAGCAGGATGTCGCCGAACCGCTCGCGCACGGCACGGACCGGCTCGACGTCCCAGCCCGGCTCGATCTTCAACTTGATCCGCAGGTACCCCTGGTCGAGGTACCCGGCGACCGCGTCGAGCAGTTGCGGGATCGAGTCCATGATGCCGACCGAGACCCCGGCCGGTACCGCCGGCTTGACCGCGCCGAGGAACTCGCCGAACGACAGCCCCGCAGCCCGCAGTTGTGCGTCCAGCAACGCCGTCTGTACCGCGGCCTTCGCCATCGGGTGGCCCTTCACCCGCGCGAAGACCGGTTCCGCCAGGTGAGCGTCCACAGTGGACAGCGCGGCGAGCGCGGGCGACAGGAACCGCCGGACGACGTCGGCCGCCCCCTCGACGTACTCGGCCGAGTACCCCGGCTCGGTCATCGCCACGCACTCGCCCCAGCCCTCCGCCTCGTCGCCGACTGCGCGGACGAGCAGGACGTCGCGCTCGTACTCGGTACCCATCGAGGTGCGGAACGGTGCCACGAGCGGCATCGCAACCCTGCGCAGCTCCAACCCGACGAATTTCATCCGCCCTCCAGCAGGTACCAGCCGTCACTGGTGACGCCCGCGATCCGGTACCCCTGCTCGAACGCCCCGACCAGCGCACCGCGTACCGCGTACCGCCACCGCCCGGCCAGCCCGGCGTCGCGCTGCCGCAGCGACTCGATGTCCTCGGGCACGGCGACCAGCAGCCCGCCGGCGCCCGGCGGCGGGTCGGCGACCACCGGCTCCTCCCCGGCGCAGTCGAGAAGGACGTGCAGGTCGGCCGGCGCCGGCGTACCCGGTGAACCCCACGCCGCCGCGGTCGCGGCCGGGGAGTCCAGCCGCCAGTCGACGTAGAGCCGGTCGCTGGCGTCGCCGACGTTGATGCCGTCCTTCAGCGCGCCGTAGAAGTCGGGCAGGTACGCTGTGGCGGTCGCGCCCAGCTTGTGCAGGTTGAAATATGCGTTGCGGCGGACCAGCGGATCGAAGGTCCAGCAGACCCGGGTCAGCCCGTGCTGCAGGGTCCAGCCCCGCTGGTGTTGCTTGAGCGCGTACCCGACGCCTTTGGCCTGTGCGGCGCGGTCCACGCCGGTGATGTGCGAGTGCAGGTGCCGGTGCCCGAAGAACGCCACCGCGGCGCCGACCAGCCGGTCGCCCGCGTAGGCGCCGGTCACGTAGTTTCCGGAGTGCGCCAGCGCCCGCAGCAGCGGGACGTTCACCAGGTCCTGGGCCGAGTCGACGCCCCAGACGCCGCACAGCAGCGCCACGGCCGACTCGTGCGCGGCGACCTCGTGCAGCTCAACCACCCGCAGCCCGTACCGGTCGGCGACCGCCCGAGCGGCGGCGGCGGCGTCCGCGACCAGCTCGGCGGAGATCGTGACCACGCTGACAGTATGCGCTCCCGCACTACGATCGAGGTCGAAGCCCGTCATCCCGTACGGGCAAAGGAGTTCAGGATGATCGCGGAATATCTGCTGGGGGCGGGCGGGCTGGCCGCCGTCTGGCTGGTCTTCGGTGGGATAAGGATCGTCACCCAGATGGAGCGGGGCATCGTCTTCCGCTTCGGCAGGGCGCTGCGCCGGCCGCGCGACCCGGGGATCACCTTCATCATCCCGGTCGTCGACCGGCTGAAGAAGGTCAACACCCAGGTCGTCACCCTGCCGGTACCCGCCCAGGAGGGCATCACCCGGGACAACGTGACGGTGAAGGTGGACGCCGTCGTGTACTTCAAGGTCGAGGACCCGTGGAAGGCGCTGATCGAGGTACAGCACTACCGGTTCGCGGTCGAGCAGGTGGCGCAGACCTCGCTACGCAACATCATCGGCAAGAGCGAGCTGGACGACCTGCTGTCCAACCGCGAGAAGCTGAACCAGGGGCTGGAACTGCTCATCGACAGCCCGGCACTGGGCTGGGGCATCCACATCGACCGGATCGAGATCAAGGACGTCCAGCTGCCGGAGTCGATGAAGCGCTCGATGTCCCGGCAGGCCGAGGCGGAGCGCGAGCGCCGGGCCCGGATCATCACGGCTGAGGGCGAGTACGCGGCGGCGCAGCGGCTCGCCGACGCCTCGGCCATCATGGCGGAGACGCCCGGCGCGCTCCAGTTGCGGATGCTGCAGACCGTGGTCGAGGTGGCGGCCGAGAAGAACTCCACGCTCGTGATGCCGTTCCCGGTCGAGATGCTGCGGTTCTTCGAGCGGGCTGCCGACGCGATGAACAGCGGTACCCTCAAGGCCGGTCAGGCCGGCTCGGAGCTGGACCGGACGGCCGAATAGGGCCAGCTTCCGGACGGCGGCAGCGATCAGGGCGGGTTGGCCGACGCCGTCGACCGCCGTTCGGACCGGTTCCGTACCCTGAGGCGTGTCCTACCGCCGCGGCGACCTGCGGGGCGCGCGATGATCTTTATTGCCCGGTGCGTACACGGGCTGGAATGGGTCTGCGCCGACGAGATCGCGAGCACGCTTCCCGCCACGGAGCTCGCCCTGTGCCGCCGCGAGGTGACGTTTTCGCTGCCCTCGCTCGATCCCGGCCGGCCAGCGCTGGGTACCGTCGACGACGTGTTCCGGCGTGTCGGGTCGGTCGAGAACGTGGGTACCACCAAGGACGCCGTCCCCGCACTGGCCAAGCGGCTCGCGGAGCTGGACTGGTCCGGCGTCCGGGCCGGCGCGCGGTTCGATGTCGTCGCCAGCCTGGAGGGCCGGCGTACCTATGACCGGTCCGCGGTCGAGGCCGCCGCCGGCGCGACTCTGGCTCCAGTGCTGCGCGGCACCTTCCTGGACCGAACAGCGGCCCGCGACACCGACCTGACCGTCCGGCTGTTCCTGCGCGGGTCGAGCGTGATCGCCGCGCTGCGCCTCGGTACCCGGCCACTGCACCGCCGCGCGTACAAGCAGGACACCGGCCCCGGTACCCTGCACCCGCCGGTGGCAGCGGCGCTGGCCCGCATCGCCCGGCCGGAACCCGGCGACGTCGTCCTCGACCCGTTCTGCGGCGACGGCACCGTCGCGATCGAAACCGCGCTGGCGTACCCGCAGGCGCGCGTGGTCGCCACCGACCTCGATCCCGCCCGGCTCGCCAACGCCGCGGCCAACGCCCGGCGGGCCGGCGTCGAGCTGTCGCTGGCCGTCGCGGACGCCGGCCGCGGCGCCGCCGGAACCGCCGACGTGGTCCTCACCAATCCGCCCTGGAACCTCGCGGTCGACGCGGCCGGCAGCCTGGCCGGGTCGCTCGACCGCTTCTGGACGGCGCTGCTCGCCGGCGGGGGGAGGCTGTGCGCGGTCACCGATGCCGGCCTCGACGTTCCCGCAACCCTGGACCGCCGGGGCTTCGTCGCCGGCCTGGCGACCCAGGTGCGCCTCGCCGGAAGAGTCTCCCACCTGTTGCTCTACGGCCCACCCGGCAACCCGGCACCTGCCCTTCCGGAAAGCCTCGCCAGCTGGCGCGCGCAGGCGATCGCGAACGGCGTGGTCACCGAGCACGGATTCTGAGACATCCGATGCCTGGTTGAGCTTCCGGGGCGGTGATGAAAGGCTACGACCGTGCGGGTCGGGCTGTTCATCACGTGCTTCAACGACACGTTGTTCCCACAGGTGGGCCGGGCGACGGTCAGCGTGCTGGAGCGGCTCGGCGTCACCGTCGACTTCCCCGCCGCACAGACCTGTTGCGGCCAGATGCACTTCAACTCCGGGTACCGGCCGGAATGCGTCCCGCTGGTGCGGAACTTCGCCAGGGTCTTCGCCGGGTACGACGCCGTCGTCACCCCGTCCGCGTCCTGCGCCGCGATGGTCCGGCACTACCACCACGTGGTGGACCCCGCGGTCACCGTGCCGAAGGTCTTCGAACTGTGCGAGTACCTCGTCGACGTCCTCGGCGTGACCGACGTCGGCGCGTACTTCCCGCACACCGTGGCGTTCCACGCGACCTGCCACTCGCAGCGCCTGCTGCACATCGGCGACCGCCCGCAACGGCTGCTCGCCGCGGTCGGCGGGCTGGAGCTGCGGCCGCTCGCCCACCCCGCCGAGTGCTGCGGTTTCGGCGGCACCTTCAGCGTGAAGAATCCGGACACCTCGATCGCGATGGGCGAGGACAAGATCGCCGACGTCCGGGGTACCGGCGCCGAGGTACTCACCTCCGCCGACACCTCGTGCCTGATGCACCTCGGCGGCCTGCTGTCCCGGCAGGGCGCGCCGCTGCGGGTACTGCACCTGGCCGAGATCCTTGCCGCAACAAAGCAGGCGGCCACGAAATGAGCCACCCCACCTTTCTCGGCATGCCGCCGTTCCCGCAGGCGGCGAAGGAGGCACTGGCCAACAGTCAGCAGCGGGCCAACCTCGCGAAGGCCACCACCACGATCCGCGACAAGCGTGCCCGCGCGGTCGCCGAGCTACCCGACTGGGAGACGCTGCGGCTGGCCGGCGCGGCGATCAAGGACGACGTGCTCGCCCGGCTCCCCGAACTGCTGGAGCAGCTGGAGGAGCGGGTCACCGCGGCCGGCGGCGTGGTGCACTGGGCGGCCGACGCGGCGCAGGCCAACGCGATCGTCGCCGACATCGCCAAGGCACACGGCGCGCGCGAGGTCGTGAAGGTCAAGTCGATGGCGACCCAGGAGATCGAGCTCAACGCCGCGCTCGCCGAGCACGGCATCGACGCCTGGGAGACCGACCTCGCCGAGCTGATCGTCCAGTTGGGACACGACCTGCCCTCGCACATCCTGGTACCGGCGATCCACCGCAACCGGGCGGAGATCCGGGACATCTTCGTGCGCGAGATGGGGAAGGTCGGCCGGCCGGCGCCGGACGGGATTCGCGACGAGCCAGCCGCGCTCGCCGAGGCCGCCCGGCTGCACCTGCGGGAGAAGTTCCTGCGCGCGACGCTCGCCGTGTCCGGCGGCAACTTCGCCGTCGCCGAGACCGGGACGGTCGTGGTGCTGGAGTCCGAGGGCAACGGCCGGATGTGCCTGACCCTGCCGCCGGTACTGGTCACCGTCCTCGGCATCGAGAAGCTGCTGCCGACCTGGGCCGACCTCGAAGTCTTCATGCAGCTGCTGCCGCGCTCGTCGACCGCCGAGCGGATGAACCCGTACACCTCGATGTGGACCGGCGTCACCCCCGGCGACGGTCCGCAGGAGTTCCACCTGATCCTGCTCGACAACGGGCGCACCGCCACCCTCGCCGACCCCACCGGCCGCCAGGCGCTGCGGTGCATCCGGTGCTCCGCGTGCCTGAACGTCTGCCCGGTCTACGAGCGCACCGGCGGCCGGGCCTACGGTTCGGCGTACCCCGGCCCGATCGGCGCGATCCTCACCCCGCAACTGCGCGGGATCAACCAGCACCCGGTCGACGAGCAGACCGCCTCGCTGCCGTTCGCGTCCTCGCTTTGCGGCGCCTGCTTCGAGGTCTGCCCGGTGCGCATCGACATCCCCGACGTGCTGGTGCACCTGCGGGCCAAGGTGGTCGAGCACAAGCGCGGGCACCTGGGCGCGGAGGGCGCGGTGATGGCCGCCGCGCGGGCCACGTTCGCGAAACCGGGCCGGCTCGCCGCCGCACAGAGACTCGGCGCGCTGGGTGCGCGGCTGGTCGGCCGCCGCGGGCGGCTGCGGCTGCGCGGCCCGTTCTGGATCAGAGCCTGGTTCGGCACCCGCGACCTGCCGATCCCGCCGCGCCGGTCCTTCCGCTCGTGGTGGCGGAAACGATGACGGTACGGGACGAGGTGCTCGGCCGGATCCGGGCGGCATTGGCCGACCGGCCCGCGCCCCCTGCCGTCCCGCGCGACTACGTGCGGTCGCTGCCCGGCACCGATGTCGTCGAACTGTTCGCCGAGCGGGCCGCCGACTACCGGGCCACCGTCCGCCGGGTCGCGGAGGCCGACCTGGCCGGGGCGATCGCCGAGGCACTACGCGAGCGCGGCGCGCACCGGATCGTCGTCCCGCCCGGCCTGCCGCTGGCGTGGCTGGCGGCCGCCGACGTCGAGCCGCTGTACGACGAACCTCCGCTCGGCGTGCGGGAGTTGGACCGGTCCGACGGGGTGGTCAGCGGTTCCGCGGTCGCGATCGCGCTGACCGGAACCATCGTCCTGGACGGCGGAACCGCTCAGGGCCGGCGGGCGCTGACCCTCCTGCCCGACTACCACCTGTGCGTGGTCCGTACCGGGCAAATCGTCGGTACCGTCACCGAGGCTTTGACCAGGATAAATCCCTCTCGACCACAGACCTGGATCAGCGGCCCGTCGGCCACGAGCGATATCGAATTGAACCGCGTCGAAGGCGTCCACGGCCCGCGGAACCTCGCGATCCTGCTCGTCGGCTGACCGTCACCGGTTGCTCATCGACGCATTCGCTGATATAAACATCAAATATTCAGGTTTCTTTACTGACCACCAGAGGGAGCCACGATGCAGAGATCGGTGCGGCTCTTCGCGGCCGGCGCCGCCGCCTTCCTGCTGGCGGGGGGTGCCGCCGCCGCGTCCATCCTGGGAACCAGCACGGCGCAGGCGGCGACCACGAGCGGCGGGGTCAAGTTCGCCTACTTCACCCAGTGGGGCATCTACGTCAACGCGTTCTACCCGAAGAACCTCGACACCTCGGGTACCGCCAACAAGCTGGACTTCATCCAGTACGCGTTCGAGAACGTCAGCCCGACCACCCACACCTGTTTTGAGGCCACTTCGGCGGCATCCCAGGATGAGAACAACCCCAACGCGGGCGACGGCGCGGGCGACCAGTTCGCCGACTACGAGAAGAGCTACGACTCGAGCATCAGCGTCGACGGTGTCGGTGACGCCTTCGGCCAGCCGATCGCGGGCAACTTCAACCAGCTCAAGAAGCTGAAGGCCAAGCACCCGAACCTGAAGATCCTGGTCTCCATCGGCGGCTGGACGTATTCGAAGTACTTCTCCGACGCGGCCGCGACCGACGCGTCGCGCAAGGCGCTCGTCTCCTCCTGCATCGACATGTTCATCAAGGGCAACCTGCCCAAGAGCCCGGGCGGCTACGGTGGCCCCGGTACCGGCGCCGGCATCTTCGACGGCATCGACATCGACTGGGAGTACCCGGGTGCGGCCGGCCACACCGGCAACCACTTCACCGCGGCCGACCAGCAGAACTACACGCTGCTGCTGCAGGAGTTCCGTACCGAGCTGGACGCGCTCGGCGGCGGCAAGAAGTGGCTGACCGCGGCGGTACCGGCGGGCCAGGACAAGATCATGCACGTGGAGACCAACAAGATCTCCGCATCCCTCGACTACGCGAACGTGATGACCTACGACATGCACGGCGCGTGGGAGACCACCGGGCCGGCGAACCTGCAGAGCCCGATCTACAACTCGCCGAACGACCCGATGGCCCCGGTACCCCCGGGCAACGGGAAGTACACGACGGACTCGGCGGTCAAGGCGTGGCTCAACGGCGACCCGTCGTACGGGATCCCGGGCGGGTTCCCCGCGAACAAGATCACCGTCGGGTACCCGCTGTACTACCGCGGCTGGAGCGGCGTCTCCGCGGGCGCGAACCATGGCCTGTACCAGCCGGCCACCGGCGCCGCACCGGGCCATCCCAACTCCGGCAACGTACCTGGTGTGTCGTACTACAAGGAGCTGACCGGCTTCGTGGACAACCCGTCGTCGACGTTCCAGGACCCGATAACCAAGGGCGCCTACTTCTACGACGGCAACACGTTCTGGACCGGTGAGTCGGCCGCGTCCATCCAGGCCAAGGCGGACTACCAGCACTGCAACGGCCTGGCCGGCGCGATGGTGTACTCGCTGGAAGCCGACCCGAACAACGTGCTGGTCAACAGCATCATCAACGACACCAACGGCTCGGCGTCCAGCTGCACCAACCCGACCGGATCGCCGACCCCGACCGGCACGAAGTCGCCGTCGCCGACCCCGACCGGTACCAGGTCGCCGAGCCCGACGCCGACCGGCACCGGCGGTGGTGGCTGCACGCTGCCGCCGTGGAACCCGAGCACCGCCTACGTCGGCGGCCAGCAGGTCTCCTACGCCGGTCACAACTGGACCGCGAAGTGGTGGACCCAGGGCGACATCCCCGGCAACAACGGCCAGGGCGTCTGGACCGACAACGGCGCGTGCGGCGGTGGCGGCGGCGGTACCGGCAACTGCGCCGGCCTGCTCGCCTGGAACTCCACGACCGCGTACAACGGTGGCCAGTCGGTGATGTACAACGGCCACAAGTGGACCGCCAAGTGGTGGACCCAGGGCGACATCCCGGGCAACAACAGCCAGAACGTGTGGACCGACAACGGTTCCTGCTAGGCCAACCTTTCCCACCGGAAGGAGGGGCCGGCATCCGCCGGCCCCTCCTTCCGTGGTAAGCAGGAGCCCTACACGCCCTGCGGAGGTCACCATGGCGAGTCCGGGTAAGGCGATCGGACGCGGAATGATGCGCACGATGGTCTGGCTGTACCGGCGCAGCGGCGGGAAGATCGCCGGCACGATGCGCGGCGCACCGGTACTCCTGATCACCACGACCGGCCGCAGGTCCGGGCAGCCCTGGACGACACCGGTGATCTACCAACCCGACGGCGACGGCTGGGTGGTCATCGCGTCCAACGGCGGCAACGCGAAGCACCCCGGATGGTGGCTGAACCTGCGCAAGCACCCCGACGCGACGATCGAGATCGGCCGGGACACCCACCCGGTCACCGCGCGGGCCACCGAGGGCGACGACCGCGAGCGCCTGTGGCAGAAGATGGTCGGCGTCTATGCGGGCTACGATGCGTACACGAAGAAGACCACCCGGCGCATCCCGGTGGTCAAGCTGGACCGCCGCTGAGCGCGGCCAGGTAGGTGCGGGCCCATGCCTGGACGTCGTGGGTACGCAGGTGGCGGCGCATGGTCCGGATCCGCCGGGCGGCGTCGACGGGGTCCGCGGAAAGCGCCCGGACCAGGGTTTGCTTGAGCCCGTCGAGGTCGTGCGGGTTCACCAGGTACGCCTGGCGCAGCTGGGACGCCGCGCCCGCAAACTCCGACAGCACCAGAGTGCCGCCGAGGTCGACCCGGCTGGCCACGTACTCCTTGGCGACCAGGTTCATCCCGTCGCGCAGCGGGGTCACCACCATGACGTCGGCCGCCCGGTAGAGGGCGGCCAGTTCGAACCGGTCGAAGGACTGGTTGAGATAGTGCACGGCCGGTACCCCGAGCCGGCCGTACTCGCCGTTCATCCCGCCGACCTCGCGCTCCACCTTGTCGCGCAGCAGCCGGTAGTGCCCGACCCGCTCCCGGCTCGGTACCGCGACCTGCACCAGCACCGTGTCCGGTACCTTGACCAGCCCGTCGGCGAGCAGCTCGCGGTACGCCTTGAGCCGGTGCTCGATGCCCTTGGTGTAGTCCAGGCGGTCCACGCCGAGCATCACCCGTACCGGGTTGCCGAGGTCGGCGCGGATCTGTTCGGCCCGTGCCCGCACCTCCGGGGTCATCGCGATCCGCTCGATCTCGGCCACGTCGATCGAGATCGGGAAGGCGCCGACCCGGACCACCCGGTTGCCGACCTCGATCTCCTGGTGGCGTACCCGCAGCCCGAGCAGCCGTTCGGCCAGGCGCAGGAAGTTGTGCGCGCCGCCGGCGTTCTGGAAGCCGACGAGGTCGGCGCCGAGCAGCCCCCGCAACAGCTCGGCCCGCCGCGGCAGCTGCTTGAACAGCTCGGGCGGCGGGAAGGGGATGTGCATGAAGAAGCCGATGCGCACGTCCGGGCGCAGCTCGCGGAGCTGTTGTGGGACGAGTTGCAGGTGGTAGTCCTGGATCCAGACGATCGCGCCGGGCGGCGCCACCTCGGCCGCGGCGGCGGCGAACCGGTAGTTGACCTGCTGGTACGACTCCCACCAGCGACGGTGGTACACCGGCTGTTCGACCGCGTCGTGGTACAGCGGCCAGAGGGTGGAGTTGGCGAAGCCCTCGTAGTACTGCTCGAACTCCGCGTCGGACAGCCCGACCGTGCGCATGGCCACGCCGTCGATGTCGGGCAGCTCCGGCGCCGGCCCGGTACCGCCGGCCCAGCCGACCCAGGTCGTGCCGTACTGACGACGCAGTACCGGCTGTAGCGCGGTGACCAGGCCGCCGGGGCTGCGCCGCCATTCGCGGCCACCGCTTTCCGTGACCGTCTCGTCCACGGGCAGCCGGTTAGCGACCACCACTAGAGATTCTTCCAGCATGCCCCCTTTCTTACTGATGCGAGGTTAAAGGGGCGTTACCAGGGCGTGACGGTCACCGTCCGCGCTTCGTGAGAACGTACACGGAGGGATGAAGGCCACCCCGCGCCAGTACCACCTCTTTGATCACCCGGATCAGCGGCGTGCGCTGGACGGCCTCCCGGAACAGCCGCTTGTCGTCGGTCAGCAGGACCGCGCGCCCCCCGCCGGGCAGGATCCGGGCGATCTCCCGCAGCGCACCCGGGTACAGGTCCTCGTTGACCCGGTGGGTGCCCACCCGCTTGCCGAACGGCAGGTTGGCGACGACGCGGTCAGCGGCGCTCGCTTGGAGCGGCAGTGCCCGCGCGTCGGCCCGGAGCAGTGTCGCCGGCCCGCCGCGGCCGCGGAGGTTGTCCGCGGCCATGCCGAGCCAGCGGGCCTGCGTGTCGGCGCCGACCAGTCGGCCCGGTGCGGCCATCTCGCCGGCGAGCACGAGGAGGGTACCGGCGCCGCAGAACGGATCCACGACCGTCTGCCCCGGCTGGATCTTCGCCAGGCGCACCATCACGGCGCCGACCAGCGGGTTGGTCGATGCAGGCGTACGGCGCAGCTCGCCGAAGCGCTGGGTCAGGTACAGCGCGCCCACCTCGGCGCCGTGCGGTTCCACGTTGACGTCCCAGGAGCGCGGGTCGTTACGCCACCCGTACCCCTCGACGAGCCGGTCGCGCAGCTCCCACCGGCCCGCGCCGAGGTCGCCGACCCGGAACCGGACCGGCTCCTGCCCGGGATCCAGCGCCGCCAGGGCGCCGTCCTTCACCGACTCGGCGAACCGGTCCGGCGCCACGGCACAGATGTCGAAATACCTGCTCGCGGCCAGCGGCCGCAGCGGGCCGGTGTAGTCGACCACGAGCCGGTCGGGTTCGCGGTGGACGATCCGGGCCGGAAGGGCACGCAGGTCCTCGGCGAGGTAGTCGACCGCGCCGGGCACGGTACGCAGCACGAGCCGGTCGTGTACCGGCTGGTCCAGGTCGATCCGCGGGCGGTACGGCACCGACCTATCTCAGCACGTGTCCTCTTCCTCGACCCAGACCACGCCGCCGTACGGGCCGGACGGCCCTCATCGGGCCGCCCCGGGCGGCGTGACCGGGCTACCGGAGCGGGCGAGCAGGCTGCCGGCCGCGACCGCGAACCGGCGCCAATTGGACACCGCCGCCCGGCGTGAGAACACGTCGTACCCGCTCGCGACGATCTCGTCGAGGATCCCGCCGTACAGGTGGTAGGCGGCGCGGATACACGGCTGCGAGCCCGGGGCGAGCAACGGGATGCCGGGTGCCGCCCGGGCATAGTGCTTGCGCGCCCGGGCCACCTCGAAGGCGACCAGCGCGCGGATCGGTTCGACGGGCGCGCCGGTACGCAGGTCCGCCGGGCGTACCCCGAACCGCGCCAGATCGGCCAACGGCAGGTAGATCCGGCCCCGTCCGAGGTCCTCGGTCACGTCCCGGATGAAGTTCGTGAGCTGGAAGGCGAGCCCGAGCTGGCGGGCGGGTTCCCGCGCGGCGGCCGGGTCGCCGGTACCCAGGATCGGCAGCATCATCGTGCCGATCACCGCCGCCGAGCCCTCCATGTAGCCGAGCAGGTCCGCGTAGGTCGGGTAGGTGGCGACGGTCAGGTCCATCGCCATCGAGCGCAGGAACGCGGCGAAGTCGCCCCGGTCGAGCTGGAAGACCTCCAGCGTGTGCAGGACGGCCGGCAGGATCGGGTCGTCGACCCGGACGCCGGACAGGCCCGCCAGGAACCGGTCACCCCAGGTTCGCAGGCGGGCGGCCCGCTGGCGCGGCCCGGCGCCGTCCATCGCGTCCACGATCTCGTCGGCGTACCGGGCGAAACCGTACAGGGCGTGGACGTGCCGGCGCTTCCAGGCCGGCAGCAGCCGGGTGGCGAGATAATAGGTACGACCGTGCCGCCGGTGCAGCTCCCGGCACAGCTCGTACGACCTGGCGAGATCCATCCCTCCCGCTCCCGGCGGCGTGGCGCGCTCGGCCGGATGATATGCGGGACACACGTCGACGACAGGGGGACGCGGAGTGCGAAGGGTACCTGGACCGACCGGGCGGGTGGTCGTCGTCGGCGCAGGATTGGGCGGGCTGGCCTGCGCGCTGCACCTGGCCGGGGCCGGCCGCGAGGTGACCGTGGTGGAGCGCGAGGCGGTACCCGGCGGGCGCGCCGGCCGGCTCACCATCGGCGGGTACGAGTTCGACACCGGCCCAACCGTACTGACCATGCCCGAGCTCATCGACGAGACGCTGAGCGCGGTCGACGAGTCGATCGACGACTGGCTCGACCTCTCCCCCGTCGACCCGGCCTACCGGGCGCACTTCCCGGACGGCTCCACGCTCGACGTGCTCACCCACACCGCCCGGATGGCCGGGGAGATCTCCCGGGTCTGCGGCCCCCGCGAGGCCGACGGGTACCTTCGGTTCGTCGAGTACGCCCGGCGGTTGTGGCGGTTGCAGCGGCGCGACTTCATCGAGCGCAACTTCGACTCGCCGGCCGACCTGCTCACCGCCAGCCTGGTGCGGCTGGTGCTCGCCGGCGGCTTCCGCCGGCTTTCCAGCAAGGTGAACGAGTTCTTCCGCGACCCGCGCACCCGGCGGGTCTTCTCGTTCCAGGCGATGTACGCCGGCCTCGCCCCGCACGACGCACTCGCGCTCTACGCGGTCATCGCCTACCTCGACTCCGTGGCCGGCGTGTACTTCCCGCGCGGGGGCATCCACGCGGTACCCCGGGCGCTCGCGGGTGCCGCGGAGAAGCACGGGGTCCGGTTCGTCTACGACACCACGGTGTCCTATGTGGACACCCGCGGGGGTCGGGCCACCGGCGTGGTGACCACCGGCGGCGAACGGATCCCGGCCGACGTCGTGGTGCTCAACCCCGACCTGCCGGTCGCCTACCGCGACCTGCTGCACTCGACGCCCCGGCGGCTGCGCCGGCTGCGCCACTCGCCGTCCGCGGTGGTGCTGCACGTGGGATCCACCCAACGGTACCGGCGCATCGCGCACCACAACATCCACTTTGGACGGTCCTGGAAGGGTACCTTCGACGAGGTGATCCGCCGGGGCGAGCTGATGAGCGACCCGTCGCTGCTCCTCACCAACCCCACCCGGGCCGACCCGTCGCTCGCGCCGACCGGTCGCGAGGTGTACTACGTGCTCGCACCGGTACCGAACCTCGCTGTGTCCGCAACGGACTGGCACGGCCGGCTGCGCCACGAGTACGCCGGCGAGTTGGTCGCGACGCTGGAAGCGCGCGGGTACTACGACTTCGGCGCCGGGATCGAGGTGTCCCACCTGGTGACCCCGGCCGAGTGGGCGGACGCCGGGCTGGCCGCCGGTACCCCGTTCGCCGCCGCGCACACGCTGCGCCAGACCGGCCCGTTCCGGCCGGGCAACCTGCATCCCGGACTGTCCAATGTGGTCTTCGCCGGCTCCGGTACCCGGCCCGGCGTCGGGGTACCGATGGTGCTGATCTCCGGCAAGCTCGCCGCGCAGCGGGTGACCGGATGAGCTGGGTCGAGCTCGTCGACTCCGCGGGACGCGCGACAGGATCGTCCACAGTGGAGGATGCGCACCGTGCGCCGGGGCTGTTGCACCGCGCGTTCTCGGTACTGCTGCGTGACCCGGACGGCCGGCTGCTCCTGCAGCGGCGGTCGGCGGCGAAGACCCGCTTCCCGCTGCGCTGGGCCAACGCCTGCTGTGGCCACCCCGCGCCCGGGGCCCGGGTCGACACGGCGGCCGCCCGGCGGCTGCGCGAGGAGCTGTCCGTCGCCGGCGTGGCCCTGCACGAGCTGGGCGTGTACCAGTACCGCGCCGAAGATCCGGCGACCGGCCGGGTCGAGCACGAGTACGACCATGTCCTGCTCGGCCGCGTCGGCGCCGACCTGGCCCTCGCACCGGACCCCGCCGAGGTCGACGACCTGCGCTGGGTCGCCCCGGCCGCCCTGATCGGCGAGATCGCCGAGCGACCCGACGTGTTCGCACCCTGGCTCGCCGGGGTACTGGCCCTACTGAACGATGGCTGGTGAGTGACCGTTCGGCTTGGGAGGTGGTCTGCTTGGCAGTTTGTCGTAACTTGTCGCAGAAGTCGGCCGATGAGACTCCCCACAAGATGCCAACGCCCCATGACGGGCCTGCAGGACAGGAATCTCCTTCGATACCGTAGGCGGGCACTGACCCACGTACCCGGACCCCCTCGGAGGTACGCATGGCATGGCGCCGCATGGCGATCCTGGCACTGGCCGCCATGACCCTCGTCGTCGGCGGCTGCGGGACAGCCCACGCCGTAACCGCGCACCCCTCGAAGGCACCGGCGGCGGCCCAGCCGGGTGTGCAGAACGACGCCGTCGACGACGGGCAGCCCGACCCGGCCCCGTCGTCCGCGTCGTCGCCGAGAGCGTCCGGCAGCCCGTCCGGTCCGGCCGGCCCGAAGGTACGGGGTAAGTCCGGCACGCCACCGGCCGGCCTGTCCGGCAGCCCGGGTTCCGGCCACGGCCCGTTCGGCTCGATGACCACGACGGGCAGCGCCGCCGTCGCGCTGACCTTCGACGACGGCCCGTTCCCGTACACCAGCCAGGTACTGGACCTGCTCGCCCGGTACCACATCAAGGCCACCTTCTGCGTGATCGGCCGCCAGGTCGCCGCGAACGCCGAACTGATCAAGCGGATCGTCGCCGAAGGACACACGCTCTGCGACCACACCTGGAGCCACGACCTCAACCTGCGCAACCGCTCCGCCGACCAGATCCGCGCGGAGATGCAGAAGACGATCGACGCGATCCACGCCGTCGTACCCGGGGTACCGATGAAATACTTCCGCGAACCGGGCGGCATGTGGAGTGCCCAGACCGTGAGCATCGCCGTCAGCCTCGGCATGGCCTCGATCCACTGGGCCGTCGACCCCTCGGACTGGACCCGGCCGCCCATCCAGGTGATCATCAACCGGGTACTGAGCCACACCGGCCCGGGCTCGATCGTTCTCATGCACGACGGCGGCGGCGACCGCTCCAACACCGTCGTAGCGCTGCGGACCATCCTCCCGAACCTGGTCAGCAGGTTCACCCTGATCGCCCTACCAACCACTTGAGCCTGGCGTTTTGGCGAGTCGTATGGAGGTCACGTATGCTTTGCAAGCCTCCGGCGGGGCCGGATGGGAGCTCAGCCGCCGATCGCGCACCTGTGCGATGATGGCGGGGCCGCCCTCATCGTCTAGCGGCCTAGGACGCCGCCCTTTCAAGGCGGTAGCACGGGTTCGAATCCCGTTGGGGGCACGACGAGGTTGGCGGTAAAGTAACCAACCTGTGCAAGGTCCTGTGGAGCAGTTGGAGTGCTCGCCGCCCTGTCAAGGCGGAGGTCGCGGGTTCAAGTCCCGTCAGGACCGCAGCGCACACGGCCAGGTAGCTCAGTTGGTACGAGCGTCCGCCTGAAAAGCGGAAGGTCGGCGGTTCGACCCCGCCCCTGGCCACCAGTCCTTCGCCGGGCTGACGAAGCGGTGACCAGCCTAAACGCCGGTCGCCGTTTTGCCTTCTCGATCCAGCCGTCGGCTGCCTCGACCGCTGGCGACCCTCGCTGACCCCTGTTTTCCGCTCCTTGGGGCACGCCGGGTGCACGCGAAGATCACGAGTGGGCCACCTGATCACAAGCCTCGGCGGAGTCGGCCCGGCTTCCACCGGCGTCCAGGGACTCGCTCGGAGTCGAGTGGTTGTCCAGCTTCGTCCAGCGCAGTACACGCCCGTTGCTGTCAACGGTGGCTGTCGGGCACCCAAGCGCACAGCGGCTCGGACCCAGGGGCCGATGATCAACGACAGTCGTGCGACAAGGTCAACCTGCACCCGCTCAGCAACTTTGCGGACAAGATCGTTATAAAGTTCCGAGGTAACGGCCGGGCTACGACTAGCTGCTAGCAGCTATGCTGGTGGAAAGCAAGTGGTAAGCAGGCCGGATACCTTCCCAACCCGACTTGGTGGCCCATGTTCAACCTCCAGCCCACTCCCCAATACACGCTGGCCGATCCCCCCTTGGCCCAGGCGCTTGCACAGGTTCGATTCCCGCTGGTGGCAAGGATTCAGTCATTAGAGGGAATAGTACCGCTCCAGGATGCACTCGCGGAACAGTTTCCGTATATGCAGCGCTCCGTCGAAACGAGCTTCGCGGTTAATGTTTCGGGGGCTGATATTCAGCCAGAACAGACGGTTACATGGCAGTTTACCGACGATGAGGGGCGACTACTCGTTGTCGGATCCAACCAGGCAACCCTCTCGGTTGGTAAGCAATACAATGGGATAGGCGAATTCGCGTCACAATTCGAGCAGGTGCTAAACTCGCTCAAGAAGGCGTATCCCATTCGGCGCTGCGAGCAAATCGGTGCACGCTTCCTTGACCTAGTGCCTGATGATAGCGAGGAAGCGGGTCAGTGGAAGCGGTGGTTCCGGCGAGAGATCGTTGGCTGGTCAGCCAGCGAAATTGTGCACGGAGAAACGCAGTTGCAGGCGGCCGTTTCTCAAATTCAACTGGCGTCCCCGCCGATCGATGCCTTGTCGGTCTGCCCCGCCGATATTCAGGCCATTGTACGACACGGACTGGCACCCGCCGGGTCCGTTATCCCAGGAGTACCGCCAACTCAATTCCAAGAGCGATCCTTCTTCTTGGATATTGACCTATTTGTGGCATCGCCTCAAGAATTCGACACAGCCTCAATCGTTGCCCAGTACCGCGCTCTGCATTCTCAAATCGATAGGTTCTTCCGCTGGACTCTAACAGAAGAGGGCGAGAAGCACTTCGGACTTGAGGAGAAGAAATGAGCGTCTTCACGGCAAACGGTACTGTGCGCCATTCGATTATCCCGGTAGGTACGGCATCGTATTTGAGCGTTCCTGAACCGGTACGCGCAAAGCCGCCGGACATTCTTGGAGCATGGCTTCTCATTACCCCCTACGTCTCTCGCCCACGGCGCGAACTGACGGGAATTGTTCGACAGATTTTACAATCCACTGGCTGGTCGAACCGAACGCTTGCGCAGGTGGTCGGCACTACCCATCCGACGATAAAGACGATCAGAGAGGGACACGAACCCGAGCGGCGCCCCGACCTGGCCGCTGCTCTCGCGAATACCGCTGAGGTTGTGGCGAAGATTTCGCAGCTGGCAAATGGCGATCAACCCAAGCTACGAGCCGTGCTGAAGACCCCCGGGCCATCTGGCGAGACCCCGCTCAAGCTTCTCGCCGATGGCTTGTACGGAAAGGCGTACCTGGTGGCGATGGATCTCCTCGTGCGGCGCCGAGACGCCGGAAGGCTACTTGACACGACACGCAGTCGGCAGCCAAGCATGGACACCCACGCCCTCTCAGAAGACCCCGATGTCGACTGAAACCCTATATGACCTGGGATGGCGCCAAGGTTCGGTCCTACAGACCCCTATCAGCACCGTCAGCCTTGTAAGCGGCCCAAAGTCGGGCACCGTAAAGGAGTCGGTTCAATCACATGAGCTGTGGGCTGTCGTAACTCAGGAATGCGGTCTGGCACGGGCCCGAGTTACGCAGAATACACCCTCGGTAGAGCTGCGCCAAGTCCACGATACCGCCCCGCCTATTACCTGGGGCATCCGTACCCGGAAATTCCTGCTAAGCGAGACTCCCAGCCACTATCTTATCGACGATAAACCAATCGCTTTCGTGTCTCCCCGACTACTTTCTGACGCCGAGGTCGTCAAGCGTTTGTATACGCTGGAAGATAGGCGCGTGTTGGCCTTGAAGACTTGGTTAGGCAATCGTTATGACCGGCCGGCGGTGCCAGATGAATTGGGTCCGTTGGCCAAGGCCATCGCAGATGCGGTGGGTAACGAAAACAGGCAACCGATTGGGCGGATGGCCCGCGACGTCTATATGCAAATCGATGGCGAGGCCGACGCACGTACGTTTTCCCTATTTGCCGTCACTACCGATGATGCAGACCCTGACGCGGTGAGAGAGTGGCTGGCCGAAGGAGCCTTAGAGGTCCCGCAGCATCTGGGCATTCCGAGCGCAATCGAAGTCGGTACCGCATCGGAGGTCTCTCTCAACCTCGTGGAAACTGCATACTGCGCGGACCTTAGTCGGCTCACGTGGGAAGACAACGAAGGCCCGGACGGAGCATATTAATCAAGTACTCCCCACCTTTGCCGCGCCGCCTGACGGCTGACGCCCAGGCGCTCGCCAATCTCGGTCCACGAGTATCCGAACTGGCGTAGTCCGATGACAGCCTCTTGGATCGCGGCCTCGACCGCGCCGGCGAGGGTGACCATCGAGGTGAGGGCTTCGATGTCGCCGGCGGCGACCCGGCGGGCGTAGGCGCGGCGCTGGCCACCCGATCCACCAGGGGAAACGTCTGGTGGATCTGGTATTTCCGGCTCGTTCTCTGTAGCAGCGCAGGCCGCTTCAAGGCGGACGGTCAGCGAATCACCGCACCAGAGCTGTCCAAAAAACATGAACAACGACGACGCGTTGATCTTTAGGGCGACTGGGCTCTTCCGCCAATCTGCTGAGGTCATCTGGATCGCTCGTTAGCAGCACCACAGGTCGAACCGCTCTCAGAGCTGTCGCCGCCACCACGGCATCGATAGCGCAACGATGACCCGACAATCCTGTTGCCCCTAGCAATTCGCCAGCGTGCCGGCCGATCTCGGCGCTCACCTCCGTCACGGTGATTCGTGACAGCACCCGATGAATGACGGCGTCGCGCGAACCGCCATGCAGCACTTCCGCCCTTCCGCCAGCGTAATGGCACTGACGACTACCCCGGCTCCCCGTTCACGCGCGCTCTCCAAGTGGGCCCGGGTTCGTTGGTCACCTGCCGCCAGCTTGGAAAGCCCTTCGCTGTCCAGAACGAGGGTGCCACCGGTGGTACTTACTTGGCGTCTGGCCACGAGCGCCTCGCCTCAGCCAGAGCTTCCTCCGAAACCGGGCCGTGCTCGGCTTGCAGAAGCGCAGAGAGCTCGCCTAGAAGATCCAACTCAAGTTGCCTGGTAACAGCCTCTGTGACGTACTGGCTAAACTCGCCACGCCCTACCCGCTGCTGGACGGCCGCAGTCAAGTCCTCAGGCATGGATATGCTGATCTTGCGAGCACGCCCCACAAGCCTGAGGCGGGGTTCGGGTTCATCGCCGCTACCTGCGAGAGATGTCGCAAGCCGAATCAACTGATCATGAATCACCGGGGACGTTCTGCTGAGATCACGAAGTTTGTCCCAGTTAGGTGCGCTCGCAAGGGCCCCGAGAAGCGCAACCATCGAAAGCATCTGCTCGTCAAGGCCCTCTACGTCGGTGCCCGACGAGATGGGTTCTGCACTCATGAAACCTATGCTACCGCCGGTAGCAAGCGGCGCACGAGCGCCCGAAGCGGACTGCGGCGCTGTAGCAGTAGGTGTAGCAACGGCGACGCCTGAGACCAGACGTACCAAGATCGAGCCATACGCGCAGGACACTCTACCGAGCACGCCATACGCGGTTCACTAGCCTGACAAGCGGAAGGTCGGCGGTTCGACCCCGCCGCTGGCCACCAGTCCTTCGCCGGGCTGACGAAGCGGTGACCAGCGGAAACGCCGGTCGCCGTTTTGCTCTTCCCGATCATGGTCTAGGCACGCCGTACCGGTGATCCGCACGTACCGCCCGGTCGCACTGAGGAGCAATGCTTGAAACCTGTGGATGACCTTGGGAGGCGTACCCTCCCGAGGAAGCCGAATCAGGAATCAAGCAGGCCCGCGTGGCAACGCGGGTCGGGAAGGTACGCCCATGCTCACCGTAGTCACCGAGAGCGAGCC